>WNGB01001367.1_pt1 | contig 39924 bp, 38 predicted proteins | sample 5400681 | NCBI WGS metagenome assembly WNGB01 (sample SAMN13153367, study PRJNA577476) | soil metagenome | isolation source: 115 cm soil or saprolite under grassland replicate 2 | place: USA:California | collected 2016-06-15 | reverse complement strand
GGAACTGCACGGTCACGACGATGTCGTGGATGCCCTGGTTGCTGACGTGCCGGACGATGTGCTCCATGATCGGCCGGTTGGCGAGCGGCAGCATCGGCTTGGGCTGGTTCGCGGTGAGCGGGCGCAGGCGCGTGCCCTCACCGCCCGCCATGATCACAGCCTTCATCTCGCGCAGCCTCCTGCTCGCTTGCGCGCGGCACGGCCAGGGGGCGTCCGCGTGCGTCTCGCCAGGACGGGGTCGATCAGCACCCTACCGGATCGTCCCGACCGCAAGCCGTGGCGCCGCCCTCGTGCTGCGCGCCCACGGACCCTGGCGGCTACCTTCCAGAGCGAACTGCTCGAAGCTCTTGGAGGGCCATTCTGACGTAGACGACCCCGGCCAGGTAGTACAGGACGATGCCGAACGCGAGCAGGGCCAGGCCGAGGACGCGGGCGGCCCCGGCCACCGCGATACCGGTCTCCCCCAGCGCCAGGATCGGCAGGGCGAACAGGAGCACCATGGTGGCGGCCTTGCCGACCCACACCACCTCGGGCGGCCGCACCCCACGGCTGGCCAGCAAGGGGAAGCCGGCCAGCAGGAGCAGGTCGCGCCCGACCAGCAGCACCACCGCCAGCAGCGGCAGTACGCCGCGGACGAGCAGGGCGATGGTCACCGAGGCGATCAGCAGCCGGTCGGCGAGCGGGTCCATGAGCTGCCCCAGCCGGGAGACGGAGCCGGTGCGCCGGGCCAGCCAGCCGTCCACCCAGTCGGTGCTGCCGACCACGGCGGTCAGCCACAGCCCGACGCCCCAGCGGCCGCTGGCGAGCAGCCAGGCGCAGACCGGCATCAGCAGCAGGCGGGTGAAGGTGATGAGGTTCGGCGCGGTGAGGATCGCGCTCATCCGCTCGCCGCCGCGGTCCGCCGGCGCGCGCTCCTCCTCCGGGGAGAGGGTCGTCCCCGGGGTCTCGCCCTCGGTGGGCTCGGGTTCGCCGCGCTGGGTCATGCGATGAGGCTAGCACCACGATCGCGAGGCGCCGCCGCGCCCCCGGTCGCCCTGCCTGCGGGGCATGCGATGAGGCTGGCACCACTGTCGCGAGGCGCCGCCGCACCCCCGGTCGCCCTGCCTGCGGGGCATGCGATGAGGCTGGCACCACTGTCGCGAGGCGCCGCCGCGCCCCCGGTCGCCCTGCCTGCGGGGCATGCGATGAAGCTGGCACCACTGTCGCGAGTCGTCGCCGAGCCAGCGGTCACGCCGCCGAAGGGGCATCCGCCCGCGGGCAGGTCGGCTGCAGGGATGCGGCGCCGCGCTGGTCAGCGGCCGGACCAGTTCCCGCTCGCGTCGAGCAGGCCGTCGAGGCGCCGCACGTAGCGCCTGGCGCGCTCCCGCGCGGGACCGGCGGGCCAGGCGTCGAGGAAGGCACGCTGCGCCGCCAGCGAGCTGTACTCGTTGCGCAGGTTGTGGCAGTGGGCGTGCTCGTGAACCAGCACGTCGGCCAGCCACGGCAGGCCGGGGATGCCGGAGCGGCGCGCGGCACGCAGCGTCGCCGCGACGTCGATGCTGCTCAGGCACTCGCCGTCGCCGGTCTTCAGCGTCTGGCCCTGGACGTCGCGGTCGCACATGACCGGGTCGCAGAGGGACAGCCCCCAGCGGGGCGCCTGGCGCCGCATCTGGCGGTAGCGTGCCGGGTCGCGCCGACGGATCTCGGCGAGCGCGCGGACGAGCAGGTGGTCGGAGGTGTCGTTGCCCAGCAGCGGCCACGGCGGGCGCGGGCGGCCCCGGGTGGCGGCCACGCCGGAGGGCCGCTGGCGGTGGCGCTCCCGCGGTGGGCGCATGGCGGTCGAGCGCTCGGGCAGGTCGGCCGTCTCGACGCGGTCGACGGCCGCGGCCGTCGCGGGTGCGGCACGGCCGCTGGCGGCCGGCGCGGCGTACAGCGCGAGCAGCACGGCCACGGCCCACAGGCTGGGGCGTCGCCGCAAGCGCCGCAGCGCCCGGTCGGCCGCCGGCCCCGCCCTGCGGCGGCGGGCCCCGAGGAGCGCGCCGGCGGCGCGAGCTGGCTGCACGGCCAGACCTCCGTCGGCTCAACGTCCGGTGCATTGCAGGCTGCCAGGATCCACGCGGAGCGGGCAAGCAGGACGTCCACAGGGTCGGCGCTCGGACGCCGGCGGCCTGGTGGCCGGACCGGGCGATCCGCGAAGTGTGGTCGGGACGGCCGGATTTGAACCGGCGACCCCCAGTCCCCCAGACTGGTGCGCTAACCAAGCTGCGCCACGTCCCGAAGAGCTGCGTGGACGGCCATGCCGCCCAGCGCCTCGGCGGGCGCCAGAATACCACCGATCCGGCGCCCCCAGACCCCGGGCCAGGGCGAGCGTGACCCGTGCCCGTTCCCGCTCAGCCCTTGTCGCGGCGGGGGTTGCGGCTGCGGCCGACCACCCGCAGCGGGGTGCCCTGGAAGCCGAAGGTGCGGCGCAGGTCGTGCTCCAGGAAGCGGCGGTAGGCGGGCGTCAGCACGCCGGTGGCGAAGAAGACGAACTCCGGTGGGTCGACCCGGGCCTGGGTGACGTAGCGGATCTTGACCGCCCGTCCCCTGGTCGACGGCGGCGGGGTGCGGCCGGTGGCGTCCGCCAGCCACTGGTTGAGGGCGGCGGTCGGCACGCGGCGTGCCCGCTCGGCCAGGGCGGTGTCGACCTGGTCCCAGATCCTGGCGACGCCGCGGCCGGTGTGGGCGGAGACCCGCAGCAGCGGCGCCCAGTCGACGAACCACAGCCGGTGCTCGAGGTCGGCGTTGAAGCTGCGCCGGGCGTCCTCGTCCATCAGGTCCCACTTGTTGGCCAGCAGCACCAGGCCGCAGCCGGCCTCGACCGCCCGCGCCGCCACCTTCTGGTCCTGCTCGGCCACGCCGACCGGCCCTTCGAGCACGAGCAGGGCGAGGTCGGCCCGGTCGACCGCCTCCAGGCTTCGTACCAGGGCGAAGTAGTCGGCGCCCTCGGCCCGGGCGAGGGAGCGGCGCATGCCGGCGGTGTCCACCACCCGGTAGCCGCGGCCGTCGTGGACGACCACCGAGTCGACCGTGTCCCTGGTGGTGCCCGGGGTCTCGTCGACGATTGCCAGCTCCGCGCCGGCCAGCCGGTTGAGCAGGCTCGACTTGCCGACGTTGGGACGGCCGACGATCGCCAGGGCGGGCGGGTCGGGCTCCTCGTCGGCCGAGCGCTCCGCGCCGAGCCGCTCGACGACCGCGTCGAGCAGCTCGCCGGCGCCCCGTCCGTGGGTGCTCGAGACCGGCAGCGGCTCGCCGATGCCGAGCGACCACAGGGCGCCGGTGGCGAGCTCCTGCTCGGGACCGTCGACCTTGTTCGCCACCAGCAGCACGGGGACGCGGCCACGGCGCAGCCGGGCCGCCACGGCGGCGTCCTCCTCGGTGACGCCGACGGTCGCGTCGACCACGAACAGCACCAGCTCGGCCTCGTGCATGGCGCGCTCTGCCTGGGCCACCACCTGGACGGCGAGGCCGCGCGCCCGTGGCTCCCAGCCACCCGTGTCGACCAGCTCGAAGCGGCGCCCGCTCCACTCGGCCTCGTAGGGCACCCGGTCCCTGGTCACGCCCGGCAGCGCCTCGGTGATCGCCGCGCGGCGGCCGAGGATGCGGTTGACCAAGGTGGACTTGCCGACGTTCGGCCGCCCGACGACCGCGACCCGGGGCAGCCCGGCGCTTCCCCGCCCCGCCCCGGCCCGCCCCGTGGGGACTTGGGGTTCAATCGATGGATCGTTGAGCTGATTCATATATGTATCAATTTGTCGATTGATTGCTAAGTTGCTCTGGCGCTTTCTCGACCTGCTGGATGAACTCCTCCAGGGCGCACCGCAGCGTCTCGGTGGCCGCCTTGCGGCCGGCGCGGCCCACGCCGGGGTCGGGCAGGTCGAGCGGCGGACCGACGACCACCCGCACCGGCGAGGCGAACGGCAGCCAGCCCAGGCGCCGCCGCACCCGCTCGGTTCCGAGCATCGCGACGGGCAGCACCGGGCACTGCTGGCGCAGGACGACGTAGGCCAGGCCGGCGTGGACGGTGGCGAAGCGCCCCGGCCCCCTGGTTCCCTCGGGGAACAGGCCGAGCACCTGGCCCCGCGACAGCACCTCCTCGGTGTGGCGCAGGGCCTCGCGGTCGGCGCCTCCGCGCCGCACCGGGAACTGCCCGATGAGGCGCAGGATCGTCCCGAGCGGCCAGATGAACAGCTCGGCCTTGGCCATGTAGGAGACCGGCCGGCGCAGGGCCGCGCCCAGCACGACCGGATCGACGTTCGAGCGATGGTTGACGGCCAGGATGGCCGGCCCGCTGGCGGGGACGTGCTCGGCTCCCTCCACCCGCAGCCGGAACCACAGCCGCATGAGCGGCCTGACCACCAGCCCGGCCACGCGGTAGTTGCGGTCCGCGCCGGCCGGCGAGGTCATCGCGACCGTCCGGCCCTGGCCGCCTCGACCAGCCCGACGATCTGCGCGACCACGTCCTCGGGAGCGCGGTTGGTCGAGTCGATCACCAGGGCGTCGGGCGCGGCACGGGTGGGCGAGGCGGCGCGGCCGGAGTCCAGGCGGTCGCGGCGGGCCACGGCCTCGGCGGACTCGCCGGCGGCTCCGGGGCCGCCGCGCCGGCGGGCGCGCTCGGCCGCGTCCGCGGTGAGGAAGATCTTGACCTCGGCCTGCGGCCAGACCACCGTGCCGATGTCACGCCCCTCGGCGACGACGCCTCCAAGGCCGATCACCGTCCGCTGCAGCGCGACCAGCTGCTCGCGCACGGCGGGCACCGCCGAGACGGGCGAGACGGCCCGGTTCACCTCGGCCGTGCGCAGCTCCTTCCCCATCACCACGCCGGCGAGCAGGACCCGCACCGAGCCGGTGCGCCCCGGGGCGAGCTCGAGGCTGAGGTCGACGGACTTCGCCGCGGCGGCCACCGCCTCGGGGTCGTCGGGCGCGACGCCCTGGCGCAGCAGGGCGAGGGCGAGCGCCCGGTAGGTCGCGCCGGTGTCCAGGTGGCGGAGCCGTGCCCGGGCGGCGACCGCGCGCGCGACCGTGCTCTTGCCCGAACCGGCCGGGCCGTCGATCGCGACGACGACGTCGTCGACGGCGTCGTCGAAGTCGTCGTCGTCGAGCGAGCCCAGCACCATGCTGGCGCCTCCCGTCGCGGTGTGAGGCCGGGTGCGGCCGGATGGAGCGCACGCCGGCTGGCGGCACACGCAGAGTCTACCCGGAGCCCAACCGCCGCCGCGTGAGCACGTCCAGCGCTCCCGAGGAACACGTTATCGATGTAAGTATCTATCTACTTATTGATTCATCGCTCAGGCTGGACCGGCGGCGGCGTTGGTCGCCTCGTGGGCCTCCCAGCCGGCGGCGACCAGCGCGTCGAGCGCGGCTGCCAGGACCTGGCGGCCGACCCAGACGCGCAGGGCGCCGCTCCCTCCCTGCGGCTCGTGGTCGATGGCCAGGTCCTCGACGTTGACGCCGGCCGCGCCGAGGACGCGGAACACGGCGGCGAGGCTGCCCGGCCGGTCGGGCACGTGCACCACCAGCTCCCGCAGTGCCCGGGGCGAGGTGCCCGGCTTGGTGGGCAGGCGCATGCGGGCGCTGCGCGCCGCGGCGAGGACCTCGCGGAGGCCGGCGCGGTCGCCGGCGGCCACCAGCTCGCGCAGGGCGCTCAGTCGCTCGATCAAGGTGTCGAGGGCCGGCACGATGCGGGGGCCGTTGGTGGTGCAGATGTCCACCCACAGGTCGGGGTCGCTGGCCGCCACCCGGGTGGTGTCGCGGAACCCGCCCGCCACCAGGCTGTGCAGCGCGGCCGGGGCCTGCACCTCGGCGACGGCCCCCATCAAGGCGGTCGCGGCGAGCTGGGGCAGGTGGCTGGCGAACGCGGCCACCTGGTCGTGCAGCTCGGGGTCGAGGATCAGCGGGCGCGCGCCCAGGGCGCGCACGAAGCCGGTCATGCGGCGCAGCGCGCCGTGGTCCACCTGGGCGGACGGGGTCAGCACCCAGGCGGCGCCCGAGAACAGCTCGGCCCTGGCGGCCTGCGCGCCGCGCTCCTCCGAGCCGGCCATCGGGTGACCGGGGACGACCAGGCCGAGATTGGTGGACGATCTTGCTAGCTCGACCAGAAGGTGAGCTTTCGTGCTGCCGACGTCGCTGAGCACCGCGTCCGGGTTGGCGCGGTACGCCCGGGTCAGCACGCCGGCCAGGGATCGCACCGGCGTGGCCGCGACCACCAGGTCGGCGCCGTCCACCGCCTCGTCGACGGTGGCCGCTGCCTGGGTGAGCGCCTCGCGCCGCAGCGCCAGCCGCAGCTCACGCCGGTCGGTGTCGACACCGGCGACCTCGGCCACCCCCGCCCGGCGCGCCGCCAGCCCGACCGACGTCCCGAGCAGGCCGGTCCCGATGACGGCCAGCTTGCGCGGCCAGCGGGCGGCGCTCGCGGCGCTCATGCCGTCCCCCTCGCCCGGTGCCGCCGACGGCCAGCCGGCGCGGCCGGCGGCCGGCGCTCGGGCCGCCCGCCTTCGCCGCTGCCGCCGACGGCCAGCTCGACAGGCCGGTGACCGTCCGGGGCGGTCACCAGTCGAGAGGGTGGGCGGCCCGGCAGCGGCCGTGGCAGCCTCGTCGGGGTCGTCATCGGGATCACTCCGGGAGGTCGTCGCGCAGGTCGCTGGCGCGGTGGAGGTAGACGTGGCGGAGGGTGGAGCGCGGGCGGACCGAGTAGCAGTGCACCAGCACCCGGATGGTCTTCGGGTTGCCGTGCAGCACGGCCAGCTCGCGGGCGCACAGCAGGGGCACGTCGCCCAGCCCGAGCGCGCGCGCGGCGGCCGCCGGGAACTCGCTGACGACGTCCTCGGTGGCGGTGAAGATGATCGACACCAGGTCGTCGTGGTCGACGCCGTTGCGGTCGAGCAGCTCGCGCAGCAGCTCGCCGGTGCGCTCCATGACCGCGTCCCGCGCGTCGGCCCCGACCGAGGTGGCGCCACGGATGGCCACCAGTCGCTCGGCGCTCACAGGACCCTTCCCTCTCGACGCATCCGCACCCCTCTCGAAGATTTAGCGATATAGCAATTCAGCGACTTATGGATAGATCCCGCGTTCCGGGGCCGGGACTACAGGCCGACCGCACGATAGAGGCCGCGTACCTCGTCGTGCTCGAGCGCCCGGTACTCCCCCGGCGCCAGGCCCGTCAGCCGCAGTGGTCCGACCCCGGTGCGGACCAGCCGGCGCACCGGCGCGCCGACGGCGTCGAGGAGTCGGCGTACCTCGCGGTTGCGGCCCTCGACCATGACCACCTCGACCATCCGGCGGCGGCCGGCACTGCCGACCGCGCGGGCGCGCTCGGCCCGGGCCGGGCCGTCCTCCAGCACCACGCCGCGCCGCAGGCGGGCGAGCGCGTCACGGGGGAGCCGCTCGACCTCGGCGAGGTAGCGCTTCTCCACCCCGAAGCGGGCGTGGGTGAGCCGGTAGGCGAGGTCGCCGTCGTTGGTCAGCAGCAGCAGCCCTTCGGTGTCGCGGTCGAGCCGGCCGACGGGGAAGACGCGCGGCTGCGCCGGCACCATCTCCACCACGGTCGGCCGCCCCTGCGGGTCGGCGGCCGTGGTGAGGACCCCGGCCGGCTTGTTCAGCAGCCAGTAGCGGCGCCGCTGGTCGACCACCACACGCGAGCCGTCGACGGCGACCTCGTCACGCTCGGGGTCGACGCGCTGGCCGAGGTCGGTCACGACCCGCCCACCGATCGAGACCCGTCCGGCCCGCACCAGCTCCTCGACCGCCCTGCGGGACCCGAGCCCGGCCGCGCTCAGCACCTTGTTGAGCCGCACGCGGCCCTGGTCGGCCCCTTCACCGCCCGCGTCCGGCGCGCCGGGGATCGGCGCGTCCCTCGCGGAGCGGCGCGGCGCGGCTGGCCCGGAGCGGTCGCCCCCCGCGCGCCGACCACCCGCCGGGGGGGCGGGGTCGGCGGGGGCGCGCCGGCGCGAACCGCGAGCCACCCCCGGGTCGGAGGACCCGGGGCGGCGGCCGGGTGGGCTCACGGCTGCTCCAACGGGTGCTCCTGCAGGTCTGCCAGGTCGATGCCCTCCGGGAGGTAGTCCTTGAGCGGTGGCAGCTGGTCCAGGGAGTCGAGGCCGAGCTGCTCCAGGAAGGCCGGCGTGGTGCCGTACAGGGTGGCCTGGCCGGGGCCCTCGTCCCGTCCCACCTCGCGGATGAGCCCGCGGGACATCAGGGTGCGGAAGACGCCGTCGACGTTCACGCCGCGCACCGCGGCCACCTGCAGGCGGGTCACCGGCTGGCGGTAGGCGACCACCGCGACGGTCTCCAGGGCGGCCCTGGTCAGGCGGCTGTGCTGACCGGCGCGCACGTAGGCCTCGACGGCGTCGTGCGCGCCCGGGTGCGTGGAGAGGCGCCAGCCGCCCGCCACCGCCCGCAGCACGAAGCCGCGGCCGTCGCGCGCGTACTCCCCCGCCAGCTCGACCAGCAGCTCCTCGACCAGCGCCCGGGGCTGGCCCACCGCCGCCGCCAGGTCGACCGCGGGCACGGGCTCGTCGACCACCAGCAGCACCGCCTCCAGGTCGCGCCGCGCGAGGCCCCGCTCCCCCAGCTCCACCGCGTCCAGCAGGTCGTCACCGGGCCAGATGGCACCCGCACCGGCCGGCTCCCCGGCGACGGGCGGCGTGGGGTGCTCACCCTCGACGTGACTCGGAACGTCACCCTCGACCTGAGGACGAGCGTCACCGGTGGGTGCCGTGACGCCCTGGACACGCGGCCCGCCTGGTGGCTCGGAGCCCGGGGCGCGGGGCGCGGTCATGCCGGCTCCTCCACGGTCAGGTCGATCAGCTCGGTCAGGTCGCCGTCGGGTCCGCCGGTCCAGCTCACGCCGATGGTGGCGAAGGCGCCCGTCTGCTCGATCTCCACCAGGTCCCGTTTGTAGAGCTCGAGCAGGGCGAGGAAGTGGATGACCACCTCGATGGGGGCCGCGTTGCGGCCGACCAGCTCCTTGAAGGTGGTGCTGCCGGCGTCACGCAGGCGCTCGGCGAGCTCGGCGACCGCCTCGGCCACCGACAGCTTGGGCGGGGCGAGGTGGGCGGTCTGCACCTGGGGGACCGGCGCCGGCGTCAGCGCGGCGGCGGCAAGCTGCGCGAGCTGCTCGGGCCGCACCCCGACGAGCAGGTCGGGCACGATGCGGCGGAAGACGTCGTCGGCCCCGCCCCGGCGTGGCACGTAGCCGGCCTGCGCGGCCAGGCGGTCGCCGAGCAGCGCGGCCACCTGCTTGTAGGCGCGGTACTGCAGCAGCCGGGCGAAGAGCAGGTCGCGCTCCTCGAGCAGGGCCTCGGCCTCGTCGGGGTCGGCGTCCGGGCTGGGCAGCAGGCGCGCGGCCTTCAGCTCGAGCAGGGTCGCGGCGACCACCAGGAACTCCGTGGCCACCTCGAGGTTCAGCTCGTGCATGCGCTTGATCTCGGCCAGGTAGTCCTCGGTGATGCGCGACAGCGACACCTGCCAGATGTCGAGGCGCTGGCGCGCGATGAGGTGGAGGAGCAGGTCGAACGGCCCCTCGAACACCTCGGTCTTGACCACGTAGCGCATACGACCGGCGCCTCTCCGACACTCGACGGGGGCGAATCGTAGCCACGCCGACCGCCCGGCGACAACGACGTCCGTCTGTGAGGGTACGCGGCCGACCGCCCGGGCGCGCCCCGGCGGGGCGGGGCGGTCTCAGAACCCGACCAGGCGCAGGATGGCCGTGGTCATGCTGGTGAACAGCGGCTGGAAGAGGTTCGGGGCGAGCAGCAGCAGCCCGAGCAGCAGGAAGATCCCGAAGCGGTCCAGGAAGTAGACGATGTTCTGGCGCGACGGCGGCAGCAGCACCGACAGCAGGCGCGAGCCGTCCAGCGGCGGGATCGGCAGCAGGTTGAACACCGCCAGCACGACGTTCAGCTCCACCAGGGCGAACAGCAGCTTGCCGGCGAACCCGGGCGGCACGTCCAGCCCGCTCGGGGTGGTGAGGCGCAGGGCGATCGCGGCCAGGATGGCGAGCAGCAGGTTGGAGATCGGCCCCGCGAGCCCGACCAGGGCCGCGCCGGCGCGGCGGCGGCGCAACCGCAGGGGGTTGAACGGCGTCGGCCGGCCCCATCCGAACCCGCCGATGACGAGGAACAGGGTCCCGAGCGGGTCGAGGTGCGAGGCGGGGTTGAGGGTGAGGCGGCCCTGCGACTTGGCGGTGAAGTCGCCCTGGGCGGTGGCCACGGCGGCGTGGCTGAACTCGTGGACGGTGATGCCGATCACCACGGCGACCACGAACGCGACGAAGAACTGTGGATCGTCCCGCAGCAGGAACAGGGGTGAGCCCACGGCGCATCCTCCCGGCAGCGCGCCCGTCGTCGCGCGACTGGCGGCGCGGCCGCCGGTCGATCGCGGCGCCAACCTACCACGAGGCCAGCAACCCAGCCGCGCCCGCTCCCGCCCCGCCACTTCATCGATATCGCACTTTATCGATAGATCGATAAAGTGGCTTGGCTACCCGGTCAGGGAGCCGCGATCACCTCGTGGACCAGCGGGGGCGGCTGGACCGGCTGCTCGCCGAAGCGCAGCGCGGCGCCCAGCTCGCGGGCGGCGGCCTCCGCGGCTTCCTGGTCGCGGGCCAGGATGCGGCCGATGCGGTCGCCCGCGTCGAGGCGGTCGCCGAGCTTGACCGTGAGCTCGACCGCGACCGCGGCGTCGATGCGGTCCTCCTTGCGCCGGCGGCCGGCCCCGAGGGCGGCGGCGGCCCGCCCGACCGCCTCGGCGTCGACCTCGGCCAGCCAGCCGGCCCGGGGTGCGGTCAGGTCGCGGCGCACGGGCGCCTGTGGCAGCAGGGAGAGGTCGTCGAGCACCCTCGGGTCGCCACCCTGGGTGGCCACCATGTCGCGCAGCTTCTCCAGGCCGGCGCCGCCGTCGAGCGCCTTGGCGGCCCGCTGCCGCCCCTCCTCCGGATCGGACGCGACCCCGGCGAGGGCGGCCAGGTGGCCTGTAAGGGTGAGGGAGAGGTCGAGCATGCGGCCGCGGCGCTCGCCGCGCAGGATCTCCACCGCCTCCTGGACCTCGACCGCGTTGCCGACCAGGTCGCCGAGCGGCTGGTCCATGTCGGTGACCAGCGCGGCCGTGCGCCTCCCGGCGGCCTGCCCGAGCCCCACGCAGGTGCGGGCCAGCTCGGCGGCCGCCGGGACGTCCTTCATGAACGCGCCCGAGCCGGCCTTGACGTCGAGCAGGATGGTGCCCGCTCCCCCGGCCAGCTTCTTGCTCATCACGCTCGAGGCGATCAGCGCGGTGCTGCCCACCGTGGCGGTCACGTCGCGCAGCGCGTAGATGGCCTTGTCGGCCGGGACCAGCGAGGCGCTCTGCGCGGCCACCGCCAGCCCGACCCGCTCGACCTGGTCCAGCAGCTCCTCGACGGACAGCTCCACGCGCATGCCGGGGATGGACTCCAGCTTGTCGAGGGTGCCTCCGGTGTGGCCCAGACCGCGGCCGGACAGCTTCAGCACCTGCATGCCGACGGCGGCGGCGAGCGGCCCGACGACCAGGGTGGTGCCGTCGGCCACGCCGCCGGTGGAGTGCTTGTCGACCGTCGGGCCGGCCAGTCGCGAGAGGTCGAGCCGCTCGCCGGAGGCGAGCATCGCGTCGGTCAGCGACTCGGTCTCCGCCTGGGTGAAGCCGCGCAGGTAGCCGGCCATGAGGAAGGCGGCCATCTGGTAGTCGGGCACCTCGCCGCGCGCGTAGCCGAGCACCAGCTCGCGCAGCTCGTCGCCTTGCAGCTCGCCTCCGTCACGCTTGCGCGCGAGGAGGTCGACCACCCTCATCGGATGCCCCGCGGGCGGCGCGACCCGTGCTCGGCGACGGCTCGCGACGGTGGTGCCGGCCTCACCCGGATGCCCCGCAGGCAGTGCGACCCGTGCTCGGCGACGACTCGCGACGGTGGTGCCGGCTTCACCGCGTGAGCCGCTTCACCAGGTTGGAGTCGGCGCCGCTCTGCTCCAGCTCGTCGAGCACCTGGGCCAGGGCCTCGCGCACGATGCGGCCGCGGTCGACGCCGATGCCGAACTTGCGGCGCAGCTGCAGGCGGGCGTGCTCGAGGTCCATCAGCTCGTCGGCCGTGCAGTAGAAGGTGACCTTCTCCTCGTGACGCTGGCGGCCGCTCGGGGTCCGCTCCGCCGCCGTCCCGGTCGCCTCCTGCTCGGCGGTGGGGCTGGCGCGGCGGGGCGAGCCGGCCTCGGCACGCCTGGTGCCGCGGCCGCCGCGGCTCTTCTCGACCGAGGTGACGCGGAACAGCTCGTCGGCTCCAGGCAGGCTGGCCCGGCCCTTCATGACGCCACCACCTCCTTGGCCAGCTCGCGGTATGCGGCTGCCCCGGTCGACGAGTCGGCATAGGTGAGGATGCTCTCCCCCGCCACCGGCGCCTCGGCGAAGCGGATGGTCTTGGAGACCACGGTGCGGAAGACCCGGTCGCCGAAGGCGTCCTCGACGCGCCCGAGCACCTCGCGGCCGTGCACCGTGCGGGGGTCGTACATGGTGGCGAGGATACCCAGGATCTCCAGGTCCGGGTTGAGTCGCTCGCGGATCTTCTCGATCGTGTTCATCAGCAGCGCCATGCCCCGCAGGGCGAAGTACTCGCACTCCAGCGGGATCAGCACGGCGTCGGCCGCGGTGAGGGCGTTGACGGTGAGCAGGCCGAGGCTCGGCGGGCAGTCCACCAGGATCCAGTCGTAGCGCTGGCGCAACGGCTTGAGCACGCGGGCGAGCGCCTGCTCGCGAGCCACCTCGCCGACCAGCAGGACCTCCGCGGCGGCCAGGTCGATGTTGGACGGCAGCAGGGACACGCGCTCGATCTTGGTGGTGATGACCGTGCGGGCCGGGTCGGCCTTCGACTCCATCAGGAGGTTGTAGACGGTGCGGTCGAGGGAGAGCGGGTTCAGCCCCAGCCCCACCGCGAGCGCCCCTTGCGGGTCCATGTCGACGAGCAGCACGCGCAGGTCCTGCTCGGCGAGTGCCGCGCCGAGATTGATCGCCGTGGTCGTCTTGCCAACCCCGCCCTTCTGGTTGGCCAGGGCGATGACCTTCCCCACCAGGGACACCTCCGCCTCGTCGGTGCCGGTCGCCACCAGGTGCCTTGGTCGCTGAGTACCTACATTGCTACGTGGTCCTGTCGCTGTGTCTCCAGATCACTCAGTAGCCAAGACACTGTGTCGATAAGTCGCTTCATCACCTACGAGGGTACGAGCTCATTCGTTGATTTGTTGACAAAGCTCTCTAGCGGCGAGGGCGCTTGTCTTCGAGTCGTCTCGTCTCTTTCGAGATGAATCACTGCGTCCCCTGATGGATCAAGCGACCGGGATACTATCGGATCGGAGGCCGCCGCGAGACGTCGCTCCCGCACCACAGGAAGCGCCTCGACGCGCCGCTCCCCTGACGCGGCCGCTCCTCCGCAAGTTCCTGCGGCCTCGTCCGGTTCATCCGTTGCGCAGCCGCTCCACACATGGGAGCGTCCTGCTCCGTCGCGCCCGCCGGCAAGGGAGCTGGCGAGTGCGGCACCCGGAGCGGCCACCGGATCCGGTGCGGGCGGCACGGCACGGAGTGGCCGCCGAGCGACGCCCGGACCGTCCGCCGGCTCGCCAGGCCGTCACTACCACCTGGAGCTGCCACGCTCCGTGGTCGCGCGGCCCGACCGGATCGACCACTCTCGGTGAGATCTCACGGCGCGTGGTCGACCGCGGAGCGTGAGATCCACGCTGACCTGCGAAAACGGCTGCCCCGTGGGGATGGAGCCGGGCGTGCGCGAGCGCTTCCCATATTCCACTTATGATGAATTTGGGATAACCCTTCGACCGCGCGTCGAATGGTCCGCTTGCCGTTCTTCACCCGAAGGGATCAACGCCGTGTTCGATGGTTTCGAAGCGTTCGACGTCGCCACCACCGGTACGACGATCCACGGGCGCCGGGGCGGCGACGGTGCGCCGGTCCTGTTGCTGCACGGCATCCCCGACCGGGCGCGGTCGACCGTCTGGCGGTGCTCGACATCGTCCCAACCGGCGACGCGTTCCGCCGTGCGGACATGGACTTCAGCCTCGGGTTCTGGGTCTGGTCATTCCTCGCCGCCCCGGAGCCGGTGCCCGAGCAGCTGATCGCCCGGGCGCCCGCCGTCATCGTCGACCACATGCTCGACGCGTGGTCCGAGGTGCCCGACGCCTTCCCGGCGGAGGTCCGTGCCGCCTACGTCGAGAGGTTCAGCGACCCCGAGACCGTCCATGCCATCTGCGAGCAGTACCGCGCCGCCGCCACGCTCGACTACCAGCACGACGAGGCCGACCGCGGGATGCGGCGGATCACCTGCCCGGTCCTGGTCCTGTGGAGCCACAGCGGCGCCGTCGCCAGCTGGTACGAGCCGCTCGAGGTGTGGAGCGCCTGGGCCGACGAGGTGCGCGGCGGCCCGGTCCCCGCCGGGCACTTCCTCCCGGAAGAGGCTCCCGAGCAGACGGCACGGGAGCTCGTCGAGTTCCTCGCAGAGCCGCTCGGAGCTCCGCGCGGCGGCGCCCCGGTCAGCGGGTGAGGGAGGCGGCGAAGGAGCGGCCGGGGCCGACAGGCTCCACGCCGAACAGCTCGGCGACGGTGGCGCCGAGGTCGGCGAAGGTCTCCCGGTCGGGAAGGCGGGTGCCGGCGGTGCCGCCGGGGCTGAACGCCACCATGGGCGTGTACTCGCGGGTGTGGTCGGTGCCTGGGGCGGTCGGGTCGCAGCCGTGGTCGGCGGTGAGGAAGAGCCAGTCGCCCGCGTCCAGCTCGGCCACCACCTCCGGCAGGCGGCGGTCCAGCTCCTCCAGGCAGCGGCCGTAGCCCTCCACGTCGCGGCGGTGGCCGTAGACCATGTCGAAGTCGACCAGGTTGGTGAACACCAGCGTGGGGCCGGTCGCCTCGCGCAGGAAGCGCACGGTGGCGTCGAGCGAGGTGGCGTTGTCGCCGGTGTGGTCGGAGCCGTCCAGGCCCTGGCGCGAGAAGATGTCCTCGATCTTGCCGACGCCGAGGGTGCGCACCCCGGCCTTCTGCAGCGCTTCGAGCACGGTGCGCCCGGGTGGCGGCAGGGCGTAGTCGCGCCGCTCCTTGGTGCGCACGAACGACCCGGGCTCGCCGTCGAACGGCCGCGCGATCACCCGGCCGACGGCGTGCTCGCCGGTGAGCAGCTCGCGGGCGGCCTCGCACCAGGCGTAGAGCTGCTCCAGCGGCACCACCCGCTTGTGGGTGGCGATCTGGAAGACCGAGTCGGCCGAGGTGTAGACGATCGGCTTGCCGCTGGCCAGGTGCTCGGCGCCGAGCTCGGCGATGATCTCGGTGCCGGAGGCGGGACGGTTGCCGAGCACCTCGCGGCCGACGGCCGCGACGAAGGGCTCGATCACCTCGGGTGGGAAGCCGTCCGGGTAGGTCGGGAACGGCTTCTCCAGCACCACCCCCATCATCTCCCAGTGGCCGGTGGTGGTGTCCTTGCCGGCCGAGCGCTCGGCCATGCGCGACACCACCGCGGCGCCCTCCTCGACCGGCGGCACCCCGGCGACCGCGGTGAGGCGGCCGAGGCCCCAGTCCCCCAGGGTCGGCAGGGTCAGGCCGCCGAGGGCGGCGGCGGTGTGGCCGAGGGTGTCGGCCCCCTGGTCGCCGTAGTCGCCCGCGTCCGGTGCCTCGCCCACGCCGAGCGAGTCGCAGACGATCACGGCGACCTTCATGCGCGCGCCCTCGCGCGCTGCTTGCAGCCGATGCACAGTCGCGCGGCGGGGAGGGCGTCGAGCCGCTCCTCGGGGATGGGCTGGCGGCAGCGCTCGCAGGTGCCGTAGGTGCCCGCCTCCATGCGCTCGAGCGCGTGGTCGACGTTCTGCAGGGTGTCCCTCAAGCTGCGGACGAGGGTGAGCAGGTTGGACCGCTCGGCGGCGGCCTGGCCGGCGTCGGCGAAGCCCTCGTCCAGCTCCGGATCCATGATCCCCTCGGCATCGCTGTAGGCACCCAGGTCGTCGAGCTGCTTGCGCAGCTCACCACGCTCCTCCTCGAGCCGCTCGCGCAACTGGAGCGTCGTCTGCTGGTCCATCCCCAGCTCCCCTCCTCGATCGTCCGGGACGCCACTTCCCGGCGCGGACGCCAGCAAGCTCGGTGCGTTCTGGGCGTCCGTGCCAGGCGAGAACCTGCAGCGCCCGGCAACCAACGAGTTCAGCGCATCACCATGACGTCGAACCCGACTGCCTCGCCTGACCCCGTCCGTAGTCCAGTGGTGCGCGTCTCGTTAGGAGCCGCCTGAAGAAAGGTTCGTCCGACCGACGCCTGTCTTGTGGACGTTGTGCAGGTGAACCAGGGAACCGGGCGTCGGTCGGGCGAACCGTTCGGCGGCGCCTCCTTAGCGACAAAGGCTACAGGATCATGAACCCGATGAGGCCGGTGGGGGAAGCCCCGAAGTGCGGGCGCGGGGGTGGGCGCGCAGGTACACCTCGCGCAGCCGGTCCGGCGTGACCATGGTGTAGACCTGGGTGGTGGCCAGGCTGGCGTGCCCCAGCAGTTCCTGCACGCTGCGCACGTCGGCGCCGCCGGCCAGCAGGTGGGTGGCGAAGGAGTGGCGCAGCACGTGCGGCGAGACCGCTCCCTCGAGGCCGGCCCGGCGCGCGTGGTGGCGCAGGATCTTCCAGCAGCCCTGCCTGGTCAGGCGGCCTCCCTGGGCGTTGAGGAAGAGCGCCGGCCCCGTCCGCGGTCCGGCGAGGTCGGGCCGGCCGCGGACCAGCCAGGCGCCGAGCGCGCCGCGGGCGGTGCGCCCGATCGGCACCAGGCGCTCCCTCGACCCCTTGCCGAAGGCGCGCACCACGCCGTCGTCCAGGTCGACGTCGTCCACGTCCAGCGCGGTCGCCTCGCTCACCCGCAGGCCCGCCGCGTACAGCGTCTCCAGCAGGGCGCGGTCGCGCAGGGCGCGGGGGTCGTCCCCCGCCACCGCGCCCAGGAGCGCCTCGACCTGCTCGACGCTGAGGGCCTTGGGCAGCGAGACCGGCACCCTGGGGCTGCCGAGGTCGCGCGAGGGGTCGCCGCCGGCCAGCCGCTCGCGCACCAGGAAGCGGTGGAAGCCGCGCACCGCCGCGAGGCTCCGCGCCACGCTGGAGGCGCGGTAGCGGGTCCCGAACGGGGCCGAGCCGGCCCGCAGGGCGCCGAGGAAGGCGACCAGGTCGTCCTCGCCGGCAGAGGCCGGGTCGTCGATCCCGGCGGCGGTCAGCCAGCCCGTGTAGCGGCGCAGGTCGCGGCGGTAGGCGGCCAGGGTGTTGGCGGCCAGGCCGCGCTCGACCGCGAGGTAGTCCAGGAAGCGCCGCACCGCGGCGGCGGCCGCCTCGCTGGGCGGCGGGGTGCCGGGGGCCTGGCCCGCCCCTGGCGTCGGCGCGGCCACCACGGCCTCAGGCGGGCCGGCCGCCGCCGTCCATGACCGCCTCGAGCGGCCGCCAGTCGAACCCGTGGGCCTCGGCCACCTGCTCGTACACCAGCTCGCCCCGCCAGACGTTGACGCCCTTGGCCAGCGGCGGGTCCTCGCGCACCGCCGCCTCGACGCCGCTCGAGGCGAGCTGCAGGGCGTACGGCAGGGTGACGTTGGTGAGCGCGTAGGTGGAGGTGTGGGGCACGGCGCCGGGCATGTTGCCGACGCAGTAGTGCACCACGCCCTCCTCCACGTAGGTCGGGTCGGAGTGGGTGGTGACGTGGCTGGTCTCGAAGCAGCCGCCCTGGTCGATGGAGATGTCGACCAGCACCGCGCCCGTCTTCATCGCCTTGACGACCTGGCGCGAGACCAGCCTGGGGGCCTTGGCGCCCGGGATCAGCACCGAGCCGATCACCATGTCGGCGGTGACGGCCAGGTCCTCGACGGTCTGGCGGTTCGACATCAGGGTGAGGATGCGGCCCTTGTGGATCGAGTCGACGTAGCGCAGCTTGTCGATGTTGGTGTCGAGCATGATGACCTCGGCCTCCATGCCCTGGGCGATCCAGGCCGCGTTCTGGCCGGCCATGCCGGCCCCGAGCACCAGCACCCTGGCCGGGGCGACGCCGCTCACCCCGCCCATCAGCACGCCGCGCCCGCCCGACTCGCGCTCCAGCAGGTGGGCGCCGACCTGCGGGGCCATGCGGCCGGCGACCTCGCTCATGGGGGCGAGCAGGGGCAGACGCCCGTCGGGCAGCTCGACCGTCTCGTAGGCGACCGCGGTGATGCCGGACTTGCACAGCGCCTCGGTGAGCTCGCGGGTGGCGGCGAGGTGGAGGTAGGTGAACAGCACCTGGTCGGCGCGCAGCCGCGGGAACTCCTCCGGGATGGGCTCCTTCACCTTCAAGATGAGGTCGGCCTCGCCCCAGACCTCGTCGGCGGAGGCGAGGACGGTGGCGCCGGCCCGCTCGAACTCGGCGTCCCGGATGGAGCTACCCTCCCCGGCCCCTCGCTCGACCAGCACCCGGTGCTCCGCGTCGCGCAGCGCACGCACGCCCGCCGGGGTGATCGCGACCCGGTACTCGTGGTCCTTCAGCTCGCGCGGTATCCCTACGTCCATGGTGCGTGCCCCTTCCCGGCCCTCATTGGCCGCCGTCCAGTCTACGAGACAGGACTACCCGGGGCGGGCCGCGGCGCGGCGGGCCGGGGCGTCGGGGGGCGGCGCCCCGGCGGGATCGGGTGTCCAGCGCCCGGCGCGGAGGAGGCCGTAGAGGCCGAGCGCGACCAGGGTCTTGGCGTCGCCCGGCGAGCTGCGCGTGGCCAGCTCCACGGCCTGGTCGAAGTCGAGCGCGAGCACCTCGATCCCAGCCTCCTCCCAGTCGCCCGGGGGCACCTCGCCCTGGATCGGCCGCACGCCCTCGGCCAGGTAGAGGTCGACCACCTCGTCGCTCCAGCCGGGCGTGGTGTAGAAGGTCGCGAGCCAGGTGAGGCGGCCACCCTCGACGTGCAGCTCCTCGGCCAGCTCGCGGCGCAGGGCGTCGGTGACCGCCTCGCCGGCCACGTCGTACTTGCCGGCGACGACCTCGACGACGCGGCGCCGCGTCGCGTGCCGCCACTGTTCCACCAGGAGGACGCGGCCCTCGAGGTCGACCGCGAGCGCCGCGACGGCCCCCGGGTGCTCGACCATCTCGCGCTCGCTCTGGCGCCCGTCCGGGCCCGTGAGGTGGTCGACGCGGACCTGGATCAGCCCGCCGGTGAAGGGCCGCTCGGTGCCGGTGACGCGGAACCCGGGCGCGCCCGCGGCGCTCACCGACGCTCGGCGTCGCCGCCGCGCGGCTTGCCCGGCCCGACGAGCACGGACCCGTCGCCGTCCGCCGGCGCCGCGGCGCCGGGGCGAGCCCCGGGAGCGGTGGGCGCGTCGCTCGCGGCGGGGTGCCGCTCCCCGTCCGCCGCGCCGCCGGACAGGTCGACCTCGGCCGCCTCGCCGGCCCCGTCCCGCGGGCTCCCCGCGTCGCCGTCGCCGGCGGCGCCGTTGCGGCGGCCGGACGTGCCCGCTGGGCCCGCCGGCTGTGGCTGGCGGCCGTCGGCCTGCCGGCCCTCGGGGTCGCGGCTGTCGGCCAGGGCCGTCGCCGCGCCGACGAAGTCCCGGAACAGCGGGTGCGGCCGGATCGGACGGGAGCGGAACTCGGGGTGGAACTGGCTGGCGACGAACCACGGGTGGTCGCGGAGCTCGATGATCTCGACCAGGCGTCCGTCCGGTGAGGTCCCCGACACGACCAGCCCGGCGTCCTCCAGGCGGCGGCGGAAGCGGTTGTTGACCTCGTAGCGGTGGCGGTGGCGCTCGAACACCAGCCCGTCGCCGTAGGCCCGCTCGGCCAGGCTGCCCTTGGCCAGCCGCGCCGGGTCGAGGCCGAGCCGCATGGTGCCGCCCATGTCGGCCACGCCGCGCTGGTCGGGCAGCAGGTCGATCACCGGGTAGGGCGTCTCGGAGTCGAACTCGCTCGAGTTGGCGCCCTCCAGGCCGGCCATGTTCCTGGCGATCTCCACCACGGCGCACTGCAGCCCGAGGCAGATGCCGAGGAAGGGGATGCCGCGCTCGCGCGCGAAGCGCACCGCCTCGACCTTGCCCTCCACGCCACGGACCCCGAAGCCGCCGGGCACGAGCACGCCGTCGACCGTCTCCAGCAGGGTGCCGACGCCGTTCTCCTCCAGGTCGCCGGAGGCCACCCAGACGACCTCGACGTCGACGCCGTGGTGGAAGCCGGCGTGGGCGAGGGCCTGGGTCACCGACAGGTACGCGTCGGGCAGGTTGATGTACTTGCCGACCAGGGCGATGCGCACGGTGCGGCGCGGGTTGCGGATGCGCTCGACCAGGGCCTCCCACTCGGCCAGGTCGGGCCCGCCGCCGCTCGACTCCAGGCGCAGGTGCCGCACCAGGTAGTCGTCGAGGCCCTCGGAGTGGAGCACCAGCGGGATCTCGTAGATCGAGCTCGCGTCCGGGGCGCTGATGATGCCCTCCATGTCGACGTCGGAGAGCATCGAGATCTTGTGCTTGAGGGCCTCGCTGATGGGCCGGTCGGTGCGGCAGACGATGGCGTCGGGCTGGATGCCGAGCGAGCGCAGCTCGCGCACGGAGTGCTGGGTCGGCTTGGTCTTCAGCTCGCCCGACGGCGCGATGAACGGCACCAGGGAGACGTGGCAGAAGAACACGTTCTCGCGGCCGACGTCGTGGCGGAGCTGGCGGATCGCCTCCAGGAACGGCAGCGACTCGATGTCGCCGACGGTGCCGCCGACCTCGGTGACGACCACGTCGGCGTCCTCGGCCACGCGCAGGATGCGCGCCTTGATCTCGTTGGTGATGTGCGGGATGACCTGGACGGTGTCGCCCAGGAACTCGCCGCGGCGCTCGGCGGCGATCACCGTCTGGTAGATCGCGCCGGTGGTGACGTTGGAGTTCCGGTGCAGGTTCTCGTCGATGAAGCGCTCGTAGTGCCCGAGGTCGAGATCGGTCTCGCAGCCGTCGTCGGTGACGAACACCTCGCCGTGCTGGAACGGGTTCATGGTGCCCGGGTCGACGTTGATGTACGGGTCGAGCTTCTGCATGGTGACGCGCAGGCCACGGGACTTGAGCAGGCGCCCGAGCGATGCCGCGGTGAGACCCTTGCCGAGTGATGACGCGACGCCACCGGTAACGAAGATGTGCTTCGCCAAGGTCGCTGAACCCCCTTTGGACCCAGGGAGGGGGGCCGGGGCGCTCACGAGCCAGCCGGCCGGCTGCGGGTCCTCGGGACGCCACAATAGCACGCCGGTGGGACCGTGCCCCACGCGCCGCCGTCGGCCGGGGGGGCCGCCAGGTGACCGGCTCCCTAACCCACCTCGCGGCGGCGGCCCAGGTCGTCGAGGGCGCGCAGCACGCGGTTGCCCTCGATCACCCGGGTGAACGAGACGCGCTCGCTGGCGAGCTGCAGGGCCACCAGCAGGACGGCGGCCACCAGCAGCAGCCACAGCGGCCCGGTGGCGAGCAGCGTGCCGACCACCGCGCCGAGCGCGTTCGCGCCGCAGTCGCCGAGCATCCCCTCCTCGCGCAGGTCGTAGGGGAGGCTCGCCAGCGCCGCCCCGGCCATCCCCGCCGACCAGGCGCCGGCGATCGGGTCCAGCAGGCAGCCGAGCAGCCACAACGGCAGGAAGACCTTGGCGGCCCGGCCGGGACGCAGGTCGAAGAGGTTGGCCACGTTGGCCGCCGAGGCGATCACCACCGCTCCGAGCAGCACCTGCCACCAGTCGCCGCCGACGGCCAGGGTCGCCGTGACCAGGGCGGCAAGCAGTCCGCCGAGGAGCTTGGCCCCGCCGCCGGTGAGGCGGCCGGCGCGCAGCGCCCCCAGGTGGCCCCTGAAGCCCCGCACCCCTTCGTCCTCGACCAGGTCGTCGAGCATCCCGAGCAGGCCGAAGGCGAGCGCGGCCAGCACCACGCCCAGCGCCGGCCCGGTGACGGCCACGTCGAGCTGGACGGCCCTGTGCCAGAAGAGGCGGCCGGCAACGGCCAGCGGCGCCACCCAGACGAGCAGCCCGAGCGGGAGCACCAGCCCGAGCCCGGCCACCAGCACCCGCTTGCGGTAGTTCACCCGGGACAGGCTCGACCCGGACAGCGCGGCCAGGACCTGCGGGGCGGCCCAGTGCCCCACCCCCCAGCCGACCAGCACGCCGGCCGCGGCGACCGGCAGGGCGCGCAGCCCCACGCTAGTCGCCTCCCTCGGCCGGGCCCGCCGGGCTCCAGACGCGGTGGCGTACGAGCTCGCGGGCGATGGACCCGGCCTGGCGGCCGCGGTGGACGATGCCGCCGATGGTCCGCCCGGTGGGCCGGTGGCGCAGGTCCAGCGGGATCTCGACCACGCGCAGGCCGCCCGCCCAGGCGTCGAGGGTCATGGCAACCTCGACCCCGAACCCGGGCGCGAACGGCACCAGCGGGGACAGCGCCGACCAGCGCACCGCGCGCTGGCCGCAGAGCGGCTCCCCCAGCGTCCGCCCGCCGATGCGGCGCAGGCCCCAGCGGGCCATGCCGATCGCCACCCCGAAGCCCTTGGCGCCTGGCTGCGGCGGCAGGTCGGCGATCGCCAGGTCGGCCTCGCCGGCCACCACCGGGACGAGCAGCGCGTCCAGCTTCGACGCCGAGGCGCCCAGGTCGGCGTCGGCCAGCAGCAGCGCCACCGGCTCGGGGCTGAGGCCCTCGGCCACCCGGCCGGTGAGCGCGGCCAGGCCGGCGTTGAGCGCTCCGCCCTTGCCGATGTTGCGCGGCAGGTCGAGGCAGTGCGCGCCCGCCTCGAGGGCGCGCGGCGCGGTGGCGTCGGAGGAGCCGTCGCTGACCACCAGCACCTCCGCCACGCCGGGCAGCGCGCGCAGGGCCGCCACCGTCGCGCCCACCCGGTCGGCCTCGTTGTACGCGGGCACCAGGGCGAGGGCGTCGACCGCCCGGCGCCCGCCGCGCGCCTCCTCCGCGGAGCTTCCCGCCCCGCGGCTCATGCGGCGACGCCTTCGGGCAGCAGGCCGGTGGCGCCGCTCTTGTAGCCGTACTGGCCGGTCGGCTCGTTGCGCAGGCGCCCGGCCAGCGCCTCGATCAGGGCGAACTGGCCCGGCACGCGGTCGACGTCGTCGACCGTGGAGACCCGGTTGGTGAGGTCCTGGTCGCCGCGCAGCACCTCCACCCAGGAGGGCGCGCCGGGCGCCGCCGCCTCGACCCCGACCACCGGGACGCCACCACGGCCGGAGAGCCGCTGGGTCAGCGGCACCAGGAACAGCTTCGGGTCGAGCAGGGTCGGGTTGTCGGTCGGCCCGATGATCACGAACAACGACCCGGTCCGCGGGAACGGCACCGTGCCGTCCCGGACCGCGTTGTCGGCCAGGCGCAGGTCGGCCAGGAACTTCGCCTCCTGCAGGCCGGTGATCACGTCCCTGGTCCTGGCGGGGCCGCTCCTCGGCAGCCGCGCCGGGGTGGTGAGCCGCTCGGCGAGCTTGCCGATCAGCGCCTGGCGCAGCGCCTCCGGGTCGGCCTGGTCGGTGTCGAGCAGGGCGCCGAGGGCGCTGCGGTCCCCTTCGGCGGCGAGCCCGAGCCGGTCCGAGGCGAAGGTGACGCGCCCCTCGACGCTGGCGCCGGCCGCCTTGACGGCGTCCTCGACCGGCTTGCGGGTCTGGTCGTCGACCCGGTCGGTGTCGAGCACCACCACCGCCTGGCCCTTGAGCCGCTCGCGCACCAGGCGCGGCAGGACGGCGCCGCCGAACTCCTTGTACCCGGCCACCTCACCCTCGAGTGCCTGGTTCTTGGCGCGCTCGGTCTGGCTCTCGCTGATGAGCCTGTTGGAGGTGGCGCGCAGCACCGAGACGGTGCCCTCCTTGAGCGCGGTCGAGCCCACCACCACCCCGATGGCCAGGGCCAGGAAGACCGCGACCAGCGAGACGATGTGGTAGCGCAGGTTGATCACTGAACGCACCTCCGAGGGCTGGCGGCGGCCACCCCGGTCAGAAGAACGAGACGAGCCGGTAGATGAAGGTCTTCAACAGCTCGAAGGTCTGCTGCCAGACCAGGCGCACCGGCTCGGAGACGAGTGAGATGGCCAGCATCGCGACCAGGGCCGAGACCACCAGCAGCAGCAGGTCGCTGCGGCGCACGCCCTGCCGGTAGAGCCGGTTGACGCCCTTGGCGTCCACCAGCTTGGCGCCGACCTTGAGGCGGACCAGGAAGGTCGAGGCCATGCCGGGGCGCTTCTTGTCGAGGAACTCGACCAGGCTGGCGTGGCTGCCGACGGCGACGATCAGGTCGCAGTCGGCCTCGTAGGCGAGCAGCATCGCCATGTCCTCGCTGGTCCCGGCGCCGGGGAAGACGTGCGGGGTGAGGCCGAGGGCCTCGACGCGCTCCTTGCCGGGGGCGCGGCCGTCGGGGTAGGCGTGCACCACCACCTCCGCCCCGCAGGTCAGCGCCTCGCTGGTCACCGAGTCCATGTCGCCGAGGATCACGTCCGGCTTCAGCCCGGCCTCCAGCAGGGCGTCGGCGCCGCCGTCCACCCCGATCAGCACCGGGCGGAACTCGCGGATGTAGCCGCGCAGGATGGTCAGGTCCTTCTTGTAGTCGTGGCCGCGTACCACCACCAGCACGTGCCGGTCGCGCAGGCTGGTCCGCAGGACCGGCACCTGCAGGCCCTCGAGCAGCAGGTCGCGGTCGCGGCGGATGTAGGACAGCGTGTTCAGGGTGAAGTCCTCGAGCGCGCCGGCCAGGTTGTCCTTGGCCGCGTCGATGCGCTTGCGCACGTCCTCGGGGTGCAGCCACTCGCCGTCGGCGACCTGGCGTTCGCCGTGCCAGATGGCCCCGTCGGGGTCGATGCGCACCTCGTCGCCCTCGCGCAGGAAGTCGAAGGCGTCCTCGCCGACCGCGTCGAGCAGCGGCACCCCGGCCTCCACCAGCACCATGGGACCGGCGTGCGGGTAGTCCCCGGAGATGCTGCTGGCGACGTTCACCACCGCCACCGGCCGGCACTCCACCAGCGCCTCGGCCGCCACCCGGTCGATGTCGACGTGGTCGATCACCGCGACCTCGCCTGGCTTCAGCCGCTTGACCAGGTTCTTGGTGCGCTTGTCCTTGCGCACCACGCCGGCCAGGTCGGCGGGGCCGGGGTCCGGTTGCGCGCGCCGCGGCATGAGCCTCATCGGCGCTCCTGGTCGACGACGGCGCGGCCGCGGGCGAGCCGGTCGGAGTCCGAGCCCTTGACCGCCGAGGCCGCCGCCAGGAGCTCCTCGGCGTGCGCCTGGGCCAGGCCCGAGCCTTCCATGCCGGCGAGCATGCGCGACAGCTCGGTCACGCGCCCGGCCTCGTCGAGCGCGTGCACGTCGGTGTGGGTGGCGTCGTCGCCGGAGAGCTTCTCGACCATGAAGTGGCGGTCGGCGAACGCGGCGATCTGGGGCAGGTGGGTGACGACCAGCACCTGGTGGTGGTGGGCGAGCTGGGCCAGCCTGCGGCCCACCGCCGCGGCGGTGCGCCCGCCGACGCCCGCGTCCACCTCGTCGAACACCAGCGTCGGGGTCTTGTCGATGCCGGCGAGCACGACCCGGAGGGCGAGCATCACCCGGGACAGCTCGCCGCCGGAGGCGGCCCGGGCGAGCGGCCGCGGCGCGTTGCCGGGGTTCGCCGACAGCAGCATCTCGATGCGGTCGAGCCCGTGCGGGGCTCCGGCGAGGCGGCGCCCGTCGCAGTCCAGGCCGGTCGGGTCGTCGTCCCGCGCCGCCTCCTGGCTCAGTTCCACCAGGACCCGGGCATGGGGCATGGCGAGGTCGGCGAGCTCGCCCTGGACCGCGGCGGCCATGCGCTCGGCGGCGGCCGCGCGCTCGCCCGAGAGGGTGGTGCCGAGCTCGGCGAGGCGGCGGCGGAGGGCGGCCTGCTCGGCCTCGAGCTTCTCGGAGCGGATCGTCCCGCCCTCGAGCTCGGCCAGGCGGGCGCGGCCGCGCTCGGCGAAGGCGAGCACGGCGGCCTCGTCCTCGCCGTACTTGCGCTCGAGGTCGCGCAGCAGGGCGACGCGCGCCTGCACCGTGGCGAGGCGCTCGGGGTCGACCAGCACCCGCTCGGCGTAGGCCCGCAGGGAGGAGGCGAGGTCGCCGACCTCGGCGGCCAGTGCCTGGGAGCGCTCGCCCAGCTCGCCGAGGGCGGCGTCGTGGCCGCCGGGGCCGGCCAGCGCCCTGGCGGCGCCGCCGAGCGCGGTGGCCGCGCCGGACTCCTCGTCCTCGCCGGCGAGGGCCTGCCAGGCCGCCAGGGCGGCGTCACGCAGGGCCTCGGCGTTGGCCAGGCGCTCGGTCTCGGCGCCCAGCTCGTCCAGCTCCCCCACCCGGACCTCGGCCTGGTCGATCTCGCCGAGCTGGTAGCGCAGCAGGTCCGCCTCGCGCTCCCGCTCCTGGACGCGGGCGCGGAGCTCCTCGAGCTCGGCGGCGACGGTGCGCAGCCGCTGCCAGTCCACCGCGAAGTCGTCCCGCAGGCTGAGCACGCCCGGGCCGGCGAAGCGGTCGAGCAGGTCGAGCTGCACGCCGGGGCGCAGGAGGCGCTGGAACTCGTGCTGGCCGTGGACCTCGACCAGGGCGCGCATCACCTCGGCGACCGCGGCCACGGTGGCCATGCGCCCCTGAAGCTGGGCACGGCTGCCGCCGCCGGCCATCACCTGCCGCGCGACCACCACCTCCCCCTCCTCGTCGGCGACTCCCGCCGTGGTCAGGGCCTCGGCCGCCTGGCCGCGCGGCTCGACGGCGACGCGTCCCTCGACCAGCGCGGCCGGCCGGCCGACGCGCACCACGCCAGCGTCGGCGCGCTCGCCGAGCAGCAGCGACAGCGCGTCGACCACCATGGTCTTGCCCGCCCCGGTCTCACCGGTCAGCACGTTCAACCCAGGGGCCACCTCGAGTCGCGCGTCGTCGATCACGCCGAGGTCCCGAATGTGAAGCTCGCCCAACATCACCCGGCGATTCTATCCGTCCCGGCCACCAGAAACTCCGCGGCCGTCCACAGCGGGCGAGCCACCACCGCGCGCGGACCCGTCCAGGCCACCACCCGAACCGTCGAGCTGAGGTGGACGTCAAGGCGAGCCCCTGGGGGCGTCGCTGCCGGCGCCGCCCGCGTCGGCCAGGCGGAACTTGCGGCGCACGAGGCCGTAGAAATGGGGGTCGCGGATGCGGACCAGCAGCGCGTCGAGATCGTTGCGGCGCACCTCGACCACCGCGCCTGGCGGCAGCTCGCAGACGGTGCGGCCGTCGACGGCCTCCACCACCGGGCTGTCGGGCAGCACCTCGAGCCGGATCCGCTCGGTCGGGTGCAGCACCAGCGAGCGGTTGAAGACCATGTGCGGGGCGACGGCGGTGAGCAGCAACGCGTCCAGGCGCGGGGAGACGATCGGCCCCCCCGCCGAGAAGCTGTAGGCGGTCGAGCCGGTCGGCGAGGCGACGATCAGCCCGTCGGCGGCGTAGCGGGCCAGCAGGCGCCCGTCGACGTGGACGGCGACGCTGGCGAGCCGCTCCCTGGCCGCCTTCTCGAGCACGAGGTCGTTGGCCGCCAGCTCCTCGCTGACGCCGCGGCCCTCCACGGTGGTGCGGACCAGCAGGGTGGTGCGCCGCTCCACCTGGTAGCGGCCCTGCCAGACCGCCTCGAGGGCCGCGGCCAGCCCGTCGGCCTCGACCTCGGTGAGGAAGCCGAGCCGGCCAAGGTTGACCCCCAGCACCGGCACCTGGGCGCGCACGGCGAGCCCGACCGCGCGGAGCAGGGTACCGTCGCCGCCGAGCGCCACCACCAGGTCGAGCCCGGCCGGGAACTCGTCCGCCTCCACGCACGGCACCTCGCTGCCCAGGCAGCCGCGCTCCTCCTTGAGGGTGCGCAGCTCGACGCCGTGGTCCGCCGACCAGCGCACCAGCTCCTTGCCGAGGGTCAGGGCGGCCGGCCGCCCCGGGTGGACGACCGCGCCGACCCGCCGCAGCAGCGGGGTCACCTGGCCGCTCCCGGCAGGGCCGCGCCCTCGGCCACCACCGCGGCCAGCGCCGCCTCGTCGATCGCGCCGCCGCCCGAGCGCAGGTGCAGGAAGAACTCGACGTTCCCGGCCGGCCCCGGCCGGGCGGAGGGGCACAGCCCGGCCACGCCCAGCCCGTGGTCCGCCGCGGCCGCGGCCACGGCGCGGACGGCCGCGGCCCTCGCCGCCGGGTCGCGCACCACCCCGCCACGGCCGACCGCCGCCCTTCCGGCCTCGAACTGGGGCTTGACCAGCAAGACGAAATCGGCGCCCGCCGCGGCCAGGCCGGCGAGGACCGGCATCACCGTGGTGAGCGAGATGAACGAGAGGTCGGCCACGACCAGGTCGGCCGCGCCGCCGGCGCGCTCCTGGTCGAGCGTGCGCACGTTGGTGCGGTCGAGCACCCGCACCCGGGGGTCGTCGCGCAGCCGCAGGTCGAGCAGGCCGTAGCCGACGTCGACGGCGACCACCTCCGCGGCGCCGCGCTGCAGCAGCACGTCGGTGAAGCCGCCGGTCGACGCGCCCGCGTCGAGGCAGCGCCGTCCCGCCACCGCGACCCCGAGGCGGTCGAGCGCGGGCGCCAGCTTCTCGCCGCCACGGCTCGCCCAGGGCCGCGGCGGCCCGGTCAGCACCAGCGGGTCGGACGGCGCCACCAGGGTGGCCGGCTTGGAGGCGACCGCGCCGCCGACCAGGACGCGCCCGTCGAGCACGGCCGCGCTGGCCGCCTCGCGGCTCGGCGCCAGCCCGCGCCGCACCAGCTCGCGGTCGAGGCGCACCCGGGCCGCCATCGCCGCCCTACAGCTCCTCGAGGCTGCGCAGCTCGGCCACGATGGCGGCGCTGAGCGCCTCGAACACCTCGGGATGGGCGGCGAGCTCGGCCTCGTCGAGCCCGGCCAGCGCCTCCCGGACCCGCTCGCCCAGGACCTCGTCCCGGTCCGGACCCGCCTCGGCGTCCCCGGTCCGGGCGTCGCCGGTGTCGCCGGGGGTCGCGGGCGTGGGGTCACCGCGCGACGGGACGCCGCTCACCGGCACCTCCTCGGGACGGATGGCGTGGGCGTGGACGGGCCACGCCGGGCAGCTCTCCCGTCGAGTATACGGACGGCCGGCGCCACCGCCGGGCCAGGGCGCGGCCTGTGGCGGCTCAGGAGCCCGCGCTGCCGCCGTCGCCGGAGGAGCGGCGCGAGCGCCCACCGGCCGCCCGCGTGCCCGAGGCCGAGGAGCGGGTGCTCGCGCGCGGGGTCCGGGTGGTCCCGCTCGCCTTGGCGCTGGCCGGGCTCACCTTCTCCTTGCCGGCGGCGCCGCCGCGGCCGCGCGCGGTCGTGGTCCGCCCCGACGAGGTGGACCGGGCGCGGGTCCGCGTCTGCTGGCCCTCGGTACGCTCCAGCTCCTGCTCGAGCGCGCGGATGCGCTGGTGCAGGCGGGCGACCTCGTCGCGGGTGGCGATGCCCATCACGCCGAGCTGCCGCTTGACCTCGCGCTGGACCAGCCGGCTGATCGCCTCGCGGTTCTTCTGGGTGCGCCGCACGAGATCCTCGGCGAACCGGCTGACCTGGGCCGATTGCAGCTCCCCCTGCCGCGCGAGCCGCCCCCCGAGCCGCTCGGCCTGCGCGCGGGTCAGCTCGCTCAGGCTGGCCAACGTCTGCATGTACTGCTCCCTGGCGCTCGGCACGCTTCGCTCCTTTGTTGAAACGCTTCGGTGGGCCGCCGCCGCTTATGCGCCGGCTTCCCTCGTCGCTCCTCCGTCGCCTGCGGCTCCTTCGTCGCTCCTCAGTCCAGCCGGCGCGCGGCGGCGGCCCACCTCGCTAACACCAGCTGGCCTTCCTTCGTCGCTCCTTGAGTCCAGCCGGCGCGCTCCGGCGGCCCACCACGCTGGAAAGGCCCGGCCGTAAGGCCCGCGCGCCGCAAGGCCCGCGCGCCGCAAGGGCCGTGCGGCGGGCCCGGGTCACGACATTGCAGCACAATAAACGCGCAATACGCTGGCGGATTGTTGCAGCAGCAGCGCGAACCGGTCAATGCGACGCGGTTTCCGGTCGAGCCGTTGTGGTAGAACGCCTCCACCCGACCAAGCGCGGCGGCGGCACCGTGCGAGGAGGCGACGTGGCGAGCAAGACCGAGGTCGAGCAGCAGCTCCAGATCCTGCTCGGCCGCCTGGCCGAGAACCACGACAGCGTGCGGGCCGCCATCCCGGAGCGCAAGGTGCTGCGCTGCCACGTCACCGACCTGGACGCGGCCTGGTACTCGGTGATCGAGTCCGGGAAGGTGTCCCCGCCCAGCGAGACGCCGCCCCACGACGGTCGCGTCGACATCACCCTCCGCGTCAGCTCCGACGATCTGGTCGACCTCATCGACGGACGGCTGTCGTTCCTGTCCGCCTTCGCCTCGGGCAAGGTCAAGGTCGACGCGAGCATCGTGGACATGCTGCGACTGCGCGCGCTGCTGTAGCGCGCCACCGCGATCGCGAGGAGCGGCCAGCCGATGATCAGCCTCATCCCGATCCACGACGACAACCCGACCCGGCGGACCGCGGTCGTCACCTTAACGCTGATCGCCATCAACGTCGTGGTCTTCCTGCTCGAGCCGGCCTCGCACGCGCTCTTCGGCCAGTCGAGCAGCACCGCCGGCGAGTGCCAGCAGCTCGCCTTCTTCTACAAGTGGGCCGCGATCCCGCGGGAGCTGATCACCAACCACCAGCTCTCCCAGACCGCCGGGCCGCCGGCCGGCCCAGGCCAGTGCCTGGCGGTGGCACCCGACTACGACAAGATCCCGTTCCTGTCGGTGCTCACCGCCATGTTCCTGCACGGCGGCTGGCTGCACCTGCTCGGCAACATGCTGTTCCTGTGGGTGTTCGGCAACAACGTCGAGGACCGCCTCGGCCGCGTCCGCTACCTGCTCTTCTACCTGGTCTGTGGCTACGTGGCGACCTACGGCTTCGCCCTCACCGACCCGAACAGCCGCGAGACCCTGGTCGGGGCGTCCGGCGCGATCGCCGGGGTGCTCGGCGCCTACCTGATCCTGTTCCCGAGGGCCCGGGTCACCAGCCTGATCCCCTTCCTGTTCTTCCTGCCCGCCCAGTTCCCGGCGTGGATCGTGCTCGGCTCCTGGTTCGTCCTGCAGTACATCTACTTCCAGGGCGCGGGTCTCGCCGAGGGATCCAACGTGGCCTACTTCGCGCACATCGCCGGGTTCGTCGCTGGCGTGGTGCTGATCATCGTCCTCGGCGGGCTGAACCCTGCCCGCCGCCCACCGCCGTCGTGGCCGCCTCCCTCACCCCGCTGGGACCGCCCCTGACGGCGACCGGCCGGGCGGCGACGCCGCCGGGCACGCAACCGGACTGGCCGACTGCCCGGCCGGCTCGCTACTCCACCGGCGGCGGCTCGTAGCCGCCGGCGACCTCGGCGAGCAGGTCGGCGAAGGTGATCGCGGTGTCGTCCTCGTAGAGGGGACCCACGATCTGCGCGCCGACGGGGAGGCCGGCCGGCGTCCGGCCGATGGGTGCGGCCACGGCGGGCAGGCCTGGCAGTGACGCGTGCGAGATCCAGAAGGCCTGGTCCTGGTAGGGCCGCTCACCTTCGGGCGTGGCGATCGTGCGCTCCTCGAAGGGCCTGGTGTCGTGCGGGAAGGCCGGCGTGAAGTTCGCCGGGCACACGAACACGTCGACCTCGCCGAAGTAGCGGCCCCAGGCGGCACGGGCCGCCATGCGCCGGTGCTCGTGGTCGACCACCTCCGAGAGCGCCGCGAAGTCCCCACCCGGCTGCTGGAAGGCGAAGAACAAGCCCACGTGGAAGCCGAACGACTCCGCCTGCCGCACGGGGTCCACGCCCTCGGGCCAGCCTTCGACGACCGACGCGCCGGCGCGGGCGAGCGCGTCCACGGCATCGGACAGCGGGGCGGCGACCTCGCCGGAGACGGGAGCCTGCGGGTGGTCGAGCACGACCCCGACGCGGAAGTCCTCCAGCCGGGCGTGGCGGGACGGCGGCAGCGTCCAGGCGTAGGCCTTCGCGGCCTGGCCCTCCGGCCCGCCGGTGACCCGCAACGCCGTCCGCAGGTCGCCGGCCGACCGGCCCAGCGGGCCCAGCGCCGACAGGTAGGTCATCTCGCTCGGAGGCGCCGGGGGGCCGGGCGGCTGGAACCCGGTCGACGGGACGACCTCGACGCTCGGCTTCAGTCCGTAGACCCCGCAGAAGCTCGCCGGGATGCGGATCGAGCCCACCAGGTCCGAGCCGTACTCGAGGAACGTCATCCCGGCGGCCACCGCCGCGGCCGCCCCGCCGGAGGAGCCGCCGGGCGTGCGGGAGGTGTCCCACGGGTTGTTGCTGACGCCGTACAGCTCGTTGGCGGTCTGCCCGAAGTCGCCCAGCATGAACGCCACGTTGGTCTTCCCGACGACGATCGCGCCGGCCTGCTCGAGCCGCCGCACGACCGTGGCGTCCGCGTCCGCGACGTACTCCTTGAAGGCCGGGTTGCCCCAGGTGGTGTGCAGCCCGGCAACGTTGAAGCTGTCCTTGACCGTCATCGGGACCCCGTGCAACGGTCCCGCCTCGCGGCCGCGGGCGGTCGCCTCGTCGGCCGCGGCCGCCTGCCGCAGCGCCGCCTCCCGCCGCAGCTCGACGACGGCGTTGAGCGCCGGATCGACGGCATCGATCCGCGCGAACAGCAGCTCGACCAGCTCGCGAGCGGAGATCTCCCCGCGCCGCAGCATCCCCGCCGCGCCCGTCGCGGACTGCAGCAGCACCTCCCGCGGCTCCCGGCCGCCCGTCATCCGTGCACCCCGGGCGGTAGCTCGCGGGCGAGCGGGACGGCCGGGCCGGAGTCCGGCGGTGGGGCCGCGGCGGGCAGCGCGCGGGCGGCGGTCTCGGTGAAGCCGAGGCGCTCGAAGAACCGGGCGGTGCCTGCCGGGGCCCACACGCCGAGCCGGTGCACGCCGGCCTCGCGGAGCCGCAGGGCGGTCTCCAGCAGCACGCGGGTGCCGAGCAGCCGCCCGCGCCGCTCGGGCGCCACCGCCAGCGCGCGCAGCAGGGCCTGCTGGCCGTGCCGGGTCCAGGAGGCCGCGGCCACGACCTCCTCGCCGTCGACCGCCACCAGCGTGGAGCGCAACCGGTCCGGGGCGGGGCGGCCGGGCAGCCCGATCCCGTGGAGCAGGGCGGCGACCGCCTCGGCGTCGTCCGGCCGTGCGCCGCGGACCAGCGCCCCCGGCGGGTCGAGCAGCCCGCCGAGCCCGGCCATGACGTGGTCGGGTGCTGCCGGCAGGTCGAGCAGGCGGGCCAGCGTGGTCGCCCCGGTGAGCACCAGCGCGGTGTCCCAGCCGAGCCGCGCCGCGCCTTCCAGGTCGGTGTCGCTGCGGTCGCCGACCATCAGCAGCGGCCCGCCGCCGAGCGCGGCGGCCGCGGTCTCGAACAGGGCCGGCTCCGGCTTGCCGGCCACGCGCGGGCGGACGCCGGTGGCGGTCTCCAGCAGCGCCAGCACCGACCCGTTCCCGGGGACCTGCCCGTCCGGGGTCGGCATGGTCGAGTCCGGGTTGCTGCCGACGAAGCCGGCGCCCGCGCGGATCGCCAGGCAGGCCGCTGCCAGGCGGCCGTAGGTCAGCTCCGGGTCGATGCCGACGGTCACCAGGTCGGCCTCGCGCCAGTCGTCCGGGTCGAGCAGGCGCGCGCCGGCCGCCTGCAGGGCCGTGCGCAGCCCCGGCCCGCCGACCACCAGCACGCGGACGCCCTCCAGGGCGCCCCCGAGCAGCCGGACAGTGGCCTGCGCCGAGGTGAACACCTCCTCCGCCGCGGCCTTGACGCCGAGCGCCAGCAGCTTCTCCGCCACCGCCTCGGGCGGCCGGTAGGAGTTGTTGGTCACGAAGCCGATCGCCACACCCAGCTCGCGCACGCCCGCCAGCGCCTCGGCGGCCCCGGGGATCGCCTGGTCCCCCAGGTACACCACGCCGTCGAGGTCGAGCACCACCGCCCGGTAGCGGCCGGCGAGCGCTCCATGAGCCGGCGCCGCCCCCTCGAGGCCCGGGGGCCCGGCGTCGTCCGGTCCACCCGGGCCGGTCGTGGCCCGGCCGGATGCCTCCCGCGCGCCGGCGTCCGGGTGGCCCGGGCGCCTGTGCGCGTCAGCCACGGTGGTCCGTGGCGCCGGGCACCGAGCGCGGCCGGCCGGCGGTGACGCGGGCCAGCGCCTCCTGGTAGACGGCGACGTCGGGCCGCATCGCCAGGGCGAGGCGCAGGTGCCCGGCGGCGAGGGTGGGCTCGCCGACGCGTGCCAGGCAGAGGGCCAGGCCGAAGTGGGCGTAGTCGTTGGTCGGGTCGATCTCGAGCGCCTCGGCGAACTGCGCCCGCGCATCGGCGGGACGGCCGCACTGGTAGTAGGCGCGGCCGAGCGCCTCGCTCACCGACCCCTTGCCCGGCAGCAGCCGGTGCGCCCGTTCCAGGACGGTCGCGGCCTGGTGGGCGTGGTCGCCGGCGAGCAGCTCGGTGCCCCGGCGGAACAGCTCGTAAGGGTCGGGCTCCATGGCGACCACCTCTGTTCAAACGCTTCGGTGGGCCACCGGCGCTTGATGCGCCGGCTTCCCTCGTCGCTCCTTCGTCGCCTGCGGCTCCTTCGTCGCTCCTCAGTCCAGCCGGCGCGCGCCGGTGGCCCACCTCGCTACAACCAGCTGGCCTTCCTCAAACCAGCTGGCCTTCCTTCGTCGCTCCTCGGTCCAGCCGGCGTGCGGCGGTGGGCCACCTCGCTGAAACCCAGCCGGCGCGGCGGTCCGACCTGCCGGTTGGCGGCGGGCAGGGCGAGCTTGCTACAACGAGACCTATGACGACCGATCTCGCCCTGGCGCTCCCATGGTAGTCGCCGCTCCCTTCCGGGGTCTCCGCTTCGACCCGGACGTGGTCGGCGACCCCGGAGCGGTCACCGCCCCGCCCTACGACGTCATCTCGCCCGCGGCGCGCGACGCCTACGAGGCGCAGAGCCCCTACAACATGGTCCGCCTGATCCTCGCCCGCACCGAGCTGCAGGGTCCCGACCGCTACCGCCCCGTGGCCGAGCTGATGGCCGCCTGGCGCGACCAGGGCGCCCTGGTGCTCGACCCGGTGCCGGCGCTCTACCTCTACGAGGAGGCCTACGAGCTGCGCGGCCGGCGCCGCGTGCAGCGCGGCGTGCTCGCCAGCGTCACCCTGGACGACACGGCCAGCTGGATCTTGCCGCACGAGCGCACCATGGCCGGGCCGGTCAGCGACCGGCTGCACCTGCTCGAGGCGACCAGGGCGAACCTGTCCCCGGTGTTCGGGGTGTACGCGGGCGCCGGACGGACCGCCGCCGTGCTCGACGACCTCACCGCCACTCCGCCGGCGGTGGACTGCGTCGACGAGGCCGGCGTGCGCCACCGGCTCTGGCCGGTCAGCGACGGCGAGCGGATCGCGGCCTGGTGCGGCCTGCTGGCCGATCACCGGGTGCTGATCGCCGACGGCCACCACCGCTACCGCACCTCGCTCGCCTACCGGGACGCGATGCGGGCCGCCGCCGGGCCCGGCCCCTGGGACCGGGTGCTGATGTTCCTGGTCGACGCCGACCTGCACGGGCCCTCGATCCAGCCGATCCACCGGCTGCTCGCCGAGGTGCCCGCCCACACCGTCCTCGACGCGCTCGCCCAGGACTTCGAGGCGCGACCCGCCGGCAGCCCGGCGGAGCTGGAGGCCGCCCTCGCGGGACTGCCCCACGACGTCACCGGCTTCGGCCTGGTCGGCTCCGGAGGGAGCTGGCTGCTGGTCGCCGGCGACCAGGCCGCCCTGGAGGGGGAGGTCGGCATCGACCGGCATCCGCTCGACGCCGAGGTGCTGCACGGCCCGGTGCTGGCCAAGCGGCTCGGCGTGACCGACTTCGAGGGCCAGGTGGTCTACGAGAACGACCTGGCCGCGGCCGCCGCGCAGGTGGAGCGCGGCGCCGCCGCCTCCCTGCTGGTCCTGCGCCCAACGCCGTTCGCCCAGGTGGTCGCCGTCGCCCAGAGCGGCGGCACCCTGCCGCAGAAGACCACCTTCTTCTACCCGAAGCCACGCGACGGCCTGGTCCTCCGCCCCCTGCACCCGGACACCTTCGCCCGCTCGTCCTCGGGGTAGCGCCTTCGGGCATCCGGGGCGCGGGTAGACTCGCGCCCCGGATGGAGCGTGCGACGAGGAGGCCGGCTGTGAGCGTGCTTGACGCCCTGCCCGACGGCGTGACCGGCATCGACACCCACATGGGCGGAGTGTCCGAGATCACCGCCGGCTATCTGGTGCGCGGCGAGCGGCCTGCCCTGGTCGAGACCGGGCCCTCCAAGGCCGCAGGGGCGGTCGCGGACGGCGTGGCCCGCGCCGGCCTCGCGCCCGAGGACCTCGCCTGGCTCGTGGTCACGCACGTCCACCTCGACCACGCCGGCGGCGTCGGCGACCTGGTACGCACCTTCCCGAACGCCACCGTGGTGGTGCACCCCGCCGGAGCCAGGCACCTGCACCAGCCCGAGCGCCTGCTGAGCAGCTCGGCCAGGGTCTACGGCGACCTCATGGACACCGTCTACGGGGGCCTGACGCCGGTCGAGGCCGACCGGATCAAGGCGGCGGAGGACGGCGAGTACCTGGACCTGGGACCTGGCCACCGCCTGCAGCTCGTCCACGCTCCTGGCCACGCCAAGCACCACATGGCCGTGTTCGACCCCGACCTCGGCGCGCTCTTCGCCGGCGACGGGGTCGGCGTGCTGTTGCCGTCCAACAGCGTGCTGCGGCCGGCCACCCCGCCGCCCGACTTCGACCGCGACCTGGCCGTCGCGAGCCTGCGCCACTTCGCCGAGCTGGGACCGGCCCACCTCGTCCTCACCCACTTCGGCCCGATCGAGCCGCCCGCCGAGCGGCTCGCCGAGGCCGAGGACAAGCTGCTGCGCTGGTGCGAGACGGCCGAGCAGGCCGCCGCCGAGCACGGCCTCGAGCTCGGCCACATCGAGGCCGCGCTGCGCGAGCGCTTCGAACAGGAGGAAGGCCATCAGGAGTCCAGCGACCCCGAGCGCTACCGCCTGCTCAACAGCTACGCCTCCAACGCCGCCGGCCTGACCCGCTGGCTCCGCCTCCGCCAGCAGGCCTCCCAGGAGTAGCCCCAGCCGCCTGGGCCACCTGCCTAGCCGGTGGAGAGTCGCTGCAGGCGGTCGGCCGCGTCGTAGAAGGACGGGTCCGCCTCGACCACGCGCGTGAACGCCCTGCGGGCGCCGTCCGTGTCGCCCGCCTGCTCGGCCAGGGCGCCCTCGGCGTACGCGAGGCGGAGGTGATGGTCGGCCAGCTCCGTGGGCCAGCGCGCGTGCCGGCGCAGCAGCGCCACCCCCGCGGCCGGCTGGCCCAGGTCGCCGTAGGCGGAGGCGGCCACGAGGAGCAGCTCCGCCGCCGTGTCGGGCTGCATCCTGGTCCTGTCGACGGCGTCGAACAGCTCGACCGCCCGCTCCGGCCGCCCGAGCGCGCGCTCGACGTCCGCCAGCATCGCCGAGAGCTCCACGCCGCCTGAGAGCCGCTGGGCGGCGGCCAGCTCGGTGCGTGCGGCCCGGTAGTCGCCCGCTCGGTACAGGGCGATGCCGAGCACCTCACGGGTCGCCGCGGAGCGCGGGGCGGCCCCCTTGGCCGTCCTGGCGGCCCGGACCGCCGTCTCCGCGTCCTCCTCGGAGAGCGCCACCACCGCCGCGGCCAGGACCGCCGCGGCCTCGTCGAAGGCGTGCGGCCGCACCGTCTCGCCCAGCTCGGCGAGCACCTCGCGCGGGAGCACCTCGTGCGGGTCGGGTCCGGCCCCTGCCTTCACGGCGGCCCGCTCAGGACCTCTCCCCGAGCCCGAGCCTCGCGACGGACCCCGGTCGGCCCTGTCCGGCCGCCGCGCCGGGCGACCCTGGCCCGCCCGGTCGGGCCGCGGGCGACCCTGACCGGTTCCGTCCAGGCGGCCGCCCGCGCCGCCCCGCTCCGAGCGACGGCCCTGACCGGCCCTGTCCGGGCGACTTTGGCCGGCGCTGTCCGTACGGCGACCTTGACCGGCCGCGTCGGCACGCGGGCGACGCGGGCGCGCTTGGTCGCCACGCGAGCGACCCTGGCCCATCCCGTCAGGGCGGCCCTGGCCCGCCCGATCCGGGCGACCCTGGCCGGCGCGGTCGGTCGCACGACCCTGACCGGCCGCGTCGGCACGCGGGCGGCGCGGGCGCGCCTGGTCGGCGCGCGGGCGACCTTGGCCCGCCCGGTCGGGGCGGCCCTGGCCGGCGCGGTCGGTCCGGCGATCCTGACCGGGCGCATCGGTCCGAGGGCGACCCTGGCCCGTCCGGTCCGGGCGAGGCTCGCCGGCGCGGTCCGCGCGTGGGCGGCCGCGGTGGCCGCCGTCGCGGCGGCCACGTGCGGGCGTCGGTCTGCCGGCGGTTCGCTTGTTCTCCCTGGCTGGCTCCACGAGACCCATCTTGTCGAAACTGCGGGCCGCGTGCACACCGCCGCGCACTCCTCTACCAGCGCCGACCTGAGTCGCGTGCGCCCGCGCGGGTGCCTGGCTGCCGACCACGCCTCGGCGGCTTGCCCGTGTTGCGCCCTGGCGGTGACGGATCGGAGACGTGGCGCGGGTACGGTGCGCTCGTCTTGGGAGCTTCCGGGGTCGAGGACCGCACCGGACCCGGCGCCGAGGAGGGAGCCGCAGTGGAGGAGGCCCGCACGCCGGTCCACCTGGCACGGCGCCCGCTCGGCCGACTGCACTTGTCGGGACGACCATGGCAAACTGGTAATCCCAACATCCGGCGGACCACGAGCTTGCCTGGCGTCCGTCCAGCAGCGAGGTACCTGCCGTCATGAAGCGCCTGAACGATCTACGGCCACCATCCCCGCCGCGCCGGCTCGACCCACGCCGGCTGAGGTCCGACCTGCGCCGGATCGACTTCCGCAACCCCCGCGTGATCGGCGTCGCCCTGGTGGTGGCGATCGCGCTCGGCGTGACCGCCGCCATGATCGGCTCGCAGGGAGGGATCGTCGGGTCGTCCTCGGCCACGGGCCAGGGTGGCCGCAAGGACGCCGCGAAGGTCTCGCAGGTCCGTCTCACCACCAAGCCGGCCAACCGGGCCGACGCCGTCCCGCTGGACGCCCACGTCCGGGTCGACGCGTCCAACGGACACCTTTCCGACGTGCAGGTGACCCCGGCCTCGGGCAAGGCGCTGGCCGGCTCGCTCACCTCCGACGGCCGGACCTGGCGGAGCACCGGGCCGCTCGCGCCGGGGACCCGCTACCGTGTCACGGTGCTCGCCGCCGACGAGGCCGGCACCAGCACCCGTCAGGTGAGCTCCTTCACCACCCTGACCCCCAGCCGCGTGCTCGGCACGAGCATCATGCCCCTCGACGGCCAGACCGTCGGCGTCGGCATGCCGATCGCGATCTGGTTCAACCATCCGGTCGCCGACCGCGCCGCGGTCGAGCGCCGGCTCGTGGTCCGTACCTCGAGCGGGCTCGAAGGGGCCTGGCGCTGGTTCGGCGACCGCGAGGTCCACTTCCGGCCGCAGAAGTTCTGGCCCGCCGGCGAGCAGGTCACCCTCGCCGTCGGCCTGGCCGGCGTCAGGGCCGCTCCCGGCACCTGGGGCGTGGCCAACCGGACGATCCGCTTCAGGATCGGCGACAGTCACGTCAGCACCGTCAGCGCCAAGAGCCACACGATGAAGGTGACGGTCAACGACAAGGTCGTGAAGACGTTCCCGGTCAGCACCGGCCGGGACAAGTACCCCACCACCAACGGCGTGCACTTCGTGGTGTCCAAGGAGCAGGACAAGCTGATGGACTCCTCCACCGTCGGCATCCCGCGCAACAGCCCCGACGGCTACTACGAGCACGTCTTCTGGTCGGTACGCATCTCCAACAGCGGCGAGTTCGTCCACGCCGCCCCCTGGTCGGTCGGCTCCCAGGGACGCGCCAACGTCTCCCACGGCTGCGTCAACATGTCCACCCAGGACGCCCAGTGGTTCTTCAAGCTCGCCCGTCCCGG
>WNGB01001366.1_pt1 | contig 39934 bp, 37 predicted proteins | sample 5400681 | NCBI WGS metagenome assembly WNGB01 (sample SAMN13153367, study PRJNA577476) | soil metagenome | isolation source: 115 cm soil or saprolite under grassland replicate 2 | place: USA:California | collected 2016-06-15 | reverse complement strand
CCTGACCGCCTCGCCCACCTGATCGGGAGCGACTCTGCGCCGACGCCGTGGCTTGGGGTTGGGGGGGATATCCACAGCCCCAACATGAAGCTCATCGGGAAATCTGCGAAGACCGGCACCATCAACAGCGACCTGGCGTTCCAAGGGAGCATCGTCTACGCCGGCAACTACGACGGGTTCCGTATCATCGACGTGCGCAACCCCCGGAACCCAGTCGTGCTTTCTGACATGCGCTGTCACGCCGCCCAGAACGACATTTCGATCTGGAAGAACCTGCTTTTTCTCTCGGTCGACCATCCGGAAACGAAACCCACCTGCGACAGTCAAGAGGTCCCGATCGACCCGTTCGATCCCTCGACCTGGGTGGGTTACGAAGGGATCCGTATTCTCGATGTCACGGACAAGTCCAACCCACAGTTCCTCACGATGGTGGAGACGGACTGCGGCTCGCACACCCACACTTTGGTTCCCGACTTGGTGAACGACCGTTTGCTGATCTACGTATCCTCCTACGCGTTACTTCCCGGACCTCACTGCGGGCCGGACCACGAGCAGAGCGACCTCCACGAGAAGATCTCGATCATCGAGGTTCCTCTCGGCGCCCCGGAGACGGCGCGCGTGATCGCCACACCCAGGATCGATGCTCCGGTCCTGGACCTGCACACCCCCGGCCTGTTTCCAACGATAGGCTGCCATGACATCCAGGTGTTCCTCCCACTCAACCTGGCAGCGGCGGCTTGCTTGACGGAGGGGCAGCTGTGGGACATCAGCAACCCCGCAAACCCGAAGACGCTCGCCGCGACGCATATCCAGAACGACGCGTTCACCTTCTGGCACTCAGCTGCGTTCACTTGGGACGGCCAAGTCGTGGCCTTCGGCGACGAGACGTTCGCCCAGGGGTGCGAGACGCCCCAGGACCTGGACGGACGCGTGTGGTTCTACAGCGTGGGTGATCCGTCCACGCCGCTCGGATCGTTCGGCATCCCTCGGTCGCAAGGATTCCAGTACTGCTCTATCCACCTGTTCAATGTGATCCCCGTGACTGACCGGTATCTCCTCGTGGCGTCGGCCTATGGCGGAGGGACCACGGTCGTGGACTTTACCGACCCCGCCGCGGCAACCGAGTTCGGCTTCTATGACGCGCAAGACCCCATAGCCGCCGACACCTGGTCGTCGTACTTCTGGAACGGCGCCATTTATGCGAACGACATCCCCCGAGGCTTGGACATCTTCCGCCTCCTCGATGATGCCAGCAGGGAGGCCAAGCGCTTCAGCCGGCTGAACCCCCAGACCCAGACCGTCGTGCTGGGATAAGGCCTGTCCTCACGAAGTCCAGCGCGAGTTGGCGGTGACGAGCCCGCGCAATCGGCCACGGGCCTGAGCTTGCCCTGACTGCCTTTCGCCTGCGCTCGGGCCCGGGACGGGATTAGGCCCTTCGGTCACCCTCCAAAGACCAATGGACGAGGCTGCCGACGTAGGGCATCGTTCCCGCTTCCGGGCAGCACGAGCCCGGGGCACATCGGAGTGGGGATGTCGAAGAGGCCCAGACAATTGGTGGTCACGCTCGCCTTGGCAACGCTCTTCCTGGCGGCCGGCCCACTGTCCTTCGCCAACCCGCCCGGCAACAATGGAACGGTCAAGGTGGATGGGGTCCCCTTCGACGATGCCCCGAACAACGAGCCACACCCCGGATGCTCCTTCCAGATCGACTTCTACGGATACGAAGACGGCAACCTGGCGGCCACACTCACGTTCGAGGGAATCCCTCCGACCGGTGGAGGCACGCTGGCCACGGACAGCATCTCCATCGGCCAGGATGCCGCCGGCGGCGGCACGGATCTGGACGCCTCCCGAACATACGACCTGACCGCGGCGCTTTCGAATGTCCAGCCGCACCTCCGCCAGGGGTATCACGTCAAGCTGACCGTGCACGCCGACGGCTCGATCGGCTCCGACGTCAAGCACAAGGTCTTCTGGGTGCAAGCGTGCGGTGTCACCGGCGGGGACCCCCCACCGGGGGGCGGAGAACCACCGGGAGGCGGAGACTCTCCCGGGGGCCCGACACCGCCCGGGCGGAATGTCCCGCCGGCCACGCCGGCTGACCCCGTCCCTGGCGACCCGGGTTTCACTGGGTAGAGAACCTCAGCCCGGGCGGCTCATGAATCGACGGCACGTCGACGTCATCGTCCTGGGCGCGATCGCGCTTGCTTCCTGCGCCACCTCGGCAACCAGCTCATCGGATCCCGCGATCCGGTCCGTCTACCGTCCTCACCGCACGGTGGTTGCCGATCCCTCCGCCGCGCCCTCCTCCCATTCCCCGACGTGCGAGCGGCAGACCCTCATCGGCACCGTTTCCGTCAGCAGGGTGACTGCACGGAACGCCCCCGACAGGTCTGCCCGCCAGATCACCTCGTTCGCCCAGACCAACGCGCAGGGCGCTCACCAGGTCTTCGATCTGCTGGACGAAGTGACGGCCACGGACGGTGACACTTGGTTTCGCGCTCTGCTGCCGCTTCGCCCCAACGGCAGGACGGGATTCCTCCCAGCGCGCTCGTTGCGGCTGACTCAGACTCGCTACCGATTGGAAGTCGATCGGTCGCGGCTGGAACTGACCCTGTGGAAGGGCTGCCGGATCGCGGGCCGCTATCGGATCGGGCTCGGGACCAAGGACACTCCTACCCCGGTCGGGACCTTCTACCTCGTGGCGCTGGTGAAGCCACCAACGGCCGGTTCGGTGTACGGGACCTACGCCTACGGCCTGTCCGCCTACTCGGATGCCCTGACCAACTGGACGGGCGGCGGGATCATCGGGCTTCACGGCACCAACGATCCTTCCTCCATCGGCAAGAGGAAGAGTCACGGGTGCATCCGCATGCGGAACAGCGACATCGAGCATCTTGCGAAGATCCTGCCCCTGGGCACGCCGATCGAGATCCACTAGAAGAACGCTTAGCAGTCGCTGGTCACCGGCTGGGCAGGCGGGCCGAGCGGCACACCGAACTTCTTCGCCAGCCCCGCCAGATCTGCGCGAAACCTCTCCATGTCCCGATGGTTCCAGTCCTGGTGTGTCTGGCACTTCAGCGATGGCACTTGCTCCATGCGGAACGGGCTGGTCAGGCTCTCCTTGTGACCGATGACGTTGCGAAGCTCGATGTCGAACCTCTGCATCAGCCACAACGTGAGATCCAGGGCGGCGTCGAGCTGGCTCGGGTTGTCCAGGATCTCCTGGTCGCTCTCTCCCACCATCTCGATGCCGATGGCGGTCCAGTTCAATCCCACCGTGTGCCGGCATATGAGGTCGAGCGGGACGAGCTGGTAGATCGTGCCGTCCTTGTCGATCACGAAGTGCGAGCAGGTTCCCGGCAGCTCCCCGAGGTGTGGGGAATCCGCAGCAAACGTGTTGTACACAGGGAGGAAGGTCTCGTTGGCCGTGAAGTGCTCAACGATCACGTGGGGGTCGACCAGAGAGAACGTGTCGAGCCCGTAGTGCTCCTCGGCGTAGGCCCTGGTCTCCTCCTTCCGAGCATCGGGGAACGGGATGGGGTCCTGCACGATGGGCGGGCGGGGAGCCTCCAGCTCGTCCTGGCTCGCTGGTGGTGGGCTCACGTCGGTCGTGGAAAGTGGCGACGTCGGCGCCGTCCCCGGCCCGGTGCCGGAGGGCACCTGCGGCGCGCCCGAGCACGCCACGGTGAGGAGGCCCACCGCCAAGGCGGCGGCCGCTCGAAACCGGACGAGCCTCGCTGCGCCGGGGCGGCGCGGTCGCTCGCTCGGATCGTTGGTATCCATCACAGAGCGGTCGGCGGCAGGGTCTGGGCCGGCGGGTCGGACGAAACCGAGGGCCCTTCCAGCTCGTGCCGCACTCGCTCAGCGTGCGGGCGGGCCCCCATCTCCTCGTATGCGGCCAGGGCGGCGGCGAGGAACGCCTCCCGCTCTTCGGCCTCGATCAGCCCGGCAAGCATTTCGCGAGTGCGGGCCGATTCGAACGAATCACCGATCACCTCGAACCCCTGGAGTGCGCCCCGGAGGAACCTCACGCCGCTCGCCTTGTCGCTCGTCGCGGCCAGCACCAGGCCCTCGGCGCGGGCGCTGACCGCGTGGGCGAAGGGGATCTCGTCCAGCCTTCGCGCCAACGGCAGGACGGACTCGAGTCCCGAGAAGTCCTTCGACTCCAATCTCGCCTGGATCACTGCCAGCAGAGGCCGATCCCGCGGCTCCTTCTCGCTCCCCGCTCGGTCCCTGGCGAAGGCCGATTCCGCCATCGCCCGACCCGCATCGAGGTCACCGCACGCGATGAGGACTGCCCCATAGAGGGCGTCCAGGCCGATCCGAGTGCGCTCTGGATCGCCCCGAGCCATGTCGGCGAGAGCAAGCGCGCGGTCGCGCTCGCCTCGGTGGGCTAGGGCCATCGCCCCCACGAAGGGAGCCCCCCTGACGGCGTAACAGAGCACGTTACGTTCCTGGTCGAACACGGACAGATGCTCGTCCAGGGCGGGCAGGAGATCCGCCCACCTTCCGAGGTGGTGGAGGGCGATGATCTGCGCGTACGTCGAGTGCATGAGTTCGTGCGCCGATAATCCCTTCGCCACATCGTGGGAACGCCGGGCCAGCTCCAGCGCTTCCTCGTACTCGCTCGCCAGGTCGGTCAGTTTCACGGAAACCTCGAACAGTAACAGTGCGCGGTCTGTCGGGGACCCCACTCGATCGACGAAGCCGAGCTGACGGCGGGAAGTCTTGACGGCCAGCCGGTACGAGCCTCGCGACTCGTAGAGTTCGCTGACGCTCATCGACGCGAAGCTCAGGAGGGCGGCATTCCCGACCTGCTCGGCGAGCGTCAGTCCCTCCTCGGCGGTCGTTATCCGGTCGGCGAGCGAGAAGGGGTCCGTTGCGCCCCCCGCGGTGGCGGCCGCGAACGATCGCCAGTACATCGCGCAGTTACCGAAGAGGACCAGGAGCCACGCCCTGGCCTCGGGGTCGCGCACCGATCGGAGCCCGAGGGCGATGAGCTCGTCTGCCTCTGAAGGATTGGGCTGCACGCGGAACGCCCCAGCCTTCTCGCAGATCATTCGGGCGGCCTTGCTGCAGATGCGGGCGAGGTCGTCGGGCTCGCCGCCGCCGTCCTGAAACAGCTCGATCGCTCGCTTGTAAGCCTCGACTGCCTCATCTCCGTGGTAGCCGGACGCATGGTCGTCACCGAGCTCCTCGACTGCTCTGACGCGGTCCCGGTCGGTCCGGGCGAGTTCGAGTGCCTGCTCGTGGAGCTCGACCGCCTTCAGGAAACCGGCCCGCTTCTTGGCCGTGACGCCCGCTCGGAGGAGAGCTTCGAACGCCTTCTGCCCGATCGCTTCCCGGCCCAGCAGGTCGTCGGCCCATGCCAGATCCGCGTCTTCTCCGGCCGCCGCGGTCCGGTAGTGGTGGGCGATCAGCTCGGCGAACTCGTCCACGCGTTCGCCTGCCAGCTCTTCGATCCACGCGCCATGCTCCGCGTGTGCCCGGGCCCTCCTGCTCTTCGGCAAGCTCGCGTACGCGACGTCCCGGACCAATGCGTGCTTGAACGCGAACTCCACCTGGCCGGCGATGCTCGAGGTCGAACGGGCGAACACGAGTCCGCGCCGCTCCAGGCGGAGGAGCGCATCCGAGACGGCGCCGTTCCCGATCGCCCGAGTCACCGGTTGCTCCCAGAACACCCTCCCCACCACGGCGGCCTCCTGGAGGACGCGCTTCTCCTCCCGTGGAAGGGCATCGATCCGGGCCGCAAGGAGCGCGTGGACCGTGTCCGGGAGGACGATGCCCCGGGCTAGGCTCGTGGCCCGCCATCGATCGCCCTCCCGGGCGATCGCCCCCTCGTCGATCAATCGCCGGATGATCTCCTCGAGGAAGAACGGATTGCCCTCGGCCTTCGCCAGCATCTCCTCTCGAAGGGAAGGCGGTAGGTCGCCCACGGTGAGGAGACCCTCGACGAGCTGCGCGCTCTGTGAGTCGGTGAGAGGGCGGAGCGAGATCGAGGACGCGTCCTCCCTCCCCGAGGCGAACTGGGCGTGTGTGTCGGAGAACTCGGGCCTCGCGGTCGTCAGGAGCAGGAGAGGACCGGAGGACCTCGAGAGGAGGCGCTCCAGCATGTCGAGGAGCTGATCCTCGGCCCAGTGCAGGTCCTCGACGACGAACACCGCCGGCCCGGCGGAGGCGTACGCCGTGGCAAACCGCGGCCACGCGCGGGAAAGTTCGTCGGCGACGGCCCTTGGCTCCATCCCGTCGAGGGGATTGTCCGGAAGGAGCAGTCCCGCCGTGAACGCCAACGCGAACACCGTCTGCTCAATGTCCTCACCAGGCAGGCCGAGGTGAGAAAGGAGGGGCCGGACCCCCGTTCGGAGCTTCTCCCCCGCCACGTCCGCATGGTCGTCCAGCACGATCCCCGTTGCCCCGCGGAGGATCTCGCCCAGCGCCCAGTACGTGATCCCATGGCCGAGGGCCGGGCAGCGTCCGCGGAGGACCGTCAGCCCCGGGTGCCTCGCGGAAGCGGCTCGAAGGAACTCCTGGACCAGCCGGCTCTTGCCGATCCCTGCCGGTCCGGAAACCCCAACCAGCCGGGGTCGTCCCGTCTCGGCCGCTTCGGCGAGGAAGGCCATGAGCGCGTCCAGCTCGCGATCGCGGCCCACCATCTCGGACCGGAGGCCCGGGACGCCCCGGGTCGCTTCGGGCAGCGGCTCGACCAGACGCCACGCTGCGACCGTCTCGGCCTTGCCCTTCAGCTCGAAGTCGGCGGGAGGTTCGAACAGGAAGGCGTTCCTCGTGGCAAGGTACGTGCGTTCCCCCGCCAGGACGGTGCCCGGTTCGGCGGCCTGCTCCAGTCGCGCCGCGACGTTGACCGCATCGCCCGAGACGATCATCTGCTCGACCGGGGCTCCTACTGGCGCGATGACGTCTCCGGTGTTGACCCCGATCCGGATCTGCATCGTGACCCCGTGGCGCTGCTCGAAGTCGCGGTTCAGATCCTCCAGCCGGGAGAGCATGTCGAGCGCCGCGCGGAGGGCTCGCTCGGGATCGTCTTCCCTGACGATCGGCGCGCCGAAGACGGCCATGATGGCGTCGCCGATGAACTTCTCGACCGTCCCCCCCCAGGACTCGATCACCGCCGACATGGCCGCGAAGTAGGCCGTGAGGAGGGCTCGAAGCCGTTCCGGGTCCAGGCGCTCCCCGAGCGCGGTCGAACCCGTCACGTCGGCGAACAGCACGGTCACGAGCTTCCGCTCCTCCTCTCGGGCAGGCCCACCGGGGGCGAGCGGTGTCCCACAGGTGGGGCAGAACCTTGCCGAAGGGGCCATCGGGGAGCCGCATGCCGGGCAGGGACGGGCCAGCGGGGCGCCACACGTCGGGCAGAAGGTGGCCGACTCGAGGACCTGGGAGCCGCACGACGAGCAGGACCGCATGGCCAATTATGGCCCGATGCTTCCGCGGTCCTCATGCCTTGCAGGAAGTCCAGGACGAACCGGTTTGATCTCCTCGGGCGCGACATTTTCCGTGTCCGATACCCGGGACCAACCGATACCCGAGGGCCCCCTTCGGTGGAGCTCCAGGTTTCGAACCTGGGACCTCCGCCAAGTAGGGGTCAAACAGAGAACATCTCATCGAGATTGGGAGGAGGTGAGCAGCTTGGCGTGTCCTCATTGCTGCTGCGAGAAGCACTGCTGCGATTTGCGGAAACTAGCTGGCTCCTCCCACGTGGAACCGGCCAGCGATGGGATCAACCGATCCCGGGCCCGAATGTCAGGAGTGTGGGCTAGAATCCGCGAGCATTGAAACCGCTCGCCATCGTGCTCCTGGTCCTCCTGCTGATCCTCGTGCTCCTGCCGCTCGGCATGGCGATGGCGATGGGGTGCCCACTCCACGCGACCGCTTGCTCGGCGACGATCGGCATGTGCGCCGCAGTCCTCGGCACCCTCACACTCCTCTTGGTCAGTCCACTGGGCTTCATGAGGCGCAGGCGGCTCGTCGTCCACGACGTCCCCTTGATCGCCACGCTCGATAAGCCCCCTCGTCTCCCCTGATCCTTCACTAGACCGCGGCCCCAGGTTCCCCGCTCGTTCGGTGAGCCTCCGAGACGAGAAAGTGACTATGACCTGTCCTTCGAGGTTCTAATGCCCCCCGAATGGCTTCGCTTGGTGTGGATGGTCGAAGCCTCTTGGGCCGCCGAGTCGGCAATGAGGGAGCGACTCCGTGAGCGCCAAGAGTCGACTGCTCGACCGAAGGAGGTCCTCATTATCGCCTGCGACATGGGTGCGATGTTCGGAATGTCATGGTGGATGTGGTTTCCCGGATTTCTGGTCACCCTGACGCTGCTCGGGTTCGGGATTTGGGCGGTGGGGCGACTCGCCCACCGGCCGAGTGGCGGCGCCCTGCAGGTCCTCGAAGAGAGGCTCGCCCGCGGCGAGATCGACGCCGAGGAGTTCCGACAGCGCCGGACGATACTGGGGCAGGCGAGATGAGGCGGCGAACCGCAGTCTTGACAATGTCCTTTGCGCTCTTCGGGTTGACCGCTTCTGCATGCAGTCGAAGCCCCGCGCCGACCGCCAGTAGCGGCTTACAGGTGGGGAGTGCGGCTCCGGGGTTCTCCCTCCCGTCCGCTCAGGGCGGAATGGTCTCCCTGGCCGAGTTCCTGGGTCACAAGCCGGTTCTCCTCTACTTCAGCATGGGCCCCGGTTGAGCGGGGTGCATACAGCAGGTGGTCGACCTGCAAAGCAATCCGCAGTTCCAGTCACTCGGAGTCGAGCTCTTAAGCATCTCCCCGGACTCGGTTCAGGCCTGGGCCGCCGAGGGCGGAACCACGGGCATCCACACACCGATGCTCTCCGACACCGGGAACCGAGTCGCGGGCGCCTACGGCGTCATGGTCTGGGCGATGGGGAGCGAGCCAGGTCATACCTTCGTGCTGGTCGATCGCGAGGGCCGCATCGGATGGATCCGAGACTACGGCGCCCCTAGCCACGGGGGGCTCATGTACGTGAGCCCAGGAGACTTGGTGCCGCAGATCGCCGCGCAACTCGAGGGCACCTGATGCAACCGGAAGAGGACGCCCACCATGGCGTACGGAGCTCGAAGCCTCCGCCCGCCGGCCCCGCCTTCGATCGGCTTCTTGCCATGGGACCGTGCCCCTCCCGCAGGCAGTTCTTGGTAGCTCTGGGAGTCGGTGCCGTTGGAGTCGCTTGTACACGTGGTAGTTCGACATCACCCTCGGGCTCGATCGCAGCCCTGACCGAGGGCGTCCAGCAGCTGTCAGTCCTCGGAACGGGGGCTGATGCGCCGCCGATGAACGCCGGGAAGAACCGTTTTGGATTCGCCCTGGTCGACCTGCAGACTCGGGCGATCGTGGGTGGCACTCCGCAGGTCTGGCTGGCACTCGACGAGATGAGCAGGGCGATCGGTCCCTTCGCCGCCACATGGCATCCGTTCACCGCCTACCGGCAGACCGGCGACCGTTCGCCCGAAAGCCCCCTCCCGGGGGCGTTCGCCGCAGGGGTCGAGTTTCCCCGGGCGGGGAGCTGGCTTGTCGCCGTTACGCTGGGCGAGGGGTCCAAGCGCTTGGCTGGCACCGGGATCCTCCCCGTCTCCAGCGGATCAGTTCTAGCGGGCATCGGGACGAAGGCGACCCCCACTCAAACCCCCGTGGCAACGAAGCCTTCCAAGATCGAGGAGATCTGCACGCGGGTCCCAATCGACCGCATGCACTACATCTCACTCGACAAGGCCCTGCGGAACGGCAAGCCCACCGTCGTGTGTTTCTCTACGCCGCTTCTCTGCGAGAGCCGCCTGTGTGGGCCGGTTACCGACGAGCAGATCCTCGTGTTCGAGAAACACGGCGCCGAAACGGCCAACTTCATCCACGTCGAGGAGTTCCTGCCCGGACCGGACCACAAACCGCCGCCTGCCACCCTCGAGACCCGCTCTCCCGCGTTCAAGGCCTGGAAGCTCGACACCGAGCCGTGGGTCTTCGTCATCGACCGCCAGGGGGTCATCCGCTTCCGATCGGTCGGGCCGGTAACGGCCCCGGAGATCGACGCGACGCTACAGCTCCTCTTGTGACATGACCCGGCGCTTGCTGATAGTCGTGCCACTGGCCCTGACGTTCGTCCTCATCCCTACCGCGGCCCAAGCCCATTCGGTCATCACGTCCTCGCAGCCTATGGCCGGACAGCGATTGGGCACGGCTCCCGGCGTGGTCGTCCTCGAGTTCAGCGAGGCCCTCAACCCGAAGCTCTCCCGGGCTATCGTGACCGATCCCACGGGGGAGCGATTCGCCGGCGGCGCCAGCGGCGAAGACATTCGTGTCCGGCTGTCCACGAACGCTCCCGGCGTGTACCGAGTTGACTGGAACACAGTGAGCACGCTCGATGGGCATACTTGGCGTGGCTCCTTCGAGTTCGGAGTGGGCGTCACCCCCAGCACTCCTCCGCAGGAGGCCGGGCTTGGTCCCCGAAGCGACGATCTGTTCCTTGCCCTCGGCCGATGGGTGGAAGCCCTGGCTCTTCTCCTCGCGCTGGGCATGCTGCTGGTCCGCCGATTGGCTGGGCGGCGGCCCGAGCTGGACTGGGTCCGAACCCGGATCGCTCCGGCGCTTGCGATCGCCCTCATAGCTGGACTCGCTGTCGTTTGGGGTGAGGCGATGACGGCGGCGGGTTCTGCGTCGCCATCCGCATTCTTGAGCTACGTGACCACGCGCCTCCCCGGATTCGCTCGGCTGGTGCGCCTTGGTCTAGAGGGCCTGGCCCTCGTGGCGGCTCTGGTCGGCGCAACGGCGGTGTGGATGTGGCTCGCGGGGGCGATCGGGGCGCTGGCCGCATCCGGACACGGCGCGGCGATCCACCCGGCCTGGTGGGGCATCACCGTGGATGCGGTGCACCTCCTCGCCGCGGGCGTGTGGGCCGGAGGGATCCTGGCCCTAGCCACGCAGCGGCCTCCGGGAGGGTGGCGCTCCCCCGCCGCTCGCGAATTGCTGGTGCGTTTCTCCCCTCCCGCCGTGACCGCCTTCACCGTCACCGTCGGGTTCGGCGCGATCCAGGCCATCCAGGAGCTCGGCACCGTACACGCCTTGGTGGGCTCCTCGTATGGGCAGGTCCTCCTGATGAAGATCGGACTCGTCGCGCTGATGCTCCCGCTGTCATTCGTAGCGTGGCGGCTCCGGCGCCCCCATTTCAGGTTCGAGGGCACGCTCGCCGTGGCCGTCGTCGCGGCGGCCGCAGTCCTTGCTGCCTATCCCATCCCCCCTAGCCGGCTAGTCGAGGCGGAGGCCGCACATCAGGCCACCCCGCCGGCCTCGGCCTTGCCCAAAGCCGGCGACCTGACCATGGGGAACCACGCGGGACAAGTCCTGGTGGGTCTTACCCTTCGCCCCGCCGGGCCGAGGATGAACGAGGCTCTCGTGTACCTCCTGCCGCTCGAGGGCACCAAGGCGGCGAAGGACCTCGAGGCGACGATCACAGCCGGAGGAAGGACGTCGGCGCTCACAGCGTGCGGGGACACGTGCCGGCAGGCCAGCCTGGAGCTCGAGGGCGACCAAACAGTCGTTGTCAGTGTGGCCGGGTCGAAGGGCGGGCGGGCCACCTTCGAGATCCCGAAGCTCCCGGCGCCGGACGGGTCCGGGCTCCTGAGGCGCGCCCAGGCCCGGATCCACCAGCTTCAGACCTACCGCCTGTTCGAGACGCTCTCCTCGGGGATCGCCACTATCCCCAGCCGATACGCGTTCCAGGCGCCCAGCCGGATGGAGTCCTCGGTCAACCAGTCACAGACCGTGTGGGTTGGAGACACTCGCTACAGTAGGGCCAAGCCCGGCGACGCGTGGCAGGTCGAACGGGGCGGGCCATCGATCCCCGTGCCCTCGTTCATCTGGGACTACTTCAAGCCGTTCGTCGACCCGCGCATCGTGGGCGAGGATCAGATCGACGGAGTCCGAACGACCGTTGTCTCCTTCGCCGGCGGCCGGCAGGGCACGCCGATCTGGTTCCGGCTGTGGATCGATCCCAAGGGGTTGGTGCACATGGCAGAGATGCGGGCCCAGGGGCACTTCATGGACGACCGGTACTACGACTTCGACGCTCCGTTCACGATCACGCCGCCTTCCACCTGAGTGGGACCAACCGACCCCGGGGTTTGCCTTTCGAGTGGGCGCGCGCTCCAGGTTTCGCCTCCCCCGTCGTCATCGCCTCAACGACGTCTGTGTGCTGCGTTCTCCTCGAGCCGAGCCTTGACGATCCTCTTCACGAGTGCGGCGGGAAGGGGCTTGCTGGGGTGGAATCGGATCGTTCCTTTCCCCGTGAAGTAAGGCTTCAGCTCTTCCCCCAGTGCCTCGATGACCGCATAGCTCGCGGGGAAGAGGCTGCAGTGGTCCTTGAACGCGGCGTAGGAAACGAGGAATCGACCCTGGTCTTTGAACGCCGGCATCTGGTAGGAGATTGTTTCTGTCGCCTCGGGAGCGGCGGCCTTGATCGTCTTCCGAAGCTTCTCCAGCGCGGCGCGCGATTCCTCCGGAAGGGCGGCCAGGTATTCCTCGACGCCGGTCGGTGCGGCCATGCCAGTTTCCTTCCGTGAGAGACAACCGTTCAAGGAATCGTTCCACGTCGGGCGTGTTTGCATGCTAGGCGGTGAAGGCCCCACTCGGTTGGATCGTTGACCTGGCAATCAGTGCAGAACGCCGTAGGTGACGTGGGTAACGCCAGGAGCCTCGATGACGCGGGTGCACTCGAGCGCGACGTCCGCGCCCCCGAGGTTGTCGAACAGCCGGGCGCCATCTCCGAGGAGGACCGGGACGAGGTGGATCTGCATTTCGTCGATCAGCCCTGCCTTCAGGTACTGCTGGGCGACGTTCGCGCCACCACCCAGGGAGACGTCCTTGCCGCCGGCCGCTGCCCGGGCGTGCTCGAGGGCGGATTCGATGCCGTCGGTGACGAAGGTGAAGGTGGTGCCTCCCTTCTTGGTGACGGGCTCGCGGGGGTGGTGGGTGACGATGAAAACCGGCATGTGGAAAGGCGGGTCATCGCCCCACCACCCGTCCCAGGGGTCATCTCCCCATGGGCCCTCGCCGCCGAACATGTTCCGGCCCATTACGGTCGCCCCGATGTTCTCGAGGGATTCCTCGACGACCTTGGTGGACGCGTTGACTTCGCCACCGTGCTGGCCCTGGCTTTCACGCCAGGCCACCAGCCCGAAGACCCACTCGTGGAGCTGCATGCCGCCCTCGCCCAGCGGGTCCTCCTCGCTCTGGTTCGGTCCGGCGATGAAGCCGTCCAGAGACATCGAAATGTGGAATCTCAGCTTTGACACGGTCCCTCCCTGCTTGTCGGTTCCATGAAGAGGCCGCTCGACGGGCGAAACTCATCGCCGACGCCAATTGTTGCGCCCGCCCATGCGTGCCCGCTACCCAGTGGCGGCCCAGTCTGCATCGAAGACGCGATCCGGAAATCCTCGGCAGGAGTCTACCTTCGCTCGATCCATCGGCTGCGTCGGTCCGGTCGGCAATCGGCCGAACCAGCGGAAGCAGGGCGCGGACCGGTCATATCGCGGTGGGCACTGGACCGCGGTCGACCTCGCGCGTATAACCGCCGTGGTGGGCCCCGGGATCCTGGATCGGTTGCTGAATCGTCTGGCAGGCATCGGCTCGCTCGCCTCCGACTCGGACGAAGACCGCCTCCGGAAAGCCACGCTCACCCTTCTCATCATGCTGATCGTCCCACTGGCCACGATCTGGGTGGTGACCTACGGCGTCCTCGGGCTGTGGTTCTCGGCGTCCATCCCCTTCGCGTACCAAGTGCTCTCCGTGGCGAGCCTCCTCTGGTTCGCCAGGACCAAACAGTATGGATTCTTTCGGTTTGGCCAGCTCTTTCTCATGCTGATACTGCCGTTTGCCCTGCAGTGGACGCTCGGCGGATTTCGGGCCTCCAGCGCCGTAGCGATCTGGGCATTCGCCTCTCCGCTGGCGGCGCTCGTGTTCGTGGGACCCCGGCGATCTCTGCCCTGGTTCGCGGGGTACGGCGCGCTCTTGGCGCTCTCCACGGTCCTCGAATTCACTGCGTCGAACGAAGCCCGGCTCCCCGAGGGAATTCAGGTGGCATTCTTCTTCTTGAACATCGCCGGCGTATCGGTGGTCACCTTCTTGGCCCTTCGATATTTCGTCCGAGAGCGGGAGCGAGCGATGGATGCGCTCGACCGGGAGCACCGACTGCTCCAAGTGGAACGGGCAAAGTCCGAACGGCTGCTCCTGAACGTGCTGCCGCAGTCGATCGCCGAGCGCCTGAAGGAGCGGGAGGAGATCATCGCCGATGCATTCCCCGAGGTGACAGTGCTGTTCGCTGACATCGTGGGGTTCACTCCCCAGGCCGAGCGGGTGTCACCGAACAGAACCGTGGAGATGCTCAACGACCTGTTCTCCGAGTTCGACCGGCTGACCGAGCAGCGAGAGCTCGAGAAGATAAAGACGATCGGCGATGCCTATATGGTGGCCGGCGGACTCCCCGAGCCGACCTCGGACCATGCCGAGACAGTGGCAGACCTGGCCCTGGACATGCTGGAGGTGGCCCGGAGCCGGACCCTCTCCGATGGCGAGCCGGTAAGGCTGCGCATCGGCATCGACTCCGGCCCAGTGGTGGCGGGGGTAATCGGAAGACGGAAGTTCATCTACGACCTGTGGGGAGACACCGTGAACACGGCCAGCCGGATGGAATCCCACGGGACTCCCGGATGCATTCAGGTGACCGCGCGAACTCAGGCCCTGTTAGGCGACCGCTACACATTCAGCGCTCAGCACCATGTCCAGATCAAGGGCAAGGGCGAGATGACCACCTACTTCCTCACCGGACGCAGGCTCGACGGCTGAGACGTCAGCCCCATGGGCCGTGCCTGCGCGCCATCGAGCAGGAGCTCAGCCCGATGGAGCGGCAGGTCCGATCGGCCTCACGATCCAGAGCCCGCTTCGCATGTCGCTCGCATAGATGATCCGCGTCAATGGGTCTATGGCCACTCCCCACACCATCGGGAAGGGCGGCCCGAAGAACTCCTCGAAATTGTCACTCGGCGGAGGGACGAACTGGCCCACCTTGTCGGGATGCTTGGGATGGGTAAGGTCGAGCGCCACGATCCCATGGCTATACCACGATGAATATCCTCGATTGCCCAAGACCTCTGTGTTGTGGATCTCCCAAACCCCCGGTGGGGGGTCAATCGGACCCCTCACGTTCGGCAGGTCCCAGAACCGACCGACCTGTGGGAACTCGACAACTCCATCCTGGTCGCGATCCTTGCCTTTCCGCTCCTGGAACACCCGCAGGAATCCACGGCTGGGTGCCCCCGGGTTCAGGCGCACGCGCACAGAGTGATGCTTGAGCGCTGCCCGAATGGCCTGTGCCTCTTCGTCAATGTCCGCGATCATGACCACCGGCATACCCGTGGCCCCACTGACGTCGACCTCGGTGAAGAAGATGTAGGCGTCGTCCGGGCTGATCAGGTTCGGCACGAAGGCCTTGGCCCCAGCGTCGTGCGCGAAGAGCACCTGATCCCCGATATCGCAGGGCACCTCCCATCCGGGGATGATCCCGACATAGAATGGATCGACCGTATCAGCGAGCACGAACTTCCCCTCGGCTCCGCGGTAATCAGCGGCCTGACACCCGTCTCCAGCGTCAAATACCTGCCCGCGCATGGTGCCGACCTGAGACAACAGCGTGGGAGCCAGGAACCACTCGATCCCCGCATACTTCGTTCCGTGTGTGGCAGTGGAGGTGAAGACGGTAGGCGACAACGACACCCCGTCCTCGTCGTTCGTCAGGATGTATCGACCGCCTTTGGCCTCGTATGTGGTGAGCGAGTGAGTATCCCCCTCCTGGTCGAATGCCTGAAGGGTTCGCCCCAGCAGTACGGGCCGCTCGGGGTGACTGATGTCGAATTTCAGGACGCCCCCATCCCAATAGGACACATAGGCGGTCATGCCGTAGTCGGCTGCCCTGGCGCTGTGGTCGAAGTACGCCGCGAAGTACCCAACGCCCTGGAATGGGCTGGACACCTCGTCATTTCCGGCCAGGATGGGGAGATGGCTGTCGGCGATGATTCCCCACGACGCCACCTCAACGGGATGGGCTGGGTGCGTGATGTCGACAATCCGAAAGTCACCGCCATTGTTTGCACCGAAGTAAACGTTGTCGAACTCCACGAAGGGGTCCGCCAGCAAAGCTAAGGCCCGGCCATCGGGACGAACGACCATGTCCAGCTCATGGACGCCGCCAGCTGGCATCTCCAGAAAGCTCAGCTTCACCGGGTGGCGGGGATCCGTCACATCGAAGAGCGCCAGCCCTCCTCGGCCACCCTCGCCGCAGATCTGTGCCCCCACGCCCATGATGTCTCGCCCACCAATGCGGCGGATGACCATGTCCTCCTTGGATTCGCCGGCCTCCGTACCCGCGAACGCCACCAGCACGGGGTGTCGGGGGTCATTGACATCGATGATCTTCACCCCCGTGCCAGCGCAACCCGCGCCCCACGTTCCGATGTAGGCGAACCTGCCCACGTTTCCTCCATGGTCGTAGAAGAAGACGTCGGCGTGGGGGGACTCGCCGGGCAGGTCAAGGTGCGCCAGGAGTTCGAAGTTCTCCAGCACCGGCCCCGTGTTCGCTGCGGACGCGCGCACACCGCCGGAATGCGCCTTGAATCGGTCCAATTGCTGCTGCAGGAAGCGATCCACTGCCCGGGGGTTCGGCGTGGCCGAAGGCCTGCCGACACCGAGGAAATAGATCGAACAGACTGTGACCAACACGACCAGCCACCGTCGCATGGTATCCCCCTCCCCTCCTTGGCCACCAACCGGCCGGCCTCGTTTCCCACGCTAAGTCTTGACTCTGGCTCGCAGTGAGGTCAAGAGGCAAGGCTCGCCCCGGAACCTAGTGGAATGTGTTTTGACCTGACCGGCTGGATCCGATCTGCGACAGCCACAGTGCCCGCGACCGCAGCGCGAGCAGCGTTCAATCGTGGGCGCTGGTGGATTCGAACCACCGACCTCCGCCTTGTAAGGGCGCGAACGCCCAATCCGCTGACCTGCGGCGATGGTCGAAAACGTCTTCTGACGTGCTCAACGTTGCTCATCGTTTCGCAACGTTTCGCGTTCGCTCGCGGGACAAATGCGGGACAACCCGAGACCGCAAGGCGCACGCGGCTTGAGTCATTCCTCGCTCCCGCGGTCTAGAACCCATGACAAGGGGGCTTCAGAAGAGCCTGCGGCTGCATGTCGCTGCACACCGCAACGACCTCCTCCGGTCTTCAAAATCGAGGAGCGGGTGCAAGCTCGCTGGCGGGTTCCATTCCCGTCCGCCTCCGCTACCAGGGCTTTTGGCTTCGTCGCGCCCGAGATCCGAGGATTCTCGTGCGCTTCACCGGACTGAAAAACCGGTGCATGTCCCTTTTCGGAAGAGGAGAGCGGCCCCGAGGAACATCGTCCGACCTTGCGGCCGTTCTCTGCTCCTCAGGGCCGACCGGATCTTATGCGGCTCCGCGATTGCGAGTCAAGGGACACGAACGCAGCGACCGTGGCTCATCACTCTTACGCTCACGCGGCTTCTCGCTTGGGCCGTCGAGGCCCCCGGCTGCGCCGGGCAGCGACGATTCCCAGACGGGTCCGTTCTCCTCGCCCGGTTCGCTGCAGCGTCAGGGTGACGGCCACGACGAGCGCAAGCCACGTCGCCCCGAGTGCCCAGCCGCCGAGCACATCGGACAGCCAGTGCCCTCCCAGATAGAGGCGGGAGGCCCCCACCGCGAGAACAACGAGCGCGGCTGCCGCCCACAGCCAAGCCTTGGCCTTGGGGCTGCGGCCCGCGCCGAGCACCAGGGCGGCCATCCCGTAGAAGGCGACGCTCTGCGTGGCGTGCCCGGAGGGGAAGGCGTGGCCGGAGTAGTGACCGATCCACAAGCCCATGGCAGGCCGGGCCCTGCCCACCGTCACTTTCACGATGTCGTACACGGCGACGGCTCCGCCCAGAGCGACGACGACCAGAAGCCCCGGGCGCCAGTCACCACGGCGGAGCAGGAAGTACCCGGCCACGGCGACGCCGAGCGGGATCAGCACCTCGATGGAGCCCAGCCAAGTCACCGCCCGCATGACCATCGTCAGCGCCCCAATCCTGTGGGCAACGACGAACGACTCGACCCGCGGATCCAGGCGGGCCACCTCATCGCGACCGATCACATCCTGAGTGAGACCCCCGAAGGCCCACGCGGCCAGGGCCCCCGCGGCCACGGTGAACGTCAGCCAGAACCCGGTCGGGTTGGCCGGATCGAGACGCCGCCGGGTCCACGCCACCTGCCTGGGAAACCTCCGCCTTACCCACGCCAGCGGCGGGTCCCCCGCCAGGCGGTCACCGAGGGCATGCAGACGGTCGGAGCGCCGGGCGAGCTGGTTCAGGATCAGGCCGATGACGATGAGGCCGAGGAGGACCAACCCGATCTTGCCGGCGATCCGCTCCACGCTGTGGTAGCTGGCACCGGCCGCGTAGCCGAGCAGGACGAAGCCCGTTCCCCATAGGATGCCCCCGGCGGCGTTGAAGGCGAGGAACGTGGGGAAGTGGATCTTCGACATCCCGGCCAGGCCCGGCACCAACACCCGGAGGGCCGTGGTGAACCGGCCGAAGAACACCGCCGAGCCCCGGCGCCGCTGCACGTAGGCCTGAGCCTTGTCCAGGGACTCCTCGAGGTGATGCCGGATCACCGGAAGCTTCCCCACGGTCCCGCGGAGCAGGCGCCTTCCCCACAGACGACCGATGAAGTACCCGACCGCGTCACCGGTGATGGCCCCGGCCACCGCCGCGATGATCGCCGCCGGGAGGGAGATCCGATGCTCGAAGGCCAGGACCCCTCCCAGGAGCACGGCGATCTCGCCGGGGAAGACGAAACCGACGAAGGCCGACGCCTCCAGAGCCGGCAGCGCGAACACGATGGCCAGGGCGGCCCATCCGTGCAGGGACAGGATCCGGTCGGTGATGCCGGCGATCATCCCGAGCGCGATCGGTCCTCCCTGGGGCCTGCGGTTCGGGGCGCGAACAGCCGAACCCCTATGCTGAATTGTTGCACCTGCAACCCGGAAGGAACCGACTCAGGGACATGGCGAACACCAACAACGACGATCACGACCATGACCACGCGCACGGCGCCGGGGAGAGCCCTCGCCACCGGCTCGGTGCGTTCGTTCGGTCTCTGATCGGCGCGCACCACCACGACCCGGTCGAGCGCAGCGACAGCGCGTTGGAGACAAGCGCTCGGGGCATTCGAGCCCTGAAGATCTCCCTCCTCGCCCTGGCTGCCACGGCCACGCTGCAACTGGTGGTGGTCCTGTTCAGCGGCTCGGTGGCCCTCCTCGGCGACACCCTGCACAACTTCGCCGACGCCCTGACCGCCCTTCCGCTGTGGCTGGCGTTCGCCGTCGGGCGTCGCCCGCCGAACCGCCGTTACACCTACGGTTACGGCCGCGCCGAGGACCTGGCCGGGGTGTTCATCGTGGCCATGATCGCGCTGTCCTCGGTCGTGGCCGGGTGGGAGGCGGTGCGGCGGCTGCTCAGCCCCCAGCCGGTCCGGCATCTCCCCTGGGTGATCGTCGCCGCCGTGATCGGCTTCCTGGGGAACGAACTCGTGGCCCTGTACCGGATCCGGGTCGGCAGGGACATCGGCTCGGCCGCGCTGGTGGCCGACGGCCTCCACGCCCGGACCGACGGCCTCACCTCGCTCGCCGTGCTCCTCGGGGCGATCGGCGTGGCCGGGGGGTTCCAGCGGGCCGACCCCATCGTCGGCCTCGTCATCACCGTGGCCATCCTGTTCGTGCTGAACTCAGCTGCCCGCGACATCTACCACCGGCTCATGGACGTGGTGGCCCCCGAGCTGGTGGACCAGGTGGAGACCGTGCTGGCCGCAGCTCCGAACGTGGTGGCCGTGGACGAGGTGCGGATCCGCTGGATCGGCCACCTGCTCCGAGCCGAGGCCCAGATCCAGGTGGCCTGCGAGCTTCCACTGGAGGAGGCCCACGGCATCGCCGAGGAGGCCCACCACGAGCTGCTCCACCAGATCCCCCGGCTATCCGCGGCGGTCATTCACGTCAATCCCTGCCCCCACGAGGACCGCAGATACCACGACCGAGTGGCCCATCACTTCGGCGAGGAGCAGGTCTGGACCGGGCCCGGCGGCACTCGGCCGTAAGGCTCGGGGAGCCTACTTCCGTCGTCGGCCCCAGCTCCCCTTCACCGATCCACGTACACCGCGGCGCCCTCACTGGCCGGGAGGAAGGCGTAGACGGTGTGGTCATCCGGGTTCAGACCGATGGTATGGGCGTCTCGCTCGGTCGCGATGGTCTCCACGAGCTCGAGGCGCTCGGTGTCCACCACGCAGATCACGCCCGGCTCGCCGATGGCCACGTAGAGGTGCCGGAGGACCGCGTCGTGCATCACCACGTCGGGAGCCCCGGGGAGCGGCAGGGCCGCCAGAACCGTGCCGGAGTCTCGATGGAGCACCACCAGGTGCCCGCTATCGGCCGCGCAGAACAACCGCTCCCCCTCGATGCACAGCCCGTGCGGGCCCTCGGCCGGAACGTCGATGGCCCGGTCGATCCGGAGCCCTTCCGGATGGAGCACCAGGATCTGAGCCGGCTCTCGGATGTTGGCGAAGACCCGATCGCTCGCGCTGTCGTACACGGCCCAGCGCGGCCGGCCCGGGAGCGGGATGGTCACGACGACCCGCTGCCGATCAAGGTCGACCACCGATGCGGTGCATTGCTCCCCGAGAGGCTCTCCCAGGTTGAAGGAGAACAGCCGTCCCCTGGTCGGATCGTGGGCAAGCCCGTTGGGGTGCTCGCCCACCCCCACCCGGGCCAGGAGTGCCTCGTCCGAGCACCGGTAGACGCTGACCTGGGACGCCCCTCGGTCCGAGGTGAACAGCAGATCCTGGGCGGAATCGATCAGGACGCCGGCGACGCCGGGGTGGTCGGGTAGCGACCGCAGGTAGGTGTTCGTGGCGCAGTCGATGACGTCCACCCGGTCCGCGCCGGTGTGGGCGACGTACAGGCGATACGTGCCGGACCCGTCCCGATACAGGTCGGCGTGGTCGAACCCCCGCTCGGCACCGGGGGGGACCGGGATGAACCCAGTCCTGGCCAGTCCCACCCCTAGAGCCTTTTCATCAGCAGGCCGGCAGCGCCGGCGACGAGTACCAGGATGGGCTCCCTGTTCTTGAGGCGCCACACGAACAGCAGGCTCACCGCGAGGATGCCGACCGTCGGCAGGTCCACTACGGCCTGGCGAGTGAGGACAATCGTCGCCCCGGCGATCGCCCCGGCTGCCGCCGCGGTGGCTCCCTTGACGAAGGCCTGGATCTGGGCGTTGTCCCGGTGGCGGATGAACCACCGCCCGGGGATGACCACGCCCAGGTAGATGGGAGTGAAGATGGCCACGGTGGCGATCCCCGCCCCGGCCACCCCGCCCACCAGGTAGCCGATGAACGCCGCGGTGATCACCACCGGGCCCGGCGTGATCAGCCCGATGGCCACGGCGTCCAGGAACTGCCGCTCGGTCAGCCAGTGGCGCTGGTTCACCACGCCCTCCCGGAGGAAGGGGACGATGGCCAGGCCGCTGCCGAAGATGAACGCCCCGGCCTTGAGGAAGAACAGCCCCAGGGCGACGAGGGTCCCCGCCGTGGCCGTCCCGGTGAGGACGCTGAACGGGACGGTCAGGCCCAGCACAGAAGGAGCGCCCCCGCGCTTGAGGAACCGGGGCGGGGCGTCCCAGATCACCATGGCCAGCCCTGCGGCCACGAACAGCACCGCGATCTCGGCTCCGGTCAGCGCGGTCACCGACATGATCACCGCCGAGATGCCCCACAGCCTGAGGTCCTTGCTGTTGGTGAGCCGGGCCAGCTTGACCGCGGCGAAGGCGATGATGGCCATCACCGCGGGAGCGATCCCGTAGAACAGCGACTGGACGACCGTCAGCCCCTCGAACCGGATGTAGAGGTAGGCGACGCCGAGGACGATGGCCAGGGAGGGAAGGATGAAGGGGATCGCCGTGCCCAGCGCTCCGACGGCTCTGGCCTGCAGGTAGCCCACCCACATGGCCACCTGGGCGGCCAGGGGACCGGGCATGGTCTGTCCCAGAGCTACCCCATCCAGGAAGTCCCGCCGGCTGATCCATCCTCTGCCCTCGACCAGGTCGCGCTGCATGTAGCCGACCGTGGCGATGGGCCCCCCGAACCCCCACGTCCCCAGGCCCAGGAAGTAGCCGATATACCGGCGGAACGGAACCCGCTCCCCCGCTGGAGCCTCGTTCGTGGGCTGGATATCTCGTGCCATGGGGCGGCCTCAGCCGATCACGCCGTCGAGGTCTGGTCCTGGCACCAGGCGTACAGGGCGTCGTACATCGGGGACTCGAGCTCGATCTTGGTGTGGTCCTCGGTGCCGTGGAGGATGGCGAACCCGTGAGCGATGGCGTACAGACCCGCTCCCTCGGGGGACGAGTCGCTGTCGTCCGAGACGTCCGCGGCGTGCACGATCTGGGCGAGCCGGACCAAGGCCTGGTCGTCCGTGAGCTTGAACTCCTCGACGAGCACGTCGAAGGAGCACTTCCCGTCCCGGTGCGTGTACTCGGCGTCCGCCGCGTCGTAGGAGTGCGCTCCCTCCCTCTCCGCTACTTCCAGCACCTGATCGCGGGGCACGAACAGGAATTCGGCATCGGCGTCGATGAAGCGCTTGATGAGCCAGGGGCAGGCGACCCTGTCCACGTTGGCGTTCTCTCGGGTGACCCATTTCATGCGGTCTGCTCCTTTCAGTCCGAGGGGGTGCGGCCCAGGATGGCCGCACGCTTCAGGTACTCGTACAGGCCGTCGAACAAGGGACAGGTCAGTTGCAGGACCTTGTGGTCGTCGGCCACCATCGACAGGCCACGAAGGACCACGTCCAGCCCCGGCCCCTCCGGGGCGTCGTAGCGTTCGTCGGCCAGGTCCGCCTCGTGCACGATCCTGGCGATCCCCCACAGCACGGGGTCTTCCAGCTGGTAATGCTTGAGGAACGTCTCGAAGCTGCAGTCCCCGCCGTGGTGGGAGAGCTCGGCGCCGATCATGTCGAACGCAGTGGCGTCCTCCGGCACGTCCGCCGGGTCGTCGACGAATACGAACTGGGCCTCGGGGTCGACGAACCGCCGGATCAGCCAGGCGCAGGCGGCCCGATCGATGTGGCAGCCCGTACGGGTAGCCCACCTCACCCGCCCACCCCCACCGTCGATGCCAGTAGCTCCAGAGCTCTGATGGCCTCCTCCCGCTCCCCCGACGAAAAGTAGTCGCGCTGGCTGATCCGGTGGAGTTCCCGGCGGAGCCTGGCCACCGTTCGGCCTCTGGTGGCGGGCTGATCCCTTCCGGCCGCATGGGCCGCTTCCACCACGGCGCGGTACTCCTCGACGACAGCTTGGCCCATCCGCTCCCGAAGGGCCCGCTCATCGGCGGCGAGGGCCAGCCGCCCGATCCACAAGGTGGCCTCTCCGCCGGCGTCCAGGATGTCCTGGGCGGCCCATTCGAGCTGCTCCCGGTTGCGGCTATCCAGGGGGAGCGCCACGAGTCCGTCAAGGAGCTGCGCGACGCCCAGCCGTTTGAGCCTCCGCCACACGGTGATGCGCGGCGTCGAGGGCTCGCGGGGCAGCCGGTAGGCCAGCAGCACCCACTGCCCCGATCGCTTCGCTTCCCTGTCGTTGGCGGTTCGGCTCACGGTCAGCTAGCGTAACCGTGGTTGCAGTAGGAGGCCAATCGACGTTTCTCGGGCGCACGACCTGTGGCCCCAGCGGCGAGAGACGAGTGGAGCCATGAGCAAGGGTCGAACGCGAAGAGTGGGGCCGCCGGCTGAGGTGCAGAGCGGGAACAGGGCCGCTCGGAAGGCCCGGGCCAGGCAGGAGCGAGAGGCCGCTCGGCGCCGGATGGCCAAGCGGCGGACCTACCGAAGGGTGGCCATCATCGTGGCCGTCCTCGTCGTGGTGGGCGGGATCACGGCCGGATTGGTCATCTCCTCATCAAGGCAGAAGACGCTTCCCGGCACGCAGACCGGTGCCGCGCCGTGGCCGCCCGAGCTCGACCATCTGCGAGCCCGCCTCACCGCCCTCGGCCTGCCGGCCGCTCCCTCCATGGCCGAGACGCTCCACATCCACGTCCATCTCGATGTCTTCGTGGATGGGAGGCGTGTCGAGGTTCCGATGAACATCGGGATCAACGAAGCTCAGGGATTCCTCACCTCGCTGCACACTCACGACGCCACCGGGATCGTTCACATCGAGTCCCCCATCGTGAGGACCTTCACCTTGGGCCAGGTGTTCGACGTGTGGGGGGTGCGCTTCACCTCCGACTGCGTAGGGGGCTACTGCAGCGGCGGGGACAAGCTCGTCAGGGTCTACGTGGACGGCAAGCCGGTCAGCGGCGACCCACGGCTCCTCAGGCTCGCCGCTCATCAGGAGATCGTGGTCGCCTACGGGACATCCGACCAGCTGCCTCGCCCGATCCCGTCCACCTATTCGTTCCCGCAGGGCCTCTAAAGCGAAGCCGGCTGGATCCGGCCGCCCCATATTACTATCCCTCAGGTCAATTCTCGGCGTTCCCTGCCATCGAGCTCCGGGCCGCATCCTCGCCTACCGGGTTCGCATACCATGCCGGCTGCGGGACAAATGCGGGACAGGTGGCCATGAGGGTGGCATGACTTGGGCCGAATCTGGCCCCTGACCTGGGCTTTCTTGTGGGCGCTCCAGGTTTCGAACCTGGGACCTCCGCCTTGTAAGGGCGGCGCTCTACCGCTGAGCTAAGCGCCCGAGCTCATCCAAGGAGCGGCTCCTCCGGCTTCGCCGCGCCCAACGTGGCCGCACTGCCGGCAGATGACCTCGCCGAGCATGATCGACAACCGGGTGCTGCCACAGGACCCGCACCGGTCCAGGACATTGGTCCAATCCGGCCGCTCGATCTGACAGATGGGGCAGATCAGGACCTGCCGTCCCCCCAACACCCCTCGGCTCCAGGGCCGCTCCTTCTTGTCCGGGTCATAGGTCGGCCGGCCGCACAGGATGCATCCGGTCCGAGCTGAGGGGCTCCCCGACCCGCTCACGAGACGATGGTATAGCGTCCCCGTTCTCGCGAACCATCGGTTATGCATTCGGAAACGCCGATCGGCCGATTCTGTGACCTGCTGGCACCTGATGAAGGGCCAGGCAATCCAAGCGCGTAGGATGCGGGAGTCCGGGCGGAGGGGGGCGTGTGGACTTCCGAGTCGAACCCGAGGCGGACTCGCCACGAACGTTCCACCTCTTCGGCGAGCTCGACCTGGCCAGTTCGCCCATCCTGGTGGACGCCCTTCTCCCGGCGGCCCGGGAAGAGGGCGACATCCGCCTGGACTTGAAGGAAGTCGCGTTCATCGACTCGAGCGGGATCCGCGCCTTCCTGATCTTGGCAGAGGAACTGGGAACCAGAGGACGGCTGATCCTTACCAGCGCCGCCCCTTCCGTGGGGAACACCCTCCAGCTGGTGGGGATCGAGCGGGCCAACAACATCGAGCTCGACGATCCATCCAGTCGCTGACCCAGGGCCGTGGCTTGATCGCTCCACCACCCCCCTGCTCAAGGGCCCGGCCGCGGGGTCCGATTCTCACGTTAGGAAGCGCTCGGCAGAGGTTCTGCCAGCGATGCCCACCGGGGCGAAGGCGTCCAATCGCATGAGCAATCGGCCACAGATCAGGGTGTTCCTGGTCGACGATCACGAGCTCATTCGGCGCGGGCTTCGCGATTGCATGGAGGCCGAGCAGGACCTCGTCGTCGTGGGCGAGGCCGGCACCGCCCAAGAAGCCATCAGCAGGATCCCCGTGATCATGCCTGAGGTGGTCGTGCTGGACGTCCGCCTGCCGGACGGGAACGGGATCGAGGTGTGCCGAGATCTCCGCTCGATCCATCCCGAGATCCGGTTCCTCATCCTCACGACGTTCAGCGACGACGAGGCGCTGTTCGACGCCATCGTGGCCGGAGCCGACGGATACGTCCTCAAGGACACGAGGGGAGACAACCTGATCGAGTCCATCCGCCGGGTGGCCGAAGGACAGTCGCTCCTGGATCCTGCCGTCACCAAACACGTCCTGGCCCGGCTTCGACGGTTCCACGAAACGGCGGACCAGCTCTCCGTCCTGACGAGGCAGGAACGCGAGATCCTCGATCTCATCGGCAAGGGGATGACGAACCGCCAGATCGCCGCCGAGATGCACCTGGCCGAGAAGACCGTCAAGAACTACGTCTCGGGCCTGCTTTCCAAGCTGGGGATGAGCCACCGCACGGAGGCGGCCATCTACATCACCCGCCTCAATTCGGCCACGATGCGGTTCGACTGAGCGGGTTCGGGACCTTGGTCCCGGGAACTGCTGACTAAGGCCTCTGGGCTGCCTAGTCAGAAAGGCCGATCCTCCAAGTGATCCCAGCATGGCACTCTCCACCGGCCAGACGAGCGACAGAGATCTCCGGGCGACCCGTTCGAAGCCCTCCCGGGGCCGCCAAACTCCGATCCGGGTCCTCGTCGCAGACGACGAGCCGGAGGTTCGTGAGGCTCTGGCCGTGCTGATCAACGAGGAGCCCACCCTGGAGCTGGTGGGTGCGGCCGGAGACGCGGACGAGGCCATCCTGATGGCCGACGCGCAGCCTCCCGACGTGGCCGTCCTCGACGTGGCCATGCCGAGGGGCGGGGGCCCGAAAGCCGCCCGGGAGATCAGGACCCGCCATCCCGAGACCAGATTGCTGGCGTTCTCCGCCCACGAGGATGGAGCCAGCGTGCAGGCGATGCTGGGAGAGGGAGTCGCCGGCTATGTGTTGAAGGGAACTCCGGCGGAGGAGATCCTCGACGCGATCCACAGGAGCGCCGAGGGCGACGCCACCCTCTCTCAGGATGTCACCACCGACGTGGTGGCCGCGCTCGGTGAGCACCTCAAGCGTGAGCGGGCGGCGACCAGGCACTGGGAGCAGTGGAGGGAGCGCATCCAGCGCACGATCGACGAGAGCGCCTTCGTGGTCCTCTTCCAGCCGATCGTGCACTTGCGGACCGAAGTGGTGGCCGGGTTCGAAGCGGTCGCGCGGTTCACCCCGGAGCTCGAACGGCCGACGGAGGCATGGTTCGACGAAGCCCTTTCGGTGGGTCTGGTCAAGGAGCTGGAGCTGGCCACCGCTCGTGTTGCTCTGGCCTCCATGGAGCGACTGGCGGTCGGTTCGTACCTGTCGATCAACCTCTCGCCCGAGACCGCGTCCTCGCCGGAGTTTCGTGACCTCCTCATCGAGGTCGATCACGACCGCCTGGTGGTCGAGATGACGGAGCACACGCCGATCGAGGACTACCCGAAGCTGAATTCGGCCGTTCACGACTTGAGGTGGAGAGGAGTCCGGCTGGCCATCGACGACGTCGGGGCAGGATTCGCCAGCCTCCGCCACATCCTCGAACTCTCGCCCGACTTCATCAAGCTCGATGTCACGCTGACGCGAGACATCGATCGCGAGGAGCCTCGGCGCATCCTGGCCGCCGCCCTCACCACCTTCGCCAAGGCGATCGGAACCGAGATCGTTGCCGAGGGAATCCAGACCGAACAGGAGCTCGCCGTCCTCCGGGCGTTGGACGTGACGTTCGGCCAGGGCTTCTACCTCGGAGCGCCCGGACCTCTTCCCGACTGACAAGGAGCTGGTGACGCGATGAAGCAGTGGGAACTGCGTGGCGTGACCGTGGACCGGTGGGGCTTCCCGATGGCGCCATCGTCCGTCCCTTCTTCACGGAAGGGTGAAGGGGCTTCGGATGTGACCCGTCAGGCGGGAGCGCAGAGTACCCCTCCCCCGGCTCCGTCCGACCAAGATGTCCGGCACAGCGAGCGATGAACATCATCGAAGGGTTCCGCCACCTGGCCTCCGTCGCGGGTGCCCCCTCACGCCTCTGCTCGGGCGCCGGTCTGGCTCGCTTGAGGGCGGAGGCGCGGCTGATCCGCCGGTATCCGCAGGAGTATCGACGCGTGCTTCCCATCGAGGGCCACGTCGGGGCGATCCAGCGCTTGGTGCGAGGCCACCGCCGCCAATACGACGGCTACCTGCTGGAGGCTTTGATCGAGCACGACAGGCTCTTCCGCCGGCCGAATAGTTACGCCAGTCCACGCGCTGGGAGTGCGACCTCGCGGATTCCAGCCAGGGCCGGGTGATGCATAGGGCAAGGTTCGCCCCGGCCCGACGCGGCAACCTCGTCATCGCGATCATGGCGTTCGTCGTGGGAGTCGCCCTCCTGCTGGGGGGGCGCGCCGCTGCCGTGGGCAGCCATTTCCAATCGGGAAGGGTCGGAGTGGAGTTCACCGATCCTTTGGGGTGGCCGACCAGGGAACCTGTCATGACGGTCACCGGCGCCGCCCCGGGAATGAGTCCCGCGCATGGCTTCGTCGGCGTGCGGAATATCGGGACGGTGCCGGCCAGATACACGGTCTCCACTACGAATCTCCTCCCCGGGGGCGACCGCTCGCCGGCCAACGTGCTGGTGGTTGGCGTATCGGACGCGGCCGGCCGGTCGCTGTACTCGGGGAGCCTGTCGGGGCTGATCGTCAGCGAAGAGCGCCTGGAGCCGGGCCAGGCGCGCTCGTATGAGCTCTGGATCGCCTGGCCCCCGACCCCCGAGGACAACGCCTACCAGGGCCGGTCGCTGGCCTTCAGCTTCCAGGCGGCCGCCGCCCCAGCGGCTGATAGCTGAATCCGCAGTCCGCTCTCGGTGGGGCGGGACGACTGAAAGCATCGACCGGCGGATCATGAGGCCGTCCGGCGACTGCGAGCTTGAGTCCTTCGGTCGGCCGCCCATGTGGCGGCGCCCCTCCCCTGATCCGAATCGAGAACGTGAGTGGGAAAGAGCCATGCGCGAAGGGCTACGACTTTGGTCTCAACCGGGCGTGGGGACAGGCCGATAGGGCTGAAGGAGGTGAGGACCCCACGGATGAGCCAGCCGAGTCCGCTGTGTGCGTGTGGTGCGGGCACGACATCTCCCGCGAACGGGGTGTCTGTCAAGGGTGCGGCTCGCCCATCACCGCGGCTAGCCGTCTCGTCATGGCCAGCCCCCGATCAGCAGCCCAAACACCGGCCAGCGCACCACCCACCGGGCAGCCTGCTGATCGGCCGACTCGGCCGGATGCCGTCCCATCGGCCGGACCGAGAAGCGCGACAGAGCCGTCGAGGAGCGTTCACAGCGCTCGGCTCGTCAGCCTCATCGTGTCCGCTGTGTCGGGAGGCCCACAAACCGAGGAAGGGCGCCCGGGACTGATCATCCGCTTCTTCACACCCCAGGGCCAATTGATTACCGAGGTCCGCCCCGGCGCAGCCGCATACGAAGAAGCGCTCCGCCTGGCCCTGGGATGAAACTGGGAGGCTGCGCTAGCACTGCGTCACCCCCAAGTCTACGCACTCCACTACACGTATAGCTGGGAGACGCTGAGCAGGTCAACCGGGCCTATCAGGCTGTGAACGCGTAGAGGAGGTTGTCGGCCGACCCCACATAGACGAGCCCACCCGACACGGCCGGGGAGGAGATGATCACCCCGCCAGTGGATGCGGTCCAGCGGATCGCGCCCGTGCCGGCATCGAACGCATAGAGGTTTCCGTCGTCGGAGCCCACGTACACGACGCCCCCCGAGACCGCCGGCGACGAATAGATCTGGTCCCCGGTCTTGGCCTTCCACAAGGGGCTTCCGGTTGAGGCGTTCAGTGCATAAACGAAGCCGTCCGTGGATCCGACGTATACCGATCCCCCATCCACCGCCGGGCACGACGCGTCCACGTTGGACGTAGAGGCCGACCAGCGCCTCTTCCCGGTAGCCGCGTCGTAGGCTTCCACACTCCCAGTTTCCAGGACCGCCACGTCGGTGACGTACACCACTCCACTCGCCACACGCGGGCACCAGAAGAACAGTCTGCCTCCCCTGGACCATTTCTTGGCACCGGTGGAGGCGGAAAAAGCGGACAGCGTTCCGCCGTTGGATCCCACGTACACCAGGTTGCTCGATACTGCCGGGGGAAATTGGATCATCCGGCCAGTCCCCGCGGCCCACTTCGTCGCGCCCGTAGCGGCGTCGAGCGCGTAGAGGACGCCGTCGTTCCCACCAACGTATACGGTCCCGGCCGATACGAGGGGCGACACGTCGACGAGTGTGCCCAGGCTGGTGCTCCACGTCTCGGTGCCGGTGACCGCATCGAAGGCGTGGAGCTCGCCGTCCTGAGACCCTACGTACACGACCGCATCGGACACGGCCGGGCCGGCCGTGATGGAGCCTCCGGTGGCCGCCCTCCACCGCAGGGATCCTGTCACCGCATCGACGGCGTAGAGCCAGTGGTCCTCCGATCCCACGTACACGACCCCGCCGGCCACGGTCGGGGAGGACAAGACCCGCCCGCCTGTCGCGAATACCCATGCGGGGACCTTGCTGCCCAGGGGGCTCGGGCTTACCGGGGCCGGACCGAACTCGCCAGCCGTGCTGATGCTCACGGATGCGGAGGCGCCAATGTCCAGATGTTGGTGGAGGAAGGTAACGGACGGCCCCCAGACATCGTCCTGGTAGGCCCTGGCGTGTCGAGTCCCCGGCAGAACGTTCAGCTCGTATGGGACGCTCTGAGCGGCCAGCTGATCGGCCATGGCGTTGGCCTCATCGACGGGGACCGTCCTCTCCTCGGCGCTGTTCGCGAGGTAGGTGGGCGCATCGGTGGGATCTACGAAGAAATAGGGCGACGCAGCGTCCCACGAGGCCGAGCAGGCTTTCACCGAGCACCCCACGTAATTGGCCCGGCCGCTCCTGGGGTGGAGCCGGAGGTAGGTCGCTCCGGACCAGGAGACGGCCGCATCGACCTTGTCCGTGCCGTTGGACCCCGTGACCGCCAGCATGAGAGCGAGGTTTCCACCGGCGCTGTCCCCGAGGGCTCCGACCCTGGAGGGATCGACCCCGTACGAGCCAGCGTTGACTCGGATCCAGGTCACGGCGTCCTCCAGATCCTGCACGGGAGTTATGGCGTGCCAGCTTCCTCCTGGCGGGGCCAGGCGGTAGTCTGCGGCGAAGGCTACGAAGCCGTTGGCAGCCAGGAGCAGACCCTCGTTTGCCCACTCGCTCTTGTCTCCGCGGCTCCAGCTCCCGCCATGCACGAGCACAACAGCGGGGTGGAGGAAGCCGTCGGCGGGCATGAATACGTCAAGCCGGAGCACCGTCCCCTCGACGGTCTTGTAGGCGACGTCGCGGAGGATCACGGCCGCCTGGGCGGGGGCGGAGGCGATCGTGGAGAGGAGCACGGTCACACCGGCGACCACCGCGATCCGCCTCATGCCCATTGCCTACATCCTCAGGCAAGTCCGCCCCTCAACCAAAAGGCTGGGGACCACGTACGCCGAATGTCGGGGGGGCAGACCGGCTAGGGCCGCTACCATACTGCGGCCATGGTCGATCTGAACAGTTTCAATCAGCCCCAAAAGAGAGTCTGGGGCAGCGGGAATCCTGTCAGGTTCGCCACGACGATCGTGCTCGTGAGCGAACTGCTCTGCGAGGCCGTCGACCTCCGGGCCGGGCAACGCGTACTCGACGTTGCGACGGGAACGGGGAACACCGCACTGGCCGCCGCGCGCCGCAACTGCGAGGTGGTGGGTATCGACTACGTGCCCTCCCTGCTGGAGAAGGCCCGCGATCGGGCTGCCGTCGATGGACTGACTGTCGAGTTCCGCGTGGGGAACGCCGAGCGAATCCCCTACCCCGATGGCTCGTTCGATGCCGTCCTTTCGACGTTCGGAGTGATGTTCGTCCCGGAGCAGGAGCGATCTGCCGCCGAGCTGCTTCGCGTTTGCCGACCTGGCGGGAAGATCGGGATGACGAGTTTCACGCCTGACAGCTTGGCCGCACAGTTCTCGACGGTCACGGCCAACCACGTTCAGCCACCGAGGGCAGTACGGCCACCAGTGCTCTGGGGGATTGAGAAGCACGTTCGGGGACTGTTCGGCGACGCTGTGGATGACCTGACGGCGTCGCACCGCAGCGTGGTGCTGCGCTTTCGCACGGCCGGCGACCTCGTCGACTTCTTCCACCAAAACTTCGGACCGATGCGCCACACCTTTCAGGCACTCCCCGAAGGGAAACAGGGTCTCCTTCGCGAGGAACTCATTGAGGCCACCGAGCGGTTCAACATATCCGGCGATTCGACGGCCGTGGTCCCCTTCGACTACCTCGAGGTCGTCGGCGTCAGGCGGTAGGGCCTCGACGACCGTCACGCCCTTCCGACTGGCTCATCGACGTCGTCGGTCGTTTCGCTCCCGACGACAGGAGGGCCTTGTGGCGTCGAACGGGCTGGGCGGGCGAGCAGCGAGGTAGCTCGATCGACCCAATCGGGAATCACCCGGATGACTGCTTCCTGGCTCGAGAGGGGCTGGAGACCGTAACTTCCCACGATCGGGACGAATACGCGCTCTACTCGATCCGACGCCAGGGGACCAGCTCGCCGGATCGGCCTGTTCAGTTCCCGAACAAGCCTTTGCCATATCTGCTCCGGGCCCATGAACAGGAACAGCATCGGTGTTGAGCCGAGCAGAGTCTCCACCTCGGGTATCAATCGGATGGCTCCTGTCCGCCTGCGGGCGATCACGCGAGCCAGGCCGCGAAGGAGAGGAACGGCGCGGACGATCCGCTTCAGCTTCGAAGACGGGCGATGGGGCGACCAGTTCTGGACGATCCCCTCGAGGTTCCCCGGCAGGATAAGGCCGACCCCGCGACACCCGGGGATCCGCTCCGCGATCAGCAAGGCTGATTGAGCCCCCAAGCAGTTCCCGACGACCGAGTAACTTTCCATACCTGCGACGTCGAGGGCGAGCCGGGTCACTGCAGCCACGGCCTGGATCGGCGGGCTATGCATACCGGCGGGACGAGGCCCCGTGCTTTCCCCCATGCCCGGGTAGTCGAGTCGCACGGAGGCGATCCCTCGTTCGGCCAGAGCCATCGACATCCTGGTCCACAGGCGATTGCGGTGGCTGCGCGTGACCCCGAATCCTTGGAGAAGGACAGCCAGGCCGCGGACGCCGGTCTCGGGCAGGGAGATCGTCGCCGCGACGTGCTCGCCCTCCACAGGGACGAAAACCGGATGGACCTTCATCGCGCCTCTTCCTGGACCCGGCGTCCACTCACCTCGGAGCACCACGCGACGGTGCGTTCGATCAAGGTGGCGCTCAGGCGCTCTTGAGTGTCGACCTTGCTCGCATCGCCGGTGAGGCGGTACCGGGGGAGCCCGAACCGAGTGGCCTCAGGATCGGCTACGACCTCCAGCTTGGCGGACGCCCCAAGGTCGCCAAAGCGGGCGAGCAGCCGCCGCAAGCCGGGACTTGGGCGCGGCGATCGGGAGACTTGCACCACCAGTGCGTCTCCTGTGAACCGGGACAGTTGCTTCGCCACGTCGAGCAACGAGATCTCGTCGAAGGCGCGCCGGGTCAGAGGGAAGCCATCCACTTCGAGGAGGCCCTGCTCATCGAGAACCTCCCAGGGATCCCGAGCGGTCGCACTGGCCCTGCCTTGGTCGGCGAGCTCGGCGACCAGCCTGGCCCGTATGATCGAGTTCAAGTAGGCCTTGCCGCTCACGGCAGGGTCCAAGAGGACGAGCGCGGACGCTCCCAGGCGGTCGGCCACCAGGGCCGCCACGGCCCCCCCGAATCGCGCTCCGATCAGACCCACTCGGGCCACGCCCCCGGCCGACAACATCGCCCTGAATACATCGGCGGCATCGGCGGCGTCGGCGACGTGGGACTCAAGCCCGACTTCTTCGATGGGCGCGTCGCTTTCTCCATAGCCTCGCCCCTGGAACCGGAGGACGGGGAAGCCGTTCGCGACGAGCGATCGCGCTACGGCGACCTCAAGTGGCAGCAGGTGGGTCTGTTCCATCCCGAACGAGTGGCAGATGAGCCAGCCAGCCTCTCGTTGGGAGACGATGGGAACCGAGAGCACGCCCACACCTGGGCGCCCGCCGAAATCCAGGGACATGAAAGATTCGGTGATGCCTCTCCGATGGTCGGTATAGGACCGGAGGGATTCGAGACGAGCGCGATCGATCGATTCGGAGAAGGAGGCCATGCCAATGCGCCCGCTAGCCAGGAGAGAGCGATCCCGAGAACCAGATGACCCCCGGACTGGCGCGCTCACCTCCTCCTCTGATCCCCCGCCACCATCCAAAGGGTGGGCAGTGTATCCCACGCCGATAGGCCTGTCACCCAAGATTTCGGGCTCGTCGGCTGGCCTTTCGACCTATCAGCCGAGAGCGAAACATCTACTCGGTCCGGGCCCCGGCCAGTATCATCGGGTGCCCAAAATGAAGCAGACGATGCCTCTACCCGACCCCCAACCTGTCGAGCTGTTCGACAGAGCAGCCTACGACCGGTTCAAGCTCCCGCGCCGGATGGGCGAGGCTATCGCGGCATGGGACGCCCCGGAGTACGTCGCCGGAGTGAACGCGACCCACATGCGGGAGGACGACTACGTCATCGGGATCGTTCACCGCGGCCTCGCCCGCGCGTACCCCCTCTGGATCGTCGACAACTATCACGTGATCAACGACCGGTTCGGCGACGAACGAGTGGTCGTCACCAGCTGCGAACGCTGCCAGTCTGGCTCCGCGTTCGTCGCTCAGGTACCCGGGAACCCCGAGCGGGAGCCCCTATTCCGGACGGTGGGATTCCTCAACGCGGTTCTGTTGATGAAAGACCTGCGAACGGGAAGCTACTGGTGCCACTACGACGGCCGAGGGCTGAACCGCCAGGCCGCCGGCGTCTCGCTCCCTTGGATCCCCAGCTATCACATGGAGTGGACGGACTGGCGCGACCTGCACCCGGACACGGAGGTCATGGTGCCCCCCGTCGACCCCAGGCATCCAGATGCGCGCCACGGACACGGGCGCGAGGAGTTCTTCGCTCGGCCGGGTATGGATCCCGCCTTCCTGCCGACGGTGGTGGGGGACTACGACACGTCCTACCCGGAGAACGAGCTGGTCCTGGGGATCGACGACGTTCCGCCCGCAGCCTTCCCTCTGCAGGAGGTACGGCGAGCAGGCGGCCTGGTGCACGATCGGAGCCCCTCCGGCGACATCGTTGTCTTCGCCGGCCCTCGAATCGACGGGTTCACCATGGCGGCCTTCCGCCCCAGGGTGGGCGACCGGCACCTGCGGTTCGTGCGAGAGGACGGCGCATTCCGGGACACCGAGACCGGCAGCCACTGGACGATCGAGGGTCGGGCCTTCGAGGGCAGTCTTGCCGGAGCCCAACTGGAACCGATCCGATCCTTCTGCGTCCGGTGGCACGCCTGGATCTATCAGCGGCGAGACACCCGGCTTTACCGAAGCGCTCGGGAGCTGGAGCGGCCATCTGAGGCAACGCCAGAGCAAGTCGGGGGCTTCGGTCCGTTCCTGGCTGCCCTGGACGGCCTTGGTCACCGGGTGGAGGTCGAGGGCCCGGTGATAAGCCAGCAACGGCCCCGACGGTCGGAGGCGAGCGTCACCGTAAGAATCGACGGTGACCGGCTGAACCTCCATCGTTTCACGTCGTCATCAGCCGCCACGGACTTCGACGCGCTGGCGGGGGCGTGGTCAGGATTGCCGATCAAGACCCGCTCACGCGAGGGGCGCACCCGACGTATGGGCAGGATCGTCGTGGAGTCGGACCCGGAGGTCAGGTACGAGGACCCGGCCAATGTCGTGCCACGCCCCGATGGTGCGATCGATTGGTCGCCGCTCCTCTCTTCGCCGGACCTCGACCACGCTGCCGGCGTGCTCGACGAAGGGTCTGGATCGACGGACGGGGTGCGGGATCCGGACGCGGGGGATGCCCGCCAAGCTGGGTTCCTCGAGGTGATCAGAGGGCTTCGCCTCTCTGGGTTGGAGGTGCTCTACGAGGCCTACCTTCCACCCAGCCAGCTCCGCGTGGGCTGCGAGGATGGGATTGCTCTGTCCATCGACGGCGACTGGTTCCTGCTCTATCGGTTCTCCAGCCCCGAGGCGGCGGCAGCCTATGGGTCCTCTGAACCGCATTCCATGGCGGCCGGATCCCTCGTACTACGCTCGGCGCCGAGCGACATGTACGTCTTCCCGGGAGAGGTCCTCTACGCGGGGGATGACCGGATCCGATGGTCGGAGCTCATGTCCGACCGCGGGTTCAGGAATGCGTTCCAGCGATGTGCGGAGGAGCCCGCGAGGCTCGATCGATCCGTCCAGATGAAGATCGGGAGGGAATGACGGGTAATGGACGAAGTGACGAACACCACGGCGATCGAGGAGCGGGTTCGCCGTTTCATCCTTGAGGAAGTGCTGGAGGTAGACGGGCAGGCGGAGCTCCCCCCCGACGTCCCACTCCTGTCCGGGTTGCTCGATTCATTCGGCCTGGTCTCGCTCCTGGCCTTCGTCGAAGACACCTACGACATCACGATCCAGCACGCCGAGGTGGTCGACGAGAACTTCGGGTCGGTTGAGGCTGTGGCCAACTTCGTCGAGAGGAAGCGGGCCCCCGAAGCCTAGTCGGTTGCGGATCGACCGATTTGTCCGGCTGGGGCTCGCAGGATGAACCGCCGCAGCTTACCGGTTGGCGTCCTGGGGAGCTCGTCCACCATCTCGTAGAACTTCGGGACCTTGAACGTCGCCAGCCGTCGCCGACACAGGCGCTTGAGCTCCTTGCCGAGATCGGCGTCGTTGCGGCCGGACACCACGAAGGCCCGGAGGACCGGGACTCCCTCCCGATCGTCGGTCGCCACCACGGCCGCGTCGATCACATCGGGATGACCTCGGAGGACATCCTCGACTTCCACCGGGGCCATCCACACTCCCCCCACCTTTATCAGGTCGTCCAGCCGCCCGTGGTGGAACACCCGGCCATCCGTTATCCGAACCAGGTCCCCCGTCCGGATCCAATCCCCCAGGTAGGCTCGGGCCGTCAGCTCGGGGCGACGCCAGTAGCCGGCGAAGGTCGTTGGTCCGCGGAGCCACAGTTCGCCGCGCTCCCCTTCGGGTACGGGCTGTTTGTCGCGGTCGAGCGCCTGAACTTCGTACCCGTCCAGTGGCGGGCCGACGCTACCGAGGACGATGTCGTCCGGCCGGTTGCAGGTGACGTGGTGAAGAGCTTCCGTCGAGCCGAGGCCGTCCAGAAGGGGCAGGCCGAACCGCCGTTGGAAGAGCTCGAACAACTCGACAGCCAGAGCCTCGCCGGCGCTCAAGGCCATGCGGACAGACGAGGGAAGCTCGGTGGCGGGCTCCCGGGCGAACCCGGAGAAGAAGGCGGGAACGCCGAACAGGACCGTCGGCCGCTTCCGGTCCAGTAGCGACTGAAGCGTGGCGGCCAGCATGGGTGCCTGATTGACCACGACGGCCGCCCCGACCGACGCTGGGAGGTACACCTGGTTTCCCAGCCCGTAGGCGAAGTACATCTTCGAAGCAGACAAGACCACATCCTCCGAGCTGAGGCCGATGATCTGCTCGGCCAGGGCGTGGGGCGCGGCACCGAGGTCGCGATGGCGATGCATCACCGCCTTGGGCAGACCGGTGGTCCCCGACGTGTACAGCCACAAGGCGATGTCCTCCTCGTTGGTCTGGGCCGGCTCGAGGGGCAGGGGCTTCCCGCACACGTCGGACCAGCCCCGTACGCCATCGTGAGCCGACCCTCCTGCCATGAGGCACGCCACGCCTTCTTGGCGCGCCTCCAACACGGTCCTGGCCGAGGCCGGGTCGCACACGATAGCCCGGGCCTCGCTGTCGGTGAGGATGAACCGGAGCTCGGGGGCGGAGAGCCCCTCGGGAACGGGAACAGGAACGAGCCCTGCCTTCATGGCTCCCCAGAACGTGGCGACGAACTCGGCGCGATCGCGCATCGCCATGATGACTCGATCGCCTCGGGTGAGGCCGAGGTCCAGAAGCCCCGCCCCCGCCCCGTCGGCAGAAGCGGCCATCTCGGAGTAGCTCCACGTGCGTTCGTAAGCGATCAGATAGGTTCGCTCGGCTCGTCCTGGGGCCAGGTTGCGCTCGAGCAGGTCGACGGTGGCGTTGTACGGCGGAAGGGCGGAGGCGTCTTCGTGCGAACCAGTCATGTTCGACTCCTCGCGCTTTCCGGATGGCCCGATTGCGTCAATCGCCGCCAAAGCTCGCAGGGGAGAACCTCGACCACAACACCTGCCGGCGCGCCATCCATCGTGAAGACATACCGGCGGGAGGCCGACGGGCCCTCAGTCCCACTCTCCTCGAATGAACGGCGTAGCTGCTGATCGAGGAAGCCCCCTTCGTGGAGCTGGCCGACCCGGGCCTCCATCTTGTTGACCCTCGGATCCTCCAGCACCTTGGCCAGCCCCGCCGATCCCTTCAGGAGGGAGTTCGCGCTGGCCGGATCGAGCACCGAGAGATCGACCGCAGCGACGTGCCGCGAGAGATCGACCGACCCCAACCGGTAGGCGGTCCATCGCAGGAGGACGTCTGCGTCGGGCGACAGGGGAGGGGCCGACCAGTCCGGAGCCGAGCATCGCGAGACCGACAGGATCTGTAGTCGCGGGCGGCGACCCAGCACAGCCTCCATCGCAGACACCAGGCTGGACCCGGAATCTCCGAGGATGGCCAGGGCGGAAGAACAGGAGGCCGCGGGGCTCACTCCGACCTCCCTACAGCCGCAGCGACCTGTCGGAGCTCGTCCATGAGCCGGGTGAAGGTGGCGACGTCGATGGCCGCATCTCCCTGGCCCCCCTCACCCACCTCGATCACGAGCCCATCCGCCCCCGCGGCCACGATGGCCCGGGCCACGGCCGGAACGATGGCTCCCTCGGAAGAGGCCGTAGAGGGGTCCGCCATCACCGGGAGGTGTGTTGCCCCTCTGATGAGCGGAAGCGCGTTGATCTCGAGCCGCGGCCTCCAGACGGCATCGAAAGTGCGGATGCCCGATTCGCACAAGATCACTCGGCCGTTCCCGTGGATCAGGATGTACTCGGCCGCCAGGATGAATTCCTCAACCGTCGCTCCGGGCCCTCGCCTGAGCAAGACCGGCCGTATGGCCTGCCCGAGCGCTCGCAAGAGCCGGAAGTCCTGCATGTTGCGGCTGCCCACCTGGAGCAGGGTGGCCACTCGAGAGGCCTCGTCGATATGCGCTGCGTCGGAGACCTCCAGGCACAGCCCGAGATCCAGTTCCTCCGCCAGCCGGCACAGCTCCGAGATGTCGGCGACAGCCCCGCCAGACCGGGCCGAGGGTGCGGGAAACTCCCCACCGAACAGGAGCGTGGCCCCGGCGTGTCGCGCGGCCGCCAGCGCGGAGGGCAGGCCATCGGGTGGAGCGGAGTAGGAAACCATCACGGCCAGGGGGTGTCTGTTTCCGATCCACTTAGGCCGCGCCCGGAACGGCTGAGGTGGAGGCAACCCCACCGCCACCCGGTCGCCGAACACCTCCAAGGCAGCCAGCCGGTACGGCGTCGATACTGGAACGACTCGGAGGACGCCGGGCAAGCGGCGGAAGGACTCCGCCTCGACGGTCCGGGTCCCGTCGCCCAGAGTGACGGCGGCCCATCCGTCCCCACTGGTCACGAGCGTCCCGGCGCGGACGCGAGCGGCAGCGGCGAGGATCGTGGCCCGTTCCTGTTCGTCGGACTCGGGATCGATGACCAGGACGAGTGATGGGTGGGATTCGACGGACACGGATCACTCCCACCGGGCCATGGCCGACGCCATCCTGCCGACCGCCACCATGAACTCACCGAACTCATCGTTTCGAAGGGATTGAGCGCCGTCGGAGAGGGCGTGATCGGGGTCCCGGTGAACCTCGACCAGCAGCCCGGCCGCCCCCGCCGCGATCCCAGCCAGGGCGATCGCCGTTACCAGGTCCCGACGGCCTGTGCCGTGAGAGGGATCGAGGACTACCGGCA
>WNGB01001365.1_pt1 | contig 39934 bp, 43 predicted proteins | sample 5400681 | NCBI WGS metagenome assembly WNGB01 (sample SAMN13153367, study PRJNA577476) | soil metagenome | isolation source: 115 cm soil or saprolite under grassland replicate 2 | place: USA:California | collected 2016-06-15 | reverse complement strand
TCGCGTTCTGCAGCGCCAGATTCCCGGCCGGATCGGGTCCCCCCTCCTTCGCCGCGACGATGATCGCCCTCGAGAGCTTCGAGAAGAGCTTGCCGCGCTTGGCGTCCGCGGCGCCCTTCTTGTGCTTGATCGAGGACCATTTGCTATGCCCTGACACTCATCGCCTCCCGCACGGCATTCACGAACAGCTCGTGCACCCGCGTATCCTCGGTCAGCTCGGGGTGGAACGAGGCCACGAGGACGCGCCCGTCGCGGACGAGCACCGGCTCGCCCTCGTGCTCGGCAAGAACTTCCACGTCTCCGGTCACGCGAACGCGCGGCGCCCGGATGAAGACGCCGCGCAAGGGCGAACTGTCGCCGGCGAGCGTGAGATCGGCCTCGAAGCTCGCGACCTGGCGTCCGTACGCGTTCCGGTCGACCTCTACGTCGACGAGTCCGAGATGGTCGCGGTCGAGGACGATCATCCCGGCACATGTACCCAGGATCGGGCGGTCGAACGCCCGGATTGCCTCGTCCAGCCCGTAGAGCCGCATCAAACGCATGAAGGTCGTCGACTCCCCGCCGGGAACGACGAGTCCGTCCAGATCCTTCAGCTGCTCGGGCTTCCGCACCTCGACCGCGTCGACCCCGAGCCGCCGCAGCATCGCAACGTGTTCGCGAAAGTTGCCCTGGACGGCGAGCACACCGACGCGTGGGCGCATTACCAGCCTCGGGTCTCGAGCAGCTCTTCGGGCGCAAGAGCGGCGGCGGAAAGGCCGCTCATTGCATCGCCCAGTCCGCGCGATACGCGCGCGAGGATCTCTGCGTCGTTGTAGTGCGTCGTCGCCTCGACGATCGCCTTGGCACGCTCGCTCGGATTCCCGGACTTGAAGATGCCGGAGCCGACGAAGACGCCGTCCGCACCGAGCTGCATGCAGAGCGCGGCGTCGGCAGGAGTTGCGATCCCGCCCGCGGTGAAAGTCACCACGGGCAAGCGTCCGTTTTCCGCGACCCAGCGCACGAGCTCCACCGGCGCCTGGGCGTTCTTCGCCTCGCTGTAGAGCTCGTCCGGATCCATCGCGCCGAGGCGCTTGATCGCGCCGAACACCGAGCGCATGTGCGTGACGGCGTTGACGATGTCGCCGGTTCCAGCCTCGCCCTTCGTCCGGATCATCGCCGCGCCTTCTGCGATCCGCCGCAGCGCCTCGCCGATATTGGTGCAGCCGCAGACGAACGGGACGGTGAACTTCCACTTGTCGATGTGATGCGCGGTGTCGGCCGGTGTCAGGACTTCCGACTCGTCGATGTAGTCGACCTCGAGCGCCTCGAGGATCTGTGCCTCGACGAAGTGGCCGATGCGCGCCTTGGCCATGACCGGGATGGTCACGGCCTCCTGGATCTCGATGATCTTGTCCGGGTCGGCCATCCTGGCGACGCCGCCCTCTGCGCGAATGTCGGCCGGGACTCGCTCGAGAGCCATGACGGCAACAGCGCCCGCCTCCTCGGCGATCCGGGCCTGGTCGGCATCGGTGACGTCCATGATCACCCCGCCTTTGAGCATCTCGGCGAGGCCACTCTTGACGCGCATCGTCCCGATCTCGACCATCGCCACGATTCTAGCCGGAGGGATCAGCCCTTCAGGCAGGCAAAGACCTTGTTCAGCTCATCCTGCGGAGGGGTGACCGTCCAGAGGAGGACGGCGTTCTTCTGAGTCCGCATGACGTCGTTGATGTGGGGACGGAGCTTCCTGGGAGCGAAACGCTTGACGGCGGCGGCGGTCTTGATGGCGTCGTCGGAGTCCTGGGCGAAGGCGATCGTGAGGGCGTTGCCCGGCTCCTTCGCCAATAAGCCGCCGTTCGGCGCATTGGCCGCGAGCACCCCCACCTTCGCGTCATCGGTGGTGACGCTGTAGCCGTTTCCTTTGAGGCATATCGCCGTCGGCCCAGCCTTGAAGGTGGAAGGCTCGCCGGAGCTGCAGCCCGCCAGGAACAGGCCGGCCGTGATCGAGATGGTGAGAGCGAGGCGCACTTGCGCGCCGGACTGTAGCGCGACCCCAGGACCGAGCCGAAGTTTGCCGGAGACCGCGTCCCGCTTGGGCTAGAGGAGCGCCTGTCCGTCGCTGGAGCGGTGAACGAGCTCAGAGAGGTCTGCGATGGCTTCGGCCAACTCCTTCGCCTCGCTCAGCTCCGAGCGCCACACGTCCGCCTCTAGCACGGGCTTGCCCTCGCGGACGACGAGCACATGGTAACGCGGCTCGTCCGGGATCCCGCGCCGCTGACCGAAACTGGCCCCCTGAACAGCTGCGACCGCTTCGTTGAGTCGCGTCGCGTGTGCTTCGTCCGTGCGGCCTTCGAACTGCTGCTCCTTGCCTTGCTCGCGCTTCACGACCCGAATGCGACCGTCCGGCGCGACATGGACTCGCACGAGCCCGTGCTCGAGCTGCTCGTTCCCGACTTCGACTACGAGGCCGTCCTCGCTCGGCGGGGTTCCTTGTTCGCTCACGTCACCTCCCTCCACTGGCGACGGCATAGTCGCAGCAGGTGTGCGCCGAGATCCAGTCGGCGAAGCGCTGGTAGTGGCGCGGCCGGACGGTACCGGTTTGGCTGTTCTGCATGATGCTGCCGTCGTTCGTGACGTTACGGTTCGGACAGGCCGTGTCGGCGTACTCGTCGACGTTGCCGAACATGTGACCCACCTCGTGGGACACGGTTCCCCCGGTACTGGTGATGAAGAAGTTGCCCATGTCAGCACGTCCGCTGCCGGCTTGAACCCGGACGACATGATGTTCGCCGCTCGTCACGAAGACCAGCGTGACGACGACGCGATACTCCGCGCAGGGGCAGTCCCCGCTCGTGCGCTGAATTCGGAAGCGATCGGTCCAGTTTTGTTCGACCGCCTGTTTCCACGTCGCCTGCGCCGTCTGGAGCTGCTGCTGCGTGATGCCGGCGTCCGGTTGGAGCCGGATCCGTTCCGTGACGTGGATGACACACTCGGGCTCCTCGACGATCCGAAAAGCGGCCGTCCAGCCGTAAATGCACTCGCTCTTCCCTTCCGAGACCTCTTCGGGAGCCGACCAACTTCGGATCCAGCAGAGCAGAACACACCAGATATCTAAGAAGACGCCCCACAGCGCGCAGACGATCGTCGTGAGCAGCACCCAGAGCTTGCACACCCAGGTCGAGACCCAGGCCCAAAGCTTGCAGAGCGTGGTCGACACCCAGGCCCACGCCTTGCAGACGGTGGTCGAGACCCAGGTCCAGACCCGGCAGACGGTCGTCGTAACCCAGACCCAGATCAGGCAGATCCACGAGAACCACGAGCTCCATGAATCGCACGCCTTCTTCTGCTCCTGCTCCCACCGGTCGCACCTCTGCGTCCACGTCGTCTCCCAGTCGTTGCACCGCTGCGACCAGGTCGTCTCCCAGTCGCTGCACCGCTGCTGCCAGACCTGCTCCCAGTTGAGGCAGGCGCGAGTCTGCTCGGTGCGCCAGGAGATGCAGCGGACCGTGCGGCACTTCACGGGGTGCTCCTCACGTCAGCACCCTGATCACCAGCCAGACAAGCGTCCCGAGCCCCACGAGCACGGCCAGTCCTCCGAGGATTCACGTGGGACACGCGTGGTGAGAGTGCGGCGCGTCGCGCTCGTCCTGGGCCGCAGCAACGTCCTTGGGACCTTCATCTTGCACGGTCGGTCCTTCCGTTGCTGCTGCGGTTATCTCGCACCCGCGCTCCATTGTCAAGCAGGGCAACCGGAGCTCGGGCGCCCATCTTTGCTACTCGAGGCCGAGTAAGTTCGTTCGGTAGATGATTCCACGCCGGATTTCGAGGTAGAGCCGCCGTCCGGTTGTCGCCCGCTCAACGAGGACGATGCGTCTGGGGTCGCCGACCCACACGCCGAGCTTGCCGATGGGCGGCGTTTCCTCGGCGCTATCCAGGGGCACGACGTGGTTTCCCAAGCGACGAGCGACCTCGTTCATGGATAGAGGTCCTCGGGCGTAGCGGATTTCGCGGAACGTGCTGGCGCGCGCGAGCCAGGAGATGTCGCGGGCGGCAGCGCGCTCGGCGTAGAAGCGACGCCCCTTCGGTGTCAGTGGGATCTCGACGGTGTCGTGCGTCCCGTGTGCGTCGTTCCACGTATGGCCGTAAGTACCGGCAACAGTGCAACCGTCGTATGGGGCAGCGAAGCTTCTACCGAGAGGCGAGAGGCCGGTGCGGACGGTCGGGGCGAACAGTGTCGAAACGCTCACGGCACTTGAGTACTCCCGTCCGCCCACCGTGACCAGCTTGAAACAGCCGAGGTTGATTCGACCGTCTTTGAATACCAATAGCCGCTTCTTCTCGGCCGAGAGCCCCGCGAACTGTGCCTCAACTTCTGCACCGCGAACAACCACGCTCACGCCGTCGCCGATTCCGCGCTGGACCACGAGAGGGCCGGCTGGTTTTGCAGGTTTCGCCGGCTGTGCGACCGGCGGCACATTTGGTGGTAGCGAGTTCTTGTACTTGCCGCACCCGCCGCTGGGGAACTGGGGAGCCGGGGCGCTGCCGATTGCCGTGCACTGCACCCACAGCACCTTTCCGTCCTTGTCAAGCGCGACGATTCCGCGCGCGCCCGCGATCCCCTTCTTGCCTGCCGTATACACGTTGTCCTCGACTGGGATGCTGAACACGATTCGGTTGTCCCTGCCGATTACTCCGATCCTGGCGATCGGGTCGGCCGCGAAACCTTTGAGCCCCACGAGCCGCGACTCGGCATCACCAGGCCGGTACGAGTAATAGGAGAAGTTGAGCACGGGCATGGCTTTGGATGGGAAAGCGCGCGGGTCGATGCAACTGCTCCCGCCGAAACGCGTGCGCGCCTCGGCCTGCGCGGGCGTCAAGTTCTTGCGGACGTCCCCGATCGAGTAACAGAGACGCCCGTCACTGTTCCTGCGGATGACGTAGAAGGCACTCGAGTTCCGCGTCGCGATCAACTTGACTCTGCCGGTCATATCGAACTCGCTGAGCAAGAAGCGCTCGCGAGGCGTCAGATCGTTGACAGGTGTGCCGTGAAAGAGACCACCAAGCCGACCGCTCAAAGCGAGCGCGGACCCAACCGCAAGCACGGCAAAGACTGCCGCCGCGACCAGGACGGTAAGTCGCCGGACCGACCGCGAAGAAGTCTCGGCGCGAAGCAGAACATCGTCCCAGTCTGGATCCGCTTCCGGCGGAAACAGCTTGAACAGCCGATCGCGCAACTGGATCTCGTTCATCTAGACCACCTCGTTCAGGGCTTGGCGAAGAGTTTTGTGGGCGGCGTGCAAGCTCGCCGAGACGGTGCCGGTCCGGACGCCGAGAATCTGTGCGATGCGCAGATAGTCGAGGTCGGCGTAATAGCGGAGGAAGAGGACAAGCCTCTGACGCTCCGGAAGAGCTGCTACGAGAGTGGCAAGTTCGGATCCCTGTTCACGGTCGGGAGCCGTCCCGTTCATCACGGGCGCCGTCGCGCGCGCGTGCGCCTCGCGGGCGTAGCGCTGCTTCTTCTTCCGCGCCGCGTTGATGACGGCGCGCCAGACCCAGGCTTCCAGCGGCGCCTCACCCCGGAAGTCGCGGCGGCTTCGGACGATCGAGGCAAATGCATCCTGCACTGCCTCGCGCGCGCTCTCGCGCTCGCCCACGATGGAGGCGGCAACCGCGACGAAGTCGGCGAACCGGTCGCGATACAGCGACTCGATCTGGTCCAGCAGATTTTCCTCGGAGTGCGACACCTTCCAGACAGTACGATCCCTCGGGGCGCGGTTTTGTTGAGCCGCGGCGAGTATCCTCCCAGCGTGCCCAGCGCGCGAACCGCGCTAGCCGTTGCCGTGGTCGCAACCGGCGTCGCCTTCGCCGGTGCGCCCGCTCAGTCCGAGACTGTCGAGTCGGCGGCTCGGTGCGGGTCAGGAGCCATCCACGCAGTGATCGCCAGACGCCAGCAATGCCTGCGCTGGGGCCTCGCCTGTCGTGCGCGACTGAACCCGGCGTACCACCGTTATCTCTTCACCTGCAGCGGCGGGTACCTCGCCTACTGGTGGAACGGGCTCATTCGGCGTCCGCTCCACGTTCCGACGCTCGCGAGCGGCAGTGCGTGTCCTGCGACCGAGGCCAAAGGAACACTCGGCGAGCGCGGCAACCTGGACGCTCCGGCTGCGCCTGCGTTTGGGCCCGGGCCCGCCTATCCAGCGTTACGCAGCGAAGATGGACGCGCCACTCTTAACTACCTGCTGAACTGGGGGTACGAGGGCTGGGACGGGACGAAGCTGCTCTGGACCGTGCCGCGCTACAACGGGCCGTACATAGTGCGCGGGCGGCAACTCGACGGGCCGAACGAGCTTCAGTTCGATCAGGGGCCGCAGTGGAGCGACAAGCTCCATGACGAGCTGCGCCTCGTCGGTTCGTACGCCCGACTCAATCCAGCAGCGACATTCCTGCGCGCGCCCGGTTGCTACGCCTACCAGGTCGATGGTCGCGGCTTCAGCTACCGGATCGTCTTTGAGGCACGCGTGTCTTTGTCCGGTTAGGCACCCATCCTTGCCGGCGGGAACTGGAGAGTTCCGCCGCGAGCAAGCACGCCGAGGGAGGCCCGTCGATACGCCACATCCACAGTCGACGGCTCTTAGCGCGAGCGGACGAGCCGCCTGAGTCTGCAGCGTTCGCGGGTGACGCACGGTCCCGCCACGGCGCGAAGGCGCGGCACCGACTCGTCCGGAATCCGCCGCTCTTTGTCGGCGAAGTCATCGAGGAGATCTGCCCCGTTCGCGAAGTGCTTGAGCACGTCGTGGTCGTCAACCGCCTGCTCGAGCAGGCGGTCGGCTGCGACGGACGCATCGACGGCCGCCGCGGCGGCGTCAGCGAGCCGGAACAGGGGCTCGCCGTCGATCTCGCAGAGGACTTGGTTGTCGACTTCGACCAGCGGGTTAGGTCGGATCACCTGCAGGTCGAGCACGACCCCGCCGAGTTTCACCGCATCGACCATGTTGCGCAGGACGTGCACGACGTCCTCGGGTTGCACGCATCAGAGCGACCAGGAGAAGACGACGAGATCGAACGACTGCGGTTCGACCTCGAGCTCCCGCCCGGAAGCGACCTGGTAGGCGATGCGACCCTCGAGCTCGTCGGGCAGGGCGCGCCTTGCTCGCTCGACGGCTTCCGCGTCAGGGTCGAAGGCGAGCACGCTCGCCGCCTCGGCGGCGATGCCGAGCGTCAGCCGGCCGTCGCCGCAACCGAGCTCGAGCACGCGCTGGTCACGGAAGTCGCCCAGCCGGCGAAGCGCGGCCAGGTGCGCTCCCTCGGGATCGAGCACGCGGCTCATGTGCGCGCGGCGGCCTTGTATGCCTTCACGGTTGTGCCGCGGGCGCCGAACTTCTGCGCCTTCCGCCGTGTGTCCTCGAACTTCGAGCGGGCGTAGGTGTCGACGAGCTGACCGGTCTCGATCCGTTCGAACCCGTGCCGCTCGAGGAGCTTGGCGTACGCTGCTTCCAGCAGCGCCCCGGCAATTCAGCCGGTCCAGAGGTCGATGTTGCGTCGCCCCTCGGCACTGACCGGGTTCTGGATCGTCACGTCGGCGATCTGGATCCGCCCGCCGGGTGTGAGCACGCGGAAGATCTCCGCAAAGACGGCGTCCTTGTCGGGGATCAGGTCGATGACGCCGTTCGAGATCACGACGTCGAAGCTCGCGTCCCTAAAGGGCAGCTGCTCCGCCTCGCTCTCGACAAATTCTGCGTTCGCCACGCCCATCTCGGCCGCAGCGGCGCGCGCCTTCGCCAGCATCTCGGACGTCATGTCGATCCCCGTGACCTGGCCGTGCTCGCCGACCATCTGCGCTGCGACGAGCGAGTCGGTGCCCGCACCGGAGCCGAGGTCGAGCACCCGCTCACCCGGTGCCAGCCGGCCCAGCTGCCACGGGTTCGCGACCCCGGCGAACGAACCGACGGCCGTCTCGGGCACATTCGCGAGCTCCTCCGGATAGCCGAGGTCCTCGGCCCACGACCGGCCGGTCGGGAAGATGAAGTCCTTCTCCGGCTCCTGCGAGACCGACGCGTACGTCTTCTTGATCTCGGTCTTCAGAACTTGAACGTCGATCTCGACCTCAACGGCCATCACGCCTCCTCGTATCGCATGGTCTCTTCACGGCGAAAGTTCCTTTCTCTTAGGGGACGGCGGCGGGTCGCAGTGCGGGACGCGGCTGCCAAGAGGTCCCGGCGACGAGCAGTCCGCTGGCGCCGGTGAGTAGCGCGACGATCACGATCGCGGTTTGCGCCGAGGTGGCATCGGCGCCGACCCCGGCGATCAGCGCGCCGAGCACGAAGCCGAAGTCGCGCCAGAAGCGATAGACGCCGACAACCCGAGCGCGGTCCCGCGGCTGACTCGCGTCCGAGACGGCGGCGATCAGCGTCGGGTAGACCATCGCTGTGCCGGCGCCGAGCAGCAGCGCGGCGGCGAGCGAAGGGACGAAGGCGCCGTCGCCGGCTACAAGCAGGCCGAGCGCGCCCGCCTGGACGATCATCCCGGCCGTGATCAGCGGCTTTCTGCCCGTGTGGTCCGAAAGCCAGCCGGTCGCGAGTTGGCCGCCGCCCCAGACGACCGGGTAAGCGGCAGCGACCACGGCGATCTCGCGCACACTCGCGCCGTGGGCTGCCAGGTAGAGCGGCGCCAGCCCCCAGGCGAGTGCGTCATTGAGGTTGTTGACCAACCCGGCCTGGCTGCAGGCGCGCAAGATCGGGTCGCGCAGGCTCGCCTGCGCGAACGCGCCGCCCAGAGTGGCATGCGCGGACCGGTCAGCGCCATGCGCCTGTTGCTCGAGCGCGACCTGCGGGCCCGTATCGCGCACCGCGAGCGTGCTCAACAGCAATCCGGCTAGCGCGATCAGCGCGGCGCCGACCCAGACGACCGTCAGCGGCGCGTAACTGGCGGCGAGCGCGCCGGTCAGGAAGGCGGTGGCGGCGACGCCCAGGTAGCCGGCCGCCTCGTTCAGCCCGAGCGCGAGCCCGCGTCGCCGCGGACCGGCGAGGTCGATCTTCATCACCACGGTCATTGACCAGGCGAAACCCTGGTTCACGCCGAGCAGCAGATTGGCGGCAACGATGAACCACCACGAGGGCGCGAGCCCGATCAGCAACGGCACCGGAAGCACCACTAGCCAGCCGATCACGAGCAGCCGCTTGCGCCCGACACGCTCGGCCAGCCCGCCTGCGGCCAGATTCGTGACCGCCTTGGCAGCGCCGAACGCGACGACGAACGCAAGGATCGCCGAGGTCGAGGTGAGGCCGAAGTCCTGCTTGCCGACCAGAGGCAGCACGCTCCGCTCGAGCCCGACCATGCCGCCGACGAGCGCGTTCAGGGCAACGAGCAACGCGAACTGGCGCGCATTGACGCGCAACCCCAGCCCAACTCGCTCGGTCATGCGGGGGCGCCCACCCAGCCGACGCGGTTGGCAGCGACGATCCGCTCCTGCTCTGCGGGCGCGGGCGGCATCTCGTCCAGCACGGCATCTGCGAAGGCGTCCGCATCGGCCAGTGCGAGCAGCGGGTTGTGGGTGCGTTCGAAGCCAATCGAGGAGAACGGGTTACCGGAGAGGCCACGGCCACAGACCGAGCCGGCATAGTGGCTCGGGTAAAGGACGACGTGGTCCGGCAGCTCGAGCAGCCGGCGCAGGCTCCCATGCAGCAGCCGCGCCTGCCCGCGCGCGTCGCCGGCGACATGCAGGTCGGGGCGGCCAACGTCGCCGATCAGTAGCGAATCACCGCTGAACACAAGCCACGGCTCCTCCGTGCCGCGGCGCCGGTCGGCGACCGCGTAGGCGTGATGGGCTGGCGCGTGCCCGGGTGTCGCGATCGCAGTCACGAGCGTGTTGCCGAGCTCGACCACGTCGCCGTCGGCGAGCGCGACGTGCTCGAACTGAACCCCGACATCGGCCGGCAGATAGGCGGTCGCACCGGTCCGCTCGACCAGCGCGGGCAATCCCGAGACGTGGTCTGCTTGCACATGCGTCTCGAAGACCGCGACGATCGGCGCGCCCAGCGCGGCCGCCGCGGCCACGTACTCGTCAACCAGATCGGCGTGCGGATCGACGACCGCGAGTTTGCTGTGCGTCCCACAGCCGAACAGGGAGCTGGCACACGCGGTCCTGTCGTAGAGGAAGGGTCGAAGCAGCATCGCTCTCTCCTTTCAGCTTGTCTCGATGGGATGCCCGGCGCGTCGCCACTCGGGCAGGCCGACGTCGAGCCGACGCGCCTTCAGCCCGCGCTCCTGCAGCAGCCGGACGGCGTCGTCGGCATAGACGCAGTAGGGTCCGCGGCAGTAGGCGACGATCTCGCGCCGTTTCGGCAGCTTCGCTGCGACCGCGTCGAGCGAGTCGAGCGGCGCCGACAGCGCGCCACGGATGTGACCGGCGCGGTACTCCGGCTCGGGACGAACGTCAAGAACAATGACGCTCCCCTTGTCAAGCCTCGCCTGGAGCTGGTCCGCGGCGATCTGCTCGACGCCGCCGCGTTCGCCCAGGTAGTCGTCGGCCAGAACGTGCACTTCGGCGACGTGCCGCTCGGCCACCTCGCGCACAGCCGCCCACAGGTCGCCGACCCGATCGCTCGCGAGCCGGTAGTAAATCCGCGTGCCCTGGCGACGCGAGCGCACCAAGCCGGCATGCAGGAGCAGCTGCAGGTGGTGGGAGGTGTTGGCGAGGCTCTGGTCGATCTCGGTCGCGATCTCCTCGACCGAGCGCTCGCCCTGGGCGAGCACGTCCACGATCTCGGCGCGGCGGCCACTGCCGAGCGCCTGCGCCACCGAGGCGAACGCATCGAACAAGGCGCTCTTCGCAGTTCCACCCATATTCTCAAACTATCACTTGAACACTTGAGCAGCAAGCAGTAGAGTGCGCTCGACCACCTGCGAAGGAGACTGAGATGAGCACAACACAGAGGGCGCTCGACATCCAGGAGCTCGAGCAGCGCGTCAAGGCCATGTACCGCGAGGTCGCCGAGGAGCCGTTCAACGAGTTTCACTTCGAGACCGGCCGGAAGCTCGCCGAGCGACTCGGCTACCCCAGCGACCAGCTCGACGCAATCCCGCCGCCCTCGATCGACTCCTTCGCCGGCGTCGGCTACTACTTCGACCTCGCCGCAATCAAGCCCGGTGAGACGGTCGTCGACCTCGGCAGCGGCTCCGGCACCGACAGCTTCCTCGCCGCCGGTCAGACGGGCAGCGACGGACGGGTGGTCGGGATCGATATGACCGAGGCCCAGCTCGCCAAGGCGACGCACCTCGCAACCGAGCACGGCTACGCAAACGTGGAGTTCCGCAATGCGCACATCGAGCAGCTCCCGCTCGACAGCGGCTCCGCCGACGTCGTCATCTCGAACGGGGTCATCAACCTCTCCCCCGACAAGGCAAAGGTCTTCGCCGAAGCAGCGCGCGTTCTCCGCGTGGGCGGCCGGCTCGCAATCGCAGACATCGTCACCGCCGCCCAGCTCCCCGAAGGTGTCACCTGCGACGCCGCGCTCTGGGCCGCCTGCATCGGCGGCGCCATGCAACGCGACGACTACCGCGAAGCAATCGAAGCCGCCGGCTTCCAGCTCGACGACCTCAAAGAGAACGAGCAGTACCGCTTCGTCTCCGAGCGCGCAGACAACGCCACCCAGAAGTACGGCGTCAAGAGCGTCTCGCTGCTCGCGATCAAACCCTAACCCCTCCAAGAGAGGAGATCCACGTGGCAGAACAGAAGGTCGTCGTCAATCTCGCAACCGGCCTCGAAGACCCCGAGCGCGTCACCGTCGCCTTCCTCATCGCCGGGGCCGCGCTCGACCAGGGCAAGCAGGTCGCGATGTTCCTCACCAAGGAGGCGGTCCGCCTCGCCACGCCCGGAGTCGCGGTCGGGGTCGCCTGCGAAGGCTGCCCACCGCTGCCGCAGATCTTCGAACAGTTCGCCGAGAAGGGCGGCGAGCTCCTCGCCTGCCCGTTCTGCGTGAACTCCCGCGGAATCGACGACAGCAACCTCGTCGGCAACGCGCGCATCGCGGGCGCAACGCCGCTGTGGGAATGGATCGGCGACGAGCCGGCAACAGTGTTCAGCTACTAAAGGAGCTGCTGACTTCGGCGCTGCTCCCGCAGAAGATCGTTCTGAAGCGTGCGGGTGATCCCGCGGAACGCCTCGAAGTCCGCCTCCCCGCGGGCCGACCGGGTGTGTCGCCCGCTTCGCGCGAGGAAGCCCGGCGTCTCTTGCCGGGCTCCCTCTACCTACGCGTCGCGTATCGCGAGGCTTGTTGCAACCGTTCAGGGCCGGCAGCCAGCCGTCTCGGATGCAATGTCCAACTGCATCATGTTGCCAAGACCGCGCTCGGACGCCTTGAACATTCCGTCCATCCCTTGGGCGCTGGTGTGAAGCATGTTGCACGCCCCTGGGCTGGTCGGCGTCGCCGCCGCTGACATTGCTGAAATCGCTGCCGTCATCGCGAAGATGAAGATCAGCATCATCGTCGTCATAAGCTTCCTGTTCATCTCGTTCCTCCTCATCAAGCGCACGCTTCGGGCGCCGTGGTAACGGGAATGACGTGCGTCTCCGTGCCGGGCGGCAGGATGTAGACGACGTAGAAGTCGACCCCGTCTAGGCCCGCGATCGCCCGATGCACGTGGCCGAAGCCGCGGTCGACGAAACCCTCGCCAGGGTTGTACGTCGTCTGGCGACACACATTGGCTTGGGCGTCCTCGTACGTCACGGATCCCTTGACGACCTCGACGAGTGCCGGCCCCGGATGCGTATGCCAACCCGTTGGCACGTTCGCACCGAGTCGTACATGCTGAATGAAGACATCCGCTCCGTCCGGTGTAACGGCGCGGGCGAGCGCCGACAGTGGAATCTCTTCGATCGAGTTGTGTGCCGCGAGGAATCCCGTTGGAACCGTCGCAGGGTCAACTTGCGTGACGTGATTCGCGATCGCGGCGCCGGCAGCCGCCAGAGCAACGACCGCGACGCCTGTTGCGATTGCCCACCTTCTCATCAGCTTCCACCTCCTTTTGCGGCCGCCGAGACGGCCATCTGGGCGAGGGGGTGAAGCGTGCGGACGTCGTCACATGCGCCCGCGACGGCACATGCCGCCTGCGGCGCCGCTTCGACGGCGAACGCCCACCCCTCGAGAACGAGGCCCGCGGTCGAGCCGTCGCGGAGCAGAGCGACGTTCGTGACTCCGAGTCGGGCAAGTTCCTCGAGTGCCCCCGGGCGGAGCGTTGGCTCCTCGTCCGAGGCCGAGAAGAGCACCACCACCATCGCCACCTCCGCTCCCTTCGCTTGCGGGTCAGTGGCGTCGACGTTAGGTCGGGCGGTCCCTCGCGATCATCGGGGAGCTCCCTCGACTTCCAGCTCGGCGACCCGCGCAGCGAGCTCGGCGCGGTTCCGCACGCCGACCTTCTTGAACAGGTTGGAGACGTGCCGCTCGACCGTCTTTCGCGACAGGAAGAGCTCCTGCGCGATTTCGGGATTGCTCGCGCCCGCCGCGATCAACCGGGCGATCGCGCGCTCTCGTTCGGTGAGCAGCTCGCTGCCAGGCCCGCGTCGCCACGTGCGGACGCCGAGCGCGCGCAGCCCTTTCTCTGCGACCAGCTGCTCCGTCCGGGCACCGATACGGGTAGCAGTCTCTGCCGCGACTGTGAGGACATCTTTGGCCCGAGTGCGATCCGTGTCAGCGAGGACCGTCCCCAGGTCGATCCGTGTCCAGAGCGCGTCAAGGGCAAAGTCGAGCTGCTCCGCGTCGTGCAGCGCAGACTCGAGAAGCCGCGGGCCGTCGCGCTCGGCGAGGAGTGCGTGCACGCGGCTATGGGTCAGTTTGTCGCGAGGGCGCGGGTGAACCTGCAGGCGCTCCCACTCCTCGAGCGATTGTGCCGCTTCGGCGCGCCGGCCGACGTGGGCAAGCGCGTCCGCGGCAACGAGCCGAAGCTCCGTCGCACATCTGGGACAACTCGCCACCTCGGCGCAGGCGCGGGCGGCATCGACCTGCGCAACGACCTCCTGCGTAACCGCCTTCCCCCCGGCAAGCGCCAGCCACAGCGCCGCAAGCTGGTGGAGCTCAATCCGTCCGTGCTCGCTTGCCCCGCGAGCGTGCGCGAGCAGGCGCTCAACACCGGCGCGCCAATCGGCGCGGTGAAAGTCGACCTCGCTCGCAACGCGCTCGACCATGTGACGGCCGCGGGCCTCGTCGCCGACGCGTGAGGCGAGATCGACCGTCTGGGCGACGATCTCTTCCGCTTCGGCGAGCCGGCCTCGCTGGAGCAAAAGGGCGCCGAGCCAGTAGCCGGCGTCGAGCGCGAGGCGCGGTAGGACGCGGCGCTCCGCTTCGTCCCAGACGTAGCTGATGCGCTCCAGCGCCTCGTCGAGGCGGCCCGCCCGCTGCAATGCCCTTCCGCTCGCGATCAGCCCGGTCAGGTGGGCCTGCTCGTCGAAGCCGCGCGCCACCGCCGCACGCTCGTCGGCCGCGCGTGCCATCGCCTCGAGATCGTCCTCTTGGAATGCGGCCTCGTATTCGACCCGCAATGCCTCGAGGTAAGGTCGACGCGCTCGCGCGTCCGACTCGTAGAGCCGCCGGCCGCGCGCGACGGCCTCGTGTGCAAGAGCGCGCCCGCGCTCTTTCGGCCCAGCGCCCCACAGATCCAGCGCCGCCTGCTGGACGTCGAACTCGAGGTCCAGCAGCTCGTCACCCGCATGGGTCGCGCGCGCCCGAGCAAGGTAGCCGCTGGCACGGTCGCGATCGTCAAGCGCGAATGCCGACCTCGCCGCGTCCAGGAGCGCACGCGCACGCCGCAGAGAATCTTGCCGGCGCTCAGCAAGCATGAGGTTCCGCTCCAACGCGACGTCGTGTCTCGCTAGCTCCGAAGCGAGCTCCGCAATCTGTTCGTTCAACATCAGCACGCCCTGGGCGGAAGGCTCGGATTCATCGGCGATCACCACCAGCAAGGCGAGCCCCTCCTCTCCGAGCAGCGTTCGCTGCGGCGAGCGCACGATCTGATCCGCGACGTCGACCGACGGCAGGCCCGCCGCATGCCGATGAGCGAGCGCCTCGCGTAGGCGGCGAACGTCACTTCCCGCGCTTCGCATCAACCAGTCCCCCAGGCGCCGGTGCACATGGAGTCGCTGCTCCTCAGGAACTTCCGCGGCCGCCGCGTCTCGGATCAAATCGTGTGCGAGCCGGACCGTTCCACCGGAATCGACGGCGATCCCGCGCGAGACAAGCTCACCGACCGCACGCTCGACCCGGCTGACGTCCCAGCCGTTCAGCTCGGCCGCATCGCCAAAGGCCAAAGGACGGCCGGCAACTGCGAGCAGCGCGAGCAGTCCGCCGGCGTCGCCGCTCGCACCGCGCAGTCGCGCGGTCACGAGACGACCGGCGTCGACGTCCGCTCCAGCGGTTCGGACAAGCGCCTCGAGCCAAAACGGGGAACCACCTGCCCGCGCTACAAGCTCCCGCGCGGCTTCGTGGGAAAGGCCAGGTTCCAGCATCCCGATCAGCTCGAGGGCCTCGCCGCTCGCCAACGGCCCAAGCTCGAGACGCCGAAGGCGCTCCGGCGGTAACACATGGGCGAGCGATTCCATCAGCGAAACCGAGATCGGCGACGGCCGCCCGCCCGCAATCAGCGCAAGCTGCTCTCCCCGGTCATCGGCGGCGCGCACGAGGTAGTGGCAAAGCGCAAGCGAGAGCTCGTCGATCCACTGCACGTCATCGACGAGAAGCAGCGCCGGACCGACCGTGCGAAGCGCACGATGCGCGGACTCGAAGATCCGCAACGGCTGAAGCGCTGCCGCTTCCTCCCGATCGTCGGCAAAGAGCAGCGCCTCCAGGCCGCGCGCTGCCGGCGCCGTAGCGGCAAGAGCCAGCAGAAGATTGGAGGCTGCCGCGAACGGCACCTCGCGTTCCGGCTCGTAGCCGACGACGTGGAACCGGTTCGACAGCGGCGCCCGCACGGCCGCCTCTCCCAAGAGCCGGCTCTTCCCGCTGCCGGGCTCGCCGACAACGACAGCAGCGGCGACGTGCCCCGCCACGGCGGCATCGGTGATCTCACGAAGTTCGGCCAGCTCGTCCCGCCGGCCCACGAACGCACTCATCTGCCAAAGCGTACGACTGCTGCACTCCGACAGCTACCCGTTGCCACCAGTCTGCCGCCGGTGCCTGCGACGCTCCCTGGATGCACGAGATCGGCGATCACGCGTGCAGCCTCAGGTGAAGAAGGAGCGGCCTACGACGAACACGCCGCGCTGAGGGATCGCGAAATCGCTCAGTTGCGCCTGTTCGGAAGCGGGGCCCATCGCACCGAGGTCGGCGCCTTGCAGGCGGGCGCTACTCTCGCGCGCAACCCATAGATGGAGCGGGTTGGCAACGAAGCGCTGTCCGTTCGGCGCGAGGCCGCTCAGGCGCACGCGGCCGGCGCGCAGCGCAAAGCCTGCAGCTCGCGACATCGCCGCGAGAACCGGCGGCGAATGCCACGCACGGTCGGGAAGCAGAGACGCGACTCGGTTGAGCGCGCTGGTAACCGGCGTCGACGCCAGCTCCATGGTCCAAGCCAACTCCCCGGCGCCCGCGCTGATCTCGAAGCTGCGCGGCCCCGTCCACACGATCTCGATCGGACCTTCGCGAACCTCCTCGACCGCCGCCCCGAAGTAACGCGTGCAGGCGAGCTCGGCGGGCTGGTCCTGGTAGAAGGTCCACCGACCGCTCGGCGCGCGGTGCCAGACCGAGCTATAGCCCGGGCCGATCGACGAGGCCGGGAAGCGCCTGAGCCCGAGAATGTGCCCGGACCGAAACGGCAGCCCCATGACGCCGTAGCCGGAGAAACGCTCCCCGGAGCCGGCCGGCAACGTGGGCTCGCGCTCGATCTCGTCGGCGTATTCGGCTGGCTCGCGCATGGCCGTACCCTCTCACCGCGCCACTCGCGCTGCCACAGTCTGCGCATGGCGCCCGGCTCAAGGCCGAATGAACGGCGACTCCCGCCGCTTGGTAGTGGGCCCGGAAGGACTCGAACCTTCGACCAACGGATTATGAGTCCGCTGCTCTAACCAGCTGAGCTACGGGCCCGCTGCGGTCACACCGTACCGCGGAAACCGAACGGCCTCCCGGCTCCGTAAGAAGAGACGATGAGCCGTCTGCTGATTCTTCTCCCACTCTCGCTGCTCCTGGCCGCGTGCGGGGGCAGCTCTAGCTCGTCCGATGGCAGCGGTCCGGTCGAGCAGACAATCCAGATCTCCGAGAAGGAGTACTCGCTCACCCCCGGCACGGTCACCGTCTCGAAGACCGGCACCTACGCGTTCAGGGTGACGAACAACGGCAAGATCGCCCACGCGCTCGAGGTCGAAGGGCACGGGGTCGAGGAGAAGACCGGCGACATCGAGCCTGGCACCGCCGCCACGCTTCGGGTCACGCTCACCAAAGACGGCTCGTACGAGCTCTACTGCCCGATCGACGGCCACAGAAGCCAGGGCATGAAAAGCACACTCATCGCGGGAAGCGGGGCTGGCTCCGGCGGAACGACGACCAACGACGCGGGAACCACCACCAGCCGCGGATACGGGTACTAACGCCGAAGCAGCGCCTACGCAGGCCGCAGCGTCTTGATTCCCGCCTCTTGCTCCGCTTTGAGCGCGGCGAGCGTCTCGGCGAGATCGGCGTCGCGCTCGCCTCGATCGATTTGATCTAGAACCTTCGTCACCGTCGTCGCAAGGGCGCCAGGATCAAAAGGCTTCATCACGTACGCCTGCGCTCCTAGTTCGAAGGCGCGGATCCGATCGGTGACGCCAGTACGCGCGGTGATGAAGATGATCGGGATTCGGTCGGTCGCATGGTCGGCAAGCAGGGCGGCGGCGACTTCCCAGCCCGAGATGCGCGGCATCATGATGTCGAGCAGGATCACGTCGGGGCGATCCGCTCTGACCAGAGCGAGCGCCTCATCACCGTCGGTTGCCTCTAGGACTCGAAAGCCGGCGGCTTCGAGATTGACACGGCAAAGCGTTCGCAGGGGGGCGTGGTCGTCGACGATAAGAACGTTCCTTTGCATCTGGGAGGACGTCATCTCACGACCAAGCGTACAACGGTCTCGCCCGCGGGAGCGCTGAGCAGTCGTTCAGTTGTGCTTCGCGCGGGAGAGTGTCACACTCGCTGGATGCGCCATATCGGTTGCGCTTCGTACGACATGCTCTGGCTCGGGATCGGGCCTTTCCCCTCCTAGCTAGGCTCGACGCCATGGTCCTCTGTCCGAACTGCGGCGAGGAGAACCCGGAGAAGTTCCGTCTCTGCGGCTTTTGCGGAACCGCGCTCGCTCCCACGCTTCCTCCCCAGGAAGTTCGAAAGACCGTGACGATCGTCTTCTCAGATCTCAAGGGATCCACGGCGATGGCGGAGAAGCTCGACTCGGAGGCGGTGCGCGAGGTGATGTCGCGCTACTTCGACGAGATGCGCGGCGCACTCGAGCTACACGGGGGAACGATCGAGAAATACATCGGCGATGCGATCATGGCCGTCTTCGGCCTCCCCCGCGTCCACGAGGACGACGCGCTCCGCGCAGTGCGAGCCGCCGTCGAGATGCGTGAACGTCTCGCCATGCTCAACGAAGAACTCGATCAGCGCTGGGGTGTCACGATCGGCAACCGCACAGGCGTCAACACCGGCGAGGTCGTCGCGGGCGACGTGACGACCGGGCAGCGACTCGTAACCGGCGACACGGTCAACACGGCCGCACGTCTCGAGCAAGCCGCCCCGACGTGCGAGGTGCTCATAGGCGAGGCGACCTACCGTCTGGTCCGGCACGCAGTCGAAGTCGAGTCCGTCGAGCCCCTCGAGCTAAAGGGGAAAGCGGAGCGCGTACCGGCCTACCGACTCATCTCGGCAAGGGAGGCGGAAAGTGTCGAACGCAGGCACGACAGCCCACTCGTAGGACGCGCACGGGAACTCGCGGTCCTCACTGACGAGCTCGCGGCCGCGGCTCATGACGACTCGTGCCGTCTCGTCACCATCATCGCCCAGGCCGGCGTCGGCAAGTCGCGCCTGATCGAGGAGTTCGTTCACATCGCGCGGCCGGGAGCGCGGGTGGTCAAGGGACGCTGTCTGCCCTACGGTCGCGGGATCACGTTTTGGCCGCTGGTAGAGATTGTCCGCGACGCGGCCGCGATCCGTGATGACGACGCACCGGAGGATGCGCGCGCGAAGCTGCTTCAGGTCGCCGGCCCGGGCGGCGAAGACGCCGTAGCGCGAGTCGCCTCGGCCGTCGGGTTGGCGGAGACGGACTACCCGCTGGACGAGGTCTTCTGGGGCACGCGAAAGCTGCTTGAGCGCCAGGCCGCGCGACAGCCGCTCGTCGTCATCTTCGAAGACATCCACTGGGCGGAGTCGGCGTTTCTCGACCTGATCGAGCATCTGGAGACGACTGCGCGCGCACCGCTTTTCCTGCTCTGCGCAGCTCGTCCGGACCTCTTCGAGCATCGACCCGAGTGGTCGGAGCGGAAAGGGCCGCTGATCGAGCTCGAGCCGCTCTCCGACGAGGAAAGCGAACTCATCGTCGAGCATCTGCTGGGCGATGCCCCCTTCCCGGCCGAGGCCCGGAACCGGATCATCGCCTCGGCGGAAGGCAATCCGCTCTTCGTTCAGCAGGTCCTCTCGATGATGATCGACGATGGGCTCCTTCGAAAGGAAAACGGCCGTTGGGTGCCTACTGGCGACCTGTCGGATCTTGCGATTCCCGGGACGATCCAGGCGCTCCTCGCCGCGCGGCTCGACCTGCTTACGCCCCACGAACGTGCGGTGATCGAACCCGCCTCCGTGATCGGTCTCGTTTTCGAGGAGGCAGCAGTCGACGAGCTCGTCCCTGACGTGGTCCGCCCGGAAGTCGAGAGCCACCTCGTCTCGATGACAGAAAAGCAGCTCGTCCGGCCCGAGCTCGACGAGAGCGACCTCGACTACCGGTTCCATCACATCCTGATCCGCGACGCGGCGTACCAGGGAATCCTCAAGCGCGCACGGGCGACGATGCATGAGCGCTTCGCGAATTGGGGGGAACGTGTCAACCGCGAGCGGGATCGCCAGGCGCAGTTCGACGAGATCCTCGGTTATCACCTCGAACAGGCCTACCAATACCTGTTGGAGCTGGGGCCGCTCGACGAGCACGGCCAAGAACTGGGCCGGCGTGCGGCAACACGCCTAAGCGACGCCGGCCGACGCGCATTTGCCCGGGGTGACATGGCTGCGGCCGCGAACTTGCTGCGCCGCTCCGCCGCGTTGCTTCCCACCGAAGATCCGGCACGCCTGAAGCTACTGCCGGACCTCGGCGAGGCCATGATGGAAATCGGGGAGTTCGCGTGGGCGGAGGTCTATCTCGATGAGGCGCTCTCGGCCGCGCTCGCCGCCGAAGACGACTTGCTGCACGCAGACACACTCCTGACACGGCTTCTCGTCCGCCACCATGCAACCGACGACCTGGATGCCTGGCGCGCAGAGGTGAAGCGTGAAACCGCGACGCTCATCCAAGTCCTCGAAGAGCGCGAAGCCTACAACGAGGCGGCGAAAGCGTGGCGGATGGTTGCCTTCGTCCACGGGATTGCCTGCGAGTGGGAAGAGACTGCAGCCGCGCAGCGGCGCGCCATCCACTATGCGCGCCTGGCAGGCAACGCTCGCCAGGAGGCGCGGATGTCCGGGGCCTATTCGATCTCCCTATGGTCCGGCCCCACGCCGTTGCCCGAGGCAATCGCGGCCTGTGAGGAGATCCTCGCCCGCGGGCTCGCGAGTCGCCAGTCCGAGTCGCTCGTCCTCTGCTCGCTCTCGCTGCTCGTGGCCATGAACGGGGAGTACGACCGCGCGCGCGAGCTGTATCGGCGTGGTCGCTCGATCCTTGACGATCTCGGGGCGGTCGTCCTCGCAGCCTGGACGTCGCTGACGTCCGGCCGCGTCGAGCTACTCGCCGGAGATCTCGAGGCGGCCGAGGCTGAACTTCGGCGTGACTACCAACAACTGGTCGAGCTGGGAGAGCTGTTCTACCGGCCGAGCGTTGCGGTCTTGCTGGCGCAGACCTTGTACGCGCAGAATCGACTGGCGGACGCGGAGGAGCTCGCGACTGCGGCGGCCGAGATCGCGGCCGCCGACGACATCGAGCCCCAGGCGGGCTGGCGTTCGGTGAAGGCGAAGATCCTCGCCCGGCAAGGCGAGACTGCCGAAGCAATCCTGTTCGCGCGCGCGGCCGTCGAGCTACTTGGTCAGACCGACGACGTCCCGTCGCGGATCGAATCCCTGGTCGACCTCGCGGAGGTGCTGGCTGCTGCTGGCAACGAGGACGAGGCCCGGGTGGCTCTTCAGGACGCGCGCGAACTCTGTCGCCTCAAGCAGTTGACGATCCAGCTCGGACGTGTCGATGCCCTCCTCGACGAACTTCCGCTCGGTTCAGTCCCGCAACAGGCTTAGCCCGCGTACTTCGAGTCGAACAGCGTTCCGAAGGCGTGGAGGATCCATCTAACCCCACCCTTTGGCAGGTTCGAAGTGTCGAAGATGCACGAGTCGCCGCTGGGAGGCAGACCGGACACACACGCTGGGACCGGAGTCCAGCTCTCCGCGTCGCTCGGGTCTGGTCCGGTGAGCTCCCGAAGGACGAAGCCCTTGGGCACGTTGAACAGTGCGTCGAGGGTCACGATCCCGAAGCCACCATTGTCAATCGCCAGGAAGTCCGTGAACCAAATGTCGACGAATCCGGCGGGCCGAGGCCCGACTGTGTCGACTCCAGCGCCGGCCGGAGTGCACGGCAGATCGAGCGACGAATCGACCGCGCCGAGCTCGGCCCTCGTCAGCTGCGTGGTGGTGGAGCCAGAGACGGTGGCGGTCGTCGTGTCGAAGCAGTCCCCGAAAGCGCTTGTTCCAGCGATCGTGAACGAGTCCCGAGAGGTCTGCGTGTCATTTTTCGCGCCGTTCGGACGCGGCGGACTGCTGTCACTTCCGCCCTCGCCGTACGAAGCGTTACCAGCCACGGTCCTGGCGGTCGAGGCGGAAAACCGGACAACGAGTTTCGCCGAGCTCCCGCCAGCGATGGTCCCAGCCGGACATGACACGGTGGCGACCAGGGTCGGTAGCAAAGCGGGTGAGGGTGAGCACGAAGTCGTCGAGACCGGCGAGCCGTTCACGAAGAGTGTGATGCCCTTGACCGTGACTTGAGTGGCAACGGTGCCAACCAGGAAGGTCGCGCTGAGGACGACGTGTGTCGCGCTCGCTCCTCCCAGATTGGATTGATTTGTGAAACGCGTGACCGAGACGGCATCCTCGCCCGCGGTCAAGACGTGCGGCGCGGTGAGCTCAGCGACACACGACGCATTTGTCGTCGAGGTCGAGGCGGTGAGACAGATATTGGGGCTTGCCGCCTTCCCGACTCCTGCAGTTCCGAGCACCGCCGACAGGACAACGGCGCCGACAAGCGCCACAAGACCGCAGACAACCAAGAGTTTTTTCCACACGACGCCAGGCCCTCCCAAAAGCCGCAGAGTCCCCATCGTTAACACCTACCGCCTAGAGAGTCAATGTGGCCCCGTCTACCTTGACCCAAGAGGGGCTAACGGTCGACTTGGACGGCGGGGGCGGGATTCGTCAAAATAGGGGCCGTGAAGGTCTACCAGCGCGAGACCGAGCTCCGGACCGCCGGCGGGCTGTCGGTCCGGGACATCACCGAGGAGGTCAACGAGGCGGTCCGGGAGAGCGGCGTCATCGAAGGCATCGCCTGCATCTACTCCCCGCACACGACGTGCTGCGTTCGCGTCAACGAGTTCGAGACCGGGTTCATCGAGGACTTCTCGGAGTTGCTCCGCCGCCTCGTCCCGAGTGAGACCTACTACGCGCACGACGACTGGGACAAGCGCACCGAGAACATCTGCCCGGAGGACATGGACTTCGGGAACGGACACTCTCACTGCATGGCGATGCTCCTCGGCTCGGCGGGCGAGTCGGTACCGGTGCGCGAAGGCGAGCTCTGCCTCGGTACCTGGCAGCGGGTGCTCTTCATCGAGCTCGACCGCGAGCGCGACCGGCGCTGGCTCGTTCAGGTCGTAGGCAACTAGACACTTCGAGCGCGGAGCTTCTGGGAACCGCGATGGTGCGGGTCGGTCGAGTCCGACCTACCAGCAGACTCCGTAGCTCCGTCGACAGGGCACACGCCTGTGATTGGCCCTCGCGCGCCGACGGTGATGCGATGCTCGCGTCATCGCTAAGCGAGCACTAGATCTGATCATCGGAGCGGCGCTGCTCGCGCTGCTCTCTCCGCTGATCATCGCCCTGCTTGCCGTGATGGCAGTCGACGCGATCGTCTCGCGGCGCGACCGCGGCGGCTTCTTCTATCGAGAGCCCCGCATCTCGCGGGGGCGGCCGTTCGAATTGCTCAAGTTCCGCACGCTGAGACGGGACGTGCTGGATCAGATGCGGGTCGCCGGCAGACATGCCCGCCTCTACGAGGCCGACCCGGACAATCTGACCTGGCCGGGCAGACGGCTGCTCAAGCCCTGGTACCTCGACGAGGTGCCGCAGCTTCTGAACGTCCTACGTGGGGACATGAGCCTGGTCGGCCCACGGCCCTGGCCACCTGAGATGGTGCGGCGTCAGGTTGCCGAAGGCCTCGACTACCGGAATCGCATTCCCGCCGGACTGACCGGCCCGGCGCAGGTGACAAAAGGCGAAGCGATCCCCTACGAGGACCTCGACGTGCTCTACCTCGAGCTCTGGAGCACGCTCTCGAGCTGGGCCCTTGTGCGTTACGACCTGCAAATTCTGTGGCGAACCCTGGTGGTCGTCGCCCGTGGAGAAGGACTGAACTTTTGAGCCGCTGCTGCCGATAAGGGAAGTGTGGAGAGTGCGGCACTTCAGTTTCCCTGGCGTCAGCTTGGCGAGCTCTTGGTCGCCGAAGAGCTGCTGACCGAAGACGAGCTCGAGCAGGCGCTCTCCGAGCAGGCCGCGAGCGGCCGCCTCCTCGGCCAGATCGTCGTCGCCAACGGTTATCTCTCTGCGTTCTCGCTCGCGCGCGTTCTCTCCGAGCAGCACGGCGTCCAGCTCTCCCCCAGGGAAGGCGCACCAGCGCCCCCGTCTCTCGTCCCGTCCCAGCCGGACCAGGCGTGGCGCCCACTCGGCAAGCTGCTCGTCGATCTGGGGTTCCTGACTGAGTCGCAGCTCGACCGTGCGCTCACCGCACAGCGCGAAGACGGGGGCCGCCTCGGCGAGATCCTCGTGTCCCGCGGCCTCCTTTCCGGCGGCGAGCTCGCGCAGGCGCTCGCCGGGCAGCACGGCGTCGAGCTGGCGGCACAGGATGAAGCCGAGCTGCAGACAGTTGTTCGGCCGATCACGCCGGAAGAGCCCGTGTACAAACTCTTCGAGGTGATCTTCGAGCCGGGGTACCAGCGACGCACACCGCTCTTCGAGAGCACGAACTTCCTCGAGGCCGCCGACCACGCGTTCGAGTTCGTCGAGGAGCACGAGCCGGCCGCGCTCGAGATCCACCGAACGGCCGGCGCCGCGCAGGAGACCGTCTGGAATTACAGCGCCAGCCGAGCGGCAGCTGTCAACGCGGAACGCAAGCCTCTCGCCGAGACGTTCGGCTTCGACCCCACCGCCTGGGGCAAGAAGAGGTAGGACGCGTTACTCGGGCGTGACATACGCGCCCGTGATGCCGCCGTCCACGACGAACGTCGCGGCGTTCACGTAGGACGAGTCGTCACTCGCGAGGAAGAGCGCGGCGTTGACGATCTCGCGCGGCTTGGCGAGGCGGCCCATCGGGATGTGCACGAGGCGCCGCTCGGCTGCAGCCGGATCGTCGCCCCAGATCGAGAGCAGGAGCGGCGTCTCCACCGGTCCCGGGCAGAGCGCGTTGACGCGGACGCCTTGTCTGGCGAACTGGACGCCTAGCTCGCGCGTCATTGCGAGGACGGCTCCCTTCGACGCGGTGTACGAGATCTGCGACGTGGCCGCGCCGAGGAGTGCGACGAACGAGGCGACGTTGATCACGGAGCCGCCGCCGCGCTCGAGCAGGTGCGGGATGCCGTGCTTGCAGCAGAGGTAGACGCCTCGCGTGTTGACGTCCTGGACGCGGTCCCATGCTTCGGGCTCGGTCTCCAGGATGGACGCGTCGTCGGCGGGCGAGATGCCGGCGTTGTTGTAGAGGATGTCGATGCCGCCGTAGCGTTCCTTCGTTGCGTCGTACATCGCGCGCACGTTGTCCGGGTCTGCGACGTCGACCTGGAAGGCGAACGCGTCGTGTGCTGCTGCGGCGGTCTCCCCGGCCGCTTGTTCGTTCACGTCGGCGGCGCACACCTGGGCGCCTTCCTCGCTGAACAGCACAGCGGCTTCGCGGCCCATCCCACCGCCGGCGCCCGTGATGACCGCGACCTTTCCATCGAGACGACCCATCAGCCGCCGCCAGTCGCCAGGTAGACGTTCTTGATCTCGGAGTACCCGTCGAGTGCGTGCATCCCGAGCTCGCGGCCGAATCCCGATTGCTTGAAGCCGCCGAACGGCGTCGAGGGGCGCACCGAGCTGTTCGAATTGATCGAGAGGACGCCGCTCTCGAGAGCGCGGGCGACACGCAGGGCACGCGCGCCGTTCTCCGTCCAGATCGAGCCGGACAGTCCGTACGGCGTGTCGTTGGCGATCGTGACGGCCTCTTCTTCGTCCGCGAACGGAATCAGCGCGGCGACCGGGCCGAAGACCTCCTCGCGGGCGACGCGGTCTTCGTTCGACGCTTCCACGAGCGTGCACGGGTACCAAAACCCTGCGCCTTCAGGGGTGTCACCCTTGAAGGCGCTAACTGTGTCGGCCACGTATGACGCCACCTTCTCGCGGTGCTCGGCGGAGATCAGTGGGCCCATCTCCGTCGTCTCGTCTTTCGGATCGCCGACCTTGACCATTCGGGTGGCTTCGATCAGTAAGTCCAGAAATCGGTCGTAAACCGATTTCTGGACAAGGATGCGTGAGCGGGCGCAGCAGTCCTGCCCGGCGTTGTCGAAGACCGCGTAGGGAGCGGCTGCCGCTGCCCGTTCGAGGTCGGCATCCGCGAAAATGACATTGGCCGATTTGCCGCCCAGTTCGAGCGTGACGCGCTTGATCGTCTCCGCCGCGCCTTGCATGACACCGCGGCCGACCTCCGTCGAGCCGGTGAAGCCGATCTTCGCGACATCGGGGTGCTCGACCAGCCGCTGCCCGACAACCCGGCCCGGGCCGACCACGACGTTGACGACACCTTCCGGTATCCCGGCTTCGAGGATCAATTCGGCAAGCCGCAGTGCGGAAAGCGGTGTCAGCTCGGCGGGCTTGAGGACGACGGTGTTGCCGCAGGCAAGCGCAGGGCCGAGCTTCCAGCTGGAGATGTTGAGCGGAAAGTTCCACGGGACGATGAGCCCGACGACGCCGAGCGGCTCGCGGAACGTCATGTCGACCCCGGCGGCCACGGGGATGGTCTGGCCGTAATGCTTGTCGACCGCGCCCGCGTAGAAGTGGAAGACCTGCGCGACCATGCCGACCTCGGCGCGGGCGCCCGCAATCGGCTTGCCGACGTTCTGCGATTCGATCCGGGCGAGCTCCTCTGCGTGCTCCTCCACGAGCGTGGCGAGCCGGCGGAGCAGGCGTGCGCGGTCGGTGGGCGCGACGGCGCGCCATTCCTTGAAGGCCTGCTTGGCGCGCGCGACCGCGGCGTCGGTCTCCTCGACCCCAGCCGCGTCGAGCTCGGCGATCGTCTCCTCCGTGGCGGGGTTGGTCACGATCAGAGCCATCTGGCGCATTTGACCATGGCGGGCTCCCTCACGTCACGGTCTCCCACGGCCAGGTGTCTGACACCCGGAGGTCGCCTGCGGCGAGATAGTCCCGAAAAGGCCGCGCGCGCCCGCGCCGGGCTGGCCGCTGAGAGGCGGAGATTGGCCGTGGCGAGGAAGTCCGAGCGTGCTGGCATGGCCGTAGTTCAAGAGCTGCGTCGCGGCGTCACACTTTCGTCACGGTGTCTGACACCTGCCGTGGATGTAGCTGGCATGGCGGAATGGTCGGGTTCGCTGCTCAGTCGTCGCGCGCCGCGCGATACCGCGCCGCTTCGCGCACTAGCTCCTCGAAGAGGCGCGCGTCCTCGCCGGCTTCCGGATGCCAGAGGACGCCGACGGCGAAGCGCCGGTCTGGATCCTCGACCGCCTCGACCGTTCCGTCCTCGGCGTGCGCCGCCACGCGGAGGCCTGTTCCGATCCGCCCGAATCCTTGATGATGGTGCGACTTCACCGGTGCACGGTCGCCGAGCAGCGACCCGAGCCGCGTTCCGTCTGCCAACGTCACGTCGTGATCCGCGAACGTGCCGGGCGTGTGCTTGTGCTTCTCGTCGCCGACGACTTCAGGGAGGTGCTGCACGAGATCTCCCCCGCGCGCGACGTTCAGCACTTGGCTTCCGCGGCAGATCGCGAGCACGGGCATGTCGCGCTCGAGCGCAGCCTCGAGCAGCGCGAGCTCGGCGCGGTCGCGCCCCTCGTGGATGCCGAGCGTCTCCTCGTGCGGCTCCTGGTCGTAAAGGCCGGGATCGAGATCGGAGCCGCCGGAGAACAACAATCCGTCCAGGACCCGCAATGTCTCTTCCACTCCCTCCTCGCTCGGCGGAACGAGCAAGGCGCGCCCGCCGGCGCGCTCGACCGCATACACGTAGTCGGCGGGAATGAGCGCGGCTTCCGTCTCCCAGTAGCTCCACTTCGCCGGAGTGACGTACGTCGTGATGCCGATCAACGGTCTAGCCACGCTCGAACAGCCGCTCCCGCTCGTAGCACGTCACGACCTCGTCGAACAACCGCTGCTCGGTGCGTGCGTAGTTGAGGTAGTGGTCGACGACATCGTCGCCGAGCGCCGCCCGAGCGATCGTCCCGCGCTCGAGCGCGTCGATCGCCTCCCGCAGCGTCGACGGAAACCGCTCCGCATCCGACTCGTACGCGTTCCCCTTCAACGCGGGCGACAGCTCGAGCCCTGCCTCGATTCCGTGGAGCCCGGCCGCGATCAGCGCCGCGAAAGCGAGATAGGGATTGACGTCGCCGCCGGGAATGCGCGTCTCGATCCGCTGAGCGGCGCCGTGCCCGACGATCCGGAACCCGCACGTGCGGTTGTCGTGTCCCCAGGCGAGCGTGGTGGGCGCCCAGGAGCCCGCCGCGTAGCGCTTGTACGAGTTGATCGTCGGCGCGAGAAAGATCGCCAACTCCTTCGCGCCTGCGATCCAGCCGGCGAGGAACTGCTTGAAGACGTCGGGGCCACCGGCGAACGCGTTCTCGCCGTCGCGCCAGAGGCTCGTGTGGATGTGACACGAGCTGCCGATCCACGAATGGTCGGGCTTCGCCATGAACGTGATCGAGCATCCGTTCAGGTGCGCGATCTCCTTGGCGCCGTTCTTGTACACCGAATGGTTGTCCGCCATGGTGACGGCGTCCGCGAAGCGGAAGTTGACCTCCTGCTGCCCCGGCCAAGCCTCGCCCTTCGAGCTCTCGACGGTGATGCCCGCGCCGTGCATGCCGTTCCGGATCTGACGCAGCAGCGGCTCGTCGTAGGTCGTCGCGAGCACGTGGTAGTCAAGGATGTACGGGACCGACGGCGTGAGGTCGCGGTAATGCTTCGCATGCGCCTCCTCGAAACTCTCCTTGAGCAAGTAGAACTCGAGCTCGGAACCGATCATCGGTTCATAGCCCAGCGATCGCGCCCGCTCGACCTGCGCCCTCAGAACCTGCCGCGGCGACGGCCTGACGGGCGAGCCGTCCTGCCACGTGACGTCGCAGAGAACGAGCGCCGTCCGCTCGAGCCACGGAATGCGGCGCAGCGTGTCGACATCGGGTCGCATGGCGAAGTCGCCGTAGCCCTGCTCCCAGCTTGCGATCGAGTAGCCGGGAATCGGATCCATCTCCATGTCGAGCGCGAGCAGGTAGTTACAGCCCTCGACGCCGTGGTCGGCGATGTTCTCGTCGACGAAGTACTGCGCGTGGACCCGCTTCCCCATCAGCCGACCCTGCATGTCGGTGAACGCGACGACGACGGTGTCGATTGACCCGCTCTCGACGTCGCGTTTCAACTCGTTGAGCGTCAGCATCGGCGAAACACGGAGGGAGCCGGCTTCGCTCGGCTCCCTCCCCTAGTTATCGATCCTATGCCGCTGGCGTCGTCACAGGAGGACCGGTCCGTTCCCCGTACCGCTCCTCGATCCGTGCGAGCTCCTCTTCGGATCCCTGCGCGACGGGGCCCTTGAACCACTTGTGCGCAGACAGGAACCACCAGCCTCCGACGAGCAGCATCGTGCCGACGACGGCAATCGGTGCGTAGTTGAAGCTCAACCACGTGAAGCCGTCCTTGAACGGGATTCCGGTCGGCGTGATCGGCATGATGAACAACACCGAGATGAACCCGACCCAGATGACGGCGATTGTCCCGATCGGCTTGTACCAGCGACCGAGGTTCCACTCGCCGGGCTCCCAGGCGTCTCCCAGCCGCAGCCGCAGGAAGATCGGGAGTGCGTAGGCGAGGTAGAGCCCGATCGTGGCGATCGACGTGACCGCCGCGTAGGCGACGTAGCCCGCGCCGACGCCGATGTCCTTCGAGAAGTACGCCGGGAATGCGCAGAGGAACGCGAGCACCGCGATCGCGAGTACGGCCATGTACGGCACCCGCGCCGCGTTCAGGCGCCGCCAGATCCGGTGGCCGGGCGTGGCGCCGTCACGGGAGAACGCGTACAGCATCCGTGAAGCGGAGGTGATGGACGACATCCCGCAATAGAGTTGCGCGCCGACGACGATGAACAGCACGAACTCCGCCGCCCTTAACCCGAGCGCGTCGAGGAAGACCTGTTTCACGGCGAAGATCCCCGCCCCGGTCGTGGAGTCGAAGCTCTGGATCGCGAACGTGACTCCTAGAGCGAGGATGTAGCCGAAGACTGCCGAGACGACGACCGACATGATCACGCCGCGTGCAGCCGACCTCCCCGCGTCCCGCGTCTCCTCGCTCATGTGAGCCGAAGCGTCGTAGCCCGTGAAGGTGTACTGCGCCTGAAGAAGTCCGAGTAACAGCACGAACCAGAGCCACTGATGCGAGAAGCCGCTGTTGTTGATCGTCTTCGAGAAGACCGTCCCGACCGACTGATGGTGGTCCGGCTTGAACGCCAGGAAGCCCACGACGATCAGGACGCCGAAGACGTGCCACCACACGGAGATGTCGTTCAGCAGGGCGACCAGCCTGACGCTGAAGATGTTCATCAGCGCGTGCAGCCCGAGGATGCAGGCGTACACATAGATGATCTCGTGCGGCGAGGCATGGAACGTCCCAGGCCACAAGAGGTTCAGCAGCGCGTCGGTGAAGATCGCAGCGCCGTAATCGATACCGGCGGTAATCGCGATCTGCCCGATGAGGTTGAACCAACCCGTGAACCAGCCCCAGACGGGCCCTCCCATCTTCGAGGCCCAGTAATAGAGGCCGCCTGCGGTCGGATACTTCGACGCGATCTCGGCCATGCCGAGCGCGACGATGATCACGAAGAGCGAGACGATCGGCCAGCCGTAGGCTTCCTCGACCGGCCCCCCGTAGTTGATGCCCGTCGCGTAGAGCGTGAGCGTCCCGGACAGGATCGAGATGATCGTGAACGAGATCGCGAAGTTCGAGAAGCCGCTCATTCCGCGCCGCAGCTCCTGGGCGTAGCCGAGAGCATGCAGCATGCGTCGGTCCTTCTCGTGCGCCGAGTGATCGGCCACAGTTCCCGCCTCCTAGGTTAGGGTGCCGCCGATTCTCTCGCGCGGGCCGCCCAGGATCAATAGGGCTATCGGTCTCGCAGACCCGCGGCCTCGACGAGCCGGGCCGGAGCCATCTCGGCGTATGCGTCTTCGGCGATACCGGCTACCTCGTTCCAGTCCAGCCCACGGTCGAGCCGGACGCCCAGCCACCCCCTGTGGCCGACGTACGGCGGCACGAAGAACCGCTCCGGATCGGCCTTCACGAGCATCTTCTGCATCCCGTCGGGAGCAGCGCACCAGATCGCGAAGCGCCCGTCGCCGTGGTGATTTGTCAACACCATCAGGAACGAGCGCTTCTCCCGCACGAAGAAGGTCGGCGCCCCGTGGCTGAGCCGCTCGCTCGTCTCCGGAAACGCGAGGCAGATCTCGCGGAGCTTCGCCAACACCTTCTCCCGTTCCCGCTTCGCGGGACCGCTCATGCCCTAATGGTTGCGGAAGTCGACGATCAGACGCGGCGGCGACGTCGCCGTCCGAACACGAAAGTCGACCTTGTCGGAGAGGCCGACCGCCCAGGTCAGCACTGCTTCGAAGTCGCCGGTGCGCACGAGCTCCTGCACGACCGACGTACCCGCGGTCGCGCCGGCGAGCCTCCTTGGCCCCTTGTAGGTGATCACGCCCTCTCCGGTGTTCAGGTCGAAGCCCGAAGCGGGCTCCATCCGCACGACGACAAAAGCATTGCCGTTGATCTTGACGGGATTGCCGGACCCGTCTTCCTTCAGCGGCGGCTGGACATACTCGACCCTGTAGCCCGGGAGCATGCTCCTGAACTGGAAGACGACTCGGTCGTACCCTTCGTGACGTCCCAGCGCCACCCGCTCGAGCAGGGCGGTCTCGCTGCCGGTGGCGGACCCCTCGACCGGAGTCGTCCCCGCACCCTCGAGCGGATCGATCCCGTCGGTACCCGTTGTCGCCGTCGGTGTCGGCGACGGAAGGGAGTTGGCACCCGTGGGAGTCGAGGACTTGTCGGAGCCGCCGCATCCGGAGGAAACCGCCAGCAGAGCCGCGGTGACGAGGCCGGTGGAGACGAGCCTACGAATGAGCGCAGCCTACTCAGGTCTTGTTAGGGAAAATGGCGGGATGCTCCAAGTCGCACCCGGGTTGCGGCGCTGGACGGCACGGCATGAGGAATGGGAGGAGGGGGTCGGCTCGCTCGCCGTGGAGACGAGCGACGGCCTGGTGCTGATCGACCCGATCGATCCGCCTCGCGAGGTTGCAAAGGCCGACCACGTGCTCGTCACCGTCTACTGGCACGCACGCAGCACGGGTGAGCTCGGCGCGAAGCGCGTCTGGGCTTCGGCGCGCTCGAATCGGCCGCTCAAGACCAGAGGAGTCGTCGTGACGCATCCGTTCCACACCGACGACGAGCTGCCGAGCGGCATCCGCGCCTTCCAGACCGCGCGCTCGGCGGAGGTCGTCCGTCCCGATCCTCAGCGGCGGCAAGCACGCGCTTGCCGCCGCTGTGGAATAAGGTCGAGCTGCCTACGGCAGCGTGACGAACTGCCCGAGGAAGGTCCGGGCAGATGCCGTATCCAGGCGGTAGTCCACGTTCGTCGCCCGGCACATGAAGTCGCCGGTGATGGTGGTGCCTGCGACGATGTTCGTCTCGGTCGAGCCGGCGCCGAGGAAGTTCGGGCCGCCCGAATCGCCGTAGCACGTGCCGCCGTCACCAAGTGCTGGATTCATGGAGATCTTCAACCAGCTCTGCGTAGTGGTCCACAGCGTCCCGGTGGCGACGTAGCGAATGTCGGCGTAGTGGAAGGTGGGACCGTGCTCGATCGTCACCGACTGCGCGCCGTAGCCGACCGACGTGAACTTCGTACCCGGTGCAAGCTTCTCGAGTGAGCCGGCTTGCGGCAAGCGTGCCGGCGTGATCCCCCTCACCGCTTTGTCGAGCACGACGACGGCGATGTCGTACGGGTCGCTCTGCGCCCCTCGAAACCGCGGGTCGGCGCGCCACGTTCCCCAGTAGGTCTTGCCGGTCGCCGCGACGTACGACGAGTCGAAAGTGACCGCGACGCGACTGACCCCCTGGTCGCAATGAGCAGCGGTAAGAAACACGGTCGACGAGATGAGCGTGCCCGAGCACGTCTCCCAGGTCCCGTCCGAGTAAGCGACCGGCGCTAGCAGCGCGCCCACCTCGGGATGCGCGCCCCCGTCCGGGGATCCGTAGGTGATCGCGCCTGCAATAGAACTGAAAGCCAGCGTGCCGAGCAGGACGGCGACGCAGGCCGTGATGACTCTCCCCATTTCCCTCGAACCCCCTTCGTTGACCTCGGAGACCCCGGAGGCTATCCAGTCCGAGCCGATCTTGGAAGGGCTATCTACTGGCGATCGGAGGCGGCCGTCGATTCCGCCGCTTCGTCAGTCTGGTCAAGCGGGTCCGGCGTGTTCCCCACGGGAGCCTCGACCGGCTCACCGTCGTACGAGTAGGTGCCGGCGGCCTTCGCCGCGGCTGCCGCCGCCTTCTTCTCTTCCTTCAGTTCGCGCTTCTCTTTGACCTTGCGCTCGCGCGTCAGCTTGGCCATTGTCGTCTGTCTCTTGGAGCCCAACGCAGCCCTTCCTCTCTGTTGATGCCTGCAGAATAGCTTGAACAAGCGGACGACCTGTGCTGGTCTGAAACTCCAGGCCGTATTCCTGGGTCAGCCGCGGAATAGCCTGGTTCCGCGTCATACGATGGCTGGGTGATCAGTGACGCCGTCGCGGCGGCCATCGATGCGGCCGTGGAAACGGAGCTGGAGCGCGCCCGGCAGCCGGGATTGACGCTCGGCCTGACCGATCGAGACGGCACGCTTCTCATCCGTAGCTACGGATTCGCAGATCTGGCGTCGCGACAACCCGTAACTCCCGACACCCTGTTCGAGATCGGCTCCATTGGCAAGACGTTCACGGCGGTGGCGACTCTCCAGCTGTTCGACGAGGGGCGGATCGACCTGCACTCGCCCGTCGAGCGCTACCTCCCGTGGTTCGCGGTGCCGCAGCCTGCGGGCCATACGCCGATCACCATTGCCCATCTGCTGTCGCACCGTGCCGGGATCGTGGCCGGCATCGACGGGACACCGGAAGCGGCGTTCCAGGTGTGGTCACTGCGCGACTTGCCGACGTTCTCTGCGCCGGGCGAGCGCTACCACTACTCCAACGTCGGCTACAAGACGCTCGGGCTCGTGCTGGAGGCGGTCGAGGGCCGGCCGTATCGCGAGATCATTCGTGCTCGCGTTCTGGATCCTCTCGGGATGTCCGCCACCGAGCCGGCGATCACGCACGACATGCGCGCCCGGCTGGCCGTAGGTTATGTGTATCTACACGACGATCGGCTGAGCCACTCCAGCTCGCCGCTCGCGCCGGCGACGTGGCTCGAGACCGAAACGGCGGACGGCTCGATCGCCTCTACCGCGACAGACATGTGCGCCTTCGTGAGGTTGCTGATGCGCGGAGGCGAAGGTCCGAACGGCCGCCTGCTCAGCGAGGAGGCATTCGCTCAGATGAGCGCTGCGAATCTGTCCGAAGACGAACCCGCCGTATACGGCTACGGGTTGGTCATGCGCAATCTGGACGGACGGCTTCTCATCGGGCACGGCGGCGGCATGGTCGGCTACCTCGCGGGCATGCAGGCCGACCGGGACGCGAACCTCGGCGTCATCGTGCTGCAGAACGGCCTCGGCTCGAACCCGATCGCGCTCGGTAGAACCGCGATTTGGATCGCGGACGGCGAGCCGGAGCCTCCAAGCACCGCCGCGGCTTCTGCACACAAAGAGCTTGCCGGCCTCTACGAGCCATCCTTGGAGATAGTCGCCTCCGAGAACGGACCCCTGCTTCGCCACGACGGCCGTGACATCCCGCTCGAAGAACTGGAAGAAGACCTCTTCCTGGCGTTAGACGCCGCCTTCGATCGGTTCCCTCTTCGGGTGGAGCGACCAACGGACGACGTCGTGGAGCTATGGCACGGAGGTCAACGCTATGTGCGACAAGGAGCGGTTGCGCGACCGCTTCCCGAACCGTCTGCAGAGTTGCAGGCGACCGCCGGTCACTACCGCTCGCACAACCCGTGGACGACCAATTTCCGAATCGTTCTGCGTGGCGATCGACCATGGTTGATCTTTGCCGGAGCACCCGACGGGTTCGATACCGAGCAACCTTTGGTTCCCAGCGACGACGGCTCGTTCCGTGTGGGCGAAGATCGCGGCAATCCTGAGACGCTCCGCTTCGACACGGTGGTCGATGGACGGGCGCTGCGTGCGTGGCTTTCGGGTTGGCCGTACTACCGTGCTGATTGAGTCGCCTGGGCTCCACGGGCCTTAGCCGGGCCCAGGCAGCACGCCGACCTGCTGCAGCACACGCGCGATGTCGGTGACCGACCAGTATTCGACGATCTTGCCGTCACGAACGCGGTGAATCACAATGCCTTCGGTCTCGACCTCTTTGTTCGTGGCGGGGATGCCGAGGAGCTCTCCTGCGTGGACGCCGCGGCCGAAGATCTGGCTGACGACGAGATCATCCTCGGCGACCTGCATCCCGATCTCGTGACTCCCGGGAGTCGCTACCCGGAAGATCTCTGCCGCCTGCTTCATTCCCTCACGATCCAAGCTAACGCCGGGAATCGCAGGATTGTGCGCGACGAAATCCTCCGCGATGTACTCGTCAAGGATCGTCCAGTCGCTCGTCTCGTTGGCATCGATCGCCTGGATGTAGCGCCGGATCAGTTCCTTGTTTCGATCGGGTGACATGCGTATCGCCTCCTGCTAGTGGGGCCGAGATGCAGAAGTTATCCTCGGACACTCTATGACCGAACCGTTGGGCTGGGGACTGATCGGAACGGGCGGGATCGCCGAGACCTTCGCGGCCGATCTCTCGCTCACCGACTCGGGTCGGGTGACCGCGGTCGGGTCTCGCCACATCGATTCCGCGGATCGATTCGCCGATCGGTTCAATATCCCAAACCGGCACGCGAGTTACGAGGCGCTGGTGACTGACCCCGACGTCGATGTCGTCTACGTGGCGACTCCGCATCCGATGCATCACGCGAACGGGCTGCTCGCGCTGCGCGCCGGCAAGCCGGCGCTCGTAGAAAAAGCGTTCACGATGACTGCCGCCGAGGCCGAAGATTTGGTGGCGACTGCTCGCTCCGAGGGATTGTTCCTGATGGAGGCGATGTGGACGCGGTTTCTTCCCCACATCGCCGAGATCCGCAGACTGCTCGCCGAGGGAGCGCTCGGGGACATCATCACGGTCACCGCCGACCATGGGCAGTGGTTCGCGAAGGACCGCGAGTTTCGCCTGTTCGCTCCGGAGCTCGGAGGCGGCGCGTTGCTGGACCTGGGCGTGTATCCGGTTTCGTTCGCGTCGATGGTGCTGGGCGAGCCAGACCGGATCGTCACCCTCATCGACCCGGCGTTCACCGGTGTCGACGGGCAAACGTCGATGCTGTTCGGATATGCGAGCGGCGCGCAGGCTGTCTTGTCGTGCACGCTCTCTGCGAAGAGCCCAACCCGTGGGGCGATCGTCGGCACCGATGCCCGCATCGAGATCGAGGGCGACTTCTATGCGCCGACCTCGTTCAGTCTCATCTCACGAACGGGGGAACGGACCGACTTCGATGCGCCACATGAAGGCGTCGGTCTCTGGCACGAGGCCGACGAGGTTGCCCGCTGTTTACGCGAAGGACTTCTCGAGAGCGCATTGATGCCTCTGGACGAGACCGTCTCGATCATGCAGACGATGGACGCCGTACTGGCCCAGGGTTCCGCGTGACCGACCTCGACAGCGTCGAGTCGTATCTCCACGGGAAGGACCCCGCCGCCGTCAAGCTGTTCCATCGCTTCCAACAGCTTGTGGAGCGCTGCGGCGCCTCCGAACCGGCACCGCGGCGGACGATTGTGTACTGGAAACGCAAACGCATCTTCGCCGGTGCGTACATCGAAAGAGGCCGTCTGGAGCTGAACATCGATCTACTGCGGGAAGCCGAACACCCTTGCGTCCTAGCGGCGTTCCCGACCACGAAACGGGTGATCACACACCGACTTCGAATCACGGACTCCAGCCAGCTGGACGACTCGGTCGGCGCACTACTCGCCGAGGCTTACAGGGACGTCGGACCCGGCACTAGGTAAGGAAGTCCGCATCGATTGGCGACGCATCTTGTCCCGACCGGGGAGAAGGGATTCAATTGGCCTGTGGTTCGGCCACTCCAAGTGGTCTCGGCTCTCGGCGCCGCGGTTCGAAACGAGAACGTTCGACGAGTCGAACTCGCCTGGGGCGCTTCGATCGCGACTGAATGGGCACACTTCGTGGCGCTCGGCGTGTTCGCCTACCAGCAAGGCGGTACTTCGGCCGTCGGGATCGCCGGGCTCGTTCGATTGTTACCCGCCGCCGCTGTAGCTCCGTTCGCAGCTTCGCTCGGCGACCGTTTTCGTCGCGAGCGTTTCCTCTTGGTGATGATGCTCGTCGGGGCGCTCGCCCTCGCCGCGTCGGCTGCGGCCGCGTTTGCGGAAAACAGAACGCTCGTGTTCATCTTCGCGGGCCTCGTGGGCCTGTCCTCCACCCTCATCAGACCGGCATTGCAGGCGCTGCTGCCGTCTCTCGTGCGCACACCCGACGAGTTGATCGCTTCGAATGGAGCCACATCGACGATCGAGAGCATCGGCACTCTCATTGGGCCCCTGCTCGCAGGCGTGCTGGTTTCAATTGCGGACGTCGGGCTCGTGTTCGTTCTTGGTGGAGCACTGCTCCTGGCAGGTGCCGGCCTACTGGCACGCGTCAGCGTCGACAGCTACGTCAAACTGACCAGCGCTGCCGACCACGAGAGCGTTCGACGACTCGTCACGGCCGGCTTTCGGACCGTCGCTCGTACGCCGAGAGCTCGACTTGTCGTCTCGCTCATCGTCGCGCAGACTTTCGTGCGGGGTTGCCTGAACGTTCTGATTGTCGTCGCAGCCTTTCGCGTCTTTCACGGAGGCGCAGCCGACGTCGGTTACCTGACCGCCGCTATCGGCGTCGGAGGACTGCTCGGAGCGATCGGAGCAATGACTCTCGGCGGACGCCGGCTCGCCGTTTCCTTCGGTCTCTCTCTCGTGTTCTGGGGAGTGCCGCTCACGCTCATTGCCTCGCAGCCGTACTTCGCGGCGACGCTGATCTTGCTCGCAGTCGTCGGTGCTGCCAACAGCGTCGAGGATGTCGCGGTGTTCACGCTCCTACAGCGGATCATCCCCAATGAGATGTTGACGCGCGTACTCGGCCTGATTTGGGGGCTGGCTATGGGCGGCGTCGCGATCGGCTCGATCGCGGCGCCGGCGGTCGTCAGCGCAATCGGACCGCGTCCAGCATTCCTTCTCGTTGGATCGATCCTCCCCTTACTGGCGCTCGTCACCTACGGGCGTCTCGTCGAGATCGACCGAGCAGTGGCGCCGGGTGCCGAGCTGGAACTCATTGATCGCGTGCCGATGTTCGCACCGCTCTCGCTCGCGACGAAGGAGCGCGTCGCGTCCAGCCTCGTCCCGACTTCGGTGTCCGCCGGCGAGCTCGTCATCCGCGCAGGCGATGAAGGCGACCGCTTCTACATCGTGAGCGACGGTGAGCTCGACATCGACGCGGGCGGCCGCCATTCGACCGCGCACGAAGCCGACTACTTTGGCGAGATCGCTCTCCTGCGCAACGTCCCGCGAACGGCGACGGTGAAGGCGATCGTCGACTCCCAGCTGTATGCCCTACGACGAGACGACTTCCTGGGAGCGGTCACCGGCCACCGCGCCGCGCAGACCGCCGGACATGCGGTCGCAGACGAACGACTCACGCGGTCGAGGCTTACGAAGGTCTGATCGATTCGTCGCCCAGGACGGTGACGACGATCTTTCCTCGTGCGTGTCCCTCTCCGAGATACCTGAGCGCTTCGGAGACCTCGCTCAATCCGTACCGCTTGTCTATGACCGGAGTCACTGTTCCGGCTTCGAGAAGCTCTTGCAGGACCACGAGATCCTCTTTGTTTATCTTCGCCAGAAACGGAGCCACCACACGGCGGCTGTCGGCTACCGAACCGAGACGTAGTTTGAGCGCCTGACTCAGGGGACCTATCCAACGACCTTCATTCGGACCTCCGACTACGACGAGCGTTGCCTGTTCGTCTAGGACACGGCTGCAATCCGACCACGACCGGCTCCCCGCAATGTCGAGCATCAGGTCATAACGGTGTCCACTCTGCGTGAAGTCCTCTTCGGTGTAGTCGATGACGTGGTCTGCGCCGATCGATCGGACCGTGTCCACATTTCTCGTGCTGCAGACCCCGGTCACTTCCGCTCCAAACCACTTGGCAAGCTGCACGGCAAACGTGCCCACGCCCCCCGACGCGCCGTTGATCAGGACCTTTTCCCCCGGCTGAATGTGTCCCTTGTCGCGAAGACCCTGTAGCGCGGAGATTTCCGGCATCGAGAAACGCGCGACCTTCTTTGAGATCACTCCCGCCGACTGGCAACGCCAACTCGACGTCAATCTGTCGGGAACGTTCTACTGCACGCAGGCCGCTGCGCGTCAGATGGCTAAACGGGGTTATGGACGCATTGTCAACCTGTCTTCGGTGGCAGGCATCGTCGGCCTCACACGTGCCGCGGCCAGTCAAGTCGTCTGACGTGGTGTAACGCCTTCGCTCGTCGGGGGCGGTTCAGGCTGGTTGGAGGGCGCGCACCTCCTCTCGTTCGGAGTCGCGCTCGTGCTCGTCGACGAGGACGAGCGCGAGCGATTCGGCTGAGAGGTAGCGGCGGCCGACGAGCCATTCGTCGTTCTGCTCGATCAGCAGCGCGACGGCGAGTCGGATTGCGGCCTGGTCGTTGGGGAAGATGCCGACGACGTCGGTGCGTCGGCCGATCTCGCGGTTGACCCGTTCGAGCGGGTTGGTGCTGCGGAGCTTCGACCAGTGCACCGCGGGGAAGGCGTAGAAGGCGAGCAGGTCGTCCTCGGCCTGCTCGAGCAGCTTGGCCACCTTCGGCATCGGTCCTTGCAGGCGAGCGATCACCTCGCCGACCCGTTCTTCGGCTTGCTTGGCGTTGTCGGCGTTGAAGATCTCGCGCAGCGCGGCGGAGACGAGCCCGCGTTGGGCGGGTCGGCAGTGCTGATGCATGTTGCGGACGAAGTGGACCGTGCAGCGCTGCCAGGGTGCGGCGAGCACCCTGGCGATCGCGTTGCGCAGCCCTTCGTGCTGGTCGGAGACGC
>WNGB01004114.1_pt1 | contig 39937 bp, 35 predicted proteins | sample 5400681 | NCBI WGS metagenome assembly WNGB01 (sample SAMN13153367, study PRJNA577476) | soil metagenome | isolation source: 115 cm soil or saprolite under grassland replicate 2 | place: USA:California | collected 2016-06-15 | reverse complement strand
GCGGCAGGATCACGAGTCTCCTTGCCGAGACCGTCGCTCCAAAGCGGAGGGTTCGGTTCGAACGAGTACGCGCGCGGATGGTGTTTGCTCACATCCGGCAACGACGGGAACACGCCGGTGTCCTTGATGGAGCTCGGCAGCTGGGCAATCATCGGATTGCAGACCAGCGCGCCGGCGGGCATGCAACCGGCGGTGGAATCGCCGCCGCCCGCATCGGGTGTGCTGCCTCCGCCGGAACCGCCGGTGGTCCCACCGGTTCCCGTTCCTGTTCCCGATGCGCCGCCGGTGGCGCCGCCACTACCCGACTGTCCTGCGCGGCCCGCCGGAGCGGCGCCGTCATCCATGGGGCCGCAAGCTGCGAGAGCAAGCGCCCCAAGAGCAACTACCAGCGACCTTCTCATCGTTGCAGCTCCAGGACGCCGGGTTAGTTGGCGTCGATGCGGAACACCTGCCCGCCGAGGTAGGTCATGTAAAGCTCGCCGGCCGCGTCGATGCCGAACCCGCTGAGGGTGTTAGTACCCGAAAGAGGCATCTGCTGCGCCCGCTGTCCGCTCGGGGCCTTGATCGTGTACACCGACCCGTTCAAGTGACCGAAGAAATACACGCCGCAGGCACCGGCCATCCGCGGATTGCTTCCTCGATACACGCGACCGCCGATGCCGGCGCCCATGTCCGAGCCGAGCGTGGAGATGGTGCCCATCGGGTTGCGATTGTCGAGCGTGCCGGGCGCCCATCCCCAGTTCTTGCCCTGGGCCGAGCCAGCCGCGGTATAGAAGAACTTCTCCGAGGCTCCACCGCCGTTGCCGACATCTCCGATGTAGACGTCCCAGTTGGCCGGATCGAACGACCAGCGCCAGGGATTGCGCAGCCCGAATTCGAAGGTCTTGGACGACAGGTCCGTCATATTGATGCGCTTGATTCGGCCGTAGTCGCCTTCTGGCATCTGCGCGCAGCTCGGCCCGCAGTCCGCGTTGTTGTCGCCGATGGAGAAGTAGAGAGCTTTGTCCTGCCCGAAGAAAATGGCGCCGCCGTTGTGGTACTGGTGCGAGTGGGCGTGCTTGAAGATGTTGCGCACGAACGTCGCATGGGTGGCGTCGGTCAGCTTGAATTCGTCGATGGTGCTCTGACCCTGCGGCGTAGCGGCCGAATAGAAAAGGTAGAAGAGGCGGTCGCTCGCGAAACTCGGGCTGAACGTCATCGAGAGCAGCCCTTGTTCGCGGCCGGGAGGATCCTGGCGAACACTGACGTGCGCAACGGGCTCTGCTACGAGCTTGCCGTTCTGAACCACGCGCACGTCTCCGGTGAAATGCTGAATCACGTAGATCGTCGTGGGATCGCCGGGCAGGCCATTGACATCGACGGCGCCGGCGATGGGCGCATCGGATGCGGCCACCCTCTTGAAGGTCGGGAGGGCTGCGCCGGCGGCCGGCGTGCACATGCCCATCGGGTTGCCGCCACCGCTGCCTCCGACGCCACTACCTCCGGTTCCGCCACTCGATCCGCCGGAACCCGCCGTTCCACTGCCACCCATACCGGTGGAGCCGCTGCTCCCCGTGCTCGTTGTGTCGTTTCCTCCGCCCGTGGAGGTCGTGCTCGTGCTCGTGCTCGAGGTATCGCCGCTGCTCCCGGTGGTGGTCATGCTCGTCGTGGAACCCGATCCGCTACTCGCCCCGCCGCCTCCCGATGCCCCGGCTCGCCCAGCGCCAGGCTCCTCGGCTGAACACCTCACTTGAAAAATTAAAGCAAGGGGAACCCCCGCGAGCGCGAGCCATCGCATGATCGGAGTGAATGCGGTGTTACGGGGCATGGTGGGACTTCTCCTTGTGTTCGTTTTCTCGGGCATCAGCGTTGCAAACGATCAACGTCCCTGCCGGTATCGGCTTGATGGCCGCGAGCGGATGATTTGGCTGAATTTTTTCGAGACTGCGAGGGTCTAGCTTCTCTACGTGGGTGCCCGGACGCCCCGGAACTGGTCCAGAAATCGGACAGCCCGCCTGTAAAGGGCAGCCATATTATGGGGAACCCTTGGCTATGTGTCCGGCCAAGAGTTTGCCCGCTTCAACGAGCTGCTCCACCTCTGCTTCGGTGAATTCCCGCTCGCCGATCGAGGCAATGCCGAGCGCCCCTAGCGCCTGGTCGCCTGCCATGACCGGCACGCAGAGCGAGCCCATCGCGCCCGTGGCGGCGGCGCCCGGGCGCGCGTCGCCGCTCTTGTCTTTTTGAAGGTTGCACATGTTCACCGGCGCTTTGCGTTCGACGGCGAGGCCGGCGATTCCTTTTCCCACCGGGATCACCTGGGTGACCGCCAAGACTTGTTCGGGGATTCCCGGCGTGTGGGCACGCATGTGCAACATGCCGTCGGGTCCGAGCGTGTGGATGGTGCCGATTTGCGCACGGAAGTGCGTTAAGATGATGCGTAGGAACTGGTCGAAGTCGGGACCGACTTGTTCGAGGGCCGTACGAAGTTCCACTCGACCTATGTACCAGATTTCATGATCGCCAGCATCCACTTGCTCGAGGAACAGTTCGCCGCGCGGCCCGCCGCGAAGGCGTGGTTCGACACCGCGACGGCTGACACCGGCCTCGCGTCCTCGTCGACATTCGACGACGAGCGCTTTCTGCTCGTGTTTTCGTCGGCAACGCGTCGACTCGGCAAGGCTGCGTTTGCACCGAGCGAAGCGGAACGCGAAAGGCTTCGCGCGCAAGGGATCCATTGGCAAGTGGAGACCTGGGGACTGGACGAGCTCGGTCGAGCGGTCTTGCTCGCACACGCTTTCGAACGACTGCCGCCTGCTCGGGCCGCGCAGTTGCTCGAAAACTGCTACGCCCGCGCCGACAACCGTGAACGTCAAGCGGTCCTTCGGGCGCTGCCGTTTCTGCCCGACCGCAGCCGCTTCGTGCCGCTCACCGTCGAAGCGTGCCGCACGAGCGTGCAATCGATCTTCGAAGCGATCGCTTGCGAGAACCCGTTTCCCGCCGACGAGTTTTCGGAGCTCGCCTTCAACCAATTGGTCCTGAAGGCGTTCTTCACCGGCGTGGCGATGTCGCGAATCGTGGGTCTCGAGCGAAGGCTGAACCCGGAGCTCGCGCGCATGGCACAAGATTACGCCGCCGAGCGGCGCGCGGCCGGACGCAGCGTCCCCGCCGACATCGACGCGGTCACTCGGCCCCAACGAAATGGGAAGTGATGGAGGTGGAAAGTTGAAGTTATTCGATCCGCACATTCACATGACATCGCGCACGACGGATGATTACAAGGCCATGGCCGCGGCGGGAATCCGCGCCCTGATCGAGCCCGCATTCTGGCTCGGGCAACCGCGCACGCACGTCGGCACGTTCGACGATTACTTCGCGGCGCTGGTCGGGTGGGAACGCTTTCGAGCGAGCCAGTTCGGCATCAAGCACTACTGCACGATCGCGTTGAACCCCAAAGAGGCCAACAATCCGAAGATCGCGCAAGGCGTTCTCGATCTCATGCCGCGCTATCTGGAAAAAGATGGTGTCGTCGCGGTCGGGGAGATCGGATTCGACGATCAAACCGCGGAGGAGGAAAAGTACTTCGCCCTGCAGCTCGAGCTGGCCAAGCAGTTCGATTTGCCGGTCTTGGTGCACACGCCCCACCGGGACAAGAAGCGCGGCACGGAGCGCAGCCTTGCGCTCGTGCGCGAGCAGCGCTTCCCCGAGGAACGGGTCCTCATCGATCACAACAATGAAGAGACATTGCCGCTGGTGCTCGCGACGGGCTGCTTCGCCGGGCACTCCATTTATCCCGATACGAAGATGGACGAGCTTCGCATGGTGGCGTTGGTCAAGAAGTACGGCAGTGACCGCATCCTCATCAACAGCGCTGCGGACTGGGGCGTGAGCGATCCGCTCAAGGTGCCGAAGACGGTGGCCGAGATGCGAAAAGCCGGTATCGCCGATCGCGATATCCAGAAGATCGCATGGACCAATCCGATCGCGTTCTTCGGACAAACGGGAAGAATCGATCACGCGGAGCTCGACGGCGCCCACTACGACCAGAGCGAGTTGTGGGAAGGCAATTCGGTCCTGCGAGGACAGGCACCGGAAAAACGATGAGGTCGGCCAGGTGAGGCGCACGCTCGTGCTCGACGTGGTCGGGCTGTCGGGCGATCTCGTGGGGGATGCGACGCCGAATCTGGCGAAGCTCGAGGCAAAGGGGGGAGCACGGCCCCTCGAGACGATCCTGCCTGCGGTCACCTGCTCGGTGCAGTCGACGTTCACGACCGGCGCGATGCCGCGCGACCACGGGTGCGTCGCCAACGGGTGGTACTTCCGAGATCTCGCGGAAGTTTGGCTGTGGCGGCAATCGAATCATCTCGTGCAAGGCGAGAAGATTTGGGATGCGGCCAAGAAGCGCGACCCCTCGTTCACGTGCGCCAAGCTCTTCTGGTGGTTCAATATGTACAGCACCGCCGATTTCGCGGTGACACCACGCCCGCTGTACCCTGCCGACGGGCGAAAGATCCCGGACATCTACAGTGAGCCGGCCGAGCTTCGCGACGAGCTCAATGCGCGATTGGGGGCGTTTCCGCTTTTTCATTTCTGGGGTCCCAAGGCCGATCTTTCCTCGAGCCGGTGGATCGCGGATGCGGCGAAGATCGTTTTCGCCGAGAAGAAGCCGACGCTCACGCTGGTTTACCTGCCCCATCTCGACTACCCGCTGCAACGGCTCGGGCCCGATCATCCCCAGATCCGAGACGAGCTCCGTGCGATCGACGCCATCTGCGGCGAGCTCATCGACCAAGCCCTCGCGGAAGGGGCCCGCGTCGTGGTGCTCAGCGAATACGGCATCGAGAGAGTTTCGGGGGCCGTGCACCTGAATCGCGCGCTGCGCGAGGCGAAGCTGCTCCGCGTGCGCGACGAGCTCGGAACCGAAAAGCTCGACGCTGGCGGATCCGAGGCGTTCGCCGTGGCCGACCATCAAGTGGCTCACGTCTACGTCAAACGCCGCGAGCGCGTCGCCGAGGTTCGGCATCTGCTCGAGCGGCTGGAAGGGGTGGAGGCGGTGCTCGATGAGCAAGGCAAGCGCGCCGCCGGACTCGATCATCCCCGTTCCGGTGAGCTCGTCGTCGTCGCCGCCAAGGAGCGTTGGTTCACGTATTACTATTGGCTCGACGACGCGCGCGCCCCCGATTTCGCTCGCACGGTCGACATCCACAGAAAGCCCGGCTACGACCCGGTCGAGCTCTTCGTCGATCCGGCGCTGCGCATTCCTCCCCTCAAGGTCGGCTTTCGCCTTTTGCAGAAGACGCTCGGCTTTCGCTATTTGATGGACGTGATTCCGCTCGACGCCAGCCTGGTGAAGGGCTCGCACGGCCGACTCGAGCCCGACCCATCGCGCTGGCCGGTGCTCCTGTCGAGCGAGCCTTCGCTCTTACCGGACGGCGCGGTCCACGCCACTCGGATCAAGGAAATCGTGCTTCGGCACCTGTTCGATTAGCCCTTCCGCACTAGCGCCAATTGCAGCGTTGTCGCCCATAACCATCCCGGCGAAGCCCGTACCATTCTTGCCGCTCGTGCGGGGAGCCACCGAGAGTGCTTTCGCGCCATTTTCGAGGTAAGTATACTTACCTCGGCCGTCGCTCGAAAACGGACACGCCCAGCTCACGATGCCGCTCGATAAGAGGCGGGCCTCAGTGCTGCCACGAGCCATGGGCAACTCGCGAAGTCGTGTTAGGTGCCGCTCACGTAGCGCTGAAAAAAGAGCGTGAACGCGAAACCGAGGGCGGTGACGGCAGCGGCGGAGGCGCTCGCCCCCCGTGCGGAGACGAGCAGGGCATCGAGAAGCGAGATCCCACCGATGAGGCTGACGACGACATGGCCAATCACGCCGCGCCCCTTGTTGCGAAGAAGCAGCACGGCATATCCAACCCAGCCGAGCATGAGCCCGAAAAACACGGCGGCGGCGGGATGGTTGGGCAGCGCTGGCAGCGTGACGATGAACGGCGAGAGCAACAGCAGAAGCGGCCACAAGTGACGAATCTCGGTGAGGTTCTCTTGCTTGGCCACGTAGGTGAGCCCCATGATGTAGGCGAGCAGCAGGCCGCCCCCCACCAGGACCGGAGCCTCGAGTCGGCCGCTCACGGCGAGAGCAGCCGTGAAGTACACGAGGACGCGACACGCGCCCATGAGAAGGGGACCCAGCGGGTTGCCCTTGTGCCAAGCATCGTAAAGAACGACGGCGCCGCCGAGCAGCAGGCTCGCTAGCACCGCGTAGATGCTCCGCGAGCCGCCCAACACGAATACGTAGAGCGCGACGAGAAGCGCCCCCGCGCCGAGCATCGCGTAGCCTAGGGTGATGACCTGGCGCGCGGAAATCAACCCGCGGGGGATCGGTCGCTCGGGCCTTTCCACGGCGTCGATGTTGCGATCGAAGGCATCGTTGAGAAACATGCCTCCCACGTAAAAAAACGAGAACGCCAGGGCGAGAACCACTGCCGCGCGGGCCTCGAGCAACCCACCTGCGAGCAGCATGCCGGCGACGGTATTGCTCCACACCGTGGGAAGATTCGAGACACGTCCCAATCGAAGCCAAAGAGCCCACTTGGATGGCTGGTCGTTCAAGATCCGAGCTCCTTTTTGACCCATTCGAGCTCGCGGATGACGGCCGCAACGACGCCGTCACGACGGTACTCCTCGGGCAGCACGTCCCAAGTATACGTCTCGACCTCGAGGTGGGGGCTTGCGGCCGTATCCCGCAGGATCTGGAGCAGCTCGCGCAAGTACGGCTGGGTGCCGGAAAATGGACCGAGGCTGTCGCGGAACACCGGCACGTGGAAATGAATGCGCCACACCCGTTCGAGGTCCGATGGATCAGCCGCCGCGAGCGCCTGCGGCAGGTCGAGGTAACGAACGAAACCACCGCGACGGCGTTCGACCACTTGGTGCAGATAGACGTCGTCGGCAAAAGCGCGGAGCGGCGCGAGCACATCGGATCGCGCGAAGTCCACTTGGAGACCCGCGCTGATCTGGATCTTGCCAATCGAGATGCCGGCCGATCGAAGGCGCCCGATGGCGGCCCGAGGTTCCTCGAATTCCACCGCCATATGACAAGCATCGAAGCAAACACCGAGATGACGGTGCAGCGCTTCGTCGGCCAAGGAGTTGCTCGTTCGGGTGAGGGCGGCGAAGCGGGCCACGGCTTGCTGCGAGAAGAGTCGTTGCTCGAAGAACGCGACCGTCTCGGCGATGGTTTCGAAATGGCAAAATGGCTCGGGTTCGAGGGCGAGGGCGATGGTTTTGCCGGTGCGCTCGCGAAGTTCGTGGAAAGCAGCCGCGGCGCGCACGATGCGATCTCCCATGGCCTCGACATCGGCCGTCGATCCCACGCGATCCCGGAAGGCACCTGGGACCGTGCTGACGGTGCCCAATGCCATCTCGGATGGCAAAAGGGCGGCGAGGAGCTCGGCGAGCGTCGTCGTGTAGACCAGGCGAGCGTCATCGAGCCAGTCGGGCAGGTACACCGCTTCCTTGACGCGGGTGGCGTGAAACGCTCCGTACGGAAAGCCGTTGATCGTAAACACGTACATGCCGCGATCGCCGAGGAGTGCTCGAAAGTCCGCGAGCTCGCTCCCGTCGGTGAGCTCCATGGCCGCCCGTGCAGAAAGGCGCAGGCCGACGCCGAAAGGAACATCGGCCGCGACGGCCCGCTTGACCGCGGTCACAGGGCCTTCGATCGTGCGCCGGACCTCGGGCCAGCTCTCACCGGCGTGGATGTTGGTGCAGTAGGTGAGGTGCGGCTCGCCGGCCGCCCGGACCTTCACGTCGTTCCCGCCGACGCGCCGCTGTGGCGCAGCCGTTCGATCGAAGCGAGAACCAACCGCTCGTCGACCTCGTGAATCTCTTCCCCCCTGCCGATGTCGCGCAGCATCGTCAGCGTGAGCTCGCCGCCCAGGTGTTCGCGAAACTCCTCGAGCCCTTCGAGCAGGCGAGGCTTGCCGTCCGATCGCCGCTCGGCCATGGCGTCATCCCAAAGCGAAAAACCCAAGCCGCGCAACGTGGCGAGCACCCTGCCAGCGACCTCTTCGCTGCAGAGCCCGCCTGCCGCAGAGTAGAACGCGTCGATCGCGATGCCGATGGCGACCGCTTCGCCGTGACGAAGGCGGTGATGGGTCAACGATTCGAGCTTGTGAGCGGCCCAGTGCCCGAAATCGAGAGGTCGCGCGCTTCCCATTTCGAAGGGGTCGCCCGAGGTGGCGATGTGCGCCAAGTGCAGCTCCGCGCTGCGCCGAACCAACTCCGCCACCGCCGCGTTCTCGCGCGCGGCCAGATCCGTGGTGTGCGCGTCGAGCCATTCGAAAAAAGCGCGATCGCGAATCAGCGAAACTTTCACCGCCTCGGACATGCCGGCAATGGCATCACGCCGGGTGAGCGTCTCGAGAAAGCGGACGTCGTTGAGCACGGCGAAAGGGGGCGAGAAGGTGCCGAGGAAATTCTTCTTGCCGAAGGCATTGATGGCGGCCTTCACGCCGACGCCAGAGTCCGCCTGCGAAAGCACGGTGGTGGGCAGCCGAACGACCCGTATGCCGCGGTGGGCGATCCCCGCTGCGTGACCGGCCAGATCGAGCACCGCCCCTCCCCCGACGATGATGACGAACGATTGTCGATCGAGCGCGTGCTGGTGGATGCGGGAGAGAATCCCATCGAGCGCAGCGGTATCGTTCTTGACGGCTTCGCCGCCATCGAGCACCACCTCCTCCACTATCTGGATGGCGTGCCGGGCAAAGTAATTCCGTATGTCGACGCGCCAAGATTCGGGCCGGCTGTCGACCACGCCACGGTCGAGCACGAGCATCGCGCGGTGGCGGCGCTCGGGTTCTTTGCGGCGAATGGCGCGAGCCAAACTGTCGTTGTCGCGATCGAACACGTCGCGGGTGAAGTACACCGGATACTCGAAATGCACGTCAATCGTCAGGAGCTTCATCGGAAGGGGAGCCAAAGCGAGCCTACCACGGATACCGAAAACGACGACTCGGGCTACGCGATGTCTCTCGTGCCGTTCGCCAGAAATAGAGTCCTATTTCTGGCGAACCCGCGCTTCGCGCGGCGCAGCTCCGCTGCGGGCACTCTCTCTTGGTTATCGGGGGCTCCGCCCCCGCGCCCACCGGAGCAAGTCCGGAATGGGGCCCCACCCCCGCGGCGCCTCCGGCGCCGAACACGACGGCATTCGCAAACATGGCCGAATTTCTGTGGACGGCACTACGCTCAACGCACGATGGGAGGCGGCTCGGGGTCTTTCGTGTCCTCCTGGATGCAACTCGCGATGTCGAAAAAGAAGAACGCCAACACTTCCTCGCCCGGCCGCAAGGTCGTTCCACAATCCTGCGGATAGCTCTTCAATACATCGGGCGCCGTCAAGGTGACGTGGGCATCGAGGTCCACGGCCCGGCCGCACTGTTTTTCGGGCGGTAGACCCACCGGCGTATTCACCGTGACGAAACGCGGGCGGGTCTCGTCGGGGACGTCCGGCGTGCGCGACGATCCCCACACCTGCAGAGCGGGTTGCATCGGCATGCTGAAGTTATCGAAGACATGCTGGCAGCTCACCTGACCATAGGTGCTGGCGGGCTGGATGACGCTCAGCCAATCGGCAAGAGCCTTCCCCTTTGGAAAGCTGGTATCGAGCTTGACCGGGTTCTCAGCGATGCGCGACCCTCCTCGAATGTTCATCACGCTCCTGAGCTTCGGATCCGAGCTGTAGCGGAGCCAAACGTACTGGTAATCGGTCCCGAAAACTCGACCGCCTCGCGCGAGGTAGTCGGTGACCGCTTGGAAGGCGGCCTCCGGCTTGTTCTCGTCGAGCAGCTCATCGCATTCGCAGGACAGAATGGCCATGTCGTATTTCGATAGTTCCTCCACCTTGCCCCACAGGGATGCCGCATCTTTCATCTGCGCCAGGTGGGGGCCGAATTTCTGAAGGCCGTTCACTTCCAGGTAGGCAGCACCGGCGTAGAAGGTGACCGCTTTGTCTTCACCTGCGATCCCCCATTCGGCAGGATCGATGCCGAGCTTGGGGATGAGGCAGACCAGGTTGTCGCAGTCACCCGTGGTGATGGCGATGCGCGGCATATCGCCTTCCTTGCGATTTCGCGGCAGGCGCGTTTGCTCGGGGTTGGTCAGCTTGTTGGGCTGGCATTCGACGATCTCGGGCACCGTGGCCTGGCGGCGCCATTTTCCGACCTGAATGACCAGGGGGATGTTCTTTCCCACCGGCACGTTTTTCAGCTCGAAGACGCCGCGGTGGTCGGTGAGAGCAGCGACGACTGGATTGCCCGGCGGGATGCCGCCACAGCGGTCGCAACTGAGCCCCGGTGTGGCAGGGGGAACGGGAGAATTGGGGATGTAGACGAGGGCGTTGTAGAGCGGGAGCGTGCCGTTCGGTGCGTAGACGGTACCGGTCAGGGTGGTCGTGGTTTCGTCGGGGCAAATGCGCTGCTGGCACTGAAGATTCTTGCACGCGGAGTTGTTCGAAGCGTCGGAAACACCGATCGAACCGCCATCGCCAATCCCGATCCGGGAGCCGTCCGGGCTGCCGCTGGGATCGCCGCGATTCTGAGCCGGCGTGCTGCACGCGGCGAGGAAACCGGGCATGGCCAGAAGCCATCGCCGGCAGCGCTTGATCCTTGGAAGCGTCATCGAAGTGCTGGTGCAAGTCGTGGCAGGAACCGATCGCCGCGTCGAGGGTGAGCCCCAGCTGCCGTGTTCTTTCCGGCATCATTTCATTATTCGACCGTTAGCGGCGGCTGCGAGGCGGCAGCTCGCTATTGCCCATATCGTCCGTTTGTCCGAGCATAGCCGGAACACCGTGTTTCGATTGCAGCGCGCCAGCTTCGCCGTAGCGATCCTCTTGGGCTGCGGGCCGGGCGACGGTTCCCCGCCGGCCGACCCGCCGACAACGATCGTTCGAGATGCCGGAGCACGGATCCAGGATTCGGCCGCGAAGGCACGCTCCGACGTTGTGATCGACGCACCCGTCGACCTCCGCGGAGAGACATCGCTCGGCGACGACGCGCCGTCGGTCGGTTGCAATGGTGGGCCTGCGCTGTGCGATCGGCGCTTCGACCAGGTGTCGTACGCGACCACGCACAATGCGATGTCGAACGGCGATGAGGGTTGGATTGCCCCCAATCAGCGCCATGGCATCTCGCGCCAGCTCACCGAAGGCGTTCGTGCGTTGATGCTCGATGTCTACGATTGGCAGGGGCAGCCGACGCTCTGCCACGGAACCTGCTTGCTCGGGAGCCGACCGCTTTCCGCCGGCCTTCAGGACATCGCGACGTTTCTCGGCGCACACCCGGCCGAGGTGGTGACCATCATTTTCGAAATGTATGCGTCCCCAGAGGCGGTGCGGCAATCCTTCGCGACGGCCGGTCTGGAAACGATGCTGCACGCGCAGCCGGCATCCTCGGTATGGCCGACGTTGCGCGTCATGATCGACAGCGGCAAACGCGTCGTCGTCTTCACCGACCACGACGGTGGCAGCTATCCCTGGTACCACGATGTGTGGGCATATGCCTGGGAGACGCAGTACGCGTACAAGACCGCGGGCGACATGACCTGCGCTCCCAACCGCGGAGACCCGAAGAACTCGCTCTTCATTCTCAATCACTTCCTGACCAATCCGGTCGCGAGCGAGTTGTATGCCGGCGAGGTCAATCCGAATCCGTTCTTCATCGACCGCGCGCACGAGTGCCAAGAGACTTCGGGAAGGTTGCCGAACTTCGTCACCGTCGACTTCTACGACATCGGGGACCTTCTGCCCGTCGTACGAAGCCTGAACGTGCTCTGATCGGCACCATCCGCGTTCTTTCTGCGACTCTGGTCCCCAAATTCCGCCGCGGCCATAAGGCTTCACGTATAGTGAGCCAGTTGGCGCAGTTCGCGGCGACTAATGGAACAGGATGGCGACCCCCGTTCCAACGAAGCGTCGAATGCCGGGCGATCGTCCTCGCTTGAGTTTACTTCGTCCTGTCACCGTCCAGGAGGACGACGCGAGCTTGGTGAGAGCGCTCCGGGCCGCCGAGCCGGGTGCGGCTGCCCGCCTCTACGACCGCCACGTCGACGGCGTGTACGGTTTCATCTTTCGACTCCTCGGGCCCGACGCCGAGCTCGATGATCTGGTCCAAGAAGTCTTTGCTTATGCGCTTTCTTTCATCGGCAAGCTTCGCGAACCTGCCGCTCTTCAGAGCTGGCTGATGGGCATCGCGGTCGGCAGGGTTCGATCGTACATCCGATCGCGCCGGCGCCGCCGTTGGCTCGCCTTTTTGCCGACCAACGAATTACCCGAGCCGGTCGTCGTGCGCGACGACTCGCATGCCGAAGTCGTCCGTGAGGTTTGCGCGATTCTCGACCGCCTCCCGGCCGATGAACGAATTGCGCTCGTCGTGCATCGCGTGGAGGGAATGTCGCTGAGCGAATCGGCAACGGCATGCGGAACGTCCATCTCGACGTTCAAGCGACGTTTGGCACGCGGGGAGTCGAAGTTCTTCGCTCACGCCGAAAGGCGGCCCGCTTTGGCGAGTTGGCTCGCAGGGAGGTCGCGCCATGATGCCGAATGAAGAATCGATGGCGTTCGAAGGGGGGACTGTGTGATGACCTTGGATGAGCGCCGAAACCGGCTGTTGCGCGTTTGGATCGAATCCTTCGAGCATGAGCTGCCGTCCTTCGATCGCGTGCGCGGCCGCAATCGTTTGCTCGAGGCGCAACGCTCGCTCGAGGCACGGATGGAACGGCGGCGCTGGTTTCGGGGAGGCTTTTTTGCGGCGGCCGCTTTCGCCGTGCTCGCCCTCGTCATTCGAATCGCGTGGCCGCAGACGACGACCTTCACGGTGGCCGGGCAGCCGGGCGAAGTAGGCGAATGGCTCGCCACCAGTACGACGGAGAGCCTCGCCCTCGACTTTTCGGAAGGAACTCACGTGGCCCTCGAGTCCGGCTCGCGCGCGCGCGTCGAGCAAGTCGGCCGGCGCGGAGCGCGCGTCGAGATCGAACGCGGAGCGATCAAGGCGCACGTCACCCATCGGCCCGACGCCGGTTGGCGCTTCGCTGCGGGTCCCTTCGAAGTCGTCATCACCGGAACGAACCTCGACGTGAACTGGAATCCCGACGAGGGTAAGTTCGAATTGAGCGTGCAGCGTGGCTCGGTCCTCGTTCGGGGCCCCAACATGAGATCGCCGCAGGAGGTGCGCGCCGGCGAACGATATCGGGTGGACATCAAAAACAACAAGACCGAGCTCGAGCAAGTCACGCCGACGAGTCAGGACGGCTCGGACGCGGCCAATGGACTCGCGCCGACGTCGGCGGAGCCGACCGTTGCGCCCGCGCCGGTCAGTCGGCCGAGCGGGAGCGAGAACCAGGGTCGTGTCGGGCAGGCGGCACCCTCCTGGCTGGCGCTCGAGCGCTCCGGAAATTACGCAGAAGCCCTTGCCGTCGCCGAGCGCGGCAACATCTCGAAAATCTACCAGAGCGCGCAAGCGGACGATCTGCTTCACCTGGCCGAGGCCGCGCGGCTTTCGGGACGCCCCGACGTGGAGCGGGACAGTCTTCGCGCGTGCCGCAATCGATTCAAAGGCACGCCGGCAGCGGCACGGGCGGCGTACTATCTGGGAAGGTCATCGGGCGCGCGAGAAGCGGCGCAATGGTTCGAAGCCTACATCCGCGAGCAGCCCGACGGCGTTCTCGCGCGCGAGGCGGCAGGACGACTCATCGAATCGTATCAGCGTGCGGGCAATGCCAACGCCGCGCGCCAAGCCTCGACCCGTTACCTCGCCACCTACCCGGACGGCCCGCACGCCACGCTCGCACGCCAGGTCCTCGCGCAATAGATCCAGCTTCGCGCTTTCATGGTCGTACTTCTGTAAAGTACATCCATGATCCGGCGTTCGACTGCCGTTGTCCTCGCCGCGTTGCTCGGATGCTCCCGCCGCCCGCCGGTCGCCGATTCCGATGCCGATGCCGCGCGGGGCGCCGCGCCAGAGGCGGCAGCCGCGGTCGCCGAGACGCCGCCCGATCTCGCTCTCGTGTACTCGTCGGATCTGCGCGGCCGAGTAGGGGGGCTCGCGCGTCGCGCCACGTTGGTCGACCAGGCGCGCATCGCCATCAGGCTCGTCTTGCAGGTGGACGCGGGCGACTTCTTGCCGGCCGCGACCGACGACTCAGGCGATGGGGGCAGCTCGCTGGAACGGCGAACGGACCTGATGCTGGCCAGCTACAAGCGCCTCGGCATCGATGTCGTCACCGTCGGCGAGCGCGAGCTGGCCCTCACACCGGAGCGTCTTCGAACCGCACTGCACGCAGCCAATCTCTCGGTCGTCGCGGCCAACGTCGTCGGCAAGGGGGGTCGGCTGGTCTTCCCCGCCGATCAACTGATCGAGAGCGGCGATCGTGCGGTGGGCGTCTTCGGAATTCTCGAGGTCGCCGGCGAGTCCGCCGTCTGGGAGCGACACGGGCTCGCCACGACGGACGCGGCGGAAGCGGCGCGCACGGCGAGCGAGTCGCTGCGCGCGCGCGGGGCCCAGCTCGTCGTCGGGCTCTTCCACGTCGCGGGAGGGCTCGCTCGGGCCCGCGAAATCCTGGCGCAGATCCCGGAAATCGACGTCGTCGTGCTTGGTCACGGGGAGCGCCGGAATGACGCCGGGGTCTCCGAACGCGCCGGCCGAACACGCGTCCTGTACGCGGGAGATTCGGGCGCGCGAATGGGACGTCTCGACGTGCGCTTTGCTCCCGCCGATGGCGGAATTCGGCTGGACGCGCAGACGATCCCGCTGCTCGAGACGGTGAAGAACCAACTCGGCATGAGTCTCTTGCCCCAGCTCGAAGACGCGCGCGCACGTATCGCCGAAGAAGCGGCCGCTCGCGCCGAGCGCCGAAAGAAGGGCCAAAAGGAGCCCATCGCCTACGAGAGCTGGACCTACAGCAGTACCGCTGCCTGCGCGCTATGCCACGACGAACAGACGCGCCAATGGAAAACGACCGATCACGCCCAGGCGCTCGCGAGTCTGCAAAAAGGCAAGCACGACCGCGATCCGGCATGCCTCGGCTGCCACACGACCGCTTACCTCTTGCCGGGCGGCACGCGTTCGCTCGATACCGCCATCAAGTCATTTCCCGACGTGGGCTGTGAATGTTGCCACGGTCCGAGCGCCGAGCACGTGCGCTCGGTCAACAAGAAGAAGGGCACCTCGAGAAAGGTGGATCCGACGACATGCCTCGGCTGTCACACGCCCGATCAAGATTTCGTCGGTTTCGATGTGGCCGCCGCGCTCAAGTCCGTTCTCGGCCCCGGTCACGGCGCCGCCGCGCTTTGAAATCCACGCGCCGCGGTGCGTGCGGTCAGGGGGGCCGCGGGCTAAGATGGCTTCGACGACGGAGGCTCGCTTGGTCCACGAAGGAGAAGATTTCATTCGCGTGTACGAGCGCGCGCTGCCGCGCGAACAAGCGCGCCAGCTGCGCCAGCACCTCCAGGAGCTGTTCGCAAAGGGATTCGGCGTGAGTCGCAAGAGCTCGGGGCAAGGCTCGAAGACGCTGCGCGACGACCTTCAAATTTGGGACATTCGAGACGCCGACGGGCAGGACTACAAGGGGGCGCTCGCACCGATCCTGGTCGATGCTTTGCAGAAGTACGTGAACGACTTCGACATCTTGGTCAATAACTCGCTGGCGGGCTGGTGGCTCAAGGCTCAGCTGACACGAAAGGGCGAGGGCTACCACGATTGGCACTACGAAGCCTCGACCTTCTACGACGCGAAGCGCGTTCTCGCCTGGACCATCTACTTGAATGACGACTACGAAGGGGGAGAGCTCGAGTTTCTCTACTACGCTCGTCGCATGAGGTTCGGCGAGGGGGATCTGGTGATCTTTCCAGGCGCTTTTACGCATACGCACCGCGGCAATATGGTGCTCAAGGGCGAGAAATTGGTTCTCACCGGATGGTACGAGCTGGTCCCTTCGGAGCTCACCGCACCCGCCCAAGCACCGGCCGAGCCTCGCTCGGAGTGATGCAATAGAGGACTCACAAGAAAGGGGACTGCTATCTTGGCGCTACGCCATTGATGGACCGTGGACCGCGTTCGACGAGGAACTGGTTGTGGGCGGGCCTTTTGGGATGCGCTCTCTCGGTCATCGGTGTCGCCGGCACGGCGCGCGCGCAGAGCGCTCCCTCGCTGGTCGTCATCATCACACCGGACCCGAGCGCCCCCGCTGGACGGCGGCTCGCCCGCGATCTGGAGGGACTTGGACTGGACGTGCTCGTGCTCAAGGCGACACCCGAAAATTCGAGCGGCCGAGCCTCGCTCGAAAAGAGCGCGCGAAGCGTCGGCGCGATTGCCGCCGTGCGGCTCATCCCCTCGGGTCAAGGGACCGAAGTGTGGGTCGCCGACCGGATCACGGGAAAGACGCTCATCCGTGAGCTCGTCGGATCCACGGGCTCGGAAGCGCAGCCCGACGATGTCGCCCTCGGAGCGGTCGAATTGTTGCGGGCGAGCTTGATGGAGCTCCACTCGCCGTCCTCGCCGCGGGGTGAGGCAGAGCTCACCCCCGAAGTTCGCGATCTGTCGTTTGCCACGCCCAAACCTCCGGCGGACAAGCGTGCCTCCCCGGCGTTTTCGCTGTCGGCCGGCGCCGGCGCGGAGCTCGGACTGCGCAGCATCGGCCCGTCGTTGCACGGCACCTGGGCAGGCTGGATGAACTTCGGCGCGGGGTTCGGAGCGCGGGTTTTCTTGTCGCTCCCCCTCTTGGCCGAACACGCCTCGGTGAGTGAGGGGCAGGTAGAGCTCGCCTCGAAGATCTTCGGCATCGAAGGCACGTTCGAGTTGGGGCCGGCTGACGGCATGCTCGTTCCCCGTTTCGGCTTGGGAGGGGCGCTGGCCCGCATCGAAACGGTCGGGCGCGCAACGGCACCCGCCGTGAGCACCTCCGCGGCCGCCTGGTTCGGTGGGGGATACGGCGAGATAGGCGCCGGGCTTCGCCTCAGTCGCAATCTGCGCATGCGGCTCGACGCGACCGTCATCGTGCTGGCCTCGGCGCCGACGGTCGAAGTCAATCAGCGATCGGTCGGGCGCTGGGGCGCACCGGCGGGCCTCGTCTCGCTCGGTCTCGAGGTGCTGTGGCAACGCTGAAGAGCACCGCAGCGCGCCCGCGATGCTCGTACGGCCGTCTCTACGGCACGAAACGGTAGCCGACGCCGCGTACCGTGACGAGGTGCTTGGGGGCGGTGGGGTCGTCTTCGAGCTTGGCTCGCAGCTGCAAAAGGAAATTGTCGACCGTGCGGGTCGTACCGTGGTGGTCAGGACCCCACACGCTCGACTGGATCTGCTCGCGTGAGAGCACGCGCCCCTTCGCTTCCACCAGGCACAAGAGGACGTCGAACTCAGTGGCAGTCAGTTCCACCTTCCCGCCGCCGCGGACGACCTCGCGCGTGGCCCGGTTGATCTCGAGAGCCCCCGCATGAAAAATCTGGTCGCGTCGTGCGCGCCCTTTACCGTCGCGCCGCAAGATCGCGCGTACGCGGGCCATGAGCTCCGCCAAACCGAACGGCTTGGTGACATAGTCCTCGGCGCCGAGCTCGAGACCCATCACCTTGTCCATCTCCGCTCCGCGCGCGGACAGCATCAACACCGGGACTTCGTGCCCTTCGCGGCGGAGCACCCGCAAAACCTCGAACCCATTGAGGCGCGGCAACATCACATCCAAAATGATGAGATCGGCTTTCGCGTCGCGCGCCTTGACGAGGCCCTCCTCGCCGTCGTGCGCGAGCATCACCCGATAGCCTTCGGCGCGAAGATTGAGCTCGAGCCCCATGGTGATGCTGGGATCGTCCTCGATCACCAGGATCGTTCGCGATCCGCCGTTGTTTTCAGCTGGGCTCGCCACGTTCGTCGCCTTTCCGTAGCTCAAGCGGGGGGCAAGCTTCAAGCCGTTTGCCGCTCGAGCAGCGGCGCCCCGTCCTCGGCGGCGAGCACGAGCGAAAATGTCGACCCTTTGCCGAGCTCACTTTCGAGCTCGATACGCCCGTTGTGGGCCCGGACGATGTGCTCGACGATCGCGAGGCCCAGCCCCGACCCTTCTTTTTGCCGGGCCAGCCGATCGTCGACGCGATAGAACTTCTGGAAAATCCGCTTGTGCTCGGTGTGCTCGATCCCGCCGCCGTTGTCCTTGACCGAGATGCGTACCCGCCCCTCGCTCGCCGTTGCGCTCACGGTGATGCGCCTGGGCTCGCCGCCGTACTTGTAGGCATTGGAGAGGAGGTTGACCACGGCGTCGACGAGGGCATCGTGATCGGCATGCAGCAAAGGGAGATCCGGCTCGATGTTGATTTCGAGCTCCACATCGCGGCGCTCACGCACTGGTTCGAACGACTGAATGGCCGCCTCGACCACTTTGCCGGCATCCGTTTCGCGCTTGATGAAAATGCGACGCCCGCTCTCCATTCGCCCCCATTCGAGCAAGCGATCGATGAGCGTCTGCAGTCGTAGACTCTCCTTGCCGAGTGCTTCGATGCATCGGTTCTCCACCTCGGGGTCGCCGTGCCGCAGGCGCAGCGTCTCGGTGAACATCCGGATGGAGGTAAGCGGCGTTCGAAGCTCGTGCGAGACTTTGGACACGAAATCGCTCTGCAGCTGCGAGAGGCTCGCCTCGCGCCGAACGAATACCCAGACCAGCACGCTCCCGGTGACGACCGCGCCCGCAAAACAGAGGACGAGGATCCCCATGACGAGGTTGACCCGCGCTTCTCCGAGAACCAAGAGCAGCGTGCCGACGGCGGTAAGCAGCCCGGTCGGCACGATGACCAGAGCGACCAAAAGCAGCACGATTCGGCGATAGCCGAGCTGCGCGACATGGCGGCGCGAGACCTGCATGGCGGGCGTTGGTTGTCGGTCAGTTTGCGGCACGAGACCAGCTCAGGCAAGGTCCCATGCGAGCGCGCGCAAGAGCTCAGCCACGCTCCACGCCTGCGCGAATGCGCCGCCCGGTCGATGAGGCGGTTCGGCGTCGGCTACCTCCGGCACTTGCCCGAGGGCAAGCGCGTTGGCGAGCGCCGATTCGATCAATTGCTCCAGAACCTCCCTGCTGCCCGAATCGCGCGACTTTTGCTTGAGGGCGGCGCGTACGTAAAAGCCGAGCAAAAAGGGCCAAACCGTGCCCTGGTGGTAGGCCGAGTCGCGGTCCTTCACGGCGCCACTGTAGCGCCCGCAATAGCCGGAACACTGGGGCGCGAGCGTCCGAAGACCGGCCGGGGTGAGCAAGTCGCGCTCTGCCACGACGATGATCGACGCAGCTTGGGAAGCGTCGAACAGCCGCGGCTCGATGGCCAATGCGATCACCGCATTGGGACGAATCGCCGGGTCCGACCAAGCCGACGGACCGGGTGACTCGGAGATGACGTCGTAGGGGTAAGCTGTTTGTTCGCACCAGAAACGACGGCGAAAAGAAAAGAGACAGCGCGCGTGAGCATCTCGGGCGCGCGCGGCGATTTCCGCCTGTCCGAATGCCGCCGCGAAATTCGCCAGGGTATCGCACCCGCGCGCCCACAGCGCTTGCAGCTCGATCGGCAATCCCGCTCGCGGCGTCACCGCCCACTCGCCGACCTTCGCATCCATCCAGGTCAGAGCAAAGCCCGGATCAGCCGCCGCGAAAAGTCCTTCCGCCGACACGTGGATGTTGTGTCGCGTTCCTCGCATGGCCGCCTCGAAGGCGGTCACCAGCGCTTCGAAAAGTTCCTCACGGAGAAACGGGTCCGTTTCGGGGACCTGTTCGGCGTAGAGTCGAGCCGCTTCGAAAAGCCAGAGCGTCGCGTCCGCGCAATGAAACTCGGTCGCCTTGCCCTCGTCGGGAATGCGGTTCGATACCAGCCCGTCCTGCATATGCTGGATCATCGTGGAGAGGACGTCGCGGGCTCCCACGACGTCATGATGAACGAGAAGCAGCCCCGGCAACGAGATGAGGGTGTCGCGGCCCCACACTTCGAACCACGGATAGCCCGCGACGATCGAGGGTTGCTTGGCGCAGTCGGTCACGAAGGCGTCGCGCGCCACCGACAGCACGCGCGTTGCGCGCGAGTAGGCAGGGCCGGGATCACGCGCGGACAGGATTCGCGCAGCCGCGTCCAAGAGACCAGCGGGCGTGCCCTCCGGCAGTGCGTCGACGGCTGCCACGATGAATTGCGGCGTGTTCGGCAACATCTGCAGCGAGAAGCACCCCGGGGTCCAGAGGTCTTCTTGGAAATCCAGGCCCCGGGACTGTTCGAGGAGGTACTCGAACCTGTGCCACCAGTCGGGTGAGCCGATGAAGGTGGCGTGATGGCCGAAGACGACGCGAGGCAACGTCGGCACCGGCCGGACGCGCATTTCGTTCTGTCGAAGCTCGACGCTCTGGATCATCGACCCGTGCTCGCGCACGAGCGTGTGGAAAGGGCGCAGCGCGAGCAGCGGTCGCAACCGGAGTCCGACCGGAAAGGGACCCTTCCAGACGTAGCGAAGGACGACAGCATTGCACCCTCGCACGAGGGCGAGAGTCTGCTCGACGTTTCCCCCCGGCAGATTCCAGGTCCATCGCGGCAGCGGGTCCTGATCGAAGCGCGCGAGGTAGCGGTAACCGCCGGTCGGTACCACGTTGGGGAACTGGTGCGTGTCGAGGTCGTAGTGCAGCTGGTTGACCTCGATCGAAGCGTCCATGTGCGAAAGGGTGACGTGGCGCTTGCGGGGAGGCTCGAGTGCGGCGACCAGCAGCCCGTGGTAGCGGCGCGTGTGCATCTGAGCAATGGTCGAGCTCGCGTAGGCGCCGGCGCCATTGGTGTGAAGCCACTCCATTCGGGCGCGGTCGAGAACACCGTCGACGCGCACCGAGGGCCAAATCGTATCTTCCACCGTCATGGGACGGCTGAGCGGTGCGAGGCTCATCGATCCCTCACGGCGAGCGCCCGCTCCGCGGCGAGACGCATGAGATCGACGTCGGGCGTCACTCGAAGCCAGAGCGAGAGCGCGTGGGCTCCTTGCCTGGCGAGCATTCCGAGTCCTCCCGCGTGGCGCAACCCCCGCTCGCGCGCCGCGCGCAAGAATGGCGTGTCCCTCGGAGTGTAGACGAGATCGTACACCAGTGCGTCGGAGCGCAGGCGTTCCCAAGGTACGATCGCGGCCACGCCGTCGCCGCGATCCGCTCCCCTCATCCCGGCGGTCGTCGCCTGGATGATGATATCGGAGCTCGCGGCGATATCGCCCCATTGAAGGCGCATCGCCTCGCTCAGTCGTGACGAGGAATCCTCGGTGTCCGGGCGCTGCTGCGGAATGGGCCATCCGCAAGGGAGCGCGCCCATGGCGCGAAAATCTTCGGCGCTCTCGGCGCCGACCAACGTTTCGCTGCCGCGCCAGGAGCGCGTCGTGACCGCGACGACGTGGGCACCGAGCGACGTGCACGCGGCGACCGCCGCCCTCGCTCCGCCGCCGGCGCCGATGACCGCAGCCGTTCGACCGACGGCGTCGAGCGCGCGGAGCTCGTCGGCCAACCCGGCCGCGTCGGTGTTGTAGGCCACGACCCGGCCGCGGTTGCGGATCAGGGTGTTGGCCGCGCCGAGATTCTTGGCGCTAGGATCGACCCGATCGACGAGATCGAGAACGGCACGCTTGTGGGGAACGGTGACGTTGGCGCCTGCGAAGATCCCCTGCCGTACCGCGTCGACCATCGACTGCAGGTGTTCGAGATCCGGCACATCGATCGCTTCGTAGGTGTGCGGCAGCCCCAGCGCTTTGAGAGCCGCCTTGTGCATCGCCGGGGAGACGGAGTGGGCGATGGGGTGCCCGAAGACGGCGAACCTCAGCTTGCTCGGCGTCACGAATGCTCCTCCAGAACCGAACCGTTCTCGGGTGCATCGCTCGTCTGCGTCCCGTCGACCTTCGCTGAAAAGGTCCCGCGATGGACGCGAATCGACAATTTTTGGCCGGCGGCCACCTCGGAAGGTGCACGAACCGCGCGGCCGCCTTCGGTCGTCGCGATCGCATATCCGCGCGCGAGCACGCCGAGAGGCGACATCGCGTCGAGCGCGGCCATGCGCTCGGCGAGAGAGGCGCGGGCATGGACGACGCGTGCGCGCAAAGCGCCAGCCAGGCGCACCTCGAGTGGACCGAGCGATGCACGCGCGTTGGCAATCACCACGCGCGGATGGCGCGCGGCAAGGCGTCGATGGAGCCGCTCCACGTCCGCCCTCCGTCGCGCTTGCCCACGAAGGACCGCCTGCTCGATCCTTTGCGCCATGTCGTCGACCCGCTGCTCGTGCTCGGCGATCGTGAGCCGCCGCCTGCGAGGGAGTCGCCGCCCGGGCATCGGCCGCCAAATCCGTGAGTGTGATGTCGACCTCGTGACCGACGGCGCTCACCACCGGGACGCGACACGCTGCCACGCGACGGACGACGGCCTCTTCGTTGAACACCATGAGGTCGTCGGACGATCCGCCACCCCGCCCCACGATGATCACGTCGAGATCCGGCAGGCGCTCGAGCCGGTCGAGCGCGTGGATGACCCGCATCGCCGCGTTCTGTCCCTGCACGACGGTGGCAGAAAGCACGATGCGCGCGCCGCCGCGACGAAAAGCCACCTTGGCGATGTCGTGAATGGCCGCGCCGGACGCGCTGGTGACGACGCCGATGAGCGCGGGATGCGAGGGCAGCGGCCGCTTTCGGTCCGGGGCGAAGAGGCCTTCGGCCCAGAGCCGATTTTTCAGATTCTCCAGTGCCTCGAGCAGCGCACCCCGTCCCGCCGGACGTGCGACGTCTCCGATGAACTGCAGCCGGCCGCGCGGTGCCCAGACCGTGGCTCGACCGCGCAGCTGGACCCGAGCGCCGTCGACGATGAGACGGCGCGCGCGGACCGGCGCCGAACGGTACATCACGCATTCGATGATGGCATCTTCGCGCTCGTCTTTCAGGCAGAAATAGACGTGCCCGCTCGGAGCCGGTTTGGCGTTCGACACCTCGCCTTCGACCCACACCGCGATGGAAGCGCCTTCCACGGCCCGTTTCAGTCTCCGGTCGAGGTCAGCGACCGAGTAGACCTGGTTCTCTCGCTGCACGACCATCGGTCGCAGAGACTAGCACTCTACCCCATCGGCGCGTCTGTCCTCTCGCTCGCGCGGTGACGCGATGGCTCGCACACGCAACCACTTTTGCGGCATTCCGCCAAGGCTGCGGCGACCTCCGCCCGAGAGACGGGCCAGCAAGCGAGCGTCAAGTTCGCCGAGATGAAGCATGGACCGTCGCTTTTCGCGCTGAGCTTGGCCGCTGCTTTCTTGCCGTCGCGCGTCATCGCCCAGAACCAAGGCGAATCTCAGCCTCAGGTGGAGAAGTCACCCCAGCAAGTCTCGACGCTGGAACGCAATGTCGCCGCACCGAGTCGCGCACTCGAGCTCCAGGTGGCGACTGGGTACAATCAAGGCGTCGGTGCTCTGGGCAGTGCATCGGGCGCTCACGTGCAGGACGTCGCCGGGGTGGGCATCGGAGCTGAGCTCGGGGCCGGGTATCGCATCGTGCCGCGACTGTTCATCGGCGCCTACGGCACCGCCGCCCTTTTTACTCCGCTCGCCTCCGAATCGGGCGTCAAGGCGTTCGCCGGGGGCATCCAAGCGCAGTGGCACTTTCGAGCGTACCGAGCGGTCGATCCCTGGGCCGCACTCGGAACCGGCTATCGGCTCTTCTGGGAATCGCCGCCGAATGAAAGCCGTAACATTCATCGCGCGTTCGACGCGGTGCGGTTCGCGCTCGGCGTCGATTACCGTTTGAACCCGGAGTTTGCCATCGGGCCGATGGTCGCGGCCAACCTCGCACTCTTCTCCCCCGAGACCAGTACCAGCGGCACCGCCATCAGCACGTTTCTTTCGGTGGGCGTGGCCGCACGCTTCGACATGTTCGGCCAACCGGTGCATCCGGTCTTGGATACGGCCAGCCGCTGAGCTCTATTTTTCCCGCACGTATCCCCACCGCTCGAGAGCGCTCTTCAGCTCGGGCGCAGCGAGGGCAGCACGGCCAGTCGGCTCCTTGCGACTGACCAGCTCGGCCCGAAAGAGGGCTTCTCCCGGCGCGGGCTGGGGTGACCCGGAGGGTGGGGCCCCGACGCAATTGGTGCGGGCGAGCGCCAAGTTGAGGCGGGGATTCTCCGCGGTGAGCTTGGCGACGGGTAGTCCGTTAGCCGCGCATCGAACGACGAGCCCATGCTCGAGGACGGCGCCGGCAACATCCACGACGCCGAGCGGCTTGTCTGCGTCGCGAAGTCGCAGGCCGGTGGCGGTCAGCTGCGCTCGTCCTGGATAACCCTTCTCACCTTGCTGGTCGGCCTCGGCGAAGAAAGGTCGCGGCGCGCTGATCCCTAGCTCCGTCGCGCTTGCGAAAGAAAGCACGTACGCGTAGCGCTCGTGCGCCGGGTCATCCACATATTCGGCGAGCCAGTTCGCGATCCGCCTGCGTTCCTCCAAAAGGTCGGCAAAGCGCTCGTCGGCGACGTTGTGGGTCTCCGCCGGATCCTTGGAGAGATCGTAGAGCTCTTCGGCCACGACGTCGCCGGACGGCTCCGGCGTTCCTTTGAGCAAGAGCGCCGCTTTCGGCCCGAGCTCCCAGGCGGCCGCAACCTGCAGCGCAGGTTGATAAGAGTGGTAGGAGAAATGATCGTGCGTGGCGAACAGCGATCCGCTGTTACCCATCGAGACGAAAATGCCGTCGTCGAACGCCGGGCGTTCGGCGTGAGGGAGTTGAAAGGCGCTGGTCTTGGGCAGGTCGAGATCGACACCGAACCGCTGCTCGATGAGGCCCCAGGCCGCCAGCGTGGAGACCGGATCGGCGATGGTCCGATGCACCGCCGCGGCGGGCGCCCGGCTTTCGCCGACGATCATGAGGGGAGTGCGGGCTTCTTGCTGCGTCGCAAGACAGCAGTGCATGTGCCCGTCGTTGACCGGCTCGTCGGTCAGTCGCCAAGGCCGAGCACGCGAAGCGAGGCGGAAGGTGTGACCATGGTCGGCAGAGAGGATCCAGATCCGATCGGTGCCTTCACTTTGCTTCTCGGCTCGGTCGACCACCTGGTGAAGCGAATCGACCGCCTCGAGAAGGTTCTTCCACACCGGCTCGAGCACCCCCTTGTCGAGATCTTGGTCGGGCATCGCCGTTCGAATGGGCGGCGCGTCACGCTGGACATCGCGCCAAGGAGCATGGGTATTGGCGTACCAGATGACGAACAGCGCGTCGGTGTCGCTGTACCTGTCGATCTCGTCGGCGATTCTCCTCGCCAGCACCGGGGGGTGAATCTGCAGCTCCAGCGTCGACTCGATGTTGTAGTCGTGATCGAAGCCGATCCGCGATAGCACCGGCGACAAGTAGAGGTTCGAGGCGATCGCCTGGGTGACGAACCCCTGCTCGGCCAGGCGCGCAACCGGCCCCGGTGCCCGCGCCGGCGGCGTCTCGTCGAAACCGCGGCCGGCGAGCGAGGGATCGCCGTCGAGCGAGTAGTAATCGCCCCGGAAGAACCGGCGCACGAACGAACCGGTCAACTGTCCCGGCGAGATGGCTTGAGAAAAGAAGGTGCCCTGAGCGACCCATTCCGAAATCCACTTGGCGCCCTCACCGGCATCACCTCGGTACAGTTGCTCGAAAAGTGGATAGGGAACGGCATCGAAAAAAACCATGAAAGCTTGACGAGCGCCCCTCCCCTCCACCCGCCGTAGAACGACGGGAGCCCCGATGCCGAGCGGCACGTCGCCCACGTTGCGGACCACGAGGGTGAGTGGCTCGGTCCTCGGCGGCAACGCTTGTCGCACGTGAGAGAAGAATTTCTCCTGGCGTCCCAATTCGGCAGGATCGGTGCGCGGTTCGAACCTCTCGGTCGTGCCCTGCAGGGGGTAGCTCGCGATCGCACGCTGGCCGGCGAGCACCTCCAGCACTGCGCGGAAAGAGCCTCCGGACGCGCTCGCGGCCGCCAGGCTCATGTCGAAGACGGATTCGCCTTGCACGGCGGGCAATGTGAAAGAAAAGTCTTTGGCGGGCTCGAGGATCAACCCCCGTTTGGCGAACAGCTCGTGCTTGTCGGTCCCGAACGCAACGTAAGCTCCCTTCGTTCCCTGGGGCTCGCTTTCCGCCCGCCCAAAGGTCGCGCTACCGTCGATCTTGCAGTCGGGGGGAAAGCAGGCGTCGACGGCTCGATATTCCACCACGTAGGCGTAGGGGGCGACCATCAGTAGTACTCCTCGAGCGGGGCGGGGGGCCGGGTCAGGAAGTAATCGCCCGACGGAACCATGTGAGAAAAGCGCAGGACCGAGTGGACGAGCGCCGATCGCAATTGCTGCTCGACGAGCGGCCGGCTGGCACTGATGTCGTGCTCCTCGAGCGGGTCGTGCACGATATCGTAGAGCGACCAGTGCGCCGCCTCGCGCCCGGGACGGTACACCATCTTGAAAGGGGGAAGCAGCGCCGTGCGATGTTTGGCTGCCCGAATGACCGGAAGATAACGCTCGTCGATGACGATTCTCCCTTCTTCGAGCGAGGCAAGCCCGGTGATGGGCGGGTACGTGATGCGGTCGGCGGGAACGGCGGAGGTGGGCCACAACCATTCACCGGTCTCGGCAAAGAAGGTGCGATCGGCGGGCAAATTCACCGGTCGTCCGTGCGGCGTCAGCAATGCGACACCTTCTTGCGTCGCAAGACGGTCCACCTGCAGCAGGTTGAGAACGGTCGGGTACACGTCGAGCTGCGAAACGTAGCCCTCCACTTTTCTGGCAACGGCACCTTCGAAGCGCCGGCGCGGTAGCCGAAAAGCAAGAGGCACCGTCAGCGTCGCCATGCCGTGGAGGTTGTCGCCGTGCCCGACGCAGCCAGGACAGTCGTAGAGCCCCTCGCCGTGGTCAGCCGTCAAGATCACGATGGTGTCGTCGAGCTCACCAGCCGATTGAAGGTAATCCAGAAGATCGCCGAGCGCGCTGTCGGTCTCCGCCAATGCGCCCCGGTACAGCGCTTCGATCTGCGCTCGATCGGCGGCGGTCTTGACTTCGCCGCGTGCGACATCCTTGCCGAATCGAAGTGCGGGATCCGAACCGGCGACGGTGCGGCGCTCGTAAAAGGGGCTCGACGACGTGTAGGGGAAATGGGGTTGCGAATAGAAGAGAACCGCCAACCAGGGACGCTTCGCGCCGAGCTCTTGCAACAAGTCGGCTCCGATGACGTAGGGATGAGAAAAGGAAGCGATCCCGCGCATCAGCTCGGGGACAGGCCCGGGCAGCCAGCGGCGGAGGACGTCCGAGCTCGTATAGAGCTCGCCGGCCATCGCGAGCGCGATGGGCTGGCGCGCGAGGAGCGCTTGCCCGAGCATCTGCTCGAGCTCCACCCGCGGCACCGCGCGATGTTCGAAGCCGAGGTTCACCCGACCGAAGAACTCGCCGGCATACTCCGACGCAACCATGGTGAAGTATCCGAGCGACGCCAGATGGGCCGGCATGGCCACTTGGGCCAAGCGCGACCGCGCGGCGGTCGGGAACATCGTCTCGACGCCGTTGCCGAGGGGCGGCAGCGACGTCAGCAGGGCGGCCCACGACGGTGCGGTCCGCGGCAGAGTCACCAGCGTGTTGGGAAAGTAGACCGCTTCGCGACAGAGCCGCGCGATGACCGGCGTGTTTTCCTCGTCGATCTTGTCGGACCGCAGGGAATCGACTCCGATGAGCAGAATGTTCGGATGCCGCCCGAGTGTCGAATTCGCCTGCGCATTCTTGACCGAGCCGCCGGCCAGCCTTTGCGGCGGCCGGATTTCGAATTTCCAAAACCACGCGGCAATCACGAGGCACCCGAGGGCGCAGAGCGCGCGCCCCGCCGGTCTGCGAGCCGATAAGGCGAGGCGCACCCATCCGGCCGCCGACGCCAAGACGAGAGCCGGCCACACGAAGCGTGAGGTGGTCAGCCAGATCGGACACAGCCGGCTGGCGCTGAGCAGCGTCAAGAAAAGGCCCGGATGGCGCCGAGCCTCGGCTCCGAGCCAGAGCAGGTGAACCACGAGAGCGAGCCCGAACAGGGAAGCCGCGGTCCAGCGGCGGGCGCGCACGACGGGGAGCCATGCAAGAACCCCGCACGTCAGCGCCGCAATGACCAGCACCTGCACGGCCGAAAGCACGACCACCGAGCGTGCAACCCAACGCAGATAGCTTCCATAGGAGGCAATGCCTACCTGTACGGCCCCTTCGTCGCTCACCCCCGCATAGGTCGTGCGCAACAACCAGAGGCATACGATGCTGATGAGCGCCGCCACCAGCGCGAACGCGAGCAGGTAAACGAGGGCGTCTCGAGAGAACCTCAGCATCGGCCATCTAGCATTACTGCCGTCAATTTCTCGGGGCCAGATCGATCATGGCAGCTGGCCGGCCGACCCTGGTTTTGCTCGGATTCATGCTTATGGTGCTCTCCGTGGCACAACCTCCCCTGCCCTTTTCCAGCTTATCCTCCAATGGCGCTTCGGGGACGGGCATCATCGGCCCCATTCACGAGGCTCGGCACGTGCGCGAGTGGGCGCTTGTGCTCTCGTCGATGGGAATTGCGCACGCCGTTCGATCCTCGGGTGAAGGCTGGGTCATGCTCGTCGCCGAGACGGACCACACCCGCGCTGTCGAAGCGATCCGCCTTTACGAGCTCGAGAATCGCAACTGGCCTCCGCGGCGCGCTCGGGAGCTCCTTCCGCACGCGCGCTCGCTCGCCGCCCCGCTCGTCATGTTGATGCTCGTTCTCTTTTACGCGGTGACCGGCCCGGCCCACGATTCCTCGATCTGGTTCGACCGTGGCACGGCATCGAGCGAGCGTATTTTGCGCGGCGAGCTATGGCGTGCGGTGACGGCGCTGACGCTGCACGGCGACACCTTGCACGTGCTCGGCAATGCGCTGACCGGAAGCATTTTTCTATCGGCCGTCAACCGTCGTCTCGGGGACGGTCGCGGGCCCCTCTTGATGTTGGCAGCCGGTGCGCTGGGCAATGTCATGAACGCCCTTTGGTATCGGACGGGACATCTTTCGATTGGAGCGTCCACCGCGGTTTTCGGGACGGTGGGCATTCTCGCCGCCACGCAGTTGGCCGCCGATCGCACAGAGGGCCTTCGCCCCTGGCCGCAAAAAATGGCGCCGATCGTGGGGGGTCTAGCCCTGCTCGGCATGCTCGGGGCGAGTCCGCACACCGACCTCTTGGCGCACCTTTTCGGGCTGATCGCCGGTCTCGGGGTCGGGCTCCTGGCGACGCTGGCCATGCGAAAGTCGAAAGGAACCTCGCATCTCGTACAGCTGGCGTCGGCCGTACTGACGATCGCCATCGTGATCGCATGCTGGGCGCTTGCACTGCGAGTGCGCACGTAAGGAGAACTTCACGCGAATAGCCCCCGGGCTGGGCTAAGCTGCGGCGCGTGAGCGACGAGCCGAGCAAGAAAGGGCAGAGCACGGCGTTCGCCGTCACCTGGCTCGCTTACGCCACCTACTACTTGGGCCGCAAAGGGTTCAGCGTCAGCAAGGCGCGCATCTCGAAAGAGCTCGGGATCGGAGAGACGACCCTTGCTTCGATCGACACGGGCTATCTGACCGCCTACGCCGTGGGCCAGTTCGTGAGCGGCGTGGTCGGCGATCGCGTCGGCGCGCGGCGGCTCGTAGCCGGGGGCATGCTGGCAGCGGCGGCGACCTGCGCCGCGTTCGGGGCGGGGAACAGCGCGGCCGTGTTGCTCATTGCGTTTACCGTGAACGGGCTCGCGCAATCGACCGGCTGGCCGGGGACGACGAAGGGAATGGCCGAGTGGACGCCCCCCGAAACGCGAGGTGCGACCATGGGTCTCTGGTGCACCTGCTACCAAGTCGGTGGAATCATCGCCACCTGGTTCTGCACCTGGCTTCTGGGCCATTATGGCTATCGCAGCGCGTTTTTCGTTCCGGCGGTGTGCATCGCTGCGGTGGGGCTGATCGTTGCTTTCGCGCTGCGCAAGGGGCCTTACAGCTCGGCGACGGCGCCGGGATCGCCGGCGTCGATGCTCGGCCACGGCTTCTCGCTCGCCCTACGCAACGGAACACTCTGGAGCTACGGCATCGCTTATTTTTTCATCAAGTTGATTCGCTATAGCTTGCTGTTCTGGCTTCCCTATTACCTTCATACGGCGCTGGGCCTCGGGGAAGTCGAAGCGGGTTATCTCTCGATTTCGTTCGAAGTCGGCGGCGTGATCGGCGCCATTTCGATTGGACTCATTTCGGACCGCCTGACCAAGTGGAGTCGGTCGGCGGTGGCCGCGGTGGGCCTGCTTGGCTTGGCCGGCGCGCTGCTCCTCTACGGATTCGTCGCCCCGTCGTCGCCGGTGCTGCAGTTCGCCATCATGGCTCTCATTGGCGCGCTGCTCTTCGGTCCCGACTCGCTCGTTTCCGCCGCGGCGGCCCAGGATGCGGGTGGACCGGCGGCCGCCGCGACGGCTACCGGTTTCGTCAATGGCGTGGGATCGGTGGGAGCGTTGTTTCAGGGCTATGTGACGGTTGGAATTCGCAAGGCTTTCGGCTGGTCGGCCGTCTTCTACGTGTTCGTTGCGTTGGCCCTGCTCTCCGCCGCGGCACTGGCGCCCACGTTTCGGCGAAGACGTGTTCTCCAGACGAGTAGTCAAACGTAGGCTGAGCTGCCCTTTTTCGATCGTAGCTGAAGCGCGAGCGCCGCCCCCCTTTTCTGTTAAGTTTAGTTCGCTCCCGAAGCCTCCTATCGCGGAGGTTCGGCGGGTCGACGTACCACTACTGGATCAGATCTTCGCTATGACAGATCACGATCGGCAATTTCCGCGAGGTGGCCACCTAACGTCTGGTAGTGAGGATCTGACTCAGTAGTGCAGTCTTGATGCGCGGATAGGGGCAAATGGGGAGAGACCGCTGGGAACGCGAACGCGAGGCGCTGCGCAAGCTGGCACGCGTGTTCGCCGAAGAGACTCGCGGCGGTCTGTTGGAGGAAGCGCTCGAAGCGGTTCTTGCAGCATCGCGTATCGGCTCGGGCGCTGCATTCGCGATGGATCGTGAGTCGCTCGATCTCGTGGCCGAACGGTGGACCTCATCGTCACCCAGCGATCGCACGACTCACCCCTCCTCTCGCGAGCGCTGCAAGCAGGCGCTCGTCGCAGCAGCGGGTCGGGCGGCGAAAATGCGCAGGCTGGTCTTCCTACCCGACGTCGGTCGCTCGGATCTCGAGGCCGAGCATCGGGAGGCGCTCCAGTCGTCGGGCTTTCACGCGCTCGCCGCGCAACCCGTCAAACACCAGCGTGATGTGCTCGGCGTGCTGGTGATCCTCTCGAAGGACCCTACGTCACTCGACGGATCGGTCGCTGCTTTCTTGGAGACCGTCGCCCACGTCGTGGCGCTCGCCGCCGAGCGCGATCGTCGCGTCGAGCGGGAGCTCGGATATCGCGCGGAGCTCGCCGAGGCAGGTCACATGGCGGCTCTCGGATTACTCACCGCAACCGTCGCCCACGAGCTTCGGGGTCCCGTCGCGGCGCTCGGTGTGCAGCTCGCCGAGCAGCAGCAGATCGTCGAGCAGTTGCGTGACGAAGGATCGGATTGGGCGCACAAGATGCTGTCCGAAATGACGGAGTTGCTCGAGGACATGAGGGCTGCCGCGGGCCAGGTGAGCACGGTGATTTCGCAGCTATCCGCCTTGAGCCGCCGCGACACCGCCCCGGACAGGCTCGAACTCGGCGCCGTCGCGCGCGAAGGCCTCGGAATTGCGCGAAGCGCGCTGAAGGGTCGGGGGATCTCGTTGGTGGAAGACTACGCCGGGGGTTGCTACACGCTCGGCCGTCGCGACAACCTCGTGCAGGTCGTGCTCAATTTGGTCTTCAATGCGGCCGATGCTTGTGCCACGTCCAAGCGGGCGAACCCGAAGGTGATCGTACAGACGCGGGTCGAGGGACCGCGGATCGTTCTCTCCATCGATGACACCGGACCCGGCGTGCCGGAAAGCGACATTCACGCCATTTTCCAGCCGTTCTTCACCACCAAAGAGCGCGGTCGAGGGACGGGGCTGGGGCTCAAAATCTGCAGCGACGTCGTCGCCGCCCACCACGGACACATCGAAGTGGTGAACCTCTCGGGCGGAGGGGCCTCGTTCCGCGTCATCCTGCCCAAACTCATCACGACCGGAATTTCGAGCAGCTCGCGGGAGATACCGACCGCGCCTCCTCCCGTCAGCGAGCGCATGGAAGTCAGGCGCGTGTTCGTCGTCGACGATGACGAGCTTTTCACGCGCACCGTCCGCAGAGCGCTCAAGCCGCACGACGTCCGCACCGCCTCCACCGCGTCCGAAGCCGAGATGATGCTGCTGGCCCCGGAATACGAGCCCGATCTGGTCCTCTGCGATTTGGGTTTGCCGGGCATGACCGGAGACATTCTTCACGCACGCATCGCATCCAAGCGGCCGAAAGTCGCCGAGCGCTTCTTGTTCGTGACCGGTGGGGCCTGCAGCAAGAGCGAAGCCGATTATCTGCGTGCCTCTGGGTGCGCGACGCTGCTGAAGCCTATCGACGTGAAAGACATCTGGACCGCGCTCTCCACACCTCCGCCCAAACGGTCCGCCGCGCCGGACAGCGTCGCCACTTTGCGCTCCGATGCCCCACCGCCCTTGCGTTCCGAAGTTCCGACCGTGCCGCCCGGTCCGATCAACCGTCAGGCGAACTCGAAATAATCGACCGGAGACCTACCCGGGCTCGTGTTAGTTTGCGGCGAGAGATGAAAATCCTGCTCCTCGGAGCCAACGGTCAGCTGGGTTACGAGCTGCGCGGCGCGCTCTCCTGTTTCGCCGAGGTCAGTGCATGCTCGCGAGCCGAGGCCGATCTCGCCGACGAAGCATCGACGCGGGACCTCATCGCTCGCTTGCATCCGGCGGTGATCGTGAACGCGAGCGCCTACACGGACGTCGACGGAGCGGAGCGCGAGCCGAAGGTGGCGCACCACATCAACGGCCACATGGTGGGCGTCTTGGGAGAAGAGGCAGTGCGCCGAGGAGCGGGGCTCGTTCACTTTTCGACCGATTTCGTCTTCGATGGAGAGAAGGGAACGCCGTACGTCGAAACCGACACACCCCACCCTCTCGGCGAGTACGCACGTTCGAAGCTCGCCGGCGAAAAGATGCTCGCCGAGACGGATGCGCCGGCCATCGTGTTTCGGACCGCGTGGGTCTACAGCTTGCGCCGCAAGAGTTTCGTCACCACGATGCTGCGTCTCGCGCGCGAAAAGGAGACGCTCGGCGTCGTGACCGATCAAGTGGGAAGCCCCACCTTCTGCCGCGATCTCGCAGAGGCCGTCGCCATGATCCTCTACCGGATGGGCGGCGCCGCGCCGCATGCGATTGCTGCGGCGCGAGGCATCTATCACCTAGCCGGAGCGGGCAGCGTGAGCCGCTTCGAATGGACGCGCGCCATTCTCGAGCTCGACCCGAAGAAAAGCGAGCATCGGACGAAGACCCTGTCGCCCATTCGCAGCGCGGATTTCCCCCTCCCCGCGCGCCGACCGCTGGCGACGCCCCTCGACTGCACCAAAGCGCGCGATCAATGGGGTATCGCCCTGCCCGATTGGCGCGACGCGCTGGCGAGGGCACTCTCGAGCTGAGCGCCCTCACTGCTTTTGAAATTGAACCCAGTTGAGAGCGATGCCGCCGTCGTCATACACGAACGTCATCACGCGTTGGCCTACCTGCATCGAGAAGGGCACCGTGTAATCGGTCACCACGAACGTCGTCGCTCCGCCGGTGTTCACGGTGAGCGGTCCGGTCACGTTCACACCATCGACTTCGATGTGCATGGTTTTGGCGCTCGCCGACGCCGCCCCGAGCTGAAGCTTGTAGGCCCCTGTCGTGGTGGCGCTGACGCTGTACCGGGTCCATTCGCCGGCAGCGATGGCTGCGACATCGAGACACGTGCCGCCGCATTTCTGCTCGACATCGACGCCTTCGTTGGCGCCCGTGCGGTAACTCCCGAGCGTGTTGGTGGACGTCGTCTCATGGTACGAGATCCCCTCGCCGCCGGCGTCATAGTCCTCGGCCTCTAGCCGGTACCAGATCGCCGCCGATCCGATGCTGACGGGCGTTCCCTTGTACGGTGTTCCCAAGTAGGACTGACAGAGGTTGGCCGTCCCACTTGCGCCACAAAACTTGGGCGCGACGCAAACGCCGCAAGAGGTGACGCTGCGCGGTTTGTCGCAGTTGTCCGCACCGCTCACGACTCCGCAGTTTTTACCGAGACGGGAGCAAAAGGTCCCGTCGGACTCGGGCACGCAGCTACCGCCGCCGGCACCCGGGCCGCCGCCCGACCCGCTCGCCCCACTGCTCGACGTGCCGCCGGAGCCGCCGGTTTCGGATCCGCCCCCGGTGCTGCCGCCCCCAGCGCTACCTCCGCTCGAGTCCGGGGTCTCACCCCCCCCGTCGCTCGGGCCCCCCGTACCTGTGGCCCCGCCGGCACCGGTCGTTGCCACGCTATCGGATCCGCCGCTGCCTCCTCCACCGCCCATTGCGGTGGTCGAGGATCCGCCGCTCGCGCCAACCGATGAACCGCTGCCCGCGGCGGCTCCTAGCGAAGCGTCGCGATCGAGCAATCCCGCCTCGTACACGGAACAAGCCGCGCTACCCAGCAACAAGGCGACGGCTGGGTTCAACGTCGAAACTCGTGCGAACCCCACAAGACCACCTTTTCGCAAGGTAGCACGTGTTCCCTTACGACTAGCATTACTGCGTCAGATCTTGCCTATGACAGATCACGATCGGCCATTGCCGCGTGTCGGCCAGGTAAATTACGGCGAGGCCGTCGGAGTTGGGCCACTAGACTGGAATGGCCGTCAGGCCTCGCCTTTGCAGCTTCGCCGCTAGCCGGTTCCGTCTGTCCGGTCAGTAGTTTAGTGGGCTTATGGCTACTCCGATGAAACGATCTGGTAGCGAGGATCTGACGCAGTAATGCTAGGTGAGGTCCCGCCCCAGAGCGGAGGTGCCCTCCGAATCGACGGCGAGACGATGCCACAGCCGTCGTACCCTCGCCCGCAGATCTTTTCGGTGTCGCTGCGGCGCGCGATCGAACGCGATGAGATCGAGGTCGTAACCGGCTTCGGCCATCCTTCGATAGACCGGCGCCAAGTCGACGTTGCCCACGTTGTCGCGAAGCAACATCATTTTCACGAAGGGCATTCCGAGAGACAGGAGCTTGGCGGGGTAAAAGAGCGTGGGGTTCCAGCGGCGCTCGAGATCCATCCGGCGCCTCGTGGCCCACGACGTCCATGATTCGATAGGGACGAAGGCGCCGGGCGAGAAACCATTTTCGACGAGGAACGATGTGAGACCCACCTCGTAGCTCAGAATGACCGGACCTTTGTCGCGGTACGGCAGGACGCTGGCGAAGAAGTCGCGAAAGATAGGCGAGGTCAAAACCCGCCTGCGCAGAACGAGAAAATAACTCTGCAGATGCCAGCGGTACTCGAAGTTGTCGGTCATCGCCCAGAAGTCCGAGCGGTCGTGTTCCATACGACCAAAGATCGGCGCCAGGGGATAAACGGGACCGAACATGCTGGAATTGGTCAGCACCAACTCGTCGACGCCGTGCAAATCGATTCGCTCGAGTGCGTGCTGCCACATTCCAAAGTCGTAGCCGGCGTTGTCCTTCAGAAAGATGGTCTCGGCGTGAGGGCGAACTTTCGCGAGCTCGGATTCCGCGAGCTTCGATGTAGAGACGAAAACGATGCGCGTGCAGTCCTTGCGCAGCTGCTCGAGGTAGTAAACGACGTAGGCTTTCACCTCGTCATGGCCATCGTAATGGGCGAAAAGAACGACGCGGTTCATGAAATGGCAGGCCTGTCCCCCCGACGATTCGAAGCTAAGGACGTACGGGTCGGAAGCCATTCGACCGTTGGTACGACCCTCTCGGCTCGACTAGAGTACCTTGCAAGTCAACCATGAGTTCAACCTATCTCGTGACCGGCGGCGCAGGTTTCATCGGATCCAATCTGGTTCACCATCTGCTCGCCCGAGAGCCCGACTCGAAGGTCGTCGTCTACGACCGCCTGACCTATGCCGGCAATCTCGACAACCTGAGCGCGATCGCCAACGACCCGCGCTACCGCTTCATCCAGGGGGACATCTGCGATCGTGAACGCGTGCGCCAGGCTCTCGATGAAACGACTCCCAACGTCGTCTTCAACTTGGCGGCGGAATCCCATGTGGATCGGTCCATCGACGGGCCGAGCGAGTTCGTGCGAACGAACGTCAACGGCACGTTCGAAATGCTCGAGGGGGCGCGCGCCTTGCTGGCTTCCCGAGACGTGGCCTTCCGGAAGGACTTCCGTTTCGTTCACGTGTCCACCGACGAGGTGTTCGGTTCCCTCGGTCCGCAAGGATTCTTCACCGAGGCCACCCAGTATGCTCCGAACTCGCCGTACGCGGCGTCCAAGGCGGGGGCCGATCACCTCGCCCGCGCGTATTTTCATACCTACGGCCTGCCCGTTCTAACCACGAATTGCTCCAACAATTATGGTCCCTATCAGTTCCCGGAAAAGCTCATTCCCTTGACCATTCTGAACGCGCTCGAGAAAAAGCCGCTGCCCATTTACGGCGACGGAAAAAACGTTCGTGATTGGCTGTTCGTCCTTGACCATTGTGAGGCTCTTCATCTGGCAGCGACCCGCGGTCGTCCCGGCGAGACCTACAACATCGGTGGCAAGAACGAGCGAACCACTCTCGAGATCGCCCACGCGGTATGCGATGTGCTCGACCGGCTAGCGCCTCGCACCAACGGGCGCCAATCGTCGTACCGAGAGCTCATCACGTTCGTCGCCGATCGACCGGGCCACGACCGGCGTTATGCGATCGATCCCAGCAAGATCGGTCGCGAGCTCGGCTGGGAACCCAGCACACCGTTCGAACGAGGAATCGAGCAGACCGTCATCTGGTATCTCAAGAATCGCGCGTGGTGCGATCGAATCACCAGCGCGGTCTACCAGCGCGAGCGGCTCGGGCTCATCGAGGCCCAGCGATGAAGGCACTCGTTCTAGCGGGAGGCGCCGGGACACGTCTGCGCCCCCTCACGCATACCGGAGCCAAGCAGCTGGTACCGGTCGCCAATCGGCCGGTGCTCATGTACGTGATGGACAACCTGACCGATGCCGGCATTCGCGACATCGGCGTCATCATTTCGCCCGAAACCGGCAAGGAGATCATCGCCGCCATCGGCGATGGCTCGCAGTGGCGCGCCAAGTTCACCTTCATTCCACAAGATCGTCCGGGCGGGCTCGCCCACGCGGTGGCGACGGCCAAGCCCTTCCTGGACGGCTCGGACTTCGTCATGTACCTCGGCGATAACTTGATCGGAATGATGATCCGTGAGTCGGTGCTGAAGTTCGAGGCCGACACCAGCTGCGCGGCCGCGGTCATGTTGAAAGAAGTGCAGAATCCGTCCGCCTTCGGGGTGGCCGAGGTCGACCAAGCCGGCCAAGTCACCCGATTGGTCGAGAAGCCGAAGGAGCCGAAGAGCAACCTCGCACTGGTCGGTGTCTACATGTTTCGGCCCTCGATTTTCGAGGCGATCTCGCAGATAGAACCTTCTCCAAGAGGCGAACTCGAGATCACGGACGCGATCAGCAAGCTCATCGAGCTCGGAGGCAAGGTGCAGTTCTCTCGCCTCACTTCGTGGTGGCTCGACACTGGAAAAAAAGACGATCTGCTCATCGCCAACCACATCGTTCTCGACGACTGGCTGAAGCCGGAGATCGCGGGTGAGATCGACGAGCAGAGTCAGATCATCGGGCGAGTGCGTCTCGAGAAGGGGGCTCGCATCGAGCGCTCGAGCGTGCGCGGACCGGTGACCATCGGCAAAGGCGCGATCATTTCCGACTCACGCATCGGACCCTTCACGGCGATAGGGCAAGGCGTCACGATCGTTCGCTCCACCGTGGAGCACTCGGTGTTGATGGAGGGAAGCCGCGTCGTCGACGTCGGGAGGTTGGAAGACTCGCTCATCGGAAAACGAGTCGTCGTTCATCCTGGCGCGGCCCGCCGCGGGGCGTTATCGTTGATGGTGGGCGACGACTGTGTCATCGAGCTTGCCGCGGACTGAATCGTCATGAGCTCTGGCAAGGTGCGAATCTTGGTGGCCAAGCCCGGTCTCGACGGGCACGACCGCGGCGCCAAGATCGTGGCCCGTGCGCTGCGCGATGCCGGTTTCGAGGTCATCTACACCGGTTTGCATCAGACACCGGAAATGATCGCCAACGCCGCGGTGCAGGAAGACGTGGACGCGGTGGGGCTCTCCATCATGAGCGGCGCCCACAATACCCTCTTTCCAGCCGTGCTCGAGGCGCTGCGCGCCAAGGGAGCGCACGACGTGGTGGTTTTCGGGGGCGGCATCATCCCCGACGACGACATCCCTGCACTCGAGGCGGCGGGAGTGAAGGGTGTTTTTACGCCGGGCGCGTCACTTGCCGACATCATCGCTTGGGTGCACAGCAACGTGACACCGCGCGCCGCGTAAGAAATATTCTTTGTCGACGGCACTAGTTGAGGCCCACGACCTGCGATGGTAGTTGGGGTCGTTGCTGACCCGTTCGACACTCTTTTGCGTCTGCATCGCGACATTTTTCGCGGCAACTCAGTCGAGCAGCGCTGCCGCTCCGAAAAAGTCTCGCTTCGTGCACGTGCCGCCCGCGGAACAGGTGGTGCTGACGCCGATTCCTCTCTGGGTCGAATCGAGCGATCCCACCATCACGCGCGTGGTCGTTCGTTACCGAGGTTTTGGGATCAACGAATGGACGACACTCGAGCTGATCCGCAGCGGCACCGGATGGGCTGGGGAAATTCCTTGCCGCGATGTGGGCACCGTCACCGGGGTGCTCCGTTATTACGTGAGCGCGTACAACGACGAGGGTGAGGTCATCGCCTGGCAAGGATCGTCGGCCAAGCCGATCCGAGTGCGAATCCGACGCACTATCAAGTCGGCTCCCCTGCATCTACCCGACAAACCGCCACCCGCACGTTGCGTGGATCCGAGCGACTGCCCTCCGGGATTTCCGGGATGCAAGGCGCGCGCAGTCGGCGACAACACCTGCGCGTCGAACGACGACTGCGAGGAAGGTTCGACCTGCAGCCCCGCCCAAAAATGCGAGCTTCCGCCCGACAACCGCAAAAAGAACTGGCTCACGCTGGGCGTGGTGCAGGACGTCATCATCCTGACGGGATCCGACTTTTGCACCGCCAGTGAGCAGGACGCCCGCGCTTACTCCTGCCTCCGGCAAGACGACGGCGCTACCTACTTCGGCACCCCCTTGGCTGATCCGAGCAGCTCCCGATTTACCGGCGCTTCGACGACACGCATTTTTCTCGGGTACGACCGCTTCGTGGCCGAGCAGGTCGTTGTCGGCTTTCGAGTCGGCTACGTCGTGCGCGGCGCTGCCCCGGCGATCGAGTACCGCACCCGCTCACTTCCGATCTTGGCCGAGGCGCGGATCGGCCTCTGGTTCGGAGCCGACAAGGCGGTGCGGCCTCTTTTTTTCTTGAGCGGCGGCTATTCGCCCTATGATTTCGAGTTTCAGACGACCGTGCGGGAGGACCCCAGCGCTCCCATGGTCCAGGTCAATCCTCCCTCTCAGACGCTGGACGTCTGGACGACTCGCGGCCCCTGGTTCGCTGAGCTCGGGTTCGGCGTCATGTTCGCGACCTCGGGCTCGACCGGGTTGCTCCTCGAGCTCGGCGTCGCGCGGACGTTTCCCAACGCATCGACGGTGATCAGACCCGCGCTCTCGTTCGCGGTGGGTTTCTAATCACTTCGACGTGCGCGTCGTCGAGACACGAGGAGCCCACCCAATCCGAGGGCGAGCAGGCCGCCCCACCTGCTCGAGGGGTGCGTGTTCGGCGCGGTAACCTTGCACGCGCAGCCGCCGACGAGGCTGTTGTCTTCGGC
>WNGB01001363.1_pt1 | contig 39959 bp, 32 predicted proteins | sample 5400681 | NCBI WGS metagenome assembly WNGB01 (sample SAMN13153367, study PRJNA577476) | soil metagenome | isolation source: 115 cm soil or saprolite under grassland replicate 2 | place: USA:California | collected 2016-06-15 | reverse complement strand
GACGGCCTGGAGGAGAAGTGGGGCACGCGCTGGGACGAGCAGCAGACGTACGCCTTCGACCGCTCGAAGCAGCGCGCGGAGGTATACGCCGTCGACACCCCGCCGCCGACGGTCTCCGGCTCGCTGCACATCGGGCACGTGTTCTCGTACACCCACACCGATCTGGTGGCGCGCTACCAGCGGATGCGCGGCAAGACGGTGTTCTACCCGATGGGCTGGGACGACAACGGCCTCCCCACCGAGCGCCGGGTGCAGCACTACTTCGGCGTCCGCTGCGACCCTTATCTGCCTTATGACCCGGACTTCCAGCCGCCGGCCGAAGCGCCGAAACAGCAGGTCGCGATCTCGCGGCGGAACTTCATCGAGCTGTGCCACCGGCTGACCGCGATCGACGAGCAGGCGTTCGAGGAGATCTGGCGGCGGCTCGGGCTGTCGGTGGACTGGGCGTACCTCTACACGACGATCGGGGACGCGGCGCGGGCGGCGAGCCAGCGGGGGTTCCTGCGGAACCTGATGCGCGGCGAGGCGTACCCGGCGCAGGCGCCGACGTTGTGGGACACCACCTTCGGCACCGCGGTCGCCCAGGCGGAGCTGGAGGACCGGGAGCGGCCGGGGGCGTACCACCGACTGGTTTTCCGGGCGGAGGACGGCAGCGCCGTGCCGATCGACAGCACCCGGCCGGAGCTGCTGCCGGCGTGTGTCGCGGCGGTCTGCCACCCCGACGACGACCGTTACCGCTCCCTCGTCGGCCGCACGTTGCGCACCCCACTCTTCGACGTCCCGATCCAGGTGTACGCCCACCCGCTGGCCGACCCGGCCAAGGGCACCGGCATAGCCATGATCTGTACGTTCGGCGACCTCACCGACGTGACCTGGTGGCGGGATCTGCAGCTGCCGACCAGGCCGATCGTGGGCCGGGACGGCCGTCTGGTCGACGAGGCTCCCGAGGGGGTGGCCGGGCCGTACGACCAACTCGCTGGGCTCTACGTCAAGCAGGCCCGGCGGCGGATCGTCGAGCTGCTGCGGGACGCGGGCGCGCTCGACGGTGAGCCGCGCGAGATCACCCACCCGGTGAAGTTCTACGAGCGCGGCGAACAGCCGCTGGAGATCGTCACCACCCGCCAGTGGTACCTGCGCAACGGCGGCCGCGACCTGCCGCTGCGTTCACAGCTGCTCGACCGGGGCGACGAGCTGGAGTGGGTGCCGGAGCACATGCGGCACCGGTACCGGCACTGGGTGGAGGGCCTCACCGGCGACTGGCTGGTCAGCCGGCAGCGCTACTTCGGGGTGCCGATTCCGGTGTGGTATCCGCTGGACGAGGTCGGCCTGCCCGACCACGACCGGCCCCTGGTGCCGCACGAGGCGTCGCTTCCGGTGGATCCGTCGTCGCAACCGCCGCCCGGCTTCGACGAGGCGCAGCGCGGCCGGCCGGGCGGGTTCATCGCCGACCCGGACGTGATGGACACCTGGGCCACCTCGTCGCTGACCCCGCAGCTCGCCGGCGGCTGGGAACGCGACCCCGACCTGTACGGCCGGGTGTTCCCGATGGACCTGCGGCCGCAGAGCCACGAGATCATCCGTACCTGGCTGTTCGCCACCATCGTGCGCAGCCATCTCGAGCACGGTGTGCTGCCGTGGCGGCGTACGGTCATCTCCGGCTGGATCCTGGATCCGGACCGCAAGAAGATGTCCAAGTCGGTCGGCAACGTGGTGACCCCCGCCGACTGGCTCGACAAGTACGGCTCCGACGCGGTCCGCTACTGGGCGGCGTCCGGCCGGCCCGGTATGGACACCGCCTTCGACGAGAACCAGATGCGGGTAGGCCGGCGGCTCGCGGTGAAGCTGCTCAACGCGTCGAAGTTCGTACTGAGGCTCAATCCGGTGCTCGGCGGCACCGTGACCGAGCCGCTGGACCGGGCGATGCTCGCCGGACTGTCCACTGTGGTCGCCGACGCCACCGCCGCCTTCGAACGGTACGACCACACCGCCGCCCTCGACGCGGTGGAGCAGTTCTTCTGGACCTTCTGCGACGACTACCTGGAGCTGGTCAAGGAACGCGCGTACGGGACCCGCGGGGCGGCGGGGGCCGGCTCGGCGCAGGCCGCGCTGGCGCTCGCGCTCTCGGTGCAGCTGCGGCTGTTCGCGCCGTTCCTGCCGTACGTCACCGAAGAGGTCTGGTCGTGGTGGCGGTACGGCTCGATCCACCGTGCCCCGTGGCCCACCGCGAACGAGGTCTCCCGCTCCGCGGACGGCGTCTCCGCGCGGCTGCTGGAGGTGGTCGGCGGGGCGTTGTCGCAGGTCAGACGGGCGAAGTCGGATCGCAAGCTGTCGATGCGCGCCGAGGTCGGCCTGGCCGAGATGATCGCCCCGGCGGACGTGGCGTCCCTGCTGGAACAGGCCGCCGGCGACCTCGCCGCCGCCGGCCGCATCGAAAAGCTCGACATCAAACCCAGCGAAGTCTCCGAGCTGATCGTCGCCTGCGCCTTCTGACCCCTCGCCCGCCGCGCGGGCCCGTGCCGCGGAGGGGTCAGAAGTCGCCGCCGCCGAAGTCACCGCCGCCGAAGTCGAAGCCGCCGCCGTCGGAGCCGTCGAAGCCGCCACCGGCGTCGGAGGCGTCGCCCGAGCCGTCGCCGTCGTACGCTTCCGCGCCGTCGGCGTATCCGTCGGCGTAGTCGCCGCCGCCACCGAACCCGCCGTCGAACAACGCGTCGAACAGCAGCATCCCGCCGAACACCCCGGCGCCCGTGGCGAGCGCCGACTTCCACCACGGCTGCGAGTAGTAGCCGGCCGGCACGTTGCGGCCCTGCATCCGCCCGCCCGGGTAGTAGTACGGGGTGTCGTCGGCGTACCGCGGGCCGGCCTTGAGGTGCTCGCCCTCGACGGTGACTTCACGCTCGGAAGTGATCACGCCGTTCTGCCGCTGCACCTCGGTCTGCGGCAGCTCGGGGCCGGGGTCCAACCCGAGTCCTTCGCGAGCGGCCCGTACGTAGTGCAGGCCTTCGATGGCGGTCTGGCCGGCCAGCTCGTACTGCCGGGTGGTCTTGGCGGCCTCGAGCTGGCTGCCGGCGGCGTTGTACCGCTCCCCCGCGTCGACCAGCGCCTGTTTCACGGCCTGGTCCTCGTTCGGCTCCAGGTTCATCACCTGGCCGCCGAGCCGCTCGTACCACCGTTGGCCGTCGGCCCGCGCGTCGGCGAGCCGGTGTGCCTGCCGTTCCCGGCTGGACCGCCGCCACCACACCGCGGCCCCGATCCCTCCGACGACCAACACCACGAGAAGTACACCGGTCACAGGCTCCATCCTTCGACGGTACCCGGGCGAGGCCGGTGCCACGGCAGCGCCCGCCTGGTGCGGGCGGGCATCGCCGGACGGCTCAGACGTCGGTGAGGAACCGGCGCTTCATCGACGGCACCCGGTCGACCAGCCGGAAGAACGTACGCCCGGCGAACCGGGACACCGCGCTGTCCGAGGTGGCCTGCTTCGCCGTGGTCAGCGACCGGCGTACGGCGTCGAAGCCGTAGTCGCGCAGCTGGTGCTCGTACTCCCGGATCGCCGGCAACAGGGGCAGGTCGCCGCGGTGCGCCGCGACCAGGTGGTGGCACAGGAGTGCCGCGTCGCGCAGCGCGGTGTTGGCGCCGATCCCCTGGAACGGGGTCATGCTGTGGATCGCGTCGCCGAGCAGCGTGATCGTGCTGGTCGGCCACGGGTCTACCGGGGTCGCGGTGTGGACCGGCAGGACGGCGATCGTGGCCGGGTCGGACTCGGCGACCAGGCGGCGCAGGTCCGGGTGCCAGCCGTCGATCATGCGCAGCGCCACCTGTTGCAGCGCCGCGTTGTCCAGCGTCTCCAGCTGGTCCCCGGCCGGATACCGGTCGCGCTGCGTGGTGAAGCCCCACATCAGGTAGTCGCTGGTGTTGTCGAACAGCAGCCCGGGTTGCTCGGCCGCGGCCGCGTCGTCGGCCCCGATTCCGCCCACCGGCACCGGGATCCGCTGCCGGTCGAACTCCTGCACCGCGAGGAACATCGCGTGCCCACCGGGCGCGCCGGACACGAACGCCGCGCCGGACCGCAGCGGCTCCGGCAGCAGCGGCCGGGTCTCGTCGGTGAGCGGCAGCTTGCCGGCGATGCCGGCGATGCCGGTGTCGACCCGCTCGGCGTGGGGCAGGTACTGCTGCCGTACCCGCGAGCGGCCACCGTCGGCGGCGACCAGTACGTCCCCGGTCGCCTCGCTGCCGTCTTCGAAGTACGCCGTGACCGTGCCGTCGGGCCGCTGCTCGTACCGGACGAACTTCTTGTCGAAGTGCACCACGTCCTCCAGGCCGGCGAGCAGCACCTGCCGCAGCGTGATCCGGCTGACCGAATGGTGAGCGGCCGCCGGGTCGGGTACGGCGCCGCCGGTGATGTCCTCGGGCGAGATGCGCAGCAGGGTCCGCATCCGCTCGGTGAGGAAGCTGAACCCGCCGCCCTTGCCGGTGGTGGCGACGAAGGTGTCGAACAGCTCCGGCGGCAGGCACTCGTGGAGGGCCCGGCTGCCGGCCGGGCTGATGTGGATCCGGTACCCCTGCAGCCGGTCGGTACGGGTGCGGTCCCGCTCGTACACCGCGACGCTGACGCCGGCCCATTTCAGGCCCTGCGCCAGGCAGAGCCCGCCGATGCCGCCACCGACGACCAGTACGTGAAACGACTTGTTGGACATGTCAGCCTCCCTGGCTCCCGAACATCGTTCGCTGTGCGCGAACACTGTTCTATCACGGAACGGCGTTCGTCACAAGAACGTTGTTCGGTAGCCGCTACACTCTCGAGACATGAGCGAGCCAGCCGTCCCGCCGCCGCCGTGGCACCGACCCGCCAAGCCGGCCACCAGGCCGGCGCTGTCCCAGGACGCGATCGTGGCGGCCGCGCTGCGGGTGCTCGACGACGAGGGCCTGGACGCGATCAGCATGCGGCGCGTCGCCCAGGCGCTCGGCACCGGCGTCGCCTCGCTGTACGTACACGTCGCCAACAAGGAGCAGCTGCTGCAACTGCTGCTCGACCGGATCTACGGCGAGCTCACGGTGCCGCCCGCCGACCCGGCCCGCTGGCAGGAACAGATCAGGGACTTCGCGCGGGACCTGCGCGGCCTGCTGCTGCGGCATCGCGACATCGCGCGGATCACCTTCGGCCCGATGCCGGTCGGCCCCAACTTCGTGGTCGTACTCGAAGGGTTCATGGCGATTCTGGACGCCGGCGGGGTACGCGGACCGCTCGCCGGAGCCACCGGGGACATCCTCTCCCTGTACGCCCAGGCGTTCGCCCTCGAAGAGTCCGCCAGCTACGCGGCCACCACGAAACCCGACGGCAAGGCGATGCAGGACTACCTGGGCTCACTGCCGGCCGACCGGTTTCCCCACGTGATCGGGATCGCCGCGATGATGCAGGACGGCAACGCCGACGACCGGTTCGAACTCGGGCTCGACCTGCTGCTGCGCGGCATCGAGTCGTCCCGCGACCGCGGATAGGCCCCTCGGGTCCCGGCGGGGCGGCGTGCTTTTGTCGTACCCACCGATCATGGTTTACGGCATGACGACCGTCCTGCTGGTGCTGATCTGCCTCGCCGTCGGAGTCGGGCTGGGCTGGTTCGCCGCGCAGTCGCGGGCCGGCACCGAGACCGCGCGGCTGGCCGCGACCCTGGACGCCACCCGGGCCGGCGAGGCGCGGCTGGAGCAGTCGCTGCGACTGCTGTCGCACGAAGCCGGCAACGAGCAGCGCACCGCGGTCGGCCAACTGATCGCGCCGTTGCAACAGTCTCTGCTGCGGTACGAGGAGCGGATCGCCGAGCTGGAGCGCGACCGGATCGACGCGTACGCGTCCCTGCGTACCCAGGTCGGCCAGATGCGGGACACGTCCGAGCAGTTGCGCAGCGAGACCCGGCAGCTGGTCTCCGCGCTGCGGGCGCCCCAGGTGCGTGGCCGGTGGGGCGAGCACCAGCTGCGCCGGATCGTGGAGGCGGCCGGCCTGCTCGAGCACTGCGACTTCACCGAACAGGTCACCACCGGGTACGAAGGCCGGGTGCTGCGTCCCGACATGGTGGTGTCGCTGGCGGGCGGCAAACAGGTGGTGGTCGACGCGAAGGCCCCGTTCTCGGCGTACCTGGAGGCGATGGAGGCCCGTGACGAGCCGAGCCGCGTCGCGAAGCTGGACGCGCACGCCAGGCACCTGAGAAGCCACGTCGACCAGCTCGCCGCGAAGGAGTACTGGACGGCGTTCGACCCGACCCCCGAGTTCGTGGTGCTGTTCGTACCGGCGGATCCGTTCCTGGACGCGGCGTTGCAGCGGGACCCGACGCTGCTCGAGCACGCCTTCGGACGCAACATCGTGCTCGCCACCCCGGCCACCCTGGTCGCCCTGCTCCGTACGGTGGCGTACGCCTGGCGGCAGGAGGCGCTGGCCCGCAACGCCGCCGAGGTGCACACCCTCGGCAAGGAGCTGTACTCCCGGCTGGCCACCATGGGTGGCCACATCGGCAAGCTCGGCAGCGCGCTCGGCACCGCGGTGACCTCGTACAACAAGGCGGTCGGGTCGTTGGAGAGCCGGGTGCTGGTGACCGCCCGCAAGTTCGCCGACCTCGGGGTCTCCGGCGAGGAACAGCCCACCCCGGAGCAGGTGGAGTCGGCGCCGAGGCAGTTGCAGGCGCCCGAGCTGGTCGCCAGCGAGCAGCAGAGCCTGATCGCGCTGGACGAGACGTCACGGCTGGTGCTCGACCCTCGTACCGGCGCCCGGCTCGACGACGCGGGTATCTCCCCCTTCCGCCGGGCCGCGGACCCGAGTACGAAATGAGGTGAGGGGCAGCCGCTGATCCGGCGGGGGCGAGTCAGCCGGACGCCGTCACTCCAACGTCGGAGGTCGGATCATGCATCCTGGACTCGCCGTCGCCTTCTCCGCCTGTGTCGCCGCCGCGGTGCTACCCGCCGCGGCGCCGGCGTCCGCAGCACCGTCGGACGCGCCGTGGGGAAGCTCCGTACCGTTCACCAACACCGTCGCCAGCGAGCCGTTCGAGGCGGGCGGCTATCCCGTACCCGACGGTGCCACCGCACCCACCCCCGGGACCTGCCGCCTCGGCGACTACAACTCCAACCTCTCGGAGTCGTGGATCGCGGTGCAGCCCGGCACCGAGAACCTGGTCGGCACCTCGAAGGTGTTCTTCGAGAAGTACTCCACGTTCTACGACTTCCACCTCGGCTCGCACCGGATCCTCAACGGCGAGCCGGCCGGGTCGAACATCGTCCAGGGGTACGAGTGCGTCTCCACCGGCACCCAGGCGATGCCGCCGTCGTGGACCAACAACACCGACCCGAACGTCGCGTTCGACACCAAGGGGCGGGCGTACCAGGTGACGCTGCCGTTCAACGCGTTCTGGGCCAACCTGCACCCGAACTCGAACATCGCGATCTCGTACTCGGACGACCTGGGGCAGCACTGGGTGAAGGGCAACGGCGGCGAGCCGCTGGAGCACGCGCCGAACTGGTCGAGCCTGTCGTTCGGCTTCGTCGAGGACAAGCAGTGGGTCGCGGTCAACCACTTCCCCGGCAACAGGTACCAGGACCACGTGTACGCCGCGTGGGCCGTCTACAACGGCAGCACCACGAAGATCAACCTGGCGGTCTCCAAGGACCGTGGGCAGACCTTCACCAAGCGGGCCACCGTCACCAGGCCCAACCAGACCGGCCCCACCAACGAGTACGTGTACCCGTCCGTCGACCCGAACGGCGACGTCTACCTGGCGATCGCCTCTAACTCGCCCGCCACCGCCGGCACCAAGACGATCTACGTGGCCCGCTCCACCGACGATGGCGCGACCTTCGGTCCCTGGCGGAAGGTGGCGGACGCCCGGACGATCGACGGCTGCTGCCTGCCGAACACCCGGTTCCGGGACGGCATCCTGCAGAACTTCGCCGCGAGCGAGGACTACCCGGGCCACCTGTACGTGACCTGGGAGGCCTGGGACGGCACCCAGATGGACGTCTACTTCTCCCAGTCGACCAACGCGGGGGCCACGTGGTCGACGCCGACACAGGTCAACGACCCCGACGTCACCACCGACCAGTTCCAGCCGAGCATCGCGACCGGCCCCGGCGGCGCGGTCGCTGTGGCGTTCTACGACCGGCGGCAGGCGTGTCCAGACGACCCGGCGATCCTGCCGGCGGACGTCGGGCGTACGAACTTCTGCATCGACGTGACGCTGCAGGTGTACTCCGACTCGGGCGCCGGCGCGGTCCCGACCGGCGGGAACGTACGGTTCACCCAGTTCACCTGGGATCCGGAGCAGCCGGGGCAGACCATCGACGGACTGGACCAGATGGCCTGCGCGTCGCACCACAACCCGTGCCTGGTCCGGTCGTTCATCGGCGACTACTTCGGCCTGGCCGTCTCCGGCACCACGGTGTACGGCTTCTTCGTCTCCACCCACTACCCGTCGGCCGTGACGTCCGACCAGGGCGGCCCGGTCTACTACCAGCAACAGGTCCTGGCCAAAGCACTACGCACCGACCTCAACATCTGACCGAGAACATCTGACCGGGCCATTCGCGATCTTGGAGAGTCATCGGGCACACAGCCCGGTAACTCTCCAAGATCGGCGGGGGCTCGTCAGGAGCGGGCGGCGGCTTTGAGGTCGCGGCGGAGCTCCGGTGGGAGTGCGAAGGTGAGGCGCTCCTCGGCGGTGGTGACCTCTTCGACGTCGGTGAAGCCGCGCTCGGCGAGCCACGCCAGCACCTGCTCCACCAGCGCCTCGGGCACCGACGCGCCCGAGGTCAGCCCCACCGTGGTCGCGCCCTCCAGCCACTCCTCGGAAATCTCATGATCGAAGTCCACGAGGTACGCGGCCCGCGCCCCGGCGTCGACCGCCACCTCGCGCAGCCGCTGCGAGTTGGAGGAGTTCACCGAGCCGACCACGATCACCACGTCGCACCGCGACGCGATGTCCTTGACCGCCAGCTGCCGGTTCTGGGTGGCATAGCAGATGTCGTCGCTGGGAGGCGCCTGCAGCAACGGAAGCTTCTGCTTCAGCCGGTCGACGGTCTCCATGGTCTCGTCCACCGACAGCGTGGTCTGCGACAGCCACACCACCTTCGACGGGTCCTTGACCTGGATCTTCTCGGCCTCGTCCGGCCCGTCGACGAGCTGGATGCTGGCCGGCGCCTCGCCCATCGTGCCGATGACTTCCTCGTGGCCCTCGTGGCCGATCAGGACGATGTCGTACCCGTCGTTGGCGAAGCGTTTCGCCTCCTGGTGCACCTTCGTGACCAGGGGACACGTCGCGTCGATCGCCTTCAGGTTGCGTTCGCGGGCCTGTTCGTACACCTCGGGGGCCACGCCGTGTGCGGAGAAGACGACGGTCGCCCCTTCGGGGACCTCCTCGTTCTCCTCCACGAAGATCGCGCCCCGCGCGGTGAGGGTCTCCACCACGTGCCGGTTGTGCACGATCTGCTTCCGTACGTAGATCGGCGCGCCGTACAGGTCGAGGGCCTTCTCCACCACCTCGACGGCGCGGTCCACCCCGGCGCAGTAGCCACGCGGCTTCGCGAGCAGCACCCGCTTACGGGCGCCCGCGCCGGTCACGGTCTCCGCGGTGTCAGACACAGCCGCCATGGTACGTGCGCCCGTGCCCGACTGCCTCCGGACCGCCACCACCGAGCCCACCGCCCCGCTCGTGGTGAGACCTTCGCCACGCCCGGCGCCCATAACGCCCAGACCCAGCACCACCGCGCGCAGCAGTTGCTGCCGAAGTGGCGTCCTCGCCGCGCTGGCGGTCGGCGGCGCATAGCATGTGCGCCGGCGCCCGGCATCCGGACGCAGCCTCAGCGACGGGAGGACGACGATGTCCCACGGCGTTCACGACCATCCTGAAGATGCCCGAAACGACGACATCCTGATCTGGGTGAACGGGGAGCTGAAACCCCGCGCCGAGGCGGTGGTGTCGGTGTTCGACTCGGGGTTCGTACTCGGTGACGGGGTCTGGGAGGGGCTGCGGATCCACCGCGGCCACCCCGCGTTCCTCGACGCCCACCTGGACCGGCTGTACGAGGGCGCCACCGCGATCGCGCTGGACATCGGCATGGACCGTGCCGCCCTCACCGAGGCGATCTACGCCACGCTGCGGGCCAACGAGATGACCGACGGCGTCCACGTACGGCTGATGGTGACCCGGGGGGTGAAGCGGACGCCGTACCAGGATCCGCGGGTGACGGTGGGGCCGGCGACGGTGGTGATCATCGCGGAGCACAAGACCCCGTCACCGGAGACCGCAGAGCGCGGCATCACGCTGTTCACGGTGCACGTACGCCGCGGCTACCCGGACGTACTCGACCCGAAGCTGAACGCGCACAGCAAGCTCAACGACATCACCGCGTGCATCCAGGCGTACACCGCGGGGGCGGACGAGGCGTTGATGCTCGATCCGCACGGCTTCGTCGCGACCTGCAACTCGACCCACTTCTTCATCGTGCGGCGCGGCGAGGTGTGGACATCGTCGGGACAGTTCTGCCTCGGCGGGATCACCCGCGGCAACGTACTGCGGGTGTGCGAGGAGGCGGGGATCCCCGCGTACCAGAAGAGTTTCAGTCTCACCGACGTGTACGGCGCGCAGGAAGCGTTCGTGACCGGCACCTTCGCCGGCATCGTGCCGGTACGCGAGATCGACGGCCGCCCGATGGCCCCCGGCCCGATGACCCGGCGGCTGCGGGAGCGCTACGCCGACCTGGTCGACCGTGACGTCGCGGCGGCCGAGGCGAACCACGGAGGCGAGCGGTGATCCGGGTCGCGATGTGGTCCGGGCCGCGCAACATCTCGACCGCCTTGATGCGCTCCTGGGAGCACCGGGGCGACTGCTTCGTGGTCGACGAGCCGCTGTACGCCCACTACCTGTCGGTGACGCAGCTGGACCACCCGGCGCGGGAGGAGGTGATCGCCGCGGGCGACACCGACTGGCGCCGGGTCGCCGACTGGCTCACCGAAGGGACGCCGGGCGACGGGGCGGCCGTGTTCTACCAGAAGCACATGACCCACCACCTGCTGCCGCACATCACGTACGACTGGATCGGAAAGCTGCACAACGTACTGCTGATCCGCGACCCCCGCGAGGTGGTCGCCTCGTACGTGAAGTCCCGCGCCACCGTGACCCCCGAAGACATCGGCCTGCCGCAGCAGATCACCCTGTACGACGAGCTCACCGCCGCCGGCAGCCCGCCGCCGGTGGTCGACGCCGCCGACTTCCTCCGCGATCCCGAGGGCCACCTGCGGGCGCTGTGCGACCTGACCGGGATCGCGTTCACGGACCGGATGCTGTCCTGGCCGGCGGGGCGGCGCGACTCGGACGGCGTCTGGGCGCCGTACTGGTACGACGCGGTCTGGCGGTCCACCGGGTTCGAACCGTACCGGCCGCGTGAGCCGCGGCTGACCGGCGAACCGGCACGCACCGCCGAGGCGTGCCAGCCCCACTACGACCGGCTGTACGCCGCCCGCCTCACGCTCTGAGTCCCACCCCGCCCGTAGGCTGGCCACCGTGGCCGAGCCTGTCCCCCGTACCAGTGCAGAGGAACCGTGGCCGGTACGGGTGGTGAGCCAGAAGATCAGCTCGTGGATCGCGAAGCTGGGTTGGGTGTGGATCGACGGCCAGGTCGCCCAGGTGACCCGCAGGCCGGGCAGCAGCATGGTGTTCCTGACGCTGCGGGACCCGTCCGCGGACATCAGCCTGCAGGTGACCACCTTCGGTGACGTGTACGACGGCTGCGACCCGCCGCTGCGCGAAGGCTCGCGTGTCGTCGCGCACGCCAAGCCGGAGTTCTACGCGGGCCGCGGCACCCTGTCGCTGCGCGCCGACCAACTGCGTCACGTCGGGCTCGGCGAGCTGCTGGCCCGCCTGGAACGGCTCAAGAAGCTGCTGGACGCGGAGGGCCTGTTCGACCCCGCGTTGAAGCGGCGACTTCCGTTCCTGCCGGCGCGGGTGGGCCTGGTCACCGGGCGGGCCAGCGCCGCCGAACGCGACGTGGTCACCAACGCGCGCAACCGCTGGCCCGCCGTCGCGTTCCGGGTGCTCAACACGCCGGTGCAGGGCCCGACCGCGGTGCCGGCGATGATCGAGGCGCTGACCGCGCTGGACCGCGATCCCGAGGTGGACGTCATCGTGCTCGCCCGCGGCGGCGGCAGCGTGGAGGACCTGCTGCCGTTCTCCGACGAGGCGCTGTGCCGCGCCGTGTACGCCTGCCGTACCCCGGTGGTCAGCGCGATCGGCCACGAGACGGACGCGCCGCTGGTCGACTTCGTCGCCGACGTACGGGCCTCGACTCCCACCGACGCGGCGAAGCGGATCGTGCCGGACCTGGTCGAGGAGGGCCGGCTGATCAGCCTCGCCCGGCGGCGGCTGGACCGCGCCGTGGAACACCGCCTCGAGTCCGAGCAGCACCGGCTGGACGGCCTCCGTACCCGCCCCGCCCTGTCCCGGCCGGCCACGGTGCTGGACCGCCACGCCGAGCAGATCCTGGCCCTGCGGGAGCGCGCGGACCGCTGCCTGCGCCACCGCCTCGACGCGGCCGCCGCGGACCTCACCCACACTGCCGCGCGCCTACGCGCCCTCTCCCCCCAGTCAACCCTCAACCGTGGGTACGCCATCGTCCAACGCCCCGACGCCACCGTCGTACGATCCCCCACCGACGTCACCCCCGGCGACCTCCTGCACATCCGCCTGGCCGAAGGCGCCCTGACCGCCACCACAACCGACCCCAGGCAACCGAACTCCACAAACCCTGAAGCCGAGGTACGCCGATGAGTGAAGACCTGAGTTACGAGCAGGCGCGCGCGGAGCTGGCCGCCGTGGTGGAGAAGCTGGAGGCCGGCGGCGCCACCCTGGAGGAGTCGCTGGCTCTGTGGGAGCGGGGCGAGGCGCTGGCCGACATCTGCCAGACCAGACTCGACGGCGCCCGCGACCGCCTGGACGCCGCCCGCGCCGCCCGCCGAGGCGACCAACCACCCGAGTAGCCGCGCCGCACCCGGAGGCCACTGCGTGACTGCTCTGATCGCAATCCGGTGGCCGGATGTCGTACGTCCGCCGTACCGTCCGTGGGGTGGACGGCGCGCAGCTGGCGATCAGCATCCGGGGTGCGACGAAGCGGTTCGGCGCGATCATCGCGGTCGACGGGCTCGATCTCGACGTACCGGCGGGGATCTGCATGGGCATGGTCGGGCCCAACGGCGCCGGCAAGTCGACCACGATGCGACTGCTGACCGCCCAGGCGATCGCCGACTCGGGCGAGATCGAGGTGCTCGGGTTCCCCGTGCCGGCGCAGAGCAAGCAGGCGCGGGCGCAGATGGGCGTGGTGCCGCAGCAGGACAACCTCGACGCCGAGCTGTCGGTGCAAGCCAACCTGGAGGTCTTCGCGAGGCTCTACCGGGTGCCGCGCCGGGAGCGTGCCGCCGCGGTCGAGCGGGCGCTGCGGATCTCCCAGCTCGCCGACCGGGCCGACACCCAGGTCGACAACCTCTCCGGTGGGATGCGCCGCCGGCTGCTGATCGCCCGCGGCCTGGTGCACCAACCCAGACTGGTGCTGCTCGACGAGCCGACCGTCGGCCTCGACCCCCAGGTACGCCAGCAACTGTGGTCATTGATCGACGCGCTGCGCGCGCAGGGCGTCACCGTACTGATGTCGACGCACTACATCGAGGAGGCGGAGCGGCTCGCCGACGACGTGGCGATGATGAGCCACGGCACGGTGGTCGCCCGTGGCGCGCCCGCCAAGCTGATCAGCGAGCACGCCGGCGACACCGCTCTCGAATACTTCGGCGGACCCGATCGGCTCGCTGAGGTGGAGCAGCTGGCGCGGCAGGCGGGGATGACCACCCGGCGCGCCGGCCCGAGCGTGTCGGTGCTGCGCGCCGAGGACCTCCCGGCCTCGCTCGCCGCGGCCCTGGGCGACGGCGGGGTACGCCGTACCGCCAACCTCGAAGACGTGTTCGTGACCCTCACCGGGGAGTCCGTGGAATGACCGTGCTGTCCGACACCGCGAGGCCGCCCACCCGCCGGCTGCGCTGGATCGAGCCGAGCGCGCTGGCCGGCGTACTGTTCCACGACCGTACGATCTTCCGGCGGTACTGGGCGTCGACCACGTTCTCGGCGGTGGTGGAGCCGACGATCTACCTGCTCGCCTTCGGATTCGGCTTCGGCTCCCTGGTCGCCGTCGTCGGCGGGTACGACTACATCGAGTTCCTCGGCACCGGGATCGTCGCGACGGCGGTGCTGTTCAGCTCGGCCTTCGCGGGGATGTTCCAGAGCTTCATCCGGCGGGTCTACCAGAAGACGTACGACGCGATGCTTGCCACGCCGGTCGACACCCACGAGCTGGTGACCGGCGAGGGCCTGTGGATCGGCCTCAAATCCGGGGTGTACGGCTGCGCCCCGATGCTGGTCGCGATCGGCTTCGGCCTGCGGCCCAGCCCGGGGATGCTGCTGGTGCCGCTGATCGGCGTGGTGACCGGTTGCGGGTTCGGGCTGTTCGGGATCTGGATGAGCGCGATCGTGCCCGGGATCGACTCGTTCAACTACGTGATCTCGGCGCTGCTGACCCCGCTGTTCCTGGTCGCCGGTACGTTCTTCCCGGTCGATACCCTGCCGGGGTTCGCCCAGGTCGCGAGCCAGTTCAACCCGCTCTACCACTGCGTCGAACTGGTACGCCACTCCGTGTTCGTCTCCTGGCGACCGGCCGACCTGTGGCACGTCACCGCCCTGCTGATCTTCGTCGGACTGATGTGGCTGCTGGCCGCCCGCCACATGCGCCGCCGCCTGATCGACTGACCCCGGGCTCGACCCCCGGACCGAACCGCCTCAGACCCGAACCCCCGGCTTCAGAGCTGCAGCGAGCGGGCCAGGGCGGCGAGTTCGTTGTGCGGAGCCTGGCCGAGCACCACGATGGTGCGCTGCGGCTCTAGCAGCACCAGCGCCCGTTCCTTCTCCCGCCCCGGGTACGCCTGCCACGACCGGCCGCCGATCCGCTCGGTGCCGCTCGGGCGGGTCCCGCCGTCCAGCTCGTCCCGCAGCAACGGCTCGGCGTCCGCGTTGCTCTCGATCAACTGGACGAAACCGCCGCTGGGGCTCACGTACCCGATGCGCAGGGTCACGGTGCCGTGGGCGGCACGGGTCACCGCGCTGGTCGGGCGCCAGCCGCTCGGCAGCCCATGGGGCGGGGCGACCGCCAGGCCGGCCTGCCGGGCCTCGGCGACGGCCGGTGCGGGATCCACCACGTTCACCTCGCGATCGCCCCCGAGGAACTGGAACAGTCCCACGATCAAGGCAATCGGGACGAGCAGTACGAGCATCGACAGCACCATGTCGCGGGGCCGCCGACCGGTTCTGGTTTGAGCGATGGCCGGGTTGGTCACGTCAATATGGTCCCGTACCCCGATGTCGGGGCAGTCGCGAGGTCTGCCAAGATTCGAGGAGCCCGTCGTCTCGCCGATGTCTGTGCGCGTAGGAGGCCCACGATGACCCCCGCCGAACAGTCCACCGCCCCGGACGTACGCCAGACCGAGGACCTCGACCGCAACCTGGCACTGGATCTGGTACGAGTCACCGAAGCAGCCGCGATGGCCGCCGGCCGCTGGGTCGGCCGGGGCGACAAGGAGGGCGGCGACCAGGCCGCCGTCGACGCGATGCGGTTACTGATCAACTCGGTGCCGATGCGCGGCGTGGTGGTGATCGGCGAGGGCGAGAAGGACCACGCGCCGATGCTCTACAACGGCGAACAGGTCGGCGACGGCAGCGGCGCCGAGGTGGACGTCGCGGTCGACCCGATCGACGGCACCACCCTGATGAGCAAGGGCATGCCGAACGCGATCGCCGTGCTCGCGGTCACCGAGCGCGGCGCGATGTTCGACCCGTCCGCGGTGTTCTACATGGAGAAACTCGCGGTCGGCCCCGACTGCGTGGACGCCATCGACATCACCGCGCCCGTGGCGGAGAACCTGCGCCGCATCGCGCACGCGAAACGCTCCGCCATCTCCGACGTCACGGTCTGCATCCTGGACCGGCCGCGCCATTCACAGTTGGTCGCCGACGTACGCGACGCCGGCGCGCGGATCGCGTTCATCTCCGACGGTGACGTGGCCGGCGCCATCAGCGCCGCCCGCGAGACCAGCGGCGTCGACGTACTCATGGGAATCGGGGGTACGCCGGAGGGCATCATCGCCGCCTGCGCGCTGAAGTGCATGGGCGGCGCGATCCAGGCGCGGCTGTGGCCCCGCGACGACGCCGAGCGGCAGAAGGCGATCGACGCCGGCCACGACCTGGACCGGGTGCTCACCACCGACGACCTGGTCTCCGGCGACAGCATCTTCTTCTGCGCCACCGGGGTCACCGACGGCAACCTGGTACGCGGGGTGCACTACCGCTCGGGCGGCGCCACCACCCAGTCGATCGTGATGCGTTCCAAGAGCGGCACGATCCGGGTGATCGACTCGTACCACCGGTTGGAGAAGCTGCGCCGCTACTCCGTGGTCGACTTCGACGGCGCGCCGCTGCCGGTCGAGTGACCCCGACTCAACCCGCGTTGGAGGAGTGGCCCGGGAACAGGTGGGCGTCGGGGTCGATCACCACGGCTGCGTTGTTCACCGCGGTGGCGGCCTCGCCGAACCCGACCGCGATCAGGCGTACCTTGCCGGGGTAGTCGCAGATGTCGCCGGCGGCGAAAACCCGGGGCAGGTTGGTGGCCATCGTGGTGTCCGCCTTGATGTGGCGCTTGTCGATCTCGAAGCCCCAGTCGGCGAGCGGCCCCAGATCCGCCGTGAACCCGAGCGCGGCCACGATGGTGTCGGCCGGTACGATCCTCGGCTCCTCGCCGCGTACCACGATCTCGGCGCCCTCCACCCGGCCGTCACCCAGGATCTTCGTGACCTCCGCATTGACGACGATCGGTACGCCGAGCTCCCGTACCCGCTCCACCGTGGCGGCGTGGGCGCGGAACTTCTCGCGCCGGTGCACCAGGGTGACCTGCTTCGCGATCGGGTGCAGCGCGAGCGCCCAGTCGAACGCCGAGTCGCCACCGCCGACCACCACGACGTCCTCGCCCCGATGAGCGTCCAACGCCGGTACGAAGTACACGACGCCCCGGCCCTTGAACTCGTCCGCCGCGGGCAACGGCCGGGACGTGAAGCTCCCCATGCCGCCGGTCACCAGGATCGCGCCGCAGTGGATCGTGGCGCCGCTGTCCAGCTTCAGGGTCGGCTTGTCGTCGGCCTCGTACTCCAGCGTCTCGGCGCGCTCCCCCAGGAAGTACTGCGGGTGGTACGGAGCCGCCTGCTCGACCAGGTTGGCGACCAGCTCGCGTCCCTTGACCGCCGGGAAGCCCGCCACGTCGTAGATCAGCTTCTCCGGGTACATCGCGGTGACCTGGCCACCCGGCTCCGGCAGTGCGTCGATCAGCGCGGTCGACAACCCCCGGAAGCCCGCGTAGTACGCCGCGAACAGGCCGGTCGGGCCCGCGCCGACGATCGCGACGTCGACCTCGAGCCGGGTGCTGTGTGTGCGGGGCTTGGTCACGATTACTTCGTACCAGGAATCAGCCCAAACGCACCAGCACCCGCCTCAGGCCAGGCAGCCTGATCGGCGACTAGTACCAGCCGTTCTCCTGCCAGTTGCTCCAGGCGCCGCAGGGATTGTTGTACCGGCCCTTGATGTAGTCGAGACCCCACTTGATCTGGGTGGCCGGGTTGTCCCGCCAGTCGTCGCCGTACTCGGCCATCTTGTCGCCGGGCAGCGCCTGCGGAATGCCGTACGCACCGCTGGAGGAGTTCTGGGCGTGCTCGTTCCAGCCGCTTTCCTTGTCCCAGATGTTCTCCAGGCAGGGCATCTGGTCGAGCCCGAAACCCCAGTCGAGCATCAGTTTGCAGCCGATCGCCTTGTTGCCGCTGTACCCCTTGCAGGACGCTGGGATCGGTCCCACCGGCGGGGAGCCCGAGGGCTTCTTCTTGGCCACGCTCTTGTCGGCGGCTGCGGCCCGGTCCGCGGCGTCCTTGCCGGCCGCGTCGGCCTTCCGCTTGGCGCGGTCCGCGGCGTCGCCGCGGAGCTTGTAGTCCCGCGCGGTACGGCTCGCGTCCCGCGACACCCGGTCGAGGGCGTCGAGCGCGCGCTCGTGGGCTGACGCCTTTGCCGTCCGGTCCGCGGCGGCGTCTGCCGCGTGACGGGTCACCCCGATGTAGACGCCGGCCACCAGACCGGCAACTAACAGAAAGACAGAAAAGACGCGAAGGCTGACTCGGATCCAACTCCGACTCACGCGCTTACCCTTCGTCGGGGACAGGTCGGTGGGCGCAAAGGTGCATGGCGCGACCCACAGCAGGCCACCTTCTCGTACTTACCAACGGCCGTGCAGCCCCGGGGTGACAAAGGTGGCGATCCTCACGGGCCATCTCGGTAATCACGCACGGTTGAACCACAGACCTCTCAGGCACGGCAAATCGGACGCTACGTGGTCAAAATTAGACGGTCCGACTAATGGTGGATGTCCTCGAGCAGGTCGGTGACGACCTCGGCGATCGGCGAGCGCTCCGAGCGGGTGAGCGTCACGTGGCCGAACAGCGGGTGTCCCTTCAGCGCCTCGATCACGGCCGTGATCCCGTCGTGCCGCCCCACCCGCAGGTTGTCCCGCTGCGCCACGTCGTGGGTGAGCACCACCCGCGATCCCGTCCCGATCCGCGACAACACAGTCAGCAGTACGCCGCGCTCCAGTGACTGCGCCTCGTCCACGATCACGAACGCGTCGTGCAGCGACCGGCCCCGGATGTGCGTCAGCGGCAGCACCTCGAGCATCCCCCGGTCGAGCACCTCCTCGACCACGGTGTCGGCGACCACGGCGCCCAGGGTGTCGTACACGGCCTGTGCCCAGGGGGCCATCTTGTCGGACTCGCTGCCGGGCAGGTAGCCGAGCTCCTGGCCGCCGACGGCGTACAGCGGGCGGAACACGACCACCTTCTTGTGCTGCCGCCGCTCCAGTACGGCTTCCAGGCCGGCGCACAGCGCCAGCGCGGACTTGCCGGTGCCGGCCCGCCCGCCGAGCGACACGATGCCGACGCTCTCGTCGAGCAGCAGGTCCAGCGCGATCCGCTGCTCCGCGGAACGGCCGTGCACGCCGAAGGCTTCGCGGTCCCCGCGTACCAGTCGGACGGTTTTGTCGGGCAACACCCGGCCGAGCGCGGAACCCCGCGTGGAGAGCAGCTTGAGGCCGGTGTGGCAGGGCAGTTCCCGGGCGGCGACCAGGTCGACGTGCTCGCCGGCGTAGAGCGCGTTGAGCTCGTCCTCGGCGACGTCGAGCTCCGCGGTGCCGGTCCAGGTCGGGTCGGTCGCCTGGCCGTGGCGGTACTCGTCGGCGGTCAGCCCGACCGCGGCCGCCTTCACCCGCAGCGGCATGTCCTTGGTGACCAGCGTGACGTCGCGGCCCTCGGCGGCGATCGCCAGCGCCACGGTCAGGATCCGCGCGTCGTTGGTGTCGGCGCGAAACCCGGGCGGCAGCAGCTCCGGCTCGGCGTGGTTGAGCTCGACGCGTACCGTCCCGCCGACGTCGTTGGCCGGGATCGCGCCGTCCAGCCGCTGGTACTTGATCCGCAGCTCGTCGAGCAGCCGCAACGACTGCCGGGCGAACCACCCGAGCTCGGGGTGGTGCCGTTTCGCCTCCAGCTCACTTATCACCACCAACGGCAGCACGACCTCGTGTTCCTCGAACTTCAGGAACGCCGCCGGGTCGGACAACAGGACCGAGGTGTCGATCACGTAGGTGCGTCGGGCAGGCTCCGCATCTGCCGGCTTGCGCTTGCTCCCGGGGGTACGAGAGACACGACGCTTCTCGGGCGCGTTGCCGGCGCTGGTCCGGCGAGTACGGGAGGACTCACTGGTCACGGCACTGCTCCGTCAGGCGCGCACCCGGTCTGACTTTCCGGACTCCGCAGCTGGCCGGGCCAGCGTGCAGCGACCTCGAAGCCCCCCGCCTGTGTGTCTCGCGCCGTCCACGCATGGCGTGAACGGCGCTGGCTTCCGGCGCCCGGCCACGGAGCCGGGTGCCGGCCCCTTGGCAATGTGACCAACCGGGCCTCCCGGGTACGCGGGTGATCCCCGCGTCACATCATCGACGCTAGCTGGCGGAAGGCTCCGCGGCTAGTAGCCACGGCGTACCTGGAAGTGTCGGTCAATTGCCGTAACGGCGGTGGCGGGACGCGTACGAGCGGAGTGCCCGGAAGAAGTCCACCCGCCGGAAGTCCGGCCAGTACGCCTCGCAGAAGTAGAACTCCGAATGGGCGCTCTGCCACAGCAGGAACCCCGACAGCCGCTGCTCCCCGCTGGTACGGATGATCAGGTCGGGATCCGGCTGCCCCTTGGTGTAGAGGTGGTCCGCGATGTGGTCGACGTCGAGGATCTCCGCCAACTGCTCGATCGAGGTGCCGGCCTTGGCGTGCTGGTGCAGCAGCGAGCGGACCGCGTCGGCGATCTCCTGGCGGCCGCCGTACCCCACGGCGATGTTGACCGCCGTACCGCCCGAGCGGCCGCGGGTACGCTCCTCCGCCGCCTTGAGCGCCTCGGCGGTGTGGGTGGGCAGCAGGTCCTGGTTGCCCACGATCCGCAGCCGCCACGGGTTCGACTCGTCGGCGAGCTCGGTGACCAGGCCTTCGATGATCCGCAGCAGCGGGTCCAGTTCCTTCGCCGCCCGGTGGAGGTTGTCGGTGGACAACAGCCACAGGGTGACGACCTCGACCCCCGCCTCGTCGCACCAGCTGAGCAGTTGCTCGACCTTCGCGGCGCCGGCCTTGTGGCCCTCGTTGGGGTCGTCGAGCCCCACCGAGCGGGCCCACCGGCGGTTGCCGTCGAGCATCACGCCGACGTGACGCGGAACCTCGCTACCGACCAGGCGCCGCTGTAGCCGGCGCTCGTACACCGTGTAGAGCAGGTCCCGCAGCCTCACGGCTGGAAGCCTAGCCCGGCCGGGACGGATAGATCGACCGCGGCGAGTGAAGATTCAGTGGAGACCGAGCCTGGCCTTGAGGGTGTCCAGCTCCGCCCACAGCACGCTCGGCAGCTTCTCGCCGAACTTGTCGAACCACTCCTGCACCTGTGGGACCTCGGCCTTCCACTCCTCGGCGTCGACCTTGAGCACCTCTGCCAGGTCCTCGTCCGTGAGGTCGAGACCGGAGGTGTCCAGGCCGTCCGGGGTGGGCACCCGGCCGATCGGGGTGTCGACCGCCTCGACCTTGCCCTCGATCCGCTCGATCACCCACTTGAGCACCCGCGAGTTCTCACCGAAGCCGGGCCACAGGAACCGGCCGTCCTCGCCGCGGCGGAACCAGTTCACGTAGAAGATCTTCGGGAGCTTGTCGGCGCCGCCCCCGGCGCCCTTGCCCATCTCGATCCAGTGCCGGAAGTAGTCGGCAGCGTGGTAGCCGATGAACGGCAGCATCGCCATCGGGTCACGGCGTACCACGCCGACCTGGCCGACGGCGGCGGCGGTGGTCTCCGACGAGAGGGTCGCGCCCATGTAGACGCCGTGGGTCCAGTCCCGGGCCTCGGTCACCAGCGGCACCGTGGTCTTGCGCCGGCCGCCGAACAGGATCGCCGAGATCGGTACGCCGCGCGGGTCCTCGTACTCGTCGGCGAGGATCGGACACTGCTTGATCGGGGTGCAGAACCGGCTGTTCGGGTGGCTGGACAGCTCGTCCGAGTCCGGGGTCCAGTCGCGGGCCTTCCAGTCGGTGAGGTGCGCGGGCGGCTCGCCCATGCCCTCCCACCAGATGTCGCCGTCGTCGGTGAGCGCCACGTTGGTGAACAGCGAGTTGCCGCGCGCGATGGTACGCATCGCGTTCGGGTTGGTCGTGTAGTCGGTGCCGGGGGCGACGCCGAACAGGCCGTACTCGGGGTTGACGGCGTAGAGCCGGCCGTCGTCGCCGAACCGCATCCAGGCGATGTCGTCGCCGAGCGTCTCCACCTTCCAGTCCGGGATGGTGGGCTCCAGCATCGCCAGGTTGGTCTTGCCGCACGCCGACGGGAACGCCGCGGCGACGTAGTAGACCTTGTCCTCCGGTGACGTGAGCTTGAGGATCAGCATGTGCTCGGCCATCCAGCCCTCGTCGCGGCCCATCGCACTGGCGATCCGCAGCGAGTAGCACTTCTTGCCGAGCAGTGAGTTGCCGCCGTACCCGGAGCCGTACGACCAGATCTCACGGGTCTCCGGGAAGTGGCTGATGTACTTGGTCTCGCTGCACGGCCACGCGACGTCTTCCTGGCCCGGCTGCAGCGGCGCCCCGATCGAGTGCAGCGCCGGTACGAACTGCGCGTCGGTGCCCATCTTGTCGAGGATCTTGGTGCCCATCCGGGTCATGATCCGCATGCTGGCGACCACGTACGGGCTGTCGGTGATCTCGACGCCGAACATCGGATTCTCGGCGGTCAGCGGGCCCATGCAGAACGGGATGACGTACATGGTGCGGCCGCGCATCGCCCCGCGGTACAGCTCCGTCATCGTCTGCTTCATCTCGGCGGGGGCCATCCAGTTGTTGGTCGGCCCCGCGTCGGCCTCGTCGACCGAGCAGATGAACGTACGCTCCTCGACCCGCGCCACGTCGGACGGATCCGTACGCGCCCAGAACGAGTTGGGCTTCTTCTCGTCGTTGAGCCGGACCAGGGTGCCGGCCTCGACGAGCTGGTCGGTCAGCCGGGTCCACTCCTCGTCGGAGCCGTCGCACCACACCACCCGCTCGGGTGTGGCCAGCTCCGCTACCTCCCGCACCCAGGCGAGCAGCCGCGGGTGCCTGGTGGGGGCTGCGTCCAATCCGGGAACGGTGGCCGGAGCACTCATCGCGAATCTCCTCGAAGTCGACGCTGACCGGTCTGCCCGACCGGCTCTGTGGGTGCGCACTCCCCGACGTACTGAGAATCGGTACGTCACGGCCAACGGCGTTTCGTGAAGTCGCGGAAACACCTCGGCACGACCGGGGTGGACTCAGCGTAAACCGGGCAGCCGTGGCGGGCACAGAGACCGCTTGTGAACAAGTGCACAAGCCGGAAGATTTGGCGCGTGAATGCGTGAAGCGCGCGAGAAACACTCACGTGGCGACACGTTCACGCAGCATCTCGCACGCGCGTCGATATGAGGAATGCCATTTCCGGGGTACGAGCGCGGTGCCCGTACCCCGGAAAGGTCTGGCTCTATTCGAGCGTGTCCGGTTCCTCGTCCGCTGCGGCGGCAGCCTCGGGCTCCGGGATCTCGGGACCGCGCCGGCGCAGTTCCTCCACCGAGGACATCGCGCCGCGCAGCTCGGCGAGCCAGGTCTCGGCGTGCTGGTTGACCAGTCGTACGCACCAGGCCAGCGCGTCGGAGCGGGACCGGGCCACGCCCGCGTCCACCAGGGTGTCGAGCACCTGTCGTTCCGGCTGCCGCAGCCGGGTCATCACCGGTACGGACTGGGTGGTGAACAGCTCGGTGCTGGCGCCGCACTGCGCGCCCCAGCTCACCCGCCGGCGGAACCGGTGCTCGGCGTGCGAGGCGATCTCCATCCGCTGCTTGCGGGTCTCCTCCCGGAACCGGGAGATCCGGCCCCGCTCGGTGCTGGCGCGCTCGGCGTCGGACGTACCGGTCTGCACCTCGGGCTCGGGGAGCCGGCCCACCACCAGGATCTCGTCACGGTCGACGGTCACGGTTGGCGTGTCTACGTACCATCCCTCGGGAAGGCGCCCCAGGATCCAGCCGGTGGCATCCTCGGCCGGTGGCAGATCTGCCTGCTGCCAGCCACCGCCGCGACCACCCCAGCCGGGGCCGGCGGCCCAGGGCCCGGGTCCACGCTTACCTCGCATCGTTCCTCCCCATCTCAGGGCCGCTTGTCATCGTGATTACAGCATTACACGCTTAGACAAGCATTGACGAGTACGAGGGTGTCTGGTTTTCAGCAGGGACCGGTCAGCGGGCCTTGGCGGCGGCTTTCGTACGGCGCGGGCGGGGTTTGGAGCGCTTGGGGCGGCGTACGGCCGAGGCGCTGACCACGACCGCGACGGGCGTACGTTCGCCGCCCTGGCCTAGCGGGTTGTCGGCGAACGCCTGCTCGAAGAACTCGTCGGACTTGTCGGCGTGCGACCCGCTCACCCGTCGTACGGAGTCGCGCGCGTCCATCACCGCGCAGCCCCGCAACTGACCGGCGGCGTCCTCGGGCAGTGCCCGCCGCAGCGCCTCGAGGATCTCGGCGGCGACCTGGTCCGGATCGGCCGCACCGAGCGTCGCCGAGAGGTTCGCCGGATACAGCGAATGGTCGGCCGGGCCGTCGATCGCCGCCGCCCGCTGCCCGGCCACGTTGTCGAACCAGCTCCGCGGTCCCAGCAGTCCGGCCAGCGTCGCCAGCAGCATCCGCCACCTGCCCGCCTCCCGGATCGCCAGCTCCATGATCCACGCACTCCGCCGCCCCACCCCGTACGGCTTGGCCGAGGCCAGCCGGGCGAGCGTACGGGCGCACAGGCCGGGCTTGATCTCCCACAGCAGGTACGAGCGGCCCTGCGACACCGCGACCACCTTCTCGGCGGTCACCAGGTACCAGGGTTTGCGGAAGACGTCGCGGTAGAGCGGATGCGCCCGGGCCTCGGCGACCAGCTCGCTGACGTACCCGGCGATCTTCTTCGGCACCGCGTCGCCCGGGACGAACAGGTGGGTACGCACCGGGAACCGCAGCCAGCTGCGGCCGTCCGCGACGATGTCGAGCTGCTTGTCGTGATGCGCGGCGAACAGCTCGCGCTCGACCGGCGGCGCGTCGGCGGGTGACTTGCGCAGCCACTGTTCGACCACGTAGAGCCGCCAGAACCAGGCCGGGTCGTGGCGGCCCCGACCGGTCACGAACGCGTCGAACCGGGCCAGCGCGGCACTCGAGTCGACCCAGGGACGGGCCGCGAAGTCCTCGGTCAGGAAGCTGCCGTACACCCGGTCCTTGATCTGGCGCAGCAGGTCCGCGAGCCGCAGCCGGTCCGCGGACCGGGCCTGCTCGGAGACCTCCGCCGTGATCATCGGGAACCGGACGCCGACGCCGAACCGGGCCGAGATCCGATCCGCCACGCGGGACAGGTAACCGCCCGGCAGCCCGGTCGTCGGGTCCAGCAGGGTGTCGACGTCGCCCATGCTGACCCGGGCGCTCGACCACAGCAGGTAGCTCGCGAGATCCGGCGCCGGCTCGCCGAGATCGACCAGGAACGCCGGCAGGTCCGCGGTCAGCTGCTCCGCCGTGACCGGCACGGTGACGCGCACGACGCTGCCCTGCTTGTGACCGTCCGGCGCCTCACCCTCCGGGCCGTCACCGAACATCGGCTGGTACGCGGGCACCGGCCGATGTGCCCACGGGTGGGCCAGTACGGCGGCCAGGACCACGCCGTCGTCCGGGTTCTCGGCGAGCCGTACCCCGACCCGGTGACCGTGCCGTACCGCCTCCTGGATCGCCAGCGGCAGCGACGGCGCCGGCTGCACCTCCCCGGCCGGCACGAAGCACATGTCGATCCCGCCCGGCGTCACCTCGACCACCTGACCGGGCAGCACCCGCCGGATCCCGGCGAAGAACGTGGCTTCGTTCTCGTCGCAGATCCCGGTGTCGACGAACCGCTGGACCACCGCGGTGTCGGGCGTGGCGGGGATCCCGGCGGCGATCAGCGCACCCGGTTCGGCGGCCGCCATCACCGTGCCGCCGACGGCCGCGTAGTAGATCTCGGGACCGTCTCCGGCGCGGGCCAGCAGCAGCGCGTCGCGCTCCGGGTCGGCCACAGCGATCGCGTACGGCTCGCCGGCGCGTACCAGGGCCTCGGGGCCGAGCGCGGTGTAGTCGTTGAGCAGTCGGGAGGTCTCGGCGACGCCCTCGACCACGGCGGCGAGCTCCCCGGCGTAGTGCATCACCGGGAGCGCGGCGCGAATCGCGAGGCCGAGTCGGCCCTCGGTCCAGGTGGCGGTGTCGGGGCCCCGGGAAGCGAGCCCGTTCGAGAGATCGGCGAGCGCAGTCTGGTCGTTTCCGAAATACGCAGCAATTCCGGCCATAGCGGGGTCATCTCCATAAAGCGGGGGTGACCGATCGTAGCTCTGCTGTTACCGATCCGAGACTGGAATCCGGTTATTCGGTCATTTCCGGTACGCCGATCTGCCGCGCCAGGGCCGCCGGCTCGACCACCGGCAGGTCGCAGACGAAGCCCCGGCACACGTACCCGGTGGGCTTGCCGTCGATCATCGGCCGGTCCGCCAGCAGCGGTACGCCGTCCCGGTCCGGCTCCCCGACCACGACCACGGCCCCCGGCGAACTCGTACGCCAAGCGACCCGTACCAGCGGGTCGGCAGTCCCGCCGTCGGGCTGGCCGGGCTGGCCGGCATCGTCGCGGCGGGTCACTATCGCGATCTCCAGCGGTCCGGCGAGCAGCGCCTCCCCCGCGGCGCATGCCCAGCCGGTGAACCTGGCGTGCCGGGTGACCAGCGGACCGACCGAGCCGAGCGCCCGCTCCGCCGCCTCGCGGTGGCTCGTCGAGCCACTGAGTGCCGCGTAGCTGATCAAGGCCATGGCCAGCGAGGTCAGCCCCGACGGAGTGGCGTTGTCCGTCGGATCGGCGGGCCGGCTGACCAACTGCTCGGCGTCGTCCGCCGTGTCGAAGAATCCCGCGAAGGCACCGTCCGAGCGTGCCGCCTGTGCACCGCCGCCGTCGGCACGATCGGCGGCGAAACGGGTCAGCGCGGAGTCCAGCAGCTTGCCGGCGCGTACCAGCCACTGGCCGTCGGCGGTCGCCTGGTGCATCGCGCAGAACGCCTCGGCGACCGCGCCGTAGTCTTCCAGGACGCCCGCCGCCTCGCCGGCCTGGCCGTCCCGCGACACCCGGCGCAGCCGGCCGTCGTCGGTCAGGTGCAACCGCGCCAGCAGCTCGGCCGCCCGGTACGCATGACCCGCCGCCGCCTCCGCGACGCTCCCCACCGTTCCTGACTCGTCATCGGCGGGGCCGAGAGCGTGCGCCACGTTCGAGAACTCCAGCAGCGCGGTGATCGCGAGGCCGTTCCAGGCGGCGACCACCTTGTCGTCGCGCGCCGGCTGGGGCCGCAGGTCGCGGGCCTGCTTCAGGGCGCGCCGGACCCGCTCCCACCGCTCGGCGTCGTCCGGATCGGACAGCAGCTGCAGCACGCTGGTGCCGTGCTCGAAGCTGCCCGGGTCGGACACGTTCAGCAGCGCGGCCGCCCAGTCCCCGGCGTCGTCGCCGAGCACCTCGCGCAACTGGGCCGGCCGCCACACGTACGTGGCGCCCTCCACGCCGTCGGTGTCGGCGTCGAGTGCGGCCGCGAAGCCACCCTCGGCGGTCGCCAGCTCGTCCACCAGGAACCGGACGGTGTCGGTGGCCACGCGGCGCGCCAACGGATCCCCGGTGGCCCGCCACAGGTGCGTGTAAACCCGCAGCAGCAGGGCGTTGTCGTACAGCATCTTCTCGAAGTGCGGCACGATCCACCGGTCGTCCACGGAGTAGCGGGCGAACCCGCCGGCGAGCTGGTCGTACATGCCGCCGCGGGCCATTCGCTCGCAGGTGTGACGTACCACGTCGAGGCTCTTCGGGTCTGCGGTGCGGGCGTGGTGGCGGAGCAGGAACTCCAGGCACATGCTGGGCGGGAATTTCGGCGCACCGCCGAACCCGCCGTGCTCGGGGTCGTGCTCGCGGGCCAGCTGCGCGGCCGCCGCGTCGAGCAGCCCGGCCGACAGCGGCGCGCTGCCCGCCGACGGCCGCAGGTCCGCGAGCGCGTCTGCCAACGCCTTCCCCTGCGCGAGTACGGCATCCCGCCGCTCCCGCCACGCCTGGTCCACCGACGCGAGCAGCCGTACGAAGTTGGGCTTCGGGAAGTACGTACCGCAGAAGAACGGCTCCCCGTCGGGGGTGGCGAACACGGTCATCGGCCAGCCGCCCTGGCCGGTCATCGCCTGGGTCGCGGTCATGTAGACCGCGTCGACGTCCGGCCGCTCCTCCCGGTCCACCTTCACCGGTACGGTGTGCGCGTTGACCAGCCGCGCCACGTCCTCGTCTTCGAACGACTCGTGCGCCATCACGTGACACCAGTGGCAGGCGGCGTACCCGACCGAGATCAGCAGCGGCACGTCACGCCGGCGGGCCTCCGCGAACGCCTCGGGACCCCACTCCCACCAGTCCACCGGGTTGTCCGCGTGCTGCACCAGGTACGGGGACATCGCCTTCGCCAGCCGATTCACCGCCCCATCGTCACACAGCCGGCCGGCGCCCACCGCTCGGGCATTCCACCCCCGCGCGGCGCCCGTGCCGGCCCGGGACCGGTGTGGGCAGCAAGCCGGGCGCGGGACCCGGTGGGTGGGTCCACGCGCCCGGTTGCGGAGGTACGCCGCGGTCAGCTGCCGATCTGTTCCTGCAGCTCCTGGGCGTACGTGGCGACCTGCGCGTACACGCCCGGCTTACCCGGCTCGGCGCAGCCCTCGCCCCACGAGACGACGCCGAACAGCTTCCCGTTGAGCACCAGCGGTCCGCCGGAGTCGCCCTGGCAGGAGTCCTTGCCGCCCTCCTCGTACCCGGCGCAGATCTCGCCGTCCGGGGTGTAGTCGCTGCCGTACGCCTCGGGCTTGGCGCAGTAGTCGTCGCCCATCACCGGTACGTCGACCTTCTGGAACGTGTCCGCCGGGCCGGTGTCCTCGGTGTCGCCCCAGCCGTACACCGTGGAGGCCGCGCCGGCCGTGTCCGCCGCCGGATCGGTCTCCAGCTCCAAGGTCGGTACGCCGTCGAACGGCGTCTCCAGCGTCAGCACCGCGACGTCGTGGCCGGGGCTCTGGCCGTACTCGGGGTCCTTCCAGATGTTCGCGATCTTCGACTCCTTGCCGACGCTGTGGTCGGACAGGTCGTCGCGGCCCTGGATCGCGGTGTAGCCGGCCTGGTCGGCGTCGACGCAGTGCGCGGCGGTGACGATCTTGTCTGCCTTCACCAGGGTGGCGCCGCAGTACTCGCCGTTCGGCGACGGTGAGCTGACGTGCGACAACTGGATCGCCCACGGGGTGTCGGCGGTGTGCGCGACCTCGCCGCCCACGATGGTCGCGTGGACGTCCCCGTCCCCTTCGTCGACGGCGGCTTGCGCCGTACCCATGGTGGCGGCGATCGCGGCCACCGCGACCGCGGCGATCCCGATACCCAGCTTCCGTTTCTGCAAAGCTCTCTCCCAGCCTCTGCCGCACAGGTCTCCCCGGCGGTCCCTGGGAAGTCACCGAGAGCGAACGCTTGTCCCCCGACATCGGGACTCACCAGGGCGGATGACTCGGCGACCGCGATCGGTCGCCGTCGATGGCTCGGAAAGCTAAGCGTGAGGAAGATGTCGTATTCCGACATTGACTACTAGTCGCCACATATCGCGCTCGACGTGACTGTCGGATCACTGTCCGCGACGCAAGCCTTAGCGTCGGCGTAACGGGCGCTGAACGGTATCGCCGCTGTTCGGCGACGCAGGCGACGGCCTATTCGGCGCGACCGCCGTTGGCGCCGCGCGCGAGCCGGATCACCTGGGCGCCACGCGCTTCGGCGGACCGCAGCAGGGTCCAGAGCACGTGGCTGGTCTTCTCCGCCGGCATCGGCGCGAAGAAGTGGTAACCCTGGGCGGCGTCGCAGCCCATCTCGGCCAGTGCGGCCCGCTGCTCGGCGGTCTCGACACCCTCGGCGACCACCCGCAGATCCAGCGCCCGCGCCAGCTCGATCGTGGACCGTACGATCGCCCGCGCCTCCGGTGAGTCGATCATCCGGGTCACGAACGCGCGGTCCACCTTCACCTCGTGCACCGGGAACCGGGCGAGGAAGGTCAACGACGAATACCCGGTGCCGAAGTCGTCCACCGCCAGCTGCGCCCCGATGTCCCGCAGCGCACCCAGTACGTCGTCGATGACGTCCAACTCGGTCATCATCACGGTCTCGGTGATCTCCAGGACCAGCCGCTCCGGCGCCACCTTGTGCCGGCCGAGCAGCTCGGCGATCTCGGTCGGCAGCCGCCGGTCGAGCAGGCTGCGCGCCGACAGGTTGACCGCGATCGGAATGTCGAGGCCCTCGGCCGCCCACGACGCCGCGAGCTTCAGCGCCCGGTCCACGACGTACCGGGTGAACGGGCCGACCAGTTCGCTCTGCTCCACCACGCCGATGAACTCGGCGGGCGCGAGCAGGCCGCGCCGGGGGTGGTGCCACCGTACGAGCGCCTCGGCTCCCACCGGGCCGCCGGAGACCAGGTCGACGGCCGGCTGCAGCTCCAGCACCAGCTGGTCGTCGACCGCGAGCGCCTCGCGCAGCTCGGCGACCAGGGCCAGCCGGTCCGTACTCGCCCCGTCCCGGCTCCCGTCGTACGCCGCGATCATCCGACTGCCGCGCTTGGCCTGATACATCGCGACGTCGGCCCGGCGCAGCAGCTCGGTCATGTCACAACTGCCCGCCGGTACGGTGACCACCCCGACGGAGGCCTCTACGGAGAGCGCGACGCCGGCGACGTCGATCGGGGTGGTGAGCGCGTTCATCAGCTCCCGGCCCCGGCTCGCGGCGTGCTCGATCGGCTGCGCGGTCTCCGGCAACGAGGTGATCACCAGGGCGAACTCGTCACCGCCGAGCCGGGCGAGCAGCTCGTCGGGCTCGATGGCGTCGGCCAGCCGCTGCGCGATCGCCTGCAGCAACTGGTCGCCGGCGGAGTGGCCGAGGGCGTCGTTGACGTCCTTGAAGTGGTTGAGATCGAGCAACAGCAGCGCCACGTGGGCGCTGCGTCCCGAGTCGGCGAGCGAGCGCAGTGCGACCTCGCCGTACTCGAGCAGCCGGGTCCGGTTGGCCAGGCCGGTCAGCGGGTCGTGCGACGCCTCGTACGACTTGCGATCGGCCATGTCGCGCAGCGTGGCGTGGGTCGAGGCGTTCTGCAGCGCCGCACCCAGCGCATCCGCGAACGCGGAGAGCGCCAGCTGCTCCCGCTCGCTCAGATTCACCCGCTGATGGAACCGCAGCCGCAGCTCCCCGATCGCTTCGCCGCCCATCGACAGCGGCCGGCTGATGACGTAGCCGCTGTCCGCCCCGGCATCGCCGCGCTCGGCGACCTCCCCGGCGGGAGTGCTGACCATGGTGAGCTCTGGATCGCCGGTGACGATCTCGACCGCGTCGGGCGAGAACAACCGGCGCGCGCTCTTCACCGCGGCGGCCACCACGTCGGAGCGTTCGAGCAGGTTGAGCCGGTGGGTCGCGTCGGCCAACTCCTGCCAGGCGCGCCGTTCCTCTCCGGCTCGCAGCCGCGAGTTGTAGGCCTCGTTCAACAACCACAACAACGGCGGTACGACGAACAGCCACCGAGCGTCGCTGATGCCCAGCGACACGATGAGCAGGCCGACCGCCGTGTTGCCGCACATCATCAGCGCCGTGACGGTCAATCCCCGTGTCACTACCTGGGAGAAGCGGTTTCCGCTCGCGGCGGACAGCGCCACGGCCGCCAGCAGGGAGGCGAGTACGACGTACACCAGCACCGCGAGGCACAGCACCCCTGCCACGCCCGGCGTTATGGGGGTGACATCCCGTACGTTGCCCAGCGCCACGACGGCGGCCGCGGCTCCCGAGGCGATCGACAACGCCGCGGCGTTGTACAGGGCCTTGACCGGCGGGTGGCGGGTCGCCAGTCGGCCGATCAGCACCCCGACCAGGACCGCCGGCGCGATCCAGGCGGGCGACAGGATCCCGAACAGGATCACCAGCGCCGCTTCGCCCCAGGTGAAGGTGCTCCGCTCGCTGCCGATCCGGATCCGCAACGGCACCGCCTGCGCGGCGGCCACCAGCCCGACCGCGGTGACCAGCCGCATCACCGGCGGCACGCTGCCGGCGTACGCGAGGCCCACGCCGGCTACGCCGAAACCGCACACCAGTACGGCGAAAACGGATCGGCGTAGCCGTGCCGGCGAAATCGCGAAAATGTCTCGAATTACATTCACGCCCGACCCCCCTTGACATGCGTGGAGGAGGCGGGCGTACCGAGAAGGATCACCGATGGGAGATCGCGCCTCGGTGGGGACGATGTCCCACGCCGAGGCGAGTCCGCGATCTCTCGACCATCCAGCATCCGATTAGCCCCAACCGTTCTCGCGCACGAGTCCGCACCCCCTCTCTCCACATCGGAGGGAAGGCGTGCCTCGTGGCACGTCATGGCGTGAGCCCCCAGGATGCCGTGGAATCGATCCCGAGGCCAGAGGGTCCGAACTGCGGGAGGCCCGTACGGGTGACCGGATTGTTCACGTCCACGGCATCCGTACGAGGACCAAACCACTGCGGGTGCTTGGCTGATCACCGCCTGCAACCTTGGTCTGCGCGACGGCCGCGGCGTCCCCCCGGACGCGGGCGTACGGATCGCCGCGAGCTTCGACACCGGTCGCTTAGGGCCCTTCCGAGACGTCGTCGGATTGCCCGTCGGAGCCCCTGTCGGGGCCGTCATCGGCCCCCTTCGACGGGAAACGATCAGGGAGCCGGCGGAGCCGGCTGTTCATGTTGCGAATGAGTAGTACGGTCGCGATCGCGAGCAACAAGATGATCAGCAGACCAACGGGGCCGGCCAGCCCACCCGACCGGGTGTCGCCGAAATTGTTCGGGTCGTCGATGAGCGCACCCGCCAGCGTCGCCCCATTTGACAGCAGAGTAGCCACGTGATGCACCACCCATCACACTCCCGAGCCCGCGCCCTGCTCCGCGAATTGTCTACACCGTACGCGTTCTCGGTTGCCGACGCGCCATCGGATCCGTGCCGGTTTGGGCTCGGACCCCCTCGAGTCACCGGGAGAGTGCCTCCGGAACCCCGGCAAAAAGGTCATCTTCCAACGAAACGGTCTCCACCGTGGAGCGTACGAGCTCGTAGTCCTCGGTGGGCCAGGCCTGCCGCTGGACGTCCAGCGGGGTGGAGAACCAGCGCCCGTCCGGGTCGACCTGCGTCGCGTGCGCCCGCAGTGCGTCGTCGCGTACCTCGAAGTACTCGCCGCACGGCACCCGGGTGGTGATCCGCTCGCCCTTGTCCCACCGGCCCTCCATCCGCTCCAGCCACTCCGCGTACGGGGACTCGTGGCCGGCGGCGAGCATCGCCTCGTGCAACGCCACGATCCGGTCCCGGGAGAACGAGATCTGGTAGTAGAGCTTCATGGGCTGCCACGCCCGGCCGAACTCCTTGTACCGCTCCGGGTCGCCGGCGGCGTCGAACGCCTCCACGGAGACCCGGTGGCACATGATGTGATCCGGGTGCGGGTAGCCGCCGTCCTCGTCGTACGTGGTCACCACGTGGGGGCGGAACTCCCGTATCAGCTTCACCAGCGGCGCCGACGCCACCGCGAGCGGCTCCCGGGCGAACGCGTCCTCGGGCAGCTTGTCGAGGTGGTCGGCCTCGGTGTAGCCCTCGACGTAGCCGGAGTCGGTGAAACCGAGCCAGGCCTGGCGTACCCCCAGGATTTCCCGGGCCCGCTCCATCTCCCGGCGGCGGATCTCCGGCAGGTCGCGCCACACTTCCGGCCGATCCAACTTCGGATTGAGTACGTCGCCCCGCTCGCCACCGGTGCAGGTGACCACGAGTACGTCGACGCCCTCCGCCACATAGCGCGCCATTGTGGCCGCGCCCTTGCTCGACTCGTCGTCGGGGTGCGCGTGCACCGCCATCAACCGAAGCTGCTCTGCTGTCTGGAGGTGCTCTGCCATCCTCGGCGTCTCCCTGGGGCTCCGCGTACCCTTCGAACTACCAACTCTTACCTGCCGTGACGGGCGACGCCCTGCGATATGTCGTCCATCACACAAGAATGCCGCAGCGTTACGACAAGACGCCCATGAGGACCAGCCACATGCCAGCCACCACCGAGTCGCCCGAGACCACCGAGCCGAGGTTCCCCGCGGGCCGGTACGGCCGCCGCCGGGAACCGCGTACCAGCCGCCGGTGGATCCTGGTGGTGCTCGTGATCGGCGTGATCGCCGCCGGTCTGGCGGTGTCGGTGCAGCTCTACCGGCAGTACGGAGACCCGCCGTACCAGCCGAAGGTGCTGAGTTTCCATCCCGCCAAGGACCGGGTGACGATCGAGTTCGAGGTCTACAAGCCACGCGGCCAGGCGGCGACCTGCATCGTGCGCGCCCGCGCCGCCAACGGCGAAGAGGTGGGCCGTGCCGAGGTGCCGGTCCCGGCCGGGGACCCGGACGCGGAGAGCGTGACCGTCACGTACACCCTGGCGACGAGTCGCGAGCCGGTGACCGGCGAGGTGGTGGGCTGCGCCCGCGCCGGCGCCTGACGGCGGAAGATCGCCGATCTCCCGGTACGCCGGGCCGCTGGTAACGTTGTCTCCTTATCCCGACGGCTATCCCGTACATTGCGCTGGAGGATCTTGCTGTGTCCACGACAGACCGCACCGAGTCTGGCGCCTGGCTGTCCCAGGACGCTCACGACCGCCTGAAGGCCGAGCTCGACGAGCTGATCGCCAACCGACCCGCGATCTCCGCCGAGATCAACGAGCGCCGCGAAGAGGGCGACCTGCGGGAGAACGGCGGCTACCACGCCGCCAAGGAGGAGCAGGGCAAGGCCGAGGCACGGATCCGCTACCTCAACGACCTGCTGCGCAACGCGCGGGTCGGCGAGGCGCCGAAGACCGACGTGGTGGCACCCGGTGCGGTGGTCACGATCTCGTTCGACGACGACCCGGACGACACCGAGCAGTTCCTGCTGGGCTCCCGCGAGATCGGGGCGACCACGGATCTCACGGTCTACAGCCCGGAGTCGGCGCTCGGCTCGGCGATCATGGGCCGCTCCCCCGGCGACACGGTCAGCTACACCGCCCCGAGCGGCGCCGAGATCAAGGTCAAGGTCGTCTCGCTGGAGCAGTTCCAGGGCTGACCGTCGCCCGGCCCGCCCGGCGCTGCCGGGGCCTTACGGGCCGTCCCCGAGAAACCCCAGGGTCGATACCCGATTCGTGTGGCGTGGCCTCGACGTACCGTCGAATCATGCCGCTGAAGCGCAGCGGCGCTGGAGGGGTGACACGAGATGGCTGCACAGTCCCACGTACCGTCCGAGCGGCTGGTACGGCCACGCGACGACCGGTGGATCGCCGGGGTGTGTTCCGGGCTCGGCCGCCGGTTCGGGATTTCGCCGAATGTCGTACGGCTGCTGTTCGTGCTGTCCACGCTGCTTCCCGGGCCGCAGTTCGTGATCTACATAATCCTGTGGATCCTGCTGCCGAGCGAGTGAGGCTTCGATCTGCTCCACGTCTGCGGGGCGACGACGCGGACGTGGAGAAGATCGCTTAGCATTCCCCCGCATGGGGACACTGTTCGTCACTCTTCACGTACTCACTGCGATATTTTTGATCGGTCCGTTGGCGCTCGCGCCGTTCGCCGGCTTGCGCGCCGTTGTCCGTCGCGATCCCGAGGGGGTACGGCGAGCTTCGCGCGCCACCATGGTGCTCGCCGGGGCGTCGGCGCTGGTGGGACTGTTCGGACTGGGTGCGGTGGCCAACTCCGACAAGATCAGCTACGGCACTCCGTGGGTGACGATCTCCATCACGCTGTCGGTGATCGCGCTGGTCGGCGTCCTGGTGGTGGCGGCGCCGTCGCTGCGTACCGTCGCGGGGCTGATCGAAGCCGGGACGATCAGCTCGGACGCGTACGCGAAGGCTCGGATGGACGCGCTGCGCGGCCGCATCGCAGTGACCGCCGGGCTCGCCGTGCTGGCCTGGGGCCTGGTCGTGGTGCTGATGACCACCAAGCCGTTCGGCTGATCGTGGCCCGCGACTCCGCCGGGATCGGCGTCAGCTGAGGACGGCCGGTTGGCCGGCTCTCGGCCAGCCTGGAGCGTGCTGCCGCCACGGAGCGGCCGCCTCGATCTGACCCGCCACCGCCAGGAGCAACTCTTCGCTGCCGGGTGGGCCGACGATCTGCACCGACACCGGCAGCCCGTCCCGCCGGGTCCCCGCCGGTACGGCGATCGCCGGCAGTCCGGCCATGTTCCACGGGGCGGCGTACGGGGCGTAGCGCATCGAGCCGACCAGGTTGGCCTGCCAGCTGCGGCGCGACCACATCTGGGCGCGTGGCGGGGGGCCGGCCAGGATCGGGGTCACCAGCAGGTCGTACCCGCCGTCGTCGAGCCAGCCGAGCACCCGGTCCCGCCAGCGCTGCCGGTCCGACTCGCGGACCAGCCGTTGCGTCTTGCGCCCCATCACCGCGTGCCGGCGGGTACGCGGCTGCAGCTCCGCCAGGTCGAACGGCTCGGCGTCCAGCGCGGCACACGCGAACCAGGTGGCGATCGTGGCCACGCCCAGGGTCTGCGGGTAATACAGCTCGGCCCGGTGCGCGGAGTGGCCACTGGTGACCAGGGCTCGTACCGCCCGGGCGACGCCCTGCTTCGCGTCCCGGTCGGCGCTGACGCCGACGAGCGGACTGCGTACGGACACCGCGAGGCGGAGCCGGCCCGGCTCGGGAAGTTGGCGTGGCGCGCGGCCGGCCAGCACCGCGAACCCGAGCGCCGAGTCCTCCACCGTGGTGGCCAGTACGCCGTTCTCCACCAGGCCGTGCCAGTCGTGATCGGAGAGGTTGGCGGGCACCGTACCGCGGCCCGGTTTGAGGCCCACGAGACCGCAGCACGCGGCGGGGATCCGGATCGAGCCGAGGCCGTCGTTGCCCAACGCGATCGGCACCATGCCGGAGGCGACGGCGGCCGCCGAGCCGCCCGACGAGCCGCCGGGCGTACGGTCCAGCCGCCACGGATTGCGGGTCACCACGTCCTCGTCGTCGGTGGTGGCGAACAGTCCGAGCTCCGGCATCCGGGTCAGGCCGACCACGACGGCGCCGGCGCCGCGGGCACGGCGTACCACCTCGTGGTCTTCTTCGGCGGGAGCGCGCAAGGTGGCGGCGGAGCCCAGGCAGGTCCGCTCGCCCACCACCGGGAGGTTCTCCTTCACCGCGATCGGCACCCCGGCCAGGGCCAGCCCCGACAGGTCGGGCAGGTCCTCGATGATCGCCGCCTCGGCCAGCGCGTCGACGGTACGCACCACCCGGAACGCGCCGACCTCGCCGTCGACGTTGCCGATGTGGCGCAGATGCTGGTCGACCACCTCGCTCGCGGAGGTGTCGCCACGTCGTACCGCGTTCGCGATGGCTGCCGCGGTCATGCCGACCCAGGACATCGCAACCTCCTCATGTGGGCCCGCCCGAGCCGCTGATCATTCGTGCAGCGCCTGCTCCAGATCGGCCAGCAGATCGTCGACGTCCTCGATGCCGACCGACAACCGTACGAGATCGCCCGGCACCTCGAGCGGCGAACCAGCGGCCGACGCGTGAGTCATCCGACCCGGGTGCTCGATTAACGACTCAACTCCGCCGAGCGACTCGCCGAGGACGAACAGCTTCGCCCGATTGCATGCCCGCACCGCGGCAGCTTCGCCGTCGGCCAACCGGAAACTGACCATACCGCCGTATCGACGCATCTGCTTGCCTGCCACGTCGTGTCCCGGATGATCGACCAGACCGGGATAGAGCACGGCACTCACCCGCGGGTGGCCGCAGAGGTACTCGGCGATCCGCTCCGCGTTGTAGCAGTGCCGGTCCATCCGTACGCCGAGGGTCTTCACGCCACGCAGGGTGAGCCACGCGTCGAACGGGCCGGCGATCCCGCCCACCGAGTTCTGGTGGAACGCGACCCGCTCGCCGAGCTCGGGATCCTTGACGATCACCGCACCACCGACGACATCCGAATGGCCGCCGATGTACTTCGTGGTGGAGTGGACCACCACGTGGGCGCCCAGGCCCAGCGGCTGCTGCAGGTACGGCGAGGCGAACGTGTTGTCCACGACGAGGGCAGCGCGCGCCTCCCGCGCCACCTCCGCCAGCGCCGCGATGTCGGCGATGCCGAGCAGCGGGTTGGTCGGCGTCTCCACCCAGATCACCTTGGTGTCCTCGGTGACCGCCTGGCGTACACTGTCCACATCGGACAGCTTCGCCGCCGTCCAGGACAGGCCCCACGGTTCGAGCACCTTCGAGAAGAGCCGGTAGGTGCCGCCGTACGCGTCGTTGGGAATCACGGCGTGGTCACCGGGTTTGCAGAGGGTACGCAGCAGTGTGTCCTCGGCCGCCATGCCGGACGCGAAGGCGAGCCCCCTCGCCCCGCCTTCGAGCGCCGCCAGGCACTCCTCCAACGCCAGCCGGGTCGGGTTCTTCGTACGGCTGTACTCGTACCCGTCGCGCAGTTCGCCGACCGCGTCCTGGTGGTACGTCGACGTGGCGTAGATCGGCGGCACCACCGCTCCGGTGAGCGGGTCCGGCTCCTGGCCGGCGTGGATCGCGAGCGTGTCGAACTTCTGGGAGGCGGCGTCCTTGCCACGGTTGCCGTGCGTCATGCCCGAAAGGCTAGCCCCGCACCCCGGCGCCCGCGCCAGGAGCCCGACTCTGCTGGACGGGTTTGTGGTCAAGTTGCGGTCTCCGCCTCCGGAAGACAGCAATTCGACCACAAACCACGCCAGCGACCCGCTACTTGACGGAGCCTGCGGTGAGGCCGGAGACGAGGTAGCGCTCGATGACGGCGAAGAGGATCACCACGGGGACGATGCCGATCAGCGAGACGATGAACAGGTACTGGTAGTTCACGTCGTACTGGCCGATGAACTGGTTGATGCCGACGGTGAGGGTCTGGCGGTTGCGGGTCGGGTCGTTGAACAGGGTCAGGGCGACCACGAACTCGTTCCACACCTGGATGAAGGTGAAGATCACCGCCGTGACGATGCCCGGCTTCGCGAGCGGCAGCACCACCTGGAGCATGGCGCGGAACCGGCCCAGCCCGTCGATCATCGCGGCCTCCTCGATGTCCTTCGGGATGCTCGCGAAATACCCGTTGAGGATCCAGATCGCGAAGGCCAGGTTGAACGCCGAGTTGATCAGGATGATCGACCAGTACGTGTTGATCGCGCCCCAGGCCGGGTTGGCGTTCTGCAGCACCGCGTCGGCCACCACGAACTCCCGGTAGAGCCCGACCACCAGCGCCACCGGCGCGAACATCTGCGTCACCAGCACGGTGGTCAGGAACGCACTCCGCCCCCGGAACTGGTGCCGCGCCGTGAAGTACGCCGCCGGCAGCGCCACCACCAGCACGATCGCGGTGGAGACCAGCGCGATCACCAGGCTGGCCCGTACGTAGTCCCAGAGCGGGATCTTCGACCACACCGACAGGTAGTTCGACCACGCCCACCGGTCCGGCAGGTACGTCGCCGGGCTCGCCGCCAACTCCCGGTCCGTCTTCAGCGAGCCGAGCAGCATCACGGCGTACGGGGCGAGGAAGAACACCGCGGTGACCAGGCCGACGAGGGGCAGCGCGAAGCGGCGTACCGCCGACCAGACGCCTGACGCGACCTGGCCGAGCGGGGCCAACGCACGGGTGACCGAACGCCAGGCCGGCGCCAGAAGCCGGCCGAGACCAGCGCCGAGGGCACCCAACCCGCGCGACACCGGGCCCGGGCCGGCGGTCGCGATGGACGCCTCGCCGGACTCGCCGAACCGGGTACGGCGTACGTAGAACAGCACCAGCACCATCAGGATCGCCACGTTGATCACGCCGAGCGCGGACGCCTCGTCGGCACCGGCCGCCGACCGGAACGCGATCTTGTACATGTACGTGGTCATGGTGTCGGTCTCGTGCCCGGGGATCTTGCCGGTGATCACCCAGATGATCGGGAACGAGTTGAACACGTAGATCGTGTTGAGCACGATCGCGACCACCAACTGCGGCCGCAGCAGCGGGAACGTGACCTGCCAGTACGTCTGCAACGGCCCCGCGCCGTCGATCGCGGCCGCCTCGTACACGTCCGCCGGTACGGTCTGCAGGCCGGCCAGGAACACGTACGTGGTGAACGGGATCGAGACCACGATGCCGACCACGATCAGGCACCAGAACGCGGTGGCCGAGTCCTTGTACCAGTC
>WNGB01002198.1_pt1 | contig 39964 bp, 40 predicted proteins | sample 5400681 | NCBI WGS metagenome assembly WNGB01 (sample SAMN13153367, study PRJNA577476) | soil metagenome | isolation source: 115 cm soil or saprolite under grassland replicate 2 | place: USA:California | collected 2016-06-15 | reverse complement strand
CGCCGCGAACGGCCGAACGCTGTACGCCTTCGACCCCGACGGCACCGACACCAGCGCGAGCAAGTGCACCGGTGGGTGTCAGCAGATCTGGCCCGCGTTGACGGTCGCCAAGCCGGTCGCCGGCAAGGGCCTCGACAAGGCGAAGCTCACGGTCGGGGGCGCGAACCAGGTCGCGTACGGCGGGCACCTGCTCTACGAGTTCTCGGGTGACAGCGCGAAGGGCGACATGAAGGGCCAGGGCATCGGGGGCATCTGGCACGTCGTCGGCGCCGACGGCAACCCGATTCGGTAGGCCGGCTCGACGGTCGCGCCGCCAGCCGAAGACCGCCCGGCCGGTTCGCGCCTGTCGTAGGTGTCGCACCCGTCGGCTACGATACGAACATATGTTCGACACGCTCGATACCGCGATCTCGACCCTCCGGGAGGTGGTCGCGGCGTTGCGGCCGGAGGTGATCGACGGACGCGACGCCGCCCGCCTCCTCGAGCGCGTGTGTGAGGGTGAGCGGCTCTGTGCGGCTGCGAAGACACTGCTCGCCCCCAGGGTCGAGGAGTGCAATGCGTGGACCGGTCACGGTCACCGTTCCGCCGCCGAGTGGCTCGCCGCGACCGCCGGGACGACGGTCGGCGCGGCAGTTGGCACGCTGGAGACCGCGCGACGCCTCGGCGATCTGCCGGCGACCGAGAACGCGCTGCGATCGGGGTGGTTGTCGGAGTCACAGGCGCGCGAGGTCTCGACGGCGGCTGCCGCCGCGCCCGCGGCGGAGGCCTCGCTGCTGCGAGCGGCCGAGGTCGAAGGCGTCCCGGCTCTGCGGGATCGCTCACGTCGCGTGAGGGCAGCCGCGTGCACCGACGAGACGGCGCGCTACGAGCGCGTCCGCCGGGCCCGTTACCACCGGCGCTGGACCGACGAGGAGGGCGCCCGGTGCGGCGCGTACCGCCTCACGCCCGACGCGGGCGCCGAGATCGAGGCCGCGCTCCGAGCGCACCTCGAACGCATCATGCGCGAAGCCACGTCGCAAGATCGTCACGAACCGGAGGAGGCGTACGCCGCCGACGCGCTCGTGGCGATGGCCAAGGCTTCGTGCGGCGGCGGGAACGGCCCGGATGTCGTCATGCACGTGCGCGTCGACCATTCGGCGTTCGTGCGTGAGCGCACGGTCGAAGGCGAGACGTGCGAGGTCGCAGGAGTCGGCCCGATCCCAGTCGCGACGGCGCGTGCCTTGGCGTCCGACTCCATCCTCTACGGCATCGTCACGAAGGGGATCGACGTCACGACGATCGCCAACCTCGGGCGCACGGTCTCCGCGGCCCTGCGGGCCGCGCTCGAGTACCGCGACCACGTGTGCCGGGTGCTCGGCTGCACCGTGCAGCACGGCTTGGAGATCCACCACAAGAACCCGGTCGTGGACCTGGGCGAGAGCAGCCTCGAGAACACGGTCCGGATGTGTCACTGGCACCACTACCTGGTGACCCACCAGGGGTACCGGCTCGAGCCGTCCGGCGACGGCGACTACCGACTCGTCGCACCGGACGACCCCGATCCGCCGGGGTCGCGCGCGCCCGACGCCGTGCTCGTCGCGGCCTGACGGGGCCTCGCAGGCGACGATCAGCCGGCGACGCGCGGCGCCGCGAAGATGGCATGGATCGCCGTCAGCGCGCAGTCGGTCCTGGCCCGAGACGCCGCGGCATCAGTGACTGCCGGCACCACGTCGACGGGTCCGGCGACCTGTCCTCGAGGAATCCCGTCTTGCACCAGCTTCGCGAGCACGCACGCGTCCTTTGCGTCGGCATGGTCGGAGCCCGTTGCCGCCGTTCCCGCGACGAGCGCGGCCGTCAGGACGAAGAGAGCGACGCTTCGTCGGATCATCCCGGCACGCCGCGCACGATCTTGCCCGGCGTCGCGCCCGTCCACGTGCCGTCTTCGAGCAACGTCTCGCCGTTGACGATCACCTCGCGGTAGCCGTCGGCGTCGACCACGTAGCGGCCGCTGTCGGCCGGGAAGTCGCGGACGTAACGCGGCGCGTCGGGTGTGGAGAGCCGGTCGCGGTCGATGACCAGCACGTCGGCCGCCACGCCGGGCGCGAGCACACCGCGGTCGGTCAAGCCGTGCGCACGCGCCGGAATCGACGTGAGCCGAGCGACTGCCTGCTCGAGGGTGAGCACGTCGGGCACCCACTCGGTGAGGAGCCGGGTCGTGAAGTCGGCGCCGCAGAACGACAGCAGGTGCGCGCCGCCGTCGGAGCTGCCGGCCATCACGACGGGGGAGCGGATCATCTCCTCGGTCGCGGCGCGGCGCTTCGTGTCGGGCGGCGCGGCGAGCACGAACTGCGTCTCGAGGTCTTCGTCGAGTGAGAGGTCGAGGAACGCGTCGAGCGGATCCGCACCCGTCGCCTCGGCGATCTCGGTGACGCTGCGGTCGAGCCAGCGCTGGTTCTCGGGCTTCTCCACGGTCTCCACGCGGAGCACCTGCCAGACGAAGACGAACGAGCGGCCGCTCGGGTCGGCGATCTCCTTGCGCATCTGCTCGCGCACGGCCGGGTCGCGCAGCTGCTCCTCGCGCTTTGGCGACGGCAACGTCAGCGTGTCGCGGAAGCTCGGCATCTCGTCGAACAGGAAGGTGTTGCCGAGCGCGAAGTGTGCGCCTTGCCGGTTGCTCGCGAACATCGGGTAGACGTCGAGGCCTTCGGCGTGCGCCCCTTCGGCGAACTCGAGGCTACGCCGCCAACCATCGGGGGCGTGCGGCATCATCGTCAGCGTGTTGAGGTTGACGGGCCGTCGTGACGCCCGGGCCATGTCGAGGATCAGTACGCGGTCCTCGTCGGAGTAGCCGGTGAGGAACGTGCGGGGGATGAACTCGATCGCCCCGTGGCCGACCTCGCCGAGCACCGACGCGAGCGCGACGAGCTCCTCGGGAGCCGCATGGTTGGACGGGACGCCCCGACCGTCGTGAGCGACGTGCAGGTCGAGCTGGGACGACGTGAAGCCGATCGCGCCGTCATGGAACGCGCCACGGACCAGCTCCTGCATCCGTGTGATCTCGTCGTCGGTCGCAGTGCGCTCCGACGCGTCGTCGCCCATCACGTAGCGGCGGACTGCACAGTGCCCGACGTTCGCGCCCACGTTCACACCGACGCGTCCCTCGAGGTTCGCGAGGAAGTCGCCGAGCGTCCCGCTCCGGAACGTCACTCCCGCGGCCAGCGCTTCGGCGGACATCCCTTCGACCCGGCTGAGCATCAGCAGCAGCCATTCGAGGTCCGCCGGCTTCGAGGGCGCCAGCGTGAAGCCGCAGTTGCCGGTGAGCAGCGTCGTGACGCCGTGCCACGACGCCGGCGACGCCGTCGGGTCCCAGTGGAGCTGCGCGTCGTAGTGAGTGTGGATGTCGACGAACCCCGGCGTGACGAGCAGCCCGTCGGCATCGATCGTGCGCCTCGCGTGGCCGTCGACCCGGCCCACTTCCGCGAAACGTCCGTCTTGCATCGCGACGTCCGCGGTGCGAGACGGCGCGCCCGTGCCGTCGACGACCGTCCCGCCGCGGATCAGCAGATCGAAGTCGGTCACGCGGGGTGTGGGATGCCGTACAGGTCGAGCGCGTTGAGGCCGTACAGCCCGAGCCGCACGTCCTCGGGCAGCCCACCGTTGTGCTCGCGCAGCTCGTCGACGACACCCGGGTACTTCGCGTCACTGTGCGGGAAGTCGGACGCCCAGATGAACCGGTCGGCGGCGACCAGCGGTGCAAGCGCGCCCGGTGTGCGCTCGCCCGGATCGAAGCTGATCCAGCACTGTCGGTTGAAGTACTCGCCCGCCGGCATCGACATGTGCGCGGTCGTCCAGCCGTAGCTCTCCTCGAACTCGGTGAGGCGGTCCATCCAGTGCGCGATCCAGCCGCCACCGCACTCGAGGATGATCACCTTGAGGCCGAGATGGCGCTCGAGCACGCCGCCGTACACGAGGTTCGAGAGCGTCATCTGCTGGTCGAACAACAGGATCAGCGCATGGTGCGTCCCGGGCGCCATCAGGTGCAGCATCGCCTGCGACGCGCCCGGCATGTCGGGCAAGCCCGCGGGGTGGAACGCGAGGGGGAGGCCGGTCTCCTCGAGCGCCTCCCACACGGGTGTGTACGACCGGTGGTGCAGGGGCCGGTCGTTGTAGGCGTTCGGGCGGGCGAACCCGGCGACGAGTCTCAAGTCGCGGATGCGCCGTACCTCGTCGGCGGCGGCCGCGGGGTCTTGCAGCGGCAGCGCGCCGACACCGCGCACGCGGTCCGGCGCGGCCGACGTCCATTCCGCGATCCAGTCGTTGTAGACCCGACACGACGCGACCGCGAGCTCGGGATCGCGGATCCCGCCGAGCTTCAGGCCGAGCCCGGGATACATGACGGACAGGTCGATGCCCTCGCTGTCGAGCACCTTGACGCGCTCCCGCGCGTCGAACCCGGCGGGGTTGAGGCTCTCGTAGTGACGACCGCGACCGAAGTCGTCGAACGACTCACCCGCGTTGCCGAGCCCGACGAGCCCGCGGTCGGTCGCCATACGGTCCTCGACCAGGCATTCGTCGAAGCCCGACTCCTCGTTCCAGCGCAGGCGGATTCCGCGATCGCGCAGGTGTGAGGGGAGCTTGCGCTCCCAGAGGTCGGCGGGCTCGCACACGTGCCCGTCCGCGTCGACCACTACCTCTCGTGCCATGCACCAAGGATCCGACGGCCCGGTGCACCGGTCAACGGCCTGCCAGTTATCGGACCCCAGGGCTACGGTCGGGAGATGCCCAGGGCGACGCGGACGGTCAGCGCCTACCGCTCCGACTGGGCCGACTTCACGCGCTGGTGCGCGCCGAGAAGCGAGCCCGTGCTCCCTGCCCGCCCCGACGCGATCGCCGCGTACGTCGACGAGGTCGCACGGACGAAGCGCTTCTCGACCGCGCAGCGGCGCCTCGCCGCGATCCGCGCGGCGCACCTCGATGCGGGCCATCCGGTGCCGACGGCGGCACCGGTGGTGCGCGCCGCGATCGCCCGAGCGCAGTGGCGTCAGCGAGCCACCGTCACCTCGACGACCCCGCTCGCAGTCCCGGAGCTCCGAGCAATGTCACGCGCGCTCCTACCGACGACGGCCGGCCTGCGCGACCGCGCGCTGCTGCTCGTGGGATACGGCGCGGCACTGCGCCCCGGCGAGCTCGTGAGCCTGTCGGCAGGCGACATCGCGCTGATCCCCGCAGGCTTGCGCGTTCGTGTCGAGCGCGGCCGGGTGGTCGTGCCGTTCGGCTCGGCACGCGAGCTCTGTGCCGTCGCGGCATGGAAGGCGTGGCGCAAGGCTGCGGGCATCGACGCCGGACCGGCATTCCGCGCCGTCGACCGGCACGGCCGCGTCGGTCACGGCGCGCTCGGCGAGCAGGCCGTCACGCGCATCGTCCGCCGGGCCGCAGCCCGCGCGGGCCTGTCATCCGCGCAGTACAGCGGCCTGTCACTGCGCCGCGGCACGGTGCAGGCAGCCGCCGCGCACGGCACCACCGACCGCGGGATCATGGCGCAGACCGGACATCGCAGCCGCCGGTTGGTGCGGCGCTATGTGGGCGAGTCGGTGTCCGCGCGCTAACGGACGACGAGCGTCCCTTCCATGCCCGACGCCCGGTGCCCGGCGACGCTGCAGAAGAAGGTGTAGCGACCCGGCTTGTCGATGCGCAGGCCGCCCTTCGCGGTCGTGTCACCGTCTGCACCGACGATGTGACCCTTCCCCTCGACCTCGAAGTCGTGGAACGAGTCCTCCGACTTCAGCTCGATCGCGACGTCCTCGCCGCTCCTCACTTGGATCGTCGACGGACTGAAGTCGAAGGACCGCGCGTCGACGTGGATCACGCGCGCGCCCGGCGCGACCTTCGCGTTGTCGGCCATGTCGTGACCGCCGCCGCCGCCACCGCAGCCGGCGACCGCGGCCAGGAGCGCGACGCACGCAAGCAAGACCGCGATCCTCGGGGGCCGCACGGCGTCAACCTACCGACTGGCCTCACATAGCTGGCATCGGGACGCGATCGTCACGCGTCGGTCGGCCGCTCGAGGATCTGCGCCGGGCCGGACTCGCCGACGGGCGCCTCGGGCTGCACCTCGACCGTGTCGAAGTGGACACCCGGTGGCGCGGTCACCGCGACTACCACGGCGCGTGCGATCGCGGACGGATCGAGCACGCCGTTGTGTCGCTGCAACCCGAAATGCGGCCAGTACGCCATGATGTCGGCGAGCTCGTCCATGTCCCACCCGAAGCCGAACTCGCTCAGGGTCGGGCCCACACGCACGGTCGTGGAGCGGATGCCACTCCCTTCGCACTCCATCGCCAGCGCGTGCGCGAGAGCCTCGAGCCCGGCTTTGGTCGCGGTGTAGGTGGCCATGCGAGGACGCGCGTTGCGGGACGCATCCGACGTGATGAACACGAGGTCACCCGGCGCGCCGCGTTCCCGGAGCGACGCGATGACGAGCCGGCTGAGCAGGATCGGGCCGAGCAGGTTCGTCGCGACCTCGCGCCGGAGCGCGTCGACGGGGACCGCATGCAGCCAGCCCGGGGTTGCCATCCCCGCGTTGTTCACGAGCACGTCGACCGGGCCGAGCGCCCGCTCCGCGGCGCTGACGAACGCGTCGATCGACGCGCCCTCGGTCACGTCCAGTGCGTGGGCGAACGGCTCTCCACCGGCGGCTTCGACCTCGGCGGCGGTCTCATCGAGCCGATCGACGCGGCGCGCGCCGAGCGCGACGGGCCAGCCCAGTCGTCCGAGCTCGATCGCGATCACCCGCCCGATCCCCGACGACGCTCCCGTCACGAGCGCCACGCGGCGCGCTTCACTCATGCGCCAAGACACTAGAAGCAGCGCACGAGTCCGGCCGGACCTGACGGCGTGTCAGATACCATCCCGCGCCGTGGCCGGCACGGCGAAGGAGACCGTCGCGTTGCTCGACGGCTTGCGCGTCGTCGAGAGCTCGCTGCTCGGGCCCGGCGAGTTGACGTCGTTCCTGGCCGACCTCGGTGCCGATGTCATCAAGGTCGAGCCCCCGCAGGGCGACTACATCCGCCAGATGACGTGGCCGATCGTCGAGGGTGAATCGCTCTTGCACCTCCACGTCCACCGCAACAAGCGCAGCATCACGCTCGACCTCAAGCGGCCCGAAGCCGTCGACGTGTACCTCGATCTGGTTCGCGGCGCCGACGCCGTCGTCGAGGCGATGCGCCCCGGGGCGCTCGCCAAGCGCGGACTCGGGTACGAGCGCCTGCGTGAGGTCAACCCGCGCGTCGTCTTCTGCACGATCTCCGGGTACGGCATGACCGGCCCGTACCGCGATCTCCCGGCACACGGCATCGCGTTCGACACATGGGCAGGCCTGGTTCCACCCGCGTACGACGACGAGGGCTTCTGCTACATGCCCGAACATCCGTCGGTCGGCATCCACGCCGGCCCGTTGTTCGGCGCGTTCGGCGTGCTCGCGGCCGTGCTGCGTGCCCGTGACACCGGCGAGGGCTGCCAGCTCGAGATCGCGCAGTCCGACGCCGCCGCGTACATGGACTGGTATCGCATCGAGACCTGGAAGGCGTACGAGCGACCGGAGTCCGAGGTGACCGGCAACGCGAGCGACAACTACGAGCGCCGTGCTCCCGGGACCGCGGGCATGCGCGAGGGAGTCCGGTACCAGATGTACGAATCGGCCGACGGGCACCTTCTGTTCATGGCGTCCGAGCAGGCCTTCTGGAAGAACTTCTGCGAAGGCATCGACCGGATGGACCTCTTCGAGCGGTGGCCGGGCTCCAAGTACGCCGATCACGCTCGCAACAACCGTGAGCTGCAACGTGAGCTGCGTGACATCTTCCGTACGCGCACGACCGCGGAGTGGATCGCGTTCGGCGAGCGTGTGAACACGCCGATCGCTCCGGTCAACACGTCGAAGTCGATCGCGGATGATCCGCAGTTCCGCGACCGGTTCCCGTGGATCCCGGTGGCACGTCTCGGTGCGGACGAGATGCCGTTCCCGGTCCGGATCGTCGACGGCGCGCTGCCGGTACCGACGCGCGCACCGAAGGTCGGCGAGCACACCGACGAGGTGCTCGCGAGCGTGCTGGGCTACGACGAGGAGCGGATCGACACGCTCAGGACATCAGGGGCGCTCGGATGACCCCGCGGCAGGCAGCGATCGCGCTCGACGGGCGTGCACTCGGCAAGCGGGGCGCGCTCACGCGCCGGCGGCTCCTCGACGCGACCGCGGAGCTGCTCGAGACGCGTGGCGTACGTGACCTGCGGGTCGTCGACATCGCGCGTGCGGTCGGTACGTCGCCGGCGACCTTCTATCAGTACTTCCGCGACGTCGAGGCGGCAGTGCTGACGCTGGCCGAGGAGGTGGGTGAAGACCTGGTCCGCCTGCGCGAGCTGCTCGACCAGCCGTGGGAAGCCGCGTCCGCGCTCGAATCGGCACGGTCGATGGTCAGCACGTTCCTCGAGTACTGGGACGGCCACCGTGCAGTTCTCCGCACGCGCAACCTTGCCGCGCAGGAGGGCGACGCGCGTTTCCGTCAGGTGCGCAACGCGTCGCTCCAACCACTGACGGAGAGGCTCGCCCGGAAGGTGCGCGAATCACAAGCGGCAGGGAATGTGGGTCCCGGCGTGTCGGCGATCGCGGCCGCGGCGGCGCTCGTCGCGATGATGGAGCGAATGGCTGCGTTCCACACCGACCTCGAACCTCTCGGCGCGACACGTCAGGACGTCGTGGAGACCACCGCGCGAATCGTGTACCAGGTGGTCATGGGCGAGACGTCCGCAGCGATGGGTGCGCGGTGACCTCGAGGTCGCGCTCGTAGACCCGTTCGAAGAGGTCGCGCTTGCGGCGCGCGCCCCACAGCTCGAGCTCGACGTCGCCGTGAGCGCGCAGGCCGACCACGACCAGCGAAGGGCCGACGCGCACGTCGACGTCGTCGACTGCGGCGCTGCGGCTGCGGTCGAGCCCGTCCGCGACGCGGAGGATCGCAACGAGCCTGCGGACACGTTCGACGTCGACGAGCGGCACCTCGTCGGTCGACTTCGGCTCGCCACGCCGGTGCCAGCGCGCGAGCGCGGCGAGCAGCTGCACTTCCTCGGGAGTGAAGCCGCGCAGCTGGCCATGCTGGATGATGTACGCGCCGTGCTTGTGGTGACCCGTCGGTGAGACGTGCTCGCCGATGTCGTGGAGCAGCGCCGCGTACTCGAGAAGCTCCCGGTTGTCGCCGCCGAGGCCGTGCAGCTCTTGGGTCTTGTCGAAGAGCTCGAGCGCGAGGTGTGCGACGTGCCGGGCGTGGTCCTCCGCCCAGCTGCATCGCCGCGCAAGCGCCTGCACCGATGCGCGACGGATGGCACGCGGGTCGTCGGTCCAGTCGGCGGGGTCGTGGCGACGGATCGCATCGAGCACGATGCCTTCGCGCAGCGCCCATTCGCTCACGGTGAGCTCTTCGAAGCCGAACAGCTCCATCGCGGTGGCGAGGAACATCGACCCCGCGGGTATCAGGTCGACGCGCCGCGCCTCGAGCCCCTCCATGCGGAGACGCTCGGTGGCCTTCGACCCGAGGATCTGCTTGTGCAGCGAGGCGAACTCGCTGCGCGTGAACGTCAGCTGATTGAGGGACACGGGAACGTCTGCGTCGCGACGCGCCGCGACCATGTGCGCGAGATCTTCGAGCGTGCCGCTGCTGCCGACGAACAGCTTCGGACCGAACGTCGCGACCCTGTCGGCCACCGGCGTCAGCACGTCGACGAGGTGTGCGCGCAGCCGGCGACGATCGTCCTTGGAGACGGGATCGGAGTCGACGAACGCGGCGGTGAGTCGCCCGACACCGAGGTTCTCGCTCGTCGCCCAGAGCAGACCGCCGGCATCCCCGACCATGACCTCGAGGCTGCCGCCACCGAGATCGAAGCACAGCGCGGGTGCGGGCTCGAGCAGCACGCTGGCCCGGATCGCGCCGAAGATCAGCTCGGCCTCCCGCTGTCCGCTGATCACCTCGATGTCGACGCCGGTCTCGGCCTCCATCCGGTCGACGAGCGCGTCGCCGTTGGCGGCTTGACGGATCGCGCTGGTCGCGCACGCGTGGATCTCGGTGGCATCGGCAGCATCGGCGAGCAGCTTGAAGCGGCGGACCGTTGCGAGCGCGACCTCGGCCGCGTCGTCGGTCACGCGCCCGTTTCGGCTGACGACGTCGCCCAGCCGGATCATCGCCTTCTCGCGTGTCAACGCCTCGAAGTGCCCGTCGGGACGCACCTCGGCGATCAGCAAGTGGAACGAGTTCGTGCCGAGGTCGAGCGCGGCGATCCGCATCGCGTGTCGAGGGTACCGGCGATACGCTGCGGCGACGGTGATGGACGTAGGAAGACGTAGGAAAGGGGTCGCCGTGAGCGAGCTCGATGCCGAGCAGCGCATGCTCATCGATGGGAAGCTGACGGAGGCCGCCTCGGGGCGCACCTTCGCGAACGTCAACCCGGCGACCGAGGAGACGATCGGTGACGTCGCCGACGCGGGTGTCGACGACATGGACCGTGCGATCGGCGCGGCGCGCAAGGCGTTCGACGAGACGGATTGGTCGACGAACCGTGAGCTGCGCAAACGCTGTCTGCAGCAGCTGAAGGACGCGCTCGGCCGCGAGCGCGAGACGCTCCGGCCCCAGATCGTCGCCGAAGTCGGGACGCCGATCATGCTCACGTACGCGGTCCAGATGGACTCTTGCATCGACGATCTCCAGTGGGAGATCGACCTCATCGACTCCTACGCGTGGGAGCAGGACCTTCCGGTCCACGAGTTCATGGGCCAGCGCAGCGCGCGGCGCGTGTTCCGCGAACCGGTCGGCGTGGTCGGTGCCATCACCCCGTGGAACTTCCCGTTCATGCTGAACCTCTCGAAGATCGGGCCGGCGCTGGCGACCGGCAACACGCTCGTGCTCAAGCCGGCGCCCGACACACCTTGGAGCGCGACGTTCATCGGACGGCTCGCGGCGGAGCAGACCGACATCCCCCCGGGCGTGCTCAACATCGTCACCTCGGCCGACAAGGCCGAAGTCGGCGAGATCCTGACGGGCGACCCACGCGTCGACATGATCACGTTCACCGGATCGACCGCGGTCGGGAAGCGGATCATGGCCCGCGGCGCCGAGACCCTGAAGAAGGTGTTCCTCGAGCTCGGCGGCAAGTCGGCGAACGTCGTGCTCGACGACGCCGACCTTGCCTCGGTCGTACCCGGCGGGGCGATGATCTGCATGCACGGCGGCCAGGGCTGCGCGATCACGACGCGCATGCTGTTGCCCGCGTCGCGCTACGACGAGGCGGTCGACATGTTGAAGACCGCGTTCGAAGGCGTCACGTACGGTGACCCCAACGACATGTCCAACCTCATGGGACCGCTGATCAACGCGCGCCAACGTGACCGGGTGCTGGGCTACATCGAGAAGGGCAAGGCCGAGGGAGCGCGGTTGCTCGTCGGTGGCGGTCGCCCCGAGCACCTGTCCAAGGGCTACTACGTCGAGCCCACGCTGTTCGTCGACGTCGACCCGGACGCGACGATCGCCCAGGAGGAGATCTTCGGGCCGGTCCTGGCCGTCATCCGGTATGCCGACGACGACGATGCCGTGCGCATCGCCAACAACTCGCGCTACGGCTTGTCGGGAGCAGTGAGCGGCGGATCGGTCGACCGCGCGATGTCGGTCGCGTCGCGCATTCGGACGGGCACGCTGGCGGTCAACGGCGGGATGTGGTTCGGTCCCGACTCGCCCTTCGGGGGTTACAAGGAGAGCGGCGTCGGACGCGAGCACGGGGTCGCGGGATTCGAGGAGTACCTGGAGACCAAGACCGTCGGCCTCCCCGCGCCCGCGTGACCGCTGCTGCAGCGACCGGCCGACCTCGCGCGAGCGCGCCGCTAGTACGATCGACGCAGCGCAGGAGTGAGGAGGCGCGACATGGCGGACCTCGAGCTCGAGCAGATCATGAGCGAGTACCTGCCGGTGTTCGAATCGGTCGAAGAGGAGCGGCTGCACCGCAAGCAGCGGCTCGCCGCCGCGTACCGGCTGTTCGGCCGGTTCGGGTTCGACGAGGGCGTCGCCGGCCACATCACGATGCGCGACCCGGAACGGCCCGACCACTTCTGGGTGAACCCGTTCGGGATGAGCTTCTCGCACGTCCGCGTGTCCGACCTGATCCTGGTCAACGACCGTGGTGAGGTCGTCGAGGGAGCGCCGCTGCTCAACCAGGCCGCGTTCGCGATCCACTCCCAGGTCCATGCCGCACGCCCCGACGTGACGGCGGCGGCACACGCGCATTCGCTGTACGGCAAGGCGTGGGCGTCACTTGGCCGCAAGCTCGATCCGCTCACCCAGGACGCGTGCGCGTTCTACGAGGACCACGCGCTGTTCGACGACTTCACCGGTGTCGTGCTCGATCTCGAGGAGGGCAAGCGCATCGCCCACGCGCTCGGCGAGCACAAGGCGGTCATCCTACGCAATCACGGGCTGCTCACGGTCGGCCATTCGGTCGACGAAGCCGCGTGGTGGTTCATCACGATGGAGCGGACGTGCCAGGCGCAGCTGCTCGCGGAGGCCGCGGGCTCGCCCGTGCTCATCGACCACGAGCACGCGGCGCTGACGGCGACCCAAGTCGGTGGGCACGCCGCGGGGTGGTTCAGCTTCCAGCCGATGTACCAGAAGATCGTGCGGGAGCAGCCCGACCTCCTCGACTGACGCCCGCAGTGGTGTTCAGGTGCCGGTAGGCGCCTGCCGTACCGCGACCTGCTGGCTCGCGTACTGCTTCGTGCCGGCGAGGAAGGCGTCGGTATCCCCGAACTTGCCGGCGACGACGTCCTTGAACCAGTCGGGCACGTAGGTCTCGAACGTGCCCGCGTCGAGCTGCGCGATCACCGGGTCGACGATCGCCTCGACGGGCAGCATCCCGACCTCGGTGTGGAAGCCCGCCTCGTTGTCCGGGAGGCGGAACAGCTCGGTGTCGAGCACTCCTGGGTTGACGACATGAATCTTCACGCCGGTGTCGCGCAGATCGACGGCCATCGACTCCGAGAACGCGGTCAGCGCGGCCTTCGTAGCCGAGTAGGCGGCCTCGATCGGCGGGCCGAGCCGGGCTGCAACCGACGAGATGTTCACGATCCGCCCCGAGCGCTCGATGAGAACGGGCAGGAGGGCGAGCGTGAGGCGGACGGGCGAGAAGTAGTTGATGTGCATCGTCGCCTCGACGTCCTCGGTCGTGAGGCGCGTGACGTCGCGGCGTTTGGGGATCCCCGCGTTGTTGACGAGCACGTCGATGCCGCCCAGCTCGCGGTCGGCTGTCGTCGCGAACTCCGCGATGCCGTCGAGATCGGCGAGGTCGACCACCCACGAGCGCGATTCGGGCGTGTGCTCTCGTACGCGCCCGAGCACGTCCGCCAAGCGGTCGGCGCGCCGCGCGCAGATGCCGACGACCGCGCCGCGAGCGGCGAACCCTTCGGCGATCGCGGCGCCGATGCCCGAAGACGCCCCTGTCACGAGCACGTGCTTCCCGCTCAGTGAGTACCCCACGTCGCGCAGCATACGGAGCAGCCGAGCGTCCCGCAGGGCGACGCCGGGTACCCCGGCGTCGAGCGAGCGCGACCGAGCTATGGAGCAGGGCGACGCACGCGAGCGAGCGGTCGCGGGCCGGGTATCCCGGCTCGCAGTGAGCGAGCCATCAAGCAGATAGGGTCCGCCGCCGTGGTGCTCGACCCCGCGGCCGCGCTGCTCACCGATCGTGTGGCGGTCGTCACCGGGGCCGCGGTCGGTATCGGTGAGGCCGTCGCGCTGGCGTTCGCGCGCTTCGGCGCGCATGTCGCGATCTGCGATCGAGACGTGCCGAACCTCGACGAGACCGCGAACGGTGTCGAGCAGGCGGGGCGCCGGGTCGTGGCCGCAGAGCTCGACGTACGTGACCACGAGGCGGTCGGCAACTTCTTGGACACGCTTCACACCGAGCTCGGACCGGTGGACGTGCTGGTCAACAACGCCGGCGGTGGCTTCTACTCCTCGTTCCTCGATGTGACCGAGAAGGGCCAGGACTCGCTGATCCGCGAGAACTTCGGCAGCGTGACGAGCTTCATCCGTGGCGTCGTGCCGCGCATGCCCGAACGGGGGGGGTCGATCGTCAACCTCACCTCGATCGAGGCGCACCGAGCCGCACCGGGCTATGCCGTGTACTCGGCCATGAAGGCGGCGGTCGCCAGCCTCACGAAGACGCTGGCCCTCGAGCTGGGGTCCCGGCGCATCCGGGTGAACTGCATCGCGCCCGACGTGATCCCGACGCCCGGGATCGGTGGTGACGTCGAGGTCCGCACGCCGTTGCCGGTCGCCGGTCATGTCGACGACGTGGCGGGGGCCGCGGTGTACCTCGCGAGCGACCTGAGCCGGTTCGTCACCGGCGTCACGATCCACGTCGACGGCGGGAACGTGGTCGCAGGCGGCTGGCACCGGGCCGCGGACGGCACCTTCGTGACCTCCGTGACGTGAGGATCGAGCGATGAGCCGGGCGACATGAGGTTCGGGATCGCGCTCGGCCGGCTGAACCCGGCGTTCTTCCTCGACTGCACGCTCGAGGCGGAGCGCCTGGGCTATGAGTCGGTGTGGCTGCCCGAGCACCTGATCTTCACCACGAAGATGAGCCGGTCACCGCACCCGGGGGAGGAGCACCCGCCGGTCCCACCCACGACCCCGATCTTCGACGCGTTCGGATATCTCGCGTATCTCGCCGGCCGCACCGAGCGGCTACGGCTGGGGACCCACGTCTACAACATCGGGCTTCGTCATCCCTTCACCGCGGCGCGCGCGGTGCAGACGCTCGACATCGTGTCGGGTGGCCGCCTCGAGTTCGGCGTCGGCGCGAGCTGGCTCGAGGAGGAGTGGGATGCGGCACAGCTCGACTTCCACACCCGCGGACGGCGTGTCGACGAGTCGATCGACGTGTGCAAGCGGCTGTGGACCGAGGCCGAGGTGACGCACCATGGCGAGTTCTTCGACTTCGAGGGTGTCGTCTTCGAGCCGAAGTGCGTGCAGCAGCCGCATCCGCCCGTCCTGATCGGCGGCGAGAGCGACGCCGCGCTGCGGCGTGCCGCACGCGCCGCCGACGGATGGATCGGCATGAACCACGACTTCGACAGCGGCGCGAACCAGATCGCACGCGTGCGCGAGCTGCTCGAGCAGCAGGGCCGGACCACCGATGGCTTTCAGCTCTGCCTGGGCGGACCGGTCGACTCGGCCGACGACGTCGCGCGCTGGGAAGAGCTCGGTGTCACCCGACTCGTGATCGCGCCGTGGGCGCGTTCGCGCGAGGCGATCGACGGCATGCGACGGTTCGCCGAGATGGCCGGGCTGGGCGGCGCCTGACGGTTCACCGCGGGGGCCGGCGGGTACGAGCACCGCATGGCAGGGCCGGACGACGAGGTCGATGGCGGGCCGACGCGACCCGACATCGGAGCCGAGGAAGACGCCGCGACGGGGGCGTCGACCGCGATGAGCCGGCCTCCTCCGGGCCCGCCATCGGGTCCCGCGCCGCCAGTCGTGCGCCGACGACGCATCGTCCTGCTCCTCGGCGGTGCACTCGGGTTGGGGGTCGTGGTCGGCGGCGGCGCCGCGCTCGCGACCGGTGGCGACCGCCCGTCGGTGCGCGCAGGGCCGGTCGTGTCGTCCACGACGTCGACGACCGCAGCTTCGACGACGACGACCACGACGACCACGACCCTCCCCGAGCCGTCTACGACGGCACCGCCTGCCGCGCCGCCGAGCACCGCGGCGGCACCGACGCTCACGCCGTCGATCACGTCGTTCACTGCTGAACCGTCGACGCCGAACTGTGCCCAAGGCGCGACCGGTGTGGGCTTGGCACTGCGGTGGTCCACGCAGAACGCCGACGCGGCGACGCTTTCCGTCGACGGCAGGGGCCTCGGCAGGTTCGCGGGAGGAGCCGGCTCGGTCACCGTCAACTTCGCCTGCCCAGGCCCTCATACCTACGAGCTCGTCGCGACCTCGGGCGCCCGCTCGGCGACGAAGTCCTTGACGATCAGGGCGTCGAGCAACAGCAGCAACGCGGCGCCGGCGATGTCACCTGACGGGCAGTAGCCCTACGGACCGCCGGCAAGCAGCTCGTCGGGATCGTTGTCGAAGTCGCGCGTCGTGCCGCGGTTCCGCACCGCGACGTGTACCTGCGACGGCTGCATCGTGTGGCACACCGCGGTTTGTTGCGCCGGGAGCTCGTCCGCGCAGTCGTAGCCGTCGAGGTCCATCCCGCGGCCCATGCCGATGTCGCAGGCGCGACGCAGCACGATGATCGACTCCGACTCCTCTGGCGGGAACGTCGCGTCGGCCCACTTCAGGAAGCCACCGCGCCACGGTCTCTCGGAGAACGGCGGAGGCGACACGCACCGGCGTCCGTCGAGTGTCCACGTATGGAGCAGCTGCCCGTTACGCCACACGCGGACGTCGCGCTCGCCGCCCCACTGCGCGCCGAAGGGGATCTCCAGGTCGTACTGGCGCATGGCATCGGCGGTGCCGCGTGCGGTCCGTGCGGCTTGCGCGACCGCGAGCCCGGCCAGGTCGAACATGTGCGTGCAGTTGAGGCGGGGATCGGTCCAGTCGCCGACGGCGAGGCAGCGGTCCGACAGCGGCATGCCCGCCAGCGCACGCAGCGGCTCGGCCGCGCCGGGGCACGTGCTCCAGGGCCATCGGAACGAGCCGGCCTCGGCGACGACGACTCGCTCACCGTCGTGACGGAGATGGACGGTGAAGTGGTGGAAGTCGTCCTCGAGGCCACCCTCGACGACGTCGGCGCTCGTGGCAACGACGCGGATACGACGGCGATAGGAGCCGTACGGGAAGCGGCTCATGCGCTGCGGGTCCGGCCGCCGGGGTAGTTCCCGCCACCGAATCGGTCGTCGAGCGCGTCGTAGTCGATCGCGAAGCCGGCGCGTGGAAGTACATCGACGAACTCCACCGCGCGCGGCTTCTTGTACGACGCGATCCGCGGTCGACAGTGCTCGATGATCTCGTCCTCGGTGATCCGCGCCCCGTTCCGTGGCACGACGATCGCCTTGACGCTCTGGACCCACTTCGGGTCGGGGACGCCGATCACCGCACACTCCGCCACGTCCGGATGCGCGTTGATGCAGCCCTCGACCTCGGCCGGGTAGATGTTCTCGGCCGCCGACTTGATCATGCGCGTCTTCGGTCCGATGAACGTGATCGACCCGTCCGGCTCGCGGCGGCCGAGGTCGTTGGTGTGGTGCCAGCCGCCCCGCTGGCGCCGCGCCGTCTCCTCGGGCCGGTTCCAGTACCCGTTCATCACGGTCGGCCCGCGGGTGACGATCTCGCCGACCTCACCCACCGCGACCTCCCCGTCATCCGGATCGAGCACACGGATCTGCAGCAACGGTGAGGAGCGACCGTGCGTGCCGACCGCGTCGGCTCCGAGACAGCTGAACGTCATCATGCCGACGGCCTCGGTCTGGCCGTAGCCACCCGGCCGTGTCGCCCACGGGCTCGGGTCGGCCCGCGTCATCTCGTCCCACTCCGGACGCCCGCGGGGCGTCCGGAGCGAAGAGAGGTCGTAGCGACGGTCGGCATTCGCCTCGAGGATGTCGTCGAAGATCGGTCCGACGAGGAACGCGCCTGTGCAGCGCTCGGCTTCGATCACGCGGCAGAGCAGCTCGCCTTCGACGCGGCGGACGAACACGTTCGTTCCTCCGGCGACGAACGTCGCGAGTGTGTGCATGAGCGTGCCAAGGTGGAACAGCGGACCGCTGTTCAGGTACACGTCGTCGGGCGACGTGCCGGTGAAGTGGCCGTACACGAGGCCTTGGGCGATGCAGGCCGTGTGACTGAGCATCGCCGCGTTCGGGCGCCCGCCGAACGCCGCGGTGTAGATCAACAGCACGGCGTCGGCGGGATCGACTTCGCGGTCGGGGTCGTTCGGGGCGCCACCCGCGAGGAACGCCTCGTAGCCGCCCGGACCGTCGTCGTCGTGCCGGATCCAACGGGCGTCGCTTCCCGCAGTCGCACGCGCGGCGCGAGCTGCTGCGCCGATCTCCTCGTCCTGCCACACGACGACCGTCGGCGTGAGGTCATCGACGACGAACGCGAGCTCCTCGGCGCTCTGGCGCCAGTTCGCAGGACAGAACATCCCGCCGAGCTTCGCCACCGCCAGCAGCAGCTCCAGGACGCGGAACGAGTTCTGGCCGAGCCACAGGACGCGCATCCCGGCTTCGACGCCCGTGCCGCGCAGCGCGTGCGCGAGTCGGTTCACGCGCTCGTCGAGGGCTGTGTAGGTGAGACGGCACTCGCTGTCGACAACGCCCAGCTGGTCAGGCCGGCTGCGGCGGTGCTCTCGCAGGACGTCGGGGAGCGTCAGCGCGTGCAGCGCGTCGGTCATTCCGCGTCGAGCAGGTCGCGATAGCTCATGGGAAGCAGCTCGATCAGCTGACCGTCGGGGTCGCGCACGAACACGCCGAAGCCGATGTCGGTGTCGGCGAGCACCTCACCGCCGTACTCCGGGATGCGCCGGCACGTCTCGGCGACGTCGTCGACGCTGAACGAGACGTGTGTGAGGCCCGGCTCGTTCATGACCCGCTCGCGGTAGGGCAGGGGAGCGGCACCCTCGCCGGCGAAGTGGAGCAGCTCGAGGATCAGCCCGCCGCGCTGGAGGTAGCACGCGGTCATGCCAATCGGCTGCTTCAGCCGCAGCAGCTGGTCGGACGGCGAGTCGGGCGGTTCGATCTCGCGCACGAAGGTGAAGCCGAGCAGCTCCTCGTAGAAGCGTCGTGCCCGCGCCAGGTCGGTGACGCACTGTCCGAGGTGGTTGAACACCGGCATGCGGTGCCTCGCGTCAGTCCTGCTCGGGCGGACGGACGTTGATGACCAGCGTGAAGATGGATTTCACCACCGGGTCGCCGGTGCTCGCGTCCTTCCAGTCGGTCTCGGTCACGTAGAACTCGAGCGTTCCGCCGTTCGATCGCTCGCGCTCGTAGACGTCGGTGATCACCGTCGTGCCCTCGAGCAAGTCACCGACGTGGGGCCACCGCGTGAACTCGAACGCCTGCTCACCGTGCAGGATCGCCCGTCCCGGCCCGCGCAGCGTGTCGATCGGCAGCGCGGCGGCGCCGCCGGTACCGAGCGAGCCCCAGTACGACATGACGAACGGGAACGTCGGAGGAACGGGCGCGCCGTCCTGCCGGTAGACCTCGTCGGAGTCACCCAGTGCGTCGGCGAAGACGCGGACCGGTCCGCGCTCGATCATCACCTTCTGCGTCCCCGTCTCCTGACCCTTCAGCTCCGTGAGTGCCATCACTCCTCCTGGTCGGCGAGAAACATGCCCTATCGGGGCGGCTGGTCGCCAGAGAGCAGGTGCTTCATCACCTTGCCAGTTGCGTTGCGGGGCAGCTCGTCGACGAAGTGCAGCTGACGCGGTCGCTTGTAGTCCGCGAGTCGCTCGGCACAGAACTCTTGGAGCTCGTCAGGCGTCAGCGAGCCCTCGGGCCTGCGCACGACCCAGGCGCCGACGTCCTCGCCCAGCACCATATGGGGGATGCCGGCCACCGCAGCTTCCCGCACCTCGGGATGCTCGAGCAGCACCGCCTCGACGTCGGTCGCGTAGATGTTGTTGCCGCCCCGGATGATCATGTCCTTCTTGCGGCCGACGAGGTAGAGGAAGCCGTCCTCGTCGACATAGCCGAGGTCGCCCGTACGCAGCCAGCCGTCGTCGGTCCACGTGCTCTTCGTGGCCGCATCGTCCTTGTAGTACTCGCGGCGCTTTCCCTGCATGCGGAGCAGCAACTCACCGACTTCGTGCGGCGGCTGCTCGGTGTCGTCGTCACCGACGATCTTGATCTCCATCGGACCGATCGGCTTGCCGACCGAGCCGATCCGCCGCCGCGCCTCTTCCTTCGGCATCACGATGTACGCGGGTCCGGCTTCGGTCATGCCGTAGGAGTTCGAGACCATTGCGTCGGGGAGCCGGTCGATGAGCGTGAGCAGCGTCTTCGGCGCGATCGGCGCGCTGCCGACCGACACCTGCTCGAGGCTCGACAGGTCGCGGTGCTCGAACTCCGGATGGGCGACGATCAGCTCGGCGAACGCCGGCACGAGCATGCACATCGTCGGTCGTTCGCTCTCGACGTACCCGAGCCAACGACCCGCGTCGAACTTCGGCTGGTACAGGCCGAGGAGTCCCATCTTCATCGGGTTGTAGATGAACGCGATCCCGGCGAACGTGAACATCGGCGCGCCGTGCAGCCAGCCGTTGCCGGTCCACGTGGGCTCGTTGTTCGGGATCATCGCGACGTTGCTGTGCCGCACCGCGATGCCCTTGGGGAGCCCGGTCGTGCCCGACGTGTACATGACGTCGGCGAGGTCGGTCAGCTCGACGGGCACGCGAAAGTCACTCGGGTCGTCGTGCACGACGTCGTCCCACGACTGCACCCGGCCCCCGGCGCCGCCCGCGCTGATCACCAGCTTCACCGTGGGGAGCCCGCCGCCGACGTCGAGCGCGCTCCTCACCAGCGATTCGCACGTCAGGATCGCCACCACCTCGGCGTGGCCGAGGATCGTGCGCAGCTCGCGGACCGACAGCCGCGTGTTCGTCGGCACGACGACCGCGCCGAGCTTGTGCACCGCGGCATAGGCCGTGATCCAGCGCAGGACCTCGTCGGCCGGGAGGTAGATCGACACGCGGTCGCCCTTCTGCACGCCCGCCGCGTCGAGCCCACGGGCGAGGCGATTCGAGTCGGCGTCCCATTCGGCGAACGTGAGCGACGTGCCCGCGTCGAGGTTGCGGTACGCCAGCGCGTCGCCGTACGAGCGCGCCATGAACCGCAGCTGGTCGATCTGGAGCTCACCCCAGTCGGGCACGGCGGACCTCTTCGTGCGGCGGCTGCAACCTGACGGCAACGTCAGGGTACGCTCGCCGTCGGCCCGGGAACGAGCCACACGAGCCAGTCACGGGAGCCGCACCATGGGTGACGCCGTCATCGTCTCCGCAGCCCGTACCGCGATCGGCACCGCCCGGCGCGGGTCGCTGATGAGCTTCAGCGCGTTCGACCTGGGGAAGTTCGCGGTGCAGGAGGCGCTGAAGCGCTCGGGCGTGCTGGTCGAGGACGTCGACGACATCGTGCTGGGCGAGGTCCTCCAAGGCGGCGGCGACATCGCGCGCTACGCCGCGGTCGAGCTGGGGATGGTCGAGGTGCCGGGCCTGGCCCACAACCGCCACTGCGCCTCGGGCATGGCAGCGGTGCAGACCGCAGCCGCGGGCATCCGAGCCGGTATGGACCGGGTGGTGATCGCCGGCGGCACCGAGAGCATCACGCAGTCGCCGCAGGTCTTCCGCAAGCTGCCCGGCCCGTACTCGGGCGGGCAGCAGTGGCTGTCGCCGAGCCATCCGGAGACGCCCGACGCGCCGACGATGGACATGTCGATCACCGTCGGTTGGAACACCGCGCAGCAGTGCGACGTGTCGCGCGAGGAGCAGGACGACTGGGCGTATCACTCGCACATGCGCGCGGTCGCCGCCACCGACGAGGGGCGGCTGAAGGACGAGATCTTCGCCGTCGAGGTCCCCGTGGGCAGGAGCGAGACGCGCATCTTCGACGTCGACGAGCATCCGCGCCGCGACACGTCGATGGAGAAGCTGGCGACGCTTCCGCCACTCCATCCCGAGATCCCGGGCTTCTCGATCACCGCCGGGAACTCATCGGGGCTGAACGACGGCGCGTGCGCACTGGTCGTCTGCGATGACGGCTACGCGCGCGACCACGACCTCGAGCCGCTCGCGATCATCCGGTCGTGGGCGTCGGCGGGGGTGCCGCCGGCGGAGACGGGGCTCGGGCCGACGAAGGCGATCCCGAAGGCAATCGGGCGCGCCGGGCTGGAGCTCGACGACATCCGGTTGGTCGAGATCAACGAGGCGTTCGCGTCGATGGCGGTCGCGTCGAGCCGCATCCTCGGTTTTCCGCACGACATCGTGAATGTCAACGGCAGTGGGTGCAGCCTGGGTCACCCGGTTGCGTGCACCGGCGCGCGGATGATCGCGACGCTCACGTACGAGCTGCGGCGGCGCGGTGGGGGCTACGGCGTCGCGAGCATGTGCGCGGGCGGTGGCATGGGCTCGGCCACCGTGCTCGAGGTGCTGGCGCCGGCATAGACCGGGTCAGAGCAACGCTGCACCTTCGAGCGCGCGAGCCTCCCACCACGCGAGCTCGTCGTCGTCGCCGTACGCCTTCTCCCAGCCGAGCATCACCATCATTCCGAGCAGGCACAGCGCGAGCTGACGCTCCCACCACGGATCGGTGGCGACGCCGTGGCGCTCCAGCGCGACGCGGTACGCCTCGATCACGTCCTCCCTGGAGTGCCCGACGGGGAGGCGAGCGCGGTTCAGCGCGAGGTAGTGCGCGAGCTCGATCAGCGGCGGCCCCGCGCCGGGCAGGGCCCAGTCGATGAGGATCGTGCGCCCGTCGGGAGCCGAGCCCAGGTTCGCGACCTTCCAGTCGCCGTGCAGGAACGTGTGCGGTTCGCGCGCGAGGGCGTCGACCAGTGGCCAGGGCACGTCGCGGAGGGGGAACAACGATTCCGTCAGCCGCGGCGCGCGTTCCGGGAGCCGCCGCCAGCCTTCTCGCGCGATCCCGGGTACCTCCTGAGGTGAGCCGAGCGCGGCCTCGCACCGCAACGCGGTGTCGGAGAACCAGCAGTACCGCGTGCCGAGCGGCATGAGCCCGATCGTGTCGGCCCACCCCCAATACGCGGCGTGACACGTCGCCAGGTGCTCGAGGAACTGGAGGTGGCGGTCGAGCGGGAGCGGATCGTCACCGGGTGGCACGAGCCAGGCCGAGACGTCGCGCATGAGCACCGCACCGTGCCGGTCCTCGCGCGCGGCGCCGACGTACGTGTGGTCGATGCACGACGGGAGCTGATCGAGCAGACCGGATTCCCACACCGTGATCGGCCAACCGCCGATGTCGCCGGTCTGACGCATGATCCAGTCGCTGCGGCAGTCGACGTGCTTGAGGACGAAGGGCTCGCCGCCGATGACGACCTGCTCGATGAGCGCGCCGGACTTGCCGTCGGCGTCGGTCATCGGCCCGCGCTCGGACGCGTCCGCGACCAGGTCGTCGACCGAGCTCGCCAAGCGGCGGGCGATCAGGCGTTGCATGGGTGCCGTGGGCATCGAGCGCGACAGCGTACGCATTACATTCCCGCCATCGGCCACGCCCTCGACTCCGACCTCGCGCTCGCACTCGAGCTCGCCGATCTCGCGGACTCGCTCACGATGGATCGCTTCCGCGTTCTCGACTTGGCCGTTGACACCAAGCCCGACCGGACGCCGGTGACCGAAGCGGATCGTGCGGTGGAGGCGGCGCTGCGCGAACAGCTCGGTCGCGCCCGACCCGGTGACGCGGTGATCGGAGAGGAGGAAGGTGAGCAGGGGAGCGGGCCGCGCCGCTGGATCGTGGACCCGATCGACGGGACGAAGAGCTACCTGCGGGGCGCGCCGGTCTGGGCGACGCTCCTCGCGCTTGAGGACGGCGGTGAGCTCGTCGTTGGCGTCGCCTCGGCTCCCGCGCTCGGCCGAAGGTGGTGGGCGGCCAGAGGCTCGGGTGCGTTCGCGAACGGCGAGCTGATCAACGTCTCACGCGTGCACGATCTCGCCGATGCGACGTTGTGCTTCACCGATGTCGGCGCTTTCGCCCTCTACGGGATGTGGGACGAGTTCGTGGCGCTCGGGTCGCGAGTGTGGGATCGGCGCGGGTTCGGCGACTTCTGGGGCCATGTGCTCGTCGCGGAGGGCACCGCGGACGTCATGGTCGAGCCGATCGTGAACCTCTGGGACGTCGCGCCGGTCCTCGTGATCGTCGAGGAGGCCGGCGGTCGCGTCACGGATCGCAGCGGGCGGCGCACCGCCGACGGGGGCAACGCTGTCACGACCAACGGGCTGTTGCACGACGCCGTGCTCGAGATCGTCGGGACCTCGTGACGAGCGAGGTCACCGTCGGCATCGACATCGGCACGTCGTCGGTCAAGGCGCTGGCAGCCGACGGCGACGGCACGGTTGTCGCGACCGCGCGCGTCCCGCACGAGGTGCGCGTCCCGACGCCGGGGCGCTTCGAGCACGACGCCGAGGTCGCGTGGCGCAGAGGGCCGCGCGAGGCGCTCGCGGCGGTCGCGACAGATCTCGACGTGGGGGCGGTGAGCGTTGCTGCCATGGTGCCGTCACTCACGGCCGTCGACGAGGGAGGCACTCCGCTCGTCCCGGGCCTTCTCTACGGGGACGAGCGCGGGCGCACCGGCGGTGGGGGCGAAGGCGGGAACCCCGCCGAGAGCGGCGAGCTCCTCGGGTTCGTGCGTTGGGCGAGCCGAGAGGCGCCGGAAGCGCGCGGCTTCTGGCCCGCCCAGGCGACCGCGAACCATGCGTTGTCCGGCGACGCGGTGCTCGACATGTCGACCGCCGCGACCGCATACCCACTCTTCGACTACGTCGACTGGGATCCCGAAGTGTGCGCGTCGGTGCACGCGCGTCCCGAGCAGTTCCCGCGGCTCGTGCCGACGGGGCTCGAGGGCGCGCGCATCACCGGCGACGGTCCACCACTGGCGTCCGGGTGCATCGACGCGCTCGCCGAGCAGCTCGTGGCCGGCGCGGACGACGACGGGGACGTGCTCGTGATCCTGGGAACCACGCTCATCGTGTGGGCGGTCACGACGCGCGAGGACACCGTCCCCGGGTACTGGACGATCCCGCACACGGCCGCGGGGAAGCTCCTCGTGGGCGGGCCGAGCAATGCCGGCGGTCTCTTCTGCAACTGGGCCTCCGGGCTGCTCGGCGAGCCGAGCGGCGCGGCCGAGCCCCACCGGGTGCCGGTGTGGGCGCCGTACCCCCGCGGCGAGCGCACGCCGTATCACGACCCCAACCGGCGTGCGGTGCTCGCTGATCTCGACCTCACGCACGATGCGGCGGCGGTGCGACGAGCGGCCTTCGAGGGCTCGGGTTTCGTCGTCCGGCGCACACTCGACGCGGCGCGCGCCCACGCCGCACTCGAGCCGCGACGCATCGTTGCCACCGGTGGCGGGACCCGCGTCGACGAGTGGGTCCAGGCAGTCGCCGACGCGACGCAGCTGCCCGTCGACTGCGTCGCGGTCCCCGAGGGGGGCGCGCTCGGCTCCGCGTGGCTCGCTCGCATCGCCGCCGGCCTCGAGGAACCGACCGCGATGACGGACGGACGCCGGTGGGCGCGCACGGGCCGTACGGTGGAGGCCGACCCGGCGTGGGTCGACGCGATGGACGAGCGCTACGAGCGCTTCGTGACGCTCTCGGACCTGCGGCCCTAACATCGCTGACGATGACGTCAGGGAGCTCCACCGCCGAGCTGTACGACCAGTTCGACCCGATGGAGCAGTTCTCGGGGGTCGCCGGCGACTTGCGTGATCCGTATCCCGGGTTCTGGGCCCGACGCCGCGACACACCCGTCGCGCTCCGACCGGCATGGAGCATGCGCGGGGAGCGCACCGAGGCGTACGAGGTCTATCGCTACGACGATGTCGCGGCGGTGCTCCGCGACAACGGGACATTCTCGTCCGCGAGCATCCGCGAGGGGATGGGCGCGGTCATGGGGCCGTACCCCCTCGTCGGGATGGACGAACCGGAGCACAAGCGGCTCCGCTCGCTCGTCGCACAGACGTTCCGGCAGAAGACGCTCGCGCACTGGGAGGACGACCTGATCGTCGGCGTCGTCGACGAGATGATCGACGGCTTCGCCACCGACGGTCGAGCGGAGCTCGTCCGTCAGTTCACGTTCCGGTACCCCGTCCAGGTGATCGCCGCGATCCTCGGCCTGCCGCGCGAAGACCACGAGCAGTTCCACCGGTGGGCGATGGCGATCATCAACGTCGCGGCACGCCCGATCGACGGTGTCCAGTCATCGAGCACATTGCGCGAGTACCTCGCCGGTGTGCTCGACGACCGAAGATCCCACCCCCGCGACGACTTCGTGAGCGACCTCGCGACAGTGGAAGTGGACGGTGAGCACCTCGACGACGAGGAGATCTTCTCGTTCCTCCGCCTCTTGCTTCCCGCGGGCGCGGAGACGACATACCGCGCGACGGGCAACTTCCTGTTCGGCCTGCTCAGCCGCACCGACCAGCTGGACGCCTTGCGCGACGACCGCGCGCTCGTCACCCAGGCGATCGAGGAGTCGATCCGGTGGGAGCCACCCTTGCTCATCACCTCGCGTCGCGCGGCCGTGGACACGTCGGTCGCCGGCGTCGAGATCCCAGCAGGCGCGCAGGTGATCGCGAACATCGGATCGGGCAACCATGACGAGACCCGCTGGGACGATCCCGACGAGTACGACCTGTTCCGGGAACCGAGGCCGATGATCTCGTTCGGCGTCGGGCCGCACATGTGCCTCGGCATGCACCTGGCGCGGATGGAGATGCGGGTGGCCGTCGACCGGCTGTTCGACCGCTGCCCGAACCTCCGGTTCGATCCCCACGCCGTCGAGCGGGACGACCCGCACATCCACGGCGAGACGTTCCGGTCACCGACCTCGCTGCCGGTGCTGTTCGACGCTGCCTGACCGATGGCACTGCGCATCGAGATCGACCGCGAGAAGTGCATGGGCTCGGGCAACTGCTCGTTCTGGGCGCCGGGCACGTTCGATCTGGGTGACGACGGGATCGCGTTCGTGAAGGATCCCGACGGGGACGCCGAGGACAAGATCGTCCTCGCGGGGCAGGGCTGTCCGACGCAGGCGATCGCGATCTGGCGTGACGACGAGCGGATCGTTTGACCGCAACGCTCGTCCTGGTCCACGGCGGCGCGCACGGCTCGTGGTGCTGGGAGCCGCTGCTCCCGCATCTCGACGGAAGCGTGCTCGCGGTCGACCTTCCCCCGAAGTCGATCCGGGGCGTCGCCAGGCCTGATCCGGTACCACCGGAGCTCGCGACCACCACGCTCGACGACTTCGCGACCTCCGCACTCGCCGACGTCGACGCGGCCGGCATCGATCGGTTCGTGCTCGTCGGGCACTCGATGGGCGGGCTCACGATCGCCGAGCTGGCGCGGCGCGTGCCCGAGCGCATCCTGCACGTGGTGTTCGTCTCCTGCATGGTGCCGTCCGAGGGTGGGCGCGTCGTCGACGCGGTGCCGGCCGACTCGAAGGACGCGGCCCTCGAGCTCGTCGAAGCGGGAGACGGGGGTGAGCCACGCGGTGACATCGGGCTCGACGAATCCACGATCCGGTACATGTTCTGCAACGACATGACCGATGAGCAGGCGCGCTTCGTGCTCGACCGCACTGGACCGGAGGTCGCGGCGGTGTTCGCCGAACGTGTGACTCGCCGTGGTACCCCGCCGGAGCTGTCGAAGACCTATGTGCGGCTGCTCCGCGACCAGGCCCTCACGCCGGACGATCAAGACCGCGCGATCACGGCGCTTCGCGACGTCCCGGGCGGCGACGTCACGGTCGTCGAGCTCGACAGTGGTCACGACGTGATGATCAGCGCACCGGAGAAGCTCGCCCCCGTGCTGCGCTCGATTGCTCGGACAGCAGCCGCATAGAGCGGCCAGCTGGCCGGGATGCCGGGCTCGCGGTCGCTCGCCGCTCCTGATCATGGTCGCGCTCGCTGCGAGCCGGGATGCCCGGCTCGCGGCCGCTCGCCGCTCCTGATCATGGTCGCGCTCGCTGCGAGCCGGGATGCCCGGCTCGCGGCCGCTCGCCGCTCCTAGGATCGTCGCGTGCCGATCGGGATCAGCGAAGAGCACGTCGCGCTCCACGACGCGGTGCGCGGCTGGCTCGAGCGTCACTGTCCGCCCGCGGTGCCGCGCTCGCTGCTCGACGCCGACAACGAGACCTTGCCGCCGTTCTGGGCCGACCTCGGCACGCAGGGATGGCTCGGTCTCCATGTCGACGAAGCGCACGGCGGGTCGGGGTTCGGCGTGCCCGAGCTCGCTGTGGTGCTCGAAGAGCTCGGCCGGGTCGTGGCGCCGGGCCCGTTCCTCCCCAGCGCGTTGGCCGCGCTCGCGATTCAGCTCGCGGGCGACGACGCCTCGAAGAAGTCGCTCCTGCCCGGACTGGCGTCGGGAGAGACGACCGGCGCCGTCGCCCTCGACGACCATGACGTGCTCGTCGGCGAGGAGACCACAGACGGGTTGCGCGTCCACGGGACGATCACCCCGGTGCTCGGCGCGCACCTTGCGGATCTGGTGGTTGTTCCCGTGCGCGTCGACGACGACCTGGCCTGGTGCGTCGTCGACGCTCGCGAAGCGACGATCGACGAGCAGTCGAGCGTCGACCCGACGCGCCGGGTCGCGACCGTGACCGTGAACGACGCGATCATCACACCCGAGCACCGCCTCGGCGATCTCGGCGCCGGACGTGTGCACGACCTCGCGTCGGTCCTGGCCGCAGCCGAGCTCGTCGGCGTCGCGCAATGGTGCGTCGATACCGCGGCGGAGCACGCGCGGACGCGCGTGCAGTTCGGAAGGTCCATCGGCCAGTTCCAAGGTGTGAAGCACAAGTGCGCGGACATGGTGTGCCGCGTCGAGCTCGCACGCGCCGCGGCGTGGGACGCCGCGCGTGCGCTCGACGATCGGCATGCCGGCTCACTCGCCGCCGCCGCGGCAATCGGGCTCGCGCTCGACGCCGCCTTCGCGAACGCCAAGGACTGCATCCAGGTGCTCGGAGGCATCGGTTTCACCTGGGAGCACGACGCGCACCTGTATCTCAAGCGCGCGATGGTGATGCGCAGCCTGCTGGGTCCCTCTTCGGACGCGAGGGTGCGAGCGTGCCGGCTGGCGCTCGACGGAACCCGCCGGAGGATGACCATCGACCTCGGAAGTGACGTCGAGGCGGTGCGCGAGGGCGTGCGCGCGTTCATCAACGAGGTCGAGCACCTGCAGCCCGAGGAGCAGCGCAACCGACTCGCCGACGCGGGCTACGTCGTGCCCGCGTGGCCGAAGCCCTGGGGCCGTGACGCGGACGCCGTCGAGCAGCTCGTGATCGACGAGGAGTTCCGTGCCGCGCGCGTGCAGCGGCCGGGCATCATGATCGGATCCTGGGCGTTGCCGCCCGTGATCCTCCACGGCACCCGCGAGCAACAGGAGCGCTGGATCCCACCCACGCTGCGCGGCGAGATCACGTGGTGCCAGCTGTTCAGCGAGCCCGGCGCGGGCTCGGACCTCGCGGGCCTGTCCACACGCGCGACGCGCGTGGAGGGAGGTTGGCTCGTCAACGGGCAGAAGGTGTGGACGTCGATGGCCCACCGCGCCGATTGGGGCATCCTGCTCGCGCGCACCGACCCCGACGCGCCGAAGCACGACGGCATCTCGTGCTTCATGGTCGACATGAAGCACTCCGAAGGGCTCGAGGTCAGGCCGTTGCGCGAGCTGACCGGCGAGTCGATGTTCAACGAGGTCTTCTTCGACGACGCGTTCGTGCCCGACGACTGCCTGGTGGGAGCGGAGCACGACGGCTGGCGCGCCGCCCGGACGACGCTCGCCAACGAGCGGGTGTTCATGGGCAGCGGCATGACGCTCGGGCACGGCGCCGAGAACGTCCTGCAGGGGATCGCAGCGCGCGGGCAGGACCGCGACCCACTCGTGCTCGATGCCGTCGGTGGTCTCGTGTGCACCGCGCACGCGCTCGCGTGCCTCGGCTTCCGGCTCACGCTCGCGACCCTTGCCGGCGCCGACCCGAGCGGATCCGAAGCATCGGTGCGCAAGCTGCTCGGCGTGCTCCACGATCAGCACGTGCAGGAGCTCGGCCTCGAGCTGCTCGGCGCGGCCGGGGCGGTTGCCCAGGGCGACGGCGCGACGTGGAGCCGCGGCTTTCTCTTCAACCGCAACCTCACGATTGCCGGCGGCACGAGCGAGATCCAGCGCAACATCATCGGGGAGCGAGTGCTGGGCCTGCCGCGCGACCCGTAAGTCGGTCAGACCGGCGGCAGCAGGATGGCCTCGCCCGGGTAGATCAGGTCGACGTCGCCCGAACGGACTCGAGCGCGATTCGCGTCGCAGACGCGTGCCCAGTACGGCGCGATCTCCCCGTCGGACAGCGTGGCCATCGCGCGACCGGTGCTCGCGGCAACGTGCGCCGCCGCGATCGTCCAGAGGTTGTCCCCGGCGAGGGCGACATGGACCCTCGGATCGCTCGCGGGGTCCGTGGGCAGGGCCGCCGGGACCGCGGGAGCCGGCGGGTCGGGTGGAACGCTGGTCGGCGGAGCCACGGCGCGCCCCGTCCGCACGTCGACGGTCGGCGGGTCTGCGGGAGCAGCCGACACGCTCGTCGCGGATGCGAACGCCGAGCCGGCGACGAGCGACACGGCGACGGCGCGGTCGACCGACCGCCGCACGACCGGCAACATGGCGCGTCCGAGCGCGTACATCGCGCGTGGCGCGCGGGCAGCCCGGGCAAGGCAGTACACGGCGGTCACCGCCAACTGCCACCACGCACAGGCGAGTGCGACGATCCGGAGTGTCGCGGCGATTGCGTCCTCCGGGTTGCCGGTACGCAGCCATCGCGGGATGTCGTCGAATGGGATCGACAGCCCCGGGACTCTTCCGAGCCGGTGGAGCGCAACCACCACGGTTGCCTCACCCAGGAGCCAGAGCAGCAGCGGCAGCGCTCGGCGCATTCGCGGTGACCTCCTCCGTGGTCTCGGTACCCTGCGCTCGGTGACTCGCCTGCTGCTGGTTCGTCACGGCAAGGCTGCCGCCGGATGGCACGAGGACCACGACCCGGGTCTCGACGAGACCGGGTACCTCCAGGCCCGCACGGTCGGCGCCTCACTCGCGGCCCGCGGGCCACTCCCGCTCGTCACGTCGCCGCTCCGGCGCGCCCGCGAGACTGCCCGGCCGCTCGAAGCCGCTTGGAGCACGAGCGCAGTGGCCGAGGCGGCGGTCGGAGAGATCCCATCGCCGAGCGACGACCTCGTGACCCGTGGTGCGTGGCTGCGTGAAGTCCTTCGGCGCGCGTGGTCGGATCTCGACGCGAGGCTTCGTGCGTGGCGCGCGACACTCGTCGACACGCTCGTCGACTCGCCGACCGACCTCGTCGTGTTCACCCACTTCGTCGCGATCAACGTCGTGGTCGGCAAGGCGGTCGGCGACGATCGTGTGATGGTCTTCGCGCCCGATCATTGCTCGGTCACCGAGCTCGAGGTCGTAGACGGCCGACTCGTGCTCGTGTCGCGCGGCGACGAAGCAGCGACGACCGTCCGATAGCGTCGCCGGGCGTGGCCGATCGACGCGGTCCCGACGGGATGGAAGGCGAGCGTCTGCTCGAGTACCTGCGCGACACGTTCCACGACACGCCGCTGCACCGGTTGCTGGGTCTGCGGTTCCTCGAGGCCGAGCCGGGCTATGTCGTCGTCGAGATGCCGGTACGGCCGGAGGCGTTCAACCTCTCGGGCAACCTGCACGGTGGCGCGATCGCGACGCTCGTCGACGTGGCGGCCGGGTCGTGCGCCGCGCGCGCGTCCGGGTTCGACCCGACCCGTCAGAGCCTCGTCACCGCCGACCTCCACGTCCGCTAGAGCCCCTGAGCGTTGCGGCCCCGTCCGATCCACGTTCGCCCGACTTGTAGGGCAACGAGGTCCGTGCCCGGCTCGCGGCCCGGTGCTACGTTGCCGCCGGATCGACACCGGCGGAGGGGAGCGACCACGATGCTTGGCCTCGACATCTTCGAGCGCTTCGGGCTCGATTTCTTGGCTCGCTGGGCGCATGTGCTCGTCGGCATCACCTGGATCGGCTTGCTCTACTACTTCAACTTCGTCCAGGTGCCCTCGTTCGCCCAGATGGAGGCGGGGGCGCGGAACAACGCGATCGACAAGCTCGCGTCGCGCGCGCTGTGGTGGTTCCGGTGGGCCGCGGCCGCGACCGTCCTGTTCGGCGTGTTTCTCCTCGTCCATCAGCAAGGCCGCGAGATTTGGGATAGCGATTACATCAAGTCAGCCGAGGGCATCAGTATTCTCACCGGCGTGCTGCTCGGACTGACGATGTTCCTCAATGTGTGGATCGTGATCTGGCCGAACCAGAAGAAGGTCATTGCGAACGCGCGCAACGTGCAGGCGGGTGGTCAGGCCGACCCGGCCGCGGCCGAGGCCGGCCGTCGGTCCGCGCTGGCTTCGCGCCAGAACACGATCTTCTCGTTCCCGATGCTGTTCTTCATGGTCGGCACCGCGCACTTCTTCGGCGGCTACGACACGTCTGACAACGCCATCTACTGGATCGTCACGGTGGTCATCTGGGCCGTCCTCGAGCTCAACTGTCTCGGCATCCTCGGCGGCCGCACGCAGAACCTCACGAACTGGATCTACGAGGACCACCGCCGGGCGATCGCCGCCGGGCTCGTGCTGGTGGTCGTCTGGTATGCGCTCTGGGAGATCGTCTTCGGCTGATCGGCCTCAGACACCGAGCAAGCCCGCGATCCGGGCGTGGTGGTCCGGGGTCGTGCCGAACAGCTGCGCGTTGGTCTTGACGCGGCGCACGTACAGATGCATGTCGTGCTCCCACGTGTAGCCCATCCCGCCGTGGATCTGGATGCCCTCCTTGGCGACGCGCTGCTGACAGTCGCCCGCCGCCGCCTTCGCGGTTGAAGCCGCCAGCGCGCGCCGGTCGTCGTCCTCCGCGATCGTGAGCGCCGCGAAGTAGCCGGTCGCCCGGGCGCGCTCGAGCATGATCGCCATGTCGGCGAACTTGTGCTTGATCGCCTGGAACGAGCCGATCGGCACGTCGAACTGCCGGCGCTCCTTCGCGTACTCGAGGGTGACGTCGAAGATCGTCTGGCAGGTCCCGACCGTCTCCAACGCGAGCGCCGCGGTTGCCTCCTCGACAGCTCGGCGGACCGCGGCCGCGGTCTCGGCGCCGGGTTCGCCGAGCATGCGGTCGCCGGGGATGGTGACGGCGTCGAGCACGAAGGTCGTGAGGCCGCGTGACGGGTCCAGGCCTGCGATCGGTGTGGCGGCCAGCTCCCCACGCGGCACGACGAACGCCCCGACACCGTCGTCACCGCTCGTCCCGGGCACCCGAGCGACGACGACGATCTCGTCGACGGTCGCGCCGTCGACGACGGCAACCTTCGTGCCGGCCAGGCGCCAGGCGGCACCGTCGGGCGACGCAGTTGCCGCGACATGCGCGGGGTCGTAGCCGCAGCCCGGTTCCGCGAGCGCGAGCGAGCCTGTGCACTCGCCCTCCGCGACCGTGGCGAGGAAGCGCGCCTGCTGAACGGCATCGCCGGCCTCGCGCACCGCGGGCACGAACTGCGACGTGGTGGCGAGCAACGGACCCGGTGCCATCACGCGCCCGAGCTCCTCGACGACCACCGCGAGCTCGACGGCCCCCAGCCCGAGGCCGCCGGCCCACTTCGGGACGGTGAGCGCGGGCCAGCCGAGGTCCACCATGTGCTTCCACAGCGCGTCGGCGTTCCCGTCGCCCTCCACGATCGAGCGGATGAGCGCGATCGGGCACTCGCGTTCGAGCACGCTGCGGACGCCGGCGCGCAGCTCGTCCTGCTCCTCGGTGAACTCGAGCTGCATGACGCGGCGAATCTATCTGACGTCCGTGTCAGCCTTCTGCCGATGGTCCGGGTGTGGCGCGTGCTCGCCGACGAGCGCGCCCGTCCGTCCGAGCAGAACCGCTGACGGGAGACGCGGCGGCGGCGGCGTCGACGACGACAGCAACGGCGCGGGCGGCGGTCGTCGCGCAGCCGGCCTTCACGGGCTGAGCCGACCGCGGTCGCTCATCCCGCGGGAGTGTTCACCCGCGCGGCGAGTGCCGCGCGGTCGACCTTCTCCATCGCGGTGAGCGGGAGCGACGCCGCGACGAGCAGGTCGTCGGGCAGCTTGTACGCGGCGAGCCGGTCGCGGGCGTGCTCCCGCAGCGCCTCCAGCGTGGGCGGCCGCGAGGGGTCGCGGGGTACGACGACGGCGACGCCCACCTCACCCATCACGGTGTCGTCGCGTGGCACGACGGCGACGGCCGCGACATCGGGGTGGGTCGACAGCACGGACTCGACCTCGACCGGGTGGACGTTGTATCCGCCCCGCACGTACATCTCCTTGCTGCGACCGACCAGGCGCAAACGCCCGCTCTCGTCGATCCACCCGAGGTCGCCGGTGCGTACGAAGCCATCGGCGGTGAAGGCCGCGCGCGTGGCGTCGCGGTCGCGCCAGTAGCCGCTCATCACCGCGGGGGAGCGCAGGCACACTGACCCGACGTCACCGACCGCGACCTCACGATCCTCGTCGTCGAGCAGCTGGAGCTCGACCGACGGGTGCGGACGCCCGACGCTGACCACGGCGTCTTCGTCGGGGTCGTCGAACGCGGTACCGAGCCCGATGCCGGCCTCGGTGCACGAGTACCGGGTCGCGAGCGCGGCGCCGAACCGGGTGCGTGCCTCTTCCGCGAGGCCGGGTGTCACCGGCCCGCCGCCGACGACGATGAAGCGAACGCGGTCGAGGTCGTAGTGGTCGAAGTCGGGCTGGCGCAGCATCAGCGCGATCTGCGCGGGGACGCCCGCGACGGTCGTCATCCGGTGCTCGGCGAGCAGGCGCAGGGCAACCGGTGCGGTCCAGCGGGCAAGGATGTGGCTCGTCCCACCGCGCCGGAGGTTGCCGGCGAGCTTCGTCATGAAGCCCAAATGCGCGAACGGCGTCCCGGTGAACGAACGACCTCCGCCGCCCCACATATCGCCGACATCGGTCCGGGTGATGAACGCGAGCTGCCGGTTGCAATAGAGCGCGCCCTTCGGCAAGCCAGTCGTGCCCGACGTGAACACGATGGCGACCGGGCGGTCGGGATCCTCGGGCGGCGGGGCCGGTGCATCGCCCGCCGCGCGCAGCGCGTGCAGCAGTCCCTCGCGTGACTCCGCCGGTGTCACTTCGACGGTCTCGTGCCGATCGCCCCCGAGCCCGGGCGCCGCGAGCACGAGCCGCGGCGCGGCGCGCTCGAGCACGGCGCTTCGCTCCGTCGACGTGAGCCGGTCGTTGACCCCGGCGGTCACGGCTCCGACTTTCGCGGCGGCGAGGTACGCGACGGCGTACTCGACGCTCGGTGGGAGCACGAGCGCGACCACGTCGCCGGTGCCCACGCCACGGTTGGCGAGCCCGGCCGCGACCTCGTCCGATACGTGATCGAGCGCGTCGTACGTCAGCACGAAGCCCGTCTCCGTGACGTAGACGGGCGCACCGGCGAATCTGCAGGCGGCTTCGCGTAGGGTGGCGACGAGCAATCGAAGGCCCCCCGGACGGGGATCTGGCGGTGGCGGGTCGCGTCGGGAGCGCGGGTGGCGGCATCGTACAAGTCGAAAGACGGCGAACGGGGCGCCGGTGCGCCGGGCACGCCCGCCCAGCACCGAGAGCTCCGAGCGCAGGGGCGGCGAACGATGCGCCGTCTGCTCGACGCCGGGCTGCGGGTCTTCGCCAAGCGCGGCTATCACTCGGCGCGCGTCGACGACATCGTCAGAGCGGCTCGCACGTCGCACGGGACGTTCTATCTGTACTTCGCGAACAAGGAAGACCTCCTGCGTGCGCTCGCGGTCGAATGTGCGCACGACCTCACCGACCTCGCCGGCGCGATCGGTCCGATCGGGCCCGACGACGAGGGCTACGCGGAGCTGCGGACGTTCATCGGCCGGTTCCTCGACACGTACCGCCGGTACGGGCCGGTGATCCGGGCCTGGATGGAGGACCAGGTCGGTGACCGCGATGTCGACCGGCTCGGCGTCAAGGCGTTCACCGCGATCGGTGATCGTCTTGGTCGTCGCATGCGCGAAGCGGGCGTCGCCTTTCCCGCCAACGAGCAGGCGGCGGTGGGCGCGCTGATGGCGATGCTGGAGCGGTTCAGCTACGGGATCGCATCACGGCGCGTGACCGACGACGACGAGACGATGCTCGACACGCTCACGACGATCGTGCACCGGGGCTTCTTCGGCGCGACCCGCTGAACGGGTCAGCGGAGGCGCCACTCGATTCGCTTGCCCGACTCGAACAGCTGCTGACCCTCTGCGATCGAGCTCTGGTCGGTGCCGAGCCCGACGAAGGCATACCCGAGCGCGACCGCCTGGCGGTTCGACAGCTCGCGAGCGGCCCAGATCGCGCGCACGGTGCCCTGGATCGCGAGCTGCGGTTGGGACGCGATCGCGCCGGCCGCCCAGGCCGCGGCGTCGAGCAGCCGCTCCTTGGGGACGACCTCGGAGACCAATCCGATCTCGAACGCCCGTTGCGCCGAGAGCCGCTCGTAGTTGCCCATCAGCGAGAGGCGCATGATCTCGCCGAACGGCATCCGGTCGTGCATGTGGATCGGCTCGAATGCGGCGGTCATCCCGTAGGTGACGTGCGGGTCGAAGAACGTCGCGTGCTCGGCCGCGATGATGAACTCGACCTCGCCGAGCATGTAGAACGCGCCGCCGCACGCGATGCCGTTCACGGCGGCGATGACCGGCTTCCAGAGGTCGCAGCTCTTGGGTCCGATGTTGTCGCCCGGATCGTTGAACATGAACGGCGTCGATCCCGAGCCGACAACGTCGGCATCGGTCGTGGCGTCGGTGTCGCCCCCCATCTGCTCCATGCGGTCGATGCCCGTGCAGAACGCGCGGTCGCCGGCACCCGTGAGGACGACGCAGCGGACGTCGTCGTTGCGTCTCAGCCCGCGCCAGCAGTCGTTGAGCTCGCGCTGCATGAGCGAGTTGAACGCGTTCATGCGGTCGGGGCGGTTCAGCGTGACCCAGCCGACACCGTCTCGCTCCTCGTAGCCGAGGGTCTCGTAGTCGGGCATGGGCGCTATCGCTGCATCCGGGCGATGCCTGGGTTGATCGTCTTGAACACGTACTTGTTGAGGGTCGGCCCGATCTCCGCCGGATCCCACTGCGTGGGTTTGCCGTCCTTGTCGGTGCTGAAGAACTGCTCGCCGAGGTCCCACGGGGAGTAGATCGCCAGGTTGTTGCCGACGAGCCGGAGCACTTGACCGGTGACGGGGATGGAGTCATCGGAGGCGAGCCACACGACGCCGGGAGCGGAGTTGCCGGGGTTCATCCCGTCGAAGCTCTCGTACTGCTCGGGGTCCTTGACCTCGATGTCCTGCATGGCCTGGCCGACCATCCGGGTGAACCCGCCAGGACCGATGCAGTTGGCGCGCACCCCGTAGCGGGAGAGCTCGAGGCTCGCGATGATCGTCATGGCCGCGATGCCCGCCTTCGCCGCGCCGTAGTTCGACTGGCTCGCCTGCCCCTGGAGACCCGCACTCGACACCGTGTTCACGATCGAGGCCCGCGGTTGGTTGCCGCCTTTCGACTGCTCGCGCCAGTACACCGAGGCGTGATGCATCGTGTTCCACGTGCCCTTCAGATGCACCCGGATGACCGAGTCGAACTCGTCCTCGGCCATCGTGAAGATCATCTTGTCGCGCAAGATGCCCGCGTTGTTGACCAGCACGTCGAGCGTCCCGAAGCCGTCGATCGCAGCGCCGATCATGTTGCGAACACCCTCGAAGTCGGACACGTCGTCGTAGTTCGCGATGGCCTGGCCGCCCCGACTCTTGATGACGTCGACGACGTCGTCGGCTGCGCTCTTGTCGGCGCCCTCGCCGGTCACCGACCCGCCGAGATCGTTGACGACGACCTTCGCACCGTGGTCGGCGAGCGCGATTGCCTCACCGCGCCCGACGCCGCGCCCGGCACCCGTGACGATCGCCACCTTGCCGTCCACCATGCCGGCCATTTGCGCGCCCTTCCCCGTTCACAGTAGAGACTGGTGTCGAAAACTGACGCCGGTGTCACCGTACCGCGGGCGCGGACGAGGCCGTCAAACGCCGACGACGGCGCGACGCCGGGAGCCAGAACCGGTGAGGGGAGCGCGAGTCATGACCGTCGACACGAGCGTCATCGGCCAGCCAACCGGCGCGTACAAGGTGCGCGTCGAACGCGGTCCTGTCAGCAACTTCGCGGCCGCGGTCTGCGACGACAACCCGATCTATCGGGATCCGGTGGCGGCGAAGGCCGCGGGCTTCTCGTCGATTCCCGCGCCGCCGACGTTCACCTTCGCCGTCCAGCACTGGGGCAAGTTCGAGGAGGAGCAACCGGTCGACCCGATCCGCGGTGTGAACCCCATGCACAAGGTGATGGGCGACCTGATGTCGAGGGGCGGCCTCGTGCTTCATGGCGAGCAGGAGTTCGAGTACCACCGGCCGATCGTGGTCGGCGACGTGCTCGTCGGTCGGGGCGAGGTCAAGGACGTCTACGAGAAGGAGAGCAAGGGCCGGACGATGACCTTCATCGTCATCGAGACGGCCTGGCGCGACGAGTCCACAAACGAGCCCGTCGTCACCGAGAAGTTCAACCTCATTCACCGGGCCTAGCGGCTGTTCAGCAGGGGGTACTGGCATGGGCCGTCTCGACGGTCGCGTGGCGATCATCACCGGGGCCGGGCAGGGTATCGGCCTGTCCTACGCCGAGCGGTTTCTCCAGGAGGGCGCGAAGGTCGCGGTCGCGGAGATCAATGACGACCGGGCGCAGTCCGCGATGAAGCACCTCGACGGCAAAGGCGACGTGATCTCCGTCCACACCGACATCTCCGACGAGCAGTCGGCGCTCGACTGCGCAGCAGCCGTGAACGACCGGTTCGGGAAGATCGACATCTTGATCAACAACGCGGCGCTCTACTACGACATCGACAACGAGCGCAACGACTACGGGTACCTGCAGAAGGTGTTCTCGGTGAACCTGCATGGCGCGTGGCTCATGGCCCGCGCCTGCGCGCCGCACATGGTCGAGCAGCGCTGGGGCCGGATCATCAACCAGTCGTCCGGGGCCGCGTACCTCTACAACATGGTGCCGCCGAGCGAGTTCCACGAAGTGAGCGCGTTCACGTACAGCCAGACGAAGTGGGGTGTGGTCGGGTTGACGAAGTTCCTCGCCGCGCAGCTCGGTCAGTACAACATCACGGTCAACTGCATCGCCCCGGGCGTGACGATGACCGAGGCAACCAAGAAGATCGTGCCCGACAGCATCATCGACATGCTCCCGATGATGAGCGCGATGAAGCGCAAGCTCGATCCGTGGGACCTCACCGGGACGGCGTTGTTCTTCGCCAGCGACGACGCGGAGCTCGTGACCGGTCAGGTCCTGTGCGTCGACGGCGGTTCGGTCATGCCTGCCTGAGCGCGACGCTCCGCCGGAACGGGGACGCGATCTGCCCGAGGTAGCCGGACGGCATCGACTCGTCGATCCCGTAGCGCGATGGCCACCGGCCGTTCGGCACGTGTGCCGTCCCGAACCACGCGTCGACGAAGGGGAAGTTCGAGAAGTTGCGATCGCGTGCCGCGGCCTCGTTGCTGTGGTGCCAGTGGTGCCATTGGGGGTTGGGGATCACCCACCGGAGGCGGCCGAACGACCAGCGCACGTTCGCGTGATCGAGGATTGCGAGGAGCTGGAGCAGCACGATCGACGCGCCGAAGGTCGCACGAGAGAAGCCGAGCGCGGCGAGCGGCACCACCGGCAGCACCAACGTGAATGCGGTGTCGAGCGGATGGAGGTGGGTGGCGGCGAGCCAGTCGAGCTGCTCGCTCGAGTGATGCACGCGGTGGAAGCGCCAGAGGAGCGGAACCCGATGCGACAACCGATGTGCCCAGTAGTTGCCGACGACCACGATCGCGAGCGCCTCGACGAGCTGGAGCGCAGCCGGCTGACTCGTCACAGCCGACTGCCACCGCCCCGGTACGAGAGCATCCGCCAGGAGGACGAACGGTCCCACCACGACGACGATCGCAACCGCGCGCAGCAGCGGATTGACGAGGAAGTGCGCGACGTCGGTGCGCCAGCCACTCCGTAGCACGGGTTGGCCACGGCGGAGCGCGAAGACGCGTTCGACGGGCACGAACACCGCGGCGAGTACGAGCAGGGCGATCAACGGGCGCAACACGACGCGCCCAGGTTCGCGCGGCCGTGTGAAGGAACGAT
>WNGB01001362.1_pt1 | contig 39974 bp, 45 predicted proteins | sample 5400681 | NCBI WGS metagenome assembly WNGB01 (sample SAMN13153367, study PRJNA577476) | soil metagenome | isolation source: 115 cm soil or saprolite under grassland replicate 2 | place: USA:California | collected 2016-06-15 | reverse complement strand
TCTGCGGCTTCTCGCGCGGTTCCCCGAAGATCTCGCTGGACGAAGCCTGGTAGAAGCGCGAGGCAGGACAGGTGTTCCGAATTGCCTCGAGCATCGCGGTGGCGCCGACGGCGGCGAACTCGGCCGTGACGACGGGCTCGTGCCAGGACATCGGAACGAAGGAAGGAGCGGCGAGGTTGTAGACCTCATCCGGCCTGCACTCGAACAGGGCGGCAACGAGCGACGACTGGTCGAGCAGGTTCGCTGGGAGCAGCTCGATTTGGTCGCGGACGTGCTCGAGGTTCTCGTATCGGATGTCCGGCTCCCCACGGACGACCCCGAAGACCTCGTAACCCTTGTCGAGCAGGAGCTCCGTGAGGAGTGATCCATCCTGTCCCGCGATTCCCGTGATGAGGGCTCGCCTCCCGGCCACCGCGGAAGCTTATCCCTGCGTCGAAATCGCTAGATGCCGCTCGAGCCAGTCGGCGGAGAGCCGGAAGGCGCGAATCTCGTTCGTTCGCCTGGTGAAGCCGTGTCCCTCGTCCTCGAACACCTCGTACTCGACCTCGCGTCCGAGCCCGCGCAGCTTCTCCACCATCTGATCGGACTCGGGCTTGACGACACGCGGGTCGGTGGCGCCCTGGATCACGAGCAGCGGCGCCTTCACGTTCTCGACGTACGTGATCGGTGACCGCTCCATCAGGAAGTCGACCTCGGTCTCCGGGTTGCCGACCCACCTCTCCATGAAGCGCCTCCACATCGGCGGCACGGCCTTCGCAAACGTGACCAGGTTCGAGGGACCGAAGATGTCGACCGCAGCCTTCCAGTAGTCGGGAAGCCGAGTGATGCAGGAGAGGACGGCAAAGCCCCCGTACGAGCCGCCCCAGACCCCGATCCGCTCGCCGTCCACCCACTCCTGAGACCGCAGCCACTTCGCCGCGTGCTCCCAGTCCTTCAGGTCTCCGCCGCCCCAGTCGCGGTGGATCAGCTTCTGATAGCTCTTGCCGTAGCCGCTGCTGCCGCGGATGTTCGTCGCGAGCACGGCGATTCCGCGACTGAGCAGGTACTGGTAGAGCGGCATGTAGACCGGTCGCTCCTGCGCCTCGGGGCCGCCGTGGATCGAGACGACGACCGGCACCCGGCCGCGCTTCTTCGGCCGGTACAGGAACGCGGGGATATCGCGGCCGTCGAAGGTCGGATAGCCGATCAGCTCCGGCTCGACCAGGTCGCGCGGCCGCAGCCCGCCGAGCATGCTCTCGGTCAGGCGGCGGACCTTGCCGCTCCCAGTCTCGACCACGAACAGGTCCGGAGGCCGTTGCGGGCCCTGCCAGATCAGCGCGGCCCGGCTGCCGTCCGGCGAGAGAGTCAGCCCCATCGACAGGAACGAGCGCGCGCCGTGCGGCAGCTGCGGCTCGGGCAGGTCTTCGCCGCGCTCGAGATCTCGCAGCCGCAGCGCTGCCCAGCCCTCCTCGTTGACCGTCCAGGCGAGCACCCGCCCGTCGGCGGAGAGCGCGACTTCCTCGATGTCGTGCTCGGGCGTCTCGATCCACTCGAGGCCCCCGTCGAGCCGTAGGAAGCCGAGACCCATGAACTCGCGGTCCTGGTCGGAAAGCAGGTAGAAGCCGGATCCGTCCGGCGCCCACGGGCCGGGGAGGAACTGGGCTTCGTCCTCATGAGGTGTCAGCTCCCGCGACTCCCCGGAGGCCACGTCCACGAGATAGGTCGAGACGTCGGTGGTGTTGCGGAAGTCGAGGACCGTGAGCTGCGTTCCGTCCGGAGACCAGTGGGCCGGGAAGGCGTACTTCCCGTCCCCGAACACCTGGCGGACGTCGCCGGTCTCGACGTCGCGCACCCACACGTCCATGTCGGTTGGCGTGCGGGAGTTCGCTCCGAAGGCGAGCAGCTTCCCGTCCGGAGACCAGGCGCGCTCGTCGATGTAGTGCTGCACCTCGGGCAAGTCCGTCCAGGCGTCCGGCCAGCCGCCCGCGGCCGGCAGCGCGTAGATCTGGTGGAACTCATCGCCGTCGTGGTCGGCGATGATCGCGATCGTCTTGCCGTCCGGCGAGACGGCGACCGAGCGGACGGTGTTCTCCTCGAAGGCGGTGAGCTGCTGCTGGCGGCCGCCGCTCGCCGATGTCCGCCAGAGGTTGAACTGCCCGGACGTGTTGGTGACGAACAGAAGCCTGCGCCCGTCCGGCGTGAAGGTCAGCGCCGGCTGGAAGCGGCGGATGGCGAAGAACTGCTCGAACTGGGGTGGAGGACGACGACGGCGCGGCACGAGCTAATCCTAGGCTTCAGTCGACACGGGTGAGCAAATGGATGCGGCGCGCGATCTCGCTCAACGTTCCAGCCGAGACGCTCCCCCAACGCTCGATCAGACGCTCGCGCGATATCGACCGAACCATCTCCGGCATCGCATAGCTCCGATCACGAACGCCGCCCTCGGGAGGGTCGATCGGCAGGTAGAGGGGGCTGGGGCGGGCGGTTCGCGTCAGCGGGACGATGATCGCGAGCTCGCTCCCGCCAGTCCCAAGCTGACTGATCGAGATAACGACAGTGGGGCGCCTTCCCGCCTGCTCACGTCCGCGAATTGGGTTCAGGTCGCAGAACCAGACGTCACCCTGTTGCGCGTCGGGGAGACTCACTCAAACGGCACGAGACCGTCGCCGGCCGTCGCGTCCCAGGCAGCGACCTCGGCCTTGAACTCCGCCCACGCCTCCGGGTCGGCGCGCAGCTCCTCGTAGTGGCGCTCCATCGCCTCGATCAAGGTCCGATCCTCAGCGGCGGAGACGAGCTCGTCCACCACTTCGCCTGCGCTGACGCCACGCTCGGCGCTGATGCGATTCAACCGATCGCGGGTCTCGGGCGTAACGCGGATGGTTGCGCTGGCGGGCATAGGCTCTTCGTATACGACTCGTATACGATAGCAGGCGGCTTATGTGTCCACGCGTGCTACAGTGGCGAAATGCGCCGGATGGGGATCCGCGAGCTGCGGAACGAGGCGACGCGGGCGGTCCGACGGGCGATGGCTGGTGAGCGGATCATCATCACGATCTCGGGGACTCCGGCGGCTCAACTCGGGCCGCTGAACCAAGGCGAAGCTGCACCCACGCTGGACGATCTCGTTGCGGCCGGGCTCGTCCGGCCGGCCCGAAGAAAGACGCATCGCGAGCCGCCGAAGCCGGTAAAGCTGCCGCGAGGGCCGAGCACGACCGAGATCATCCGCGAGCACAGGAACCGCTGACGCTCGCGCTCGACACATCGGCGCTCATCAAGCGCTACGTGGTCGAGCAGGAGTCCGAGCGTGTCCTCGAGTTGATGGAGTCCGACCAGCAATGGTGTGCCTCGGCGCTCTGCCTCGCTGAGGCGCGAGTCACGCTTTGCCACCTCGGTTTCGACGGAACGACGGAGCAGGCGCTAATCGATGAGCTTCTCGAGGACTGGGAGGAATTCAACGTCGTCCCCGTCGACGACGCCTGCCTTGCGCGCGCGGCGGAGATTGGCTGTGATCACCGCGTCCGGACCCTCGACGCCATCCACCTCTCTGCCGCCGAGCGTCTACCGCGTCCCGTCTTCTTCCTGACCTTCGATGCCCGACAAGCTGCTGTTGCACGCGAGCTCGGATTCGGTGCGGACTGAGCCGCTACGGCGGCCGGCGAGGTCCGGGGCGGTCGGGGACGAGCTTGCCCAGCGTGTCGCGGTGGCGGGCGATCAGCGCGTAAACGGCGTCGGCCGGGCCGCCGATGACCCCGCGGGAGTACCGCCGCCCGTCCGGCCGGATCAAGTGCCAGCTGGCGTAGCGCTCCTCCTCGGAATCGCCTCCAGGAACCGGCGGGCCTCCTCGTCGTCGAACGGCAAGAAGGCCAGCTTCCCGCCCCGGTCGAACGAGGCGACGACCCGCGCCGCCCACCGGCAGAAGCGTCAGCCGCCGTCGTAGAGCAGAACCGGGCGTTCGGGCACCGCCCGGAAGTTTGACCGGAGTCGACTCGTGAAACGAATCTGATGTGAGCACAGACCTGGTCCACGATCAGACCGAAGTCCTACTCGAGCATGGGGCGGAGACGGGCTGCCTCGAGCTGTCGGAGGTCGCGGCGCTCGTCGAGCAGCTCGAGCTCGGCGACGAAGAGGCCGAGGACCTGTACGAGGAGATCGAGCGCCGCGGAATCGACCTTCGCGACGACTGCGGTCGTGAACGCGCAGCCGGCACGTACGTGAACGGCGACCTCGCCGTCGCGACGACCGACGCGCTGCAGCTGTTCCTGAACGAGGCGGCCCGTTATCCGCTCCTGACCGCTGACGAGGAGGTTGCGCTCGCCAAGGGGGTCGAGCGCGGAGACGACCAGGCGAAGGAGCGGATGATCAACTCGAACCTCCGCCTCGTGGTCTCGATTGCGAAGCGCTACCAGGGGCACGGCGTGGCGCTGCTCGACCTGATCCAGGAGGGGACGATCGGCTTGATCCGCGCCGTCGAGAAGTTCGACTGGCGGCGGGGCTTCAAGTTCTCCACCTATGCGACCTGGTGGATCCGGCAGGCCGTCCAGCGCGGCGTCGCCAACAAGGCCCGCACGATCCGGATTCCGACCCACGTCGTCGAGCGGGAGATGCGGATCAACCGCGCCGTGCGCGAGCTGACCGTCAAGCTCGGGCGCGACCCGACCGACGAGGAGATCGCGAAACAGACGCGGCTGTCCCTGAAGCACGTGCTGGAGGTCAAGAAGGCGCCGCGGGCTGTGACGAGCCTCGACAAGCCGATCGGGGACGAGAGCGCGGGCACCTACGGCGAGCTGATCGCGGGCGAAGGGGCGCTACCGGAGGAGGAGGTCGCGGTCAGCCTGCGCGAGGACGCGCTTCGCCGCGCGCTCGAGACGCTTCCCGAGCGCGAGCAGCAAGTGATCAGGCTCCGATACGGGCTCAACGGGGACACGTCGCCGGCGTCGCTGGAGGAGATCGGCAGGCGGCTCAACCTGACGCGGGAGCGCATCCGCCAGATCGAGACCAAGGCGCTCGAGCGTCTTTCGATGGCGCGCGAGCTCGAGGGGATCGAGGAAGCGGCCGCCTAGCTTCGGGCGAGACTGAGCATGACGACGCCGAGAGCGGCCGCTGGGACGAGCCACCACGCGGGGACGCCGGCCTGCGCGAGGCCGTAGGTGCTCGCGAGCGCAGCGACGACTGTGGCGGCGATCGTCCAGTCGTCCCCGATCAGGAAGTCCCACCAGAACTTCCCGAATCCCTTCAGCCAGTCGACGACGATCACGTCTGAGCGAGCTCCGGGACGGCTCGGCGGCGGACGGCGACCATCGAGAGCGCGAAGGCCGCGTACAGGCCGACGAGCGCGGCGATTGCGGCCTCCCCTCCGGGCCAATCCACGCCGACGCCCTCGACTCCCCAGAAGGAGCCGAACGAGGACAGCATCACGCCGACGACGAGGATCAGCACGCTGCGGGGGATCCGCGTGATCGCCCGGTGGGAGGCCGCACCGACGATCGTGAGCAGGACGAGCGCCGAGGCGCCTCCGATTGCGGCCGGGGTGAGGCTGTTCGACGTCGCTCCGAACGAGATCACGATGAAGGCGATCTCGAGTCCCTCCAGCAGGACGCCCTTGAAGGAGATGACGAAGGACGTCCAGTCGACCCCCTCGTGCTCGTGGCCGGGCGGGATGTCCTCCTCGTGGATGCCCGCGAAGCCCTGGGCGGCGACGCGCCGAATCCCCTTCGCCAGCCACTGGAGGCCGAAGATCAGGAGCAGCGCGCCAATCACGAGCCGGAGGTCGTCGATCGGGACGGCGGTCAGCGCGGTGCCGAAGCCGATCGAGACGGCGAGGAGGACGATCAGCCCGGCGCCCGCCCCCAGCAGCGAGGAGCGCCAGCCACGGGTGACGCCGACGCCGATCACGATCGCGACCATCTCGATCGCCTCGACCGCGGACGCGAAGAAGGAGGCGGCAAAGGCTCCGACGTGCACGCCGGGACGATAGTTCGTGCGGCCTAGGTTCCGAGCACGGTCCAGCCGAGCGAGCGGGCCGCGTTGGCCTGGCGAAGGTCGAAGGTGACGAAGGTCACTCGGGGTGCTCCCGCCCGCTGGGCGGCCGCAAAGTGGAGGGCGTCGAGCGTTCTGACCCCTGTAGCTTCGGCGAACTCTGCGGCTCGCTCGCAGAGGCTTGCATCCACCTTGATGACGTCGATCCCTCCCCAGTCGAGTTCGAACTCCCGGCGCGCTCTCGTGAGATCGAAATGACTGAGGTCGCGTGAAAGGGTTCGGCGTACCTCCACCAGCGTCACATTCGCGCTCACCCAGGACGGATCCAAGCTGAGGATTCGATCGGCCTCGGCACTGTCGAGCTCTTCGAGGTATCGCTTCAGCAGCGCGCTCGAGTCGACGTAGATACTCAATCGCCGCGATCTTCGGCGAGGATCTCAGCCAGCGTCCGCTTCGCTTTGAAGCGACGGCGGAGGGGCCGGAAAGGCCCCCGGTTCTTGGCCGGCGTGATCCACCCCTCGCGGATGCCGCGCTCGATGTTGTCGCCTCCGGGCAGCGGTCCCAGCAAAGCCTTGGGCTTGCCGCGATCGGTCACCCGAATCAGCTCGCCGGACTCGGCTCGGTCGAGATACTCGGACAGCTTCGCCTTCAGCTCGCGCACTCCCACGTCCATGTGGTCACTATACCGACGAGATGTGACCACTTCAGTGGTTGGCGGCGCCCGGCGTCGGCGACGCGGTTACGGAGAAGTCGGACGCGTTGTCATCGGTGTCGTGTCCGTCGGGGATGCGGGAGATGCTCTGGCCCGCGGGTGGAGCCGCCGCGGGAGCTCCCTCGACGAAGCCGTTGGACGTCCCCGATCCATAGCCGGCGGAATCGACGAGCCGGCCCGCCGGGTCGCGGAGGCCGATGCCGCCTCCGCTCGACGCGAGCCCGGTGCTGAACGACTGGGCGGCAGTCCCCGTGAACGCAGAGCCGCCGAAGACGTACCGGGCTCCCGCGGCCAGCGACGTCCCGGAGGGCATGGTCGCGAGCGTGACGTCCGTGGTGCCGGTCGCCGACCGATAGACGAGGCGATACCCGCTGAGATCGGCAGGCGCGGAGCCCGCGTTCACGATCTCGACGAACTCGTTGGCCGCGGCGCCGGACGTTCCCGTCATCACCTCGTTGACTCGCAGCTCCGGCGCGGGGAGAGAACACGTGAGGGTGACTTCGCCGGTGCTCGTGACGGAGACGGAGACCGTGCCGCTCACGGTGCCGCTCGAGCAGGCAAGCCCATTCAGGTCGGCGATCGAGGCGAGTTGGGCGCCGGCTTCTCCCGCCGGCCCCTGAGGTCCCGCGGGACCTTGCGGGCCCGGCGGCCCCTGCTCGCCGGGCGGGCCGGGCAGTCCGCGATCACCCTGGTCGCCCTTCGGGCCGGGGAGGCCGGCCGGCCCCGCGGCGCCGGCGGCTCCCGCAGGTCCCGGCGCTCCGTCCTGCCCCGCGGGCCCGGCCGGTCCGCTTGCTCCAGCCGGCCCCGGCGCCCCCGCCGGACCAGGATCGCCGGGCTCTCCCTTTGGCCCCTGCACGTTCCAGGACAGAGGCTGTTCATACTTCCGGCACTCCTGGGGCGAATCGACGATGCGCAGGCCCTCCTTGGGGTGGGCGCACGCGTGGATCGCCCCGTCGGCGCCTGCCAGCGTCCCGCCGGTTGCGCCGCCGAGCGCGAGCGCTGCAACTGCCAGGCCGTGAAATCGCATTCAGGACGTGATAGCGGCGCGTCACGGCGTTGCCAAGGGTGGTGACGCGATTCGTCTCAGCTTCGGCTCAAAGCCGCAACGCGCCGCTCACGGCTGCACCGGCTGTAAATCGACAAGCCGGTAGTAGATGACCGCCAGCGCGTGGGCGGCGAACGGCGCCGTGACCGTGCTGACGAGGGCGGTGCCGATCCAGTGGGCGTAGAACTCGGGCAGCCAGAAGAACAGGTTGTCGAAGAAGGCCTCGACGATCGCCGACGCGACGAAGATGATCGTCAGCACGGCGAAGACCCTCCAGCCGTGGCCCTTCACCAGCACCCAGCAGCGGCGGAATGCCGAGCGGACGCCCCGCCGCTCGAGCACGATCACGGGCACGATCACGCTCCAGCGCGTGAGCACGAGCAGCCCCGGAACGACCAGCAGGAAGAGACCGATCGCAACTCCGGCGGAGTAGACGAAGGTGCTCCCGACGAGGACGAGGAGAAGCGGCCGGATCCGCCGTGCGAGCGCCCGGATCCCCGGAGTGGGCCGCCCCGCGTAGTGGTCGCGGAGGTCTTCCGCGAGCAAGCCCTCGACCAGCAGGTCGCCGAACGCCGTGAACAGGCTGAGGACGAACGAGGAGAGCGCGACGGTCGCAGTCGTGTCCCGCACGACGTCGATCAGGGACGAGGGGATGTCGAGAACGAGGAAGATCGGCGCCGCGATCAGGAGCGAGCGCCAGAAGAAGAGCCTGTAGAGGACCCAGGACTCTCGTAAGACTCCGCGGACGCTCACACCGAGCTTGCCGAGAGCCCGCGCTCCTCGAGCCGCTCGAATAGCAGTGGCAGCGCGGCGGCCGTGTTCCGCCACGAGCCGGGAGTGCTGTAGAAGTCCGCGTCGTGGAGGACGAGGATCTCTCCTCCGCGCAGGCCGCGCGTGACGCGCCGCGCGATCCGTTCGGGGGTCGCGGACGCCTTCCAGTCGTAGCCGATCCGCTTCCAGAGCACGACCTCCCACCCCCGGCTTCGGGCGAGCCCGAGCGCCGCGGCGGTCAGGTACCCGAAGGGCGGGCGAAACTGCGTCGGCGTCTGGCCGGTTGCGTCCTCGATCGCGGCCGCGCCACGGAGCAGGTCCTCGCGGGCCTCGCTAGGCGTGAGCCGCAGGAAGCTCCGGTGCTGAAAGCAGTGGAGGGCGACTCGGTGTCCCGCGGCGACGATCTCGGCAGCGAGGGCCGGCCGCCGCTCGACCTGCTCGCCGGCCAGGAAGAACGTGGCGCCCGCCCGCCCCGCCTCGAGCGCAGCGAGCACGGCCGGCGTGCCGTCGGGATGGGGCCCGTCGTCGAACGTCAGCCCGACGGCGCTGCTGTCGTCGATCCGGTCGCGGATTCCGAGCGCCCGCCGGTACCACGGAAGCCCGACCGCGGGGACGGGAAGGAGGTGCCCAGCGACGGCGAGGCTATCGTGCAGCTTGCTCATGCACGTCGTCGCGGGTCTTGCGCTTGCCTTCACGACCGCGGTGCTGTACGCGGCCGCCGTCGGGATGCAGGCGCTCGAGGCGCGCGAGGCCCCGGACGAGCACCACCTGCGCCTCTCGCTGCTCCGCCGCCTCGTCAAGAAGCCGCGCTGGATCATCGGAACGCTGCTCGCCCTCTTCGGATGGGTCGCCCAGGTCGGCGCCCTGCTCTTGATCCCGCTCACGCTCGTCGAGCCGGCGCTGGCGACGAGCCTGATCGTCCTGCTCGCGATCGGAGCGCGGCTGCTCGACGAGCCGGTCGGCCGCCGCGAGCTCGCGAGCGTCACGGCGATCGCGTTCGGGATCGGGCTGCTGGCGTGGGCCGCTCCGGAGCGGGACACGAAGCATGCGATCGGCGCCGGGCTCGTGTCGGCGGTCGCCGTGCTTGCGGTTCTCTCGCTCGTGCCGTACGCGCTCGCTCGCGCCAGTCGCGCGCCGGGGCTCGTGGTCGCCGGAGGGGCGGGGGCGGCGTACGCGCTCGACGGTCTCGCGACGAAGTTCTTCTCGGACGACTTCGCGACCTGGGCCTGGCTCGGCCTGTTCTTCTGGGGAGTGACGATGGGCCTCGCCGCCGCCGTCGGCACGCTGAGCGAGATGTCTGCCCTGCAGCGCCGTCCCGCGACTCAAGTGGCGCCGATCGTGCTTGCCCTGACGACCCTAGTGCCGGTCGCCCTCGCTCCGGTGCTGGCGGGGGAGGCGTGGAGCGGGAGCCCGTGGCTGCGGGCCGCGCTGGCCGGCTCGATCGTCCTGATCGTCCTGGGCGCCGGCGTATTGGCGACGTCGCGGGCCGTCGGAGCCGTTCTCGAAGCGGAGGCCGAGCCTGGGAAGGGCACCGCCCTCAGCGACGCCCGGGACAGCGCTCTCGTGGCCGCGTCGACGGTGGCGAGCGCGGACGAGAGCGAGGAGTCCTCGAGCATCAGCACGACGACGTCGCCCGCGTGAGGCGTCTTCTTCGGCAGCGGCCGGCCGGGCTCGAACCGGACGGCGCCCGCGAGCGGCCGTCCACCGACGGCCCGCGCGACGACGTACTCGCCCAGCGTGAATCCCTTCCTTGGCACGAGGTAGTAGAACGTCTTCCCGAGGCCGAGGGCGCGCGCCTCCTTGCGTAGCCCCCGGCCGACGCTGATCCAGTGCGGAAGCGTCTTGGCGCGCAGCGTCGGCAGCGACTCATCGCCGAACGAGGCGAGCGTGGAGAGGACTACGCGGTCAGGAGCCGAGTCCAGCGCGAACGTCGCCCTCGCCTTCCGTGCCCGAAGCTCGGCCGCAATCGCGGGCACGAGCCGTGCCGGCGTGTCCACGACGAGCGCGACCCTCGGCCCGGCGAGAGGCGCAGTGGTGACCGGGCGAAGATGGAGCATCTTGGCGACGAACGGGTACGGGGCCGCGCTTGCGAACGCCCACCCCACCGCGACCAGGGAGACGACCGCGAACGCCGCAGCCAGCCTGCGCACACGCCGCCAGCCCATACCGGGGCGGTGTGCGCGCGGCCGCGCGGCGACGATCAGCGACCCCGCGGGGCGGGCGGCCTTGAGCCTCCTTTGGGCGACGGGGGGCCGGTCGACGACCTTCCGGAGCGCCGCCGTCAGCTGAGCCGGGGTCCGCGTCGCGTCGCCCATCCCGAGCCCGGCGATCGCCTTCGCATTCCAGCGCGCGTGCCCGGCCGGCGAGCCGAACGCGATGATCGGCTTCCCCCGGACGAGCGCCTCGAGGCACGTGACCCCCGCGGTCGAGTGGACGACGGCGTCGCACGCCGCGACGAGGTCACTCATGTGCTTCGTGAAGCCGAGGATCCGGACGCGAGCCTCGCCCTCGAACAAGCTCTCGAGCTTCCGCCGGACCAGCTCGTTGTGGCCGCAGATGCAGACGACGGTCACCCGCTCCAGCTGGAGCGCCGACCGGACGGCACGCTCGAGCTTACCGATCCCCCAGCCCCCACCGGAAACGACGATCATCGGGCCTTCTTCGGGCACTCCGAGCGCCCGGCGCGCGTCCTGCTTCTCGCGGCGCTCGAAGAACTCGGGCTGCACCGGGGGCCGGATCACACGCGCGCTGCCTTGACCGGCGACGCGTTCGACCGGCTTGACGCAGGAATCGTGGATCACGAGATGGAGGTCGATGCCTCTGTGGGCCCAGAGCGGGTGGACGCCGAAGTCGCTCACCGTCGCGAGCGCGGGGCCCTGGAGCCTCCCGCGGCTGCGCAGGTAGCCGATGATGCTCGTGGCCGCCGGATGCGTGGAGACGATCACGTCGGGTTGCTCGTCCCGGATCAGCCGCATGAGCGGCCTCGATCCGAGCAGCGCGAGCCCCATTCGCGCGATCGCGCGTCCGGGCGGGAAGAGTGCGAAGAACGCGCACTCGAGCCAGTACGTCCACGTCATCCATCTGAGCTGCACGCGGTAGATGTCACGACTCATGAACGGGATCACACGGCCGAGGTGCTCGAGGGCGTCGTGGACGACGACGTCGTTGGACCCGTCGGCGAGCTCGGCCTGCAGGGCGCGTGCGACCGCGCGGTGCCCCTCCCCCTCCTCAGCGGAGAGGATGAGCACGCGCCGACGCGGCTGCGCGGCGGCATGCGCGGAGGGCTGCAGCTCGTACGCCTCGCTCACGGTGCCGTGACGATCTTCCACGAAAACCCGGACGACTACAACCCTGGAGCGGTATTTTCGAGCCGCCTTCCCAATTTGGCCAGACTAGGCTACGCTGCCGCCAGCGGCCGTTCCCTCGAAAAAGGAGCTCCACCGATGATCCGCCCCTCCATCTCGCGCGTTCTTGCTGTGGTGTCCGCAGTGGTGCTCGTGACCGCGGTTTCGGCCCTCGCCTCGGGCTCCCCGAACAAGTGGGAGAACATCCAGGTCGGGGTCACGTACCGCCTGTACCAGCCCGGGACGACGCTCGGGATGAAGCTGAACAAGCTGAAGACGGCGAGCTGCGGCGTGGGCCACGACGTCTGGGTCGCCGCCACGTACGGCACCTACAAGGGCACGCTGTTCTCGAACACGCGCGGCTTCGCGCTCTACGAGGGCCATCCGATCTGCTCCAACCCCGGCGAGTCGACGAAGGTCGGCAGTCCGAAGATCATGGGCGTCAAGGCCTACCTCGGCGTCTACTGCTCGCCGCCGAAGAAGTGCACGATCGCGCAAGGGTTCAAAAACGGCTTCACGCTCCAGTGGAAAGCTAAGCCCTCGGCGCCCTACAAGAAGAACACGACGATGCAGCTCGACTCCTCGCACCTGAGCCTCGCGCAGGTGCTGAAGATCGCCAAGCATCTGAAGCCGGTCGGCTAAACGCAGAGTCCTTGAAGTCAGCCGAGGGCCGCGGGCGGCGGACGCATCACAACGTCACGCTGGCGGCCCTCGCGCTGGCCGCGGTCGCCTATGCGCTCCAGCAGACGATGGTGCTGCCGGCGCTGCCCTCGCTCCAGCGCGACCTGCACACCACGACGACGTGGGCGGCGTGGATCTTCACCGGGTTTGCTCAGCTCGGCCGTCCTCACGCCGCTGCTGGCCAAGCTCGGCGACCAGCACGGGAAGGAGCGACTGCTGGCGATCAGCCTGGTCGTCTTCCTGGTCGGCTGCATCGGAAGCACCGCCGCCTGGAACATCTGGTCCCTGATCGCGTTCCGGATCGTCCAGGGCGCCGGGGGCGCGGTCTTCCCGCTCTCGTTCGCGATCATCGGGGACGAGTTCCCGCGAGAGCGGACCGGGACCGCAATCGGGCTCGTCTCGTCCGTCTTCGGGGCCGCAGGAGGGCTCGGCCTCCCTCTTTCGGGCGTGATCGTCGACCATCTCTCGTGGCGGTGGCTGTTCGGGATCGCTGCCGTCGTCGTCGCGGCGGCCACGGTTGCCGTCGTCCTGCTCGTGCCCGAGTCGCCGATCAAGACGCGCTCTCGCCTCGATCTCCCCGGTGCGGCTCTGCTCTCGATCGTGCTCGTCACCTTCTTGCTCGGGATGAGCGAGGCTCCGAGCTGGGGGTGGACATCGGCCCGGACGCTTGCGCTCTTCGTCGTCTCCGTCGCCGCGCTCGCGGCCTGGATCCGGGTGGAGCTGCGGGTGCCGGAGCCGCTGATCGACATGCGGGTGATGGCGGAGCGGACGGTGCTGTTCACGAACCTGACCGCGCTCTTCGTCGGATTCGCGCTGTTCAGCGCCTTCCTCCTGATTCCGGTGTTCGTCGAAACGACACGGTCGGCGACCGTTCACTACGGCTTCGGAGCGAGCGCCACGGACGCGGGTCTCTTCCTGCTGCCCGGCGCTCTTCTGGGCTTCTTTTCGGGCCCGCTCAGCGGCGTAATCGGCCGGCGCACGGGGTACCGGATCCCACTCGCCGCCGGCCTGGCCGCGACCGCGCTGGGAACGGCGTGGATGGCCGAATTTCATTCCCGTCCCTGGCAGCTCGTCGTCGGAATGGTGATCGCGGGTGGCGCCGCGCCGCTCGCGTTCGCCGCCATGGCCAAGCTCGTCGTCGACGCCGTCCGGCCGACCGAGACAGGGATCGCGAGCGGCTTGAACACGGTCATGCGGACGATCGGAGGCGTGATCGGCGGGCAGATTGCGGCCTCGGTGCTCGCCGCCCGCACGATCCCGGGGACGAAGGTCGCAGCCGAGTCCGGCTACACGCTCGCCTTCTGGCTCGCGGCCGGCGCGGCGCTGGTCGGCTTCGTCGCAGCGCTCGGCGCCGCGCCGCGCCGCCAGGCGTGACGAGCTACGAGGGGTCGCTCCAGTGGAGCATCGTCGCGACTCGGCGATAGCCGGCGCGTGCGTACACGCGCTGCGCCGTGTCGTCGCCGGGTGAGAGGACGCCGAAGACGGCTCCTGCCTCGAAGGCCGCGTGAGTAGCTGCGGCGGTGACCACGCCGGCGAGCCCGCGCCGGCGCCAGTCCTCGGCGGTTGCGACGCCGACGATCTCCGAGATCCCGTCCGAGACCGGCGTCCACATCGCGGCCGAGACGGGTGTCCCAGCGCTGCGGGCGAGAACGGCGCCACCCCTCGGCGCTCGTGGCTCCTCGCCGGCCGCGAGCGGAGCTCCTCCGAAGGCGACGCGCATGATGTCGGTGGCCTCCCGGAGGTCGTCCGGACCGACGGGCGCGACGGTCAGCTTCTCGACCCTCGCCTCGGCCTCGACCAGGTCGTCCGGCGCGCAGGCCATCAGCGGCGTGCGCAGCTCCTCCTCCATTCCGGCGGCGCCCAGCGCCTCTGCGACCCGGGGCGCGGCTTCCTCGATCCATTCGAGCCGCGGAAGCCGCTCGTGGGCGCGAAAGGCCTCGCGCAGCTGCTCGATCGCGGCTGCGTCCGGCTCGGCCCCGTCGTCCGGAATCGCGTAGTTCAGGTATTTGAGCGAGTCGTCGGAAGCGAAGGTGGCCGTGAATGGAGGAACGCGCACGACCTCTCGCCCCGCAGCGGCGATCGTGCGCAGGAAGGTCTGAAGACGGATAATCGGATCGATGCTGCTCAAGAGACTGCTCCGGATCATCCGCATCAAGCGCTACTTCCGCAAGCGGCGCTAGGGGCCGCCCCGCTCAGCGGAGGTCGAGAACCAGGAGCAAGGCGTCATCGACGCCTCGCATCTCTTCGACCGTCAAGTGTCCGACCCGCGCCCCAAGCGCGCGAACGTCCACCGCTCCGATCATCTCGCACATGACTCGCGTGGACTCATCCCCGACGCGGATCTCCGAATGGAAACTTGCCGGCGGCGCGGACTGCGAAGTGGGGCAGACGACCACGGTAGAGAGCGTGAGGAGATCGTCGGCTTGCACGATCACCGCGAAGCTGCGACCGTGCTGTACACGACCGCTACCGCGTGGCAGCGTAATCGCATGCACGTCACCACGAACCACGAAGCTGCTCCATCAGCGCAGCGACCTCGCGGGCCTCATGCACGTAGGCCTCGTCCTCCATCAGCGTCCTTGCCTCCGCTGCGAGTCCTGCCCGTCGGCGCTCCCTCTCGGCGGTCTCGGCGATTGCTTGGCGGGCGGCCTCGGACCGGCTTATACCCCGGCGCCGGGCGATCTCGTCGAGCGCCAGCAGTCCGTCGCGGCCCAGTCGAAGCGATAGGGGTGGGGAAGCCATGGGGGAATCGTAGCGCAATTTGTACTACGCGCTTGGTTCCGTTGGCGTACTCGAGCGTGTGTCCTGCTACGGCGGCCGCAGACGCGTCCAGGTGACGCCCCCGTCCGCGGTCGCGAACAGCTTCAGCGGGCAGACGGCGGTTCTCGTGGCGCAGGTGCTGGGAACCTCGGCCCAGCCGGCGGAGCTCGACGCGAACCGGAGCGCGCTGACGGTCCCGGGAAGGGCGCCGACGGTCGTCCGCGTCAATCCTTCGTCGCCGAGCGCGACGAGCTTCCCGTTCACCGCCGCCAGCCAGAGCGTCGAGTCGACGACCGCTGTCGGCACGGAGGTTGCGACGCGCAGCGACTTCCCGACCTTGACCAGCGCCGCGACCTGCCACGAGCGCCCGCCGTCGTAGGTCGTCTCGAACGCGAGCGTCGAGCGCGTGCCGGCGGCCAGGCTGACCGAGAGGACGCCGTCGGTTGCGGAGGTGAAGGTGGGGAGGGCGTACGCCGTCGAGGCCGCGCCGGCGATCGCCGGCTTCGGCGCCACCTGCTTCCAGGTCTTGCCGCCGTCGTGGCTGGCGAACAGCCGCTCATGCGCGATCCCGCCGGCGAGCCAGCCGTCCCGGGCGGTCGGGAAGGAGAGCTCGCCGCCCGCGGGGAGCGAGGTCTTCGCCCACGTCGTCCCGCCGTCGCTCGTGCGCAGGAGCAGTCCCCGGGTGAGGCTCCACCGGCTGGGCTGCAGGCGCAGGCCGATGAAGAGGTGCATATCGTCGACGGGCTCCACGGTCGCGGGCGCCGCGACGTCGACGTCGCGAGGGGCGGACAGGGTGGTGACCGTCCACGTCGCACCGCGGTCGGCCGTTCGGTACAGGGCCAGAGGGTGCTTGGTGTTCCCGGTGGCGACCACGATCCAGCCGGTCTCGCCCGCGAGGTGGACGCCGCGAATCTGATCCGGCAGCACCCCGGCCGGCGAGACCTTGCTCCACGAGGCGCCTCCGTCCTGGGTTGCGGACAGGCCCCGCGCGGTCGCGGCCCAGCCCTCGGTCTGCGCCTCGAGCCCGCTGCCGGGGCGCGGGGCGAGGAGCTCGACCTTGACCGCATCGGCGGCGATCGATCCGGCCGCGGTGGTGCGGCGCGAGAAGCGGACGACGGTCGCCTTCGCGGAGAGCGGGAACGTCCCCAGGTACGTCCAGCCGCCGCCCGTCCGCTCGTCCACCTTCAGCCATTGTCGGCCGGAGGCGGTGTCGATCCCGACCGGAACCGAGCCGTTCCGCAACGGGCTTGCCGGCCACCAGCCGTAGAGGGCGTAGCGACCGGGGACCGGAATCCCGAGGCTGAAGCGTGCGGCCTGCCCGGCGGGGCTTGGGGTGGTGACCGCGTAGCTGCGCCCGTAGGCCGCGGCGGAGGCCATCCGCTTCCAGCCCCGCGGCCCCGTGAACGCACGTGCCGAGTCGTCGGCGATCCGCTGCAGCGTCGTCCCGACGCTCGCACCGGCGAAGTCGCGGACGAGGCCCATGTACTTCGGCCAGTCCCAGCACGGGCCCGGGTCGGTGTGATGCCCGGCGCCGCCGAACTGTCCGGGATGGTTCGGGTCGGGCACCTGGTGGTGCCCGATGATGTGCTTGCGATCGACCGGGATCAGGTACTTGGTCACGAGGTAGGCGACGAGCTGGGCCGACGAGCGGTACATCGCGTCCGTGTACCAGGAGCAGTAGGCGGTAAAGGCCTCGTGCTCGATCCCGATCGAGGCGTCGTTGACGGCTCCGTTGCCCGCGTGCCAGGCGACGTCCTTCTCGCGCACCATCTGCGTGATCTGGCCGTCGACCGAGCGGACGACGTAGTGGGCGGACGCGCGGGCCGCCGGGTTCCTGAACCAGCTCAGCGTCCCCGAGTACGAGCCCTCGGTCGTGTGGATGACGATCGTCGTGATCCGGTCGGAGAGCGGCCGGTTCGCAACCGAATAGTCCGCCGGGCTGGCTGCGAGCCAGCGCGCTCCCGGATAGTCGGCGTGGAGAGCTGCGCCGCCCGAGCCGCCGCGAGCGTGCGCGAACGCGTGGTGCCGGGAGAGCGTCGCCCGGGCGTTCTGCCCCGGCCGAGCCGCCCCCGACCCGCTCGCAACGAGCGCGACGGCGGCAGCCAGGAGCGCCAGCGCTGCCCGAATCGACCCCGGGCGCATGCCGAAGTCGTACGCAAAATACGGTGATTTGGCAAGCGGCATGATTCGAACGTGAGTACCCGCACGGCCCTCGAAGTCCTGCGCGAGCGCGTTGTGAGAGGCTGACGCCGTGTCCTTCTCCGAGCGGTTTCTCCTCTCCTGGGCCGCGAACGCGATCGCCCTCGTCGCGGCGACGCTGCTGCTCGATCGTGTCACCTACGGCTCCAGGGGAGACCTGATCCTCGCGGCCGTCGTCTTCGGGATCCTGAACACGATCCTCAAGCCGGTGCTGAAGGTCGTCACCTTCCCCGCCGCCATCCTCACGCTGGGGATCGCCTGGTTCGCCGTCTCGATGCTGATGCTCGTGCTCACCGACTCGCTCGTGGACGGCTTCAAGATCCGCGGCTTCTGGACGCTCGTCTGGGCGACGCTCCTCGTGTGGCTCGTGAACCTGGTGCTGGACGTCGTCCCAGGGCCCTGGCGAGCTGCGCGGCGAGGCGGAGGGCGGCAGCCGAACCGGTAAGCCTCAGGGCACGGCGAGCGCCGCGGCGGGAGCCGCGTGCGGAGCGGCCTCGGTCCGATCGAAGTACAGCAGCGTGGTCGCGATCCCGACGTACGGGTAGGCGAGCGCGAACACGACCGAGCCGATCACGTTGATGACGGAGAGCGAGGCGGAGAGACGAGGAACAGGAATGCGAGCCCGACGACCAGCGCCGTCAGCAGCGTCGTCAGGTTGATCGTCGCCGTCAGGCGGCGGCGAGAGCGCCTGCGATCAACGCGAACGGGATCGTGCGTGCGAGCCGCATCGAAGCCGGCCGAGCATATGTCCGGGTGTGCCGAGTCTGTGCCAAGTCGATGCGGGCGGAGTCGGCGCCGCTAGCGTCGGCGGCGATGCCGAGGACCGTGCTCGAGCTGGCCGTCGTCGCGTGCTCGGCGTTGCTCGCGCTCGGCGTGCTCGGGGGCTTCGGCCGCGGGGAGAAGCAGCAGCGCCTGTCGCCCGACCGCGCCAGCTGGGTGCTGACGCCCGGCGCCGCCAACCCCGACGTGACGCAGGAGACGATCGCGGAGACGATCTGCAAGCAGGGCTGGACGAAGACGATCCGGCCGCCCACGAGCTACACCAACGAGCTCAAGGTCGAGCAGATGCGGAGCTACCGCCGGGCCGGCACGACCTCCGACTACCAGGAGGACCACCTGATCAGCCTCGAGCTCGGCGGCCACCCGACAGACCCCCGCAACCTCTGGCCGGAGCCGATCGAGCGGGCGACGGCGGTCGACTCGATCGAGGACGGGCTCAATCATCTGATCTGCTCGGGTCAGATCACGCTGCGAGAGGGTCAGCGCCGCGAAACCGAGCTGAAGCACACCGCCGGCTGAACCTTGGGTACCAAAATGGTACCTTTATGCAATGGCGCTCAACATCAAGGATCCCGAGACAGAGGCCCTGGCGGCGGAGGTGTCCCGGTTGACGGGCGAGACCAAGACGCGGGCCGTGAAAGTTGCGCTCGAGGAGCGAAGGATGCGACTCAAGCTTCGCGTCTCTCCGGAAGGCCGCCGCGAACGAGTTCAGCGCTTCCTCGAAGAGGAGATCTGGCCTCAGATTCCGCCGGAAGTTCTGGGGAAGCCGATTTCCAAGGAAGAACGCGAAGACATCCTCGGGTACGGGCCCGAGGGCGTGTGATCCTCGACACGTCCGCCGTCGTCGGCGTCGTGATCGAGGAGCCCGGCTGGCAGCTGACTCGTGATGCGCTCGCCGACGCCACAGTCGCTGGGATGGGCACGCCGACTTTGGCCGAGACTGGGGTCGTTCTCACGGGCAAGGTCGGCCCAAACGGTGCAGCACTCCTCGCTCAGTTCGTCCAGGCGATGGGGCTCATCTCCATTCCGTTCGGCGACGACCATTGGCGCGAGGCGGTCAGCGCTCATCGTCGTTATGGAAAGGGCCGGCACGCCGCCGGCCTCAACCTCGGCGACTGCATGGCATACGCCGTCGCAAGACTCGCCGATGAGCCGCTCCTGACGCTGAACGAGGGCTTCCGGCTCACCGATCTCGAGCTCGTGCTACCTCAGGCGTAGCCGAGCTCATGCAGGAGCGGCCCGGCCTCGCGCTCGACGTCCTCGAGCTGCTCGGCGTTCAGGTCACGTAGGTAGCGGCCGATCGACTCGGCATGAGCCGTGGCGAGGTTGGGGAGGACCGCCTCCGGGGGAACGTCGAGGTGCCGGGCGATCGCACGGGCAACCCCTTCGCGGTCGCCGGTGAGCGACTCGTACCGGACCTCGAGCGTCCGCTCCGGGAGGGATCGCGCCGCCGAGACGTATCGGCGCCAGGCCCAGGCTGCGCGCGTCGCCTCGCTCGCGCGCTCGAACTCCCCGGCTCGCTCCGGCTCGACCCAAAACCGCGCCCGAGCGCCGTAGGGAAGCCGCGCGTCATCCTGCCCGGCGCGGTCGGCGTTGAGCCAGCCCCGCTCGAGCAGGGAGCAGACGACGTCGCGACCGTCGCGGACGATGTGGACGGCGTGCGCCTGCGGGAAGGCCTCGAGCGCGGAAGGGAGCACGAACGAGACCTCCGGCGTCTGCTCGACTGCGCGCAGGCCGGCGACGAGCCCGAGCCGGCGGATGCGGTCGAGGATGCGCCGGATCTCGGCAGCCGCGCCGGGTAGACCGTAGAGCTCGGGGATGGCTGCCTTGAGCGGCGCGACCTCGCCGAGGTCGACGAAGCCGGGCAGGCCGCCGAGCGCCTCGGCGAGGAAGGTCGTACCGGAGCGAGGCGACCCGACGACGAAGACGAGCCGCTCTTCCCGTCCCAGCCGGCCGGGCGAGGCCCCCCCGCGCGGGACGATGCGGCGCAGCGAGGTCGCGTACAACCTCGTCGTTCGAAGGATCACGGCGGCAGTGTCGCAGCGTTCCTCCACGGGGCGTGGCTGAACCAGGACGAGGTTCCGGCGACCTCACGCAGGTCGGAGGGCGAGATCGGCTCGGACCAGAAGTTCGCCGAGCCGGTTTCGCTTTCGTCCACCACTCCGGCCAACTTTCCGCTTCCGCGTACAGCCGCCCGGCTTGGCTTCGACCTACTCGCGACCCGTGCTCGGCGCAAGCAGCACTCTACGGAATGCAAGAGAAAAGTCAAGAGTTAGAGCGCGAAATCGTGCGCAAATTGCGGAACTTTATTTCCGGCGCACTTTACGCTTTCGATATCGGACCAGGAATTCGCCGAGCCGGTTGCGCTTTCGTCCACCATTCCGGCCAACTTTCCGCTTCCGCGTACAGCCGCCCGGCTTGGCTTCGACCTACTCGCACCCCGTGCTCGGCGCAAGCAGCACTTTAGGGAATGCATTCCGAAAGTCAAGAGGTCCAGAGTCGAAATTGTCCGCAAATTGCGACAACGTCTTTAGGCCCCGGACTCGGCTGGGCCGGGGCGGCGGCGCGGAAGGCGCGGCAGCCGTAGCTCACGGCCGCCGGTGAGGCCCGAGGGTCGCAGGATCAGGACAAGCGCCATGGTCGCCGCCAGGAACACGAGCCGGGTTCCCGATGGCAGGTCGAGCTTGAAGCCGATGTGCACTCCCTGCTCCGCCTGGCTCAGGAACGAGTCGAGGCCGCTGATGGCGAGCGCCCCAACCACGGCGCCGGACAGGCTGGTCAGGCCGCCGAAGACGAGCATTGCGAGCGTCAGGAACGTCAGCTCCAGGTAGACCTGCTCGGTCGTGATCGAGCCGAGCAGGTGGACGTAGAGCCCGCCGGCGAAGCCCGCGAGCGCGCCCGAGAGCGTGAATGCCCAGAGCCGCTGCCGGTGCACGTGAACGCCGATGCCGCGCGCCGCCGCCGGATCCTCCCGCGAGGCCCGTAGCTGACGGCCGAGGCGGCTGCGCTGGTACGCGAAGGCGACCGCGATCGCAACGAGCGCTCCCAGCGTCGCCTGGAGGGCCCCGGTCGTCTCGGGGACGAGCGAGAGCGTCGTCGCGCCCGGGCCGATCTTCGTCCACTGCTGGAGGATGTTGTGCGTGATCTCGAGCAGCGCGAAGGTCGCGATCCCGGCCGCGAGCCCGGAGAGGCGCATCAGCGGGAGACCGACGACGAACGCGAACACGCCCCCGAGCAAAGCCGCGAGCAGGAGCGACGGGATGTTCCCGATCGTATGGTCGCGCAGGAGCGGGAAGAGCTCGGTGAGAACGCCCTTCTTCGACTCGAGCGGCACGGTCATCACCCCAGCGGCGAACGCGCCGACCGCGACGAAGCTGATCTGCCCGAAGGAGAGGACGCCGGAGTTCCCGACGAATACGTAGATCGCGACGACCATCGCGACCGAGACGAGCGCGTTCAGGAAGTAGATCTTGTTGGCCGGCGAGACCGTCGTAGAGATGAGGCCGACGGCGATCACGAGCGCCACCGGCGCGAGCAGCTGCACTCCCGCCTCCAGCAGCCGTCTTGTCATACGCGCTCGACCCTTGCCTGCCGGCCCCACGCGAACAACCCCGCCGGCCGCAGGAGCAGGACGAGGATGACGAGGCCGAACACGACCGACGGCAGGTACACGGTCTTGTCCGTGGGTAGGACGCCGTTGAAGATTCCGGAGGCGAACCCGATCGCGAAACCGCCGAGCGTCGCGGTCCAGAGGCGGTCGATCCCGCCGACCACGACGCCGATGAGAACGACGATCGTGTCGTGCAGCGCGAAGTCGGGCGCGACCAGCGGGGTCTGGACGGTGAGCAGGACGGCCACCGCCGCCGCGAGGATTCCCGAGAGAACGACCGCGAAGGCGATCACGCGGTTGACGCGCACCCCCAGTAACCGGGCGGTGCGGAAGTCGCCCGCCGCCGCGCGTGTGTGCAACCCGATCGTCGTCCGCGTGAGCAGGAACGCGAGCAGGGCGAGAGCGACGATCGCGACGCCGACGGCGACGATCGTCACTTTCCTGATCTCGACACCGCCGACGGTGATCGCCTCGTTTAGCGACGAGATCGAGGCCGCGACCTCCCCGAGGAAGTTATTGCGGAGGTCCACGATGAGCGCGATCGCTTGGAGCAGGAACGCAATCGCGAACGTGGTCACGAGCATCACCGCGGGGGACTGGCCGCGCAGGGGGCGGAAGACGGTCAGCTCCATCGCGAGCGAGAGCGCGACAACGACCGCGAAACAAGTAGCGACGCTGGCCCAGATGGGCCAGTTGGAGGTGAAGGCGAGGGTGTAGGCGCCGGCCATCACCAGCTGCCCGTAGGCGAAGTTGACGAGCCGGAGCACGCCGAAGACGAGCCCGATCCCGACCGCCATCAGGGCGTAGATCGCCCCCGTCGCGACCGCGTCGGTGAGGGTCTGGAAGTCGAGGGAGGCGAGGATCACGATGCGAGGTAGGCCGCGACGATCTTGTCCTTGTCCTTGGCGTCGGAGGGACCGAGCGTCAGTCTCAGCTCGCCCCCGACGAGCACGTGCGTGCGGTCGGCGAGCGCAACGGTGTGCAGCGCGCGCTGCTCGACGAGCAGGATCGTGACCCCGCGCTCGCGGATCGCGCCCAGCGCCTCGAAAAGGGCGTCGACGGCCATCGGTGCGAGCCCGAGCGACGGCTCGTCGAGCAGCAGCACGTCTGGCTCGGCGACGAGCGCCCGGCCGATCGCGAGCTGCTGTTGCTGGCCGCCGGAGAGCGCTCCGGCGGAACGGCGCCGGAACTCGTGCAGCACCGGAAAGAGGTCGTACGCGTGCCGGAGCGGGTCCGAGCCGTTGCGCTTCCTGTGCCCGGCGAGCCCGAGTCGGAGGTTCTCCTCGACGGTGAACTCGCCGAAGATGCGGCGCCCCTCGGGCACGAGCGCGACGCCGGCGCGGGCGATCCGCTCGGGCGAGCGGCCACGGATCGATCGGCCCAGGAGACGAACCTCCCCGCCCTGCGCCGGAACCACGCCCATGACCGCATGGAGGGTCGTCGACTTCCCAGCGCCGTTCGGGCCGATCAGGCCGACGATCTCGCCGCGGTCGACGCGCAGGCTCAGGTCGCGGACGGCGACGACCGTGCCGTAGCGCACCTCGAGCGCTTCCAGCTCCAGGGCCGGCTCAGGCAACGGCCGTCTCTCCCAGGTAGGCCGCGGCCACGTCGAGGTTCGACCGGATCTCGTCGGGAGTGCCGGCCGCCAGCGTCCGGCCCTGGTCGAGCACGTGGATCCGGTCGCAGACGGCCATCACGAGCGCCATGTTGTGGTCGATCAGCAGGACGCCGCCCCGGTGGTCGTCGCGGACGGAGCGGATTACCTCCGCGAACTGCGGCACCTCCGACTCGGGGAGGCCGGCCGCCGGCTCGTCGAGGAGCACGAAGACCGGGTCGGTCGCGAGCACCCGCGCGACTCCGAGCCGCCGCTCGTCTCCGTGCGCGAGCGTGTCGGCGCGCGCCTCGGCTCGCTCGGCCAGGCCGAGCAGCTCGAGCAGCGCGTCGGCACGGCGTCTTGCCGTGCGTGCCCCGGCGCCCACGCCGAGCGCCGAGACCTCGACGTTTTCCCGCACGGAGAGTCCACGGAAGGAGCGGCTGTGCTGGAAGCTCCTCGTCAGCCCGGCCCGCGCCCGCCGGTGCGAGCTCCAGCCTGTGATGTCTCGTCCTTCGAGCTCGACCGTTCCTTCGCTGGGGAAGTCGAAGCCGGTCAAGACGTTCACGAGCGTGGATTTCCCGGCGCCGTTCGGGCCGATCAGGCCGACGACCTCGTGACGGTGCAGCTCGAGCGTCACGTCCTGGAGCGCGCGGACGCCCTCGTAGGACCGCGAGACGCAGGAGGCCCGAAGAGTCTCTCCGGGCCTCCCTTCTGCTCCTTCGGCTGGCGCCGTCGGCGGCAAGCTCCCGCTAGGGGAGCGTCGGGACGACCTTGGCCGTCACCTTGCCCACCAGCTTGGCCTTGTTGTCCTGGATCTTGATCACGCGGTACTGGCGGCCGAAGACGGTGTGCAGCTTCGGCGAAAAGCTGATCCTGGTCCCGAGCACCGGCACATGCTTGAACTTCGTCAGCTGGTTCGCAAGTACGGTCCCGTTGGTCGAGCCGTGGGCCCGCCTGATCGCGGTGTAGACGCCGTCGATCGCGTCCACTCCGCCGAGGAAGCCACCCGTGCCCGGCTGCGCGCCCGCAGCCTTCATCGCCGCGATCAGCTTGCGTACGGCCTTGCTCGGATCGTCTCCGAAGACGGATGCGAAGGTTACGAAGTAGTAGTTGGTCACCTTCGGGTTGTTCGTCACCCAGTACGTGCCGTCGCCGGCCCACGAGTTGAGGATCGGCGTCTTGTTGTGAAGCGAGCGGAGGCCGGAGACGAAGGCCGGCAGCTCCCCGAACGCCGTCGAGGTGACGATGACGGCCGCCTTATGCCCGTTGAGCCGGCTGACCGCCGTATTGACGTTGCTCTGGCCGGTTGCGTAGCTCTCACGGTCGACGATCTTGCCGCCGAGCTGCTTGAAGCGCTTCTCGAACGCCTGGACGACGTTCTTGAAGTAGACGAGGTAGGTGTTCGTTGCCGTGGCGGCGGTCTTCCAACCGCGGCTCCGAGCGTACTGCGCCATCGCCGAGCCCTCGTCCTGCGCCACGTTGCCGAAGCTGAACGCCAGCTTCCCCTGCTTGCCGAAGCGCTTCGGGCCCATCTGATCCGTACCGATGCACGGCGCGATCGTCAGCTTGCCGCGCTGAATCGATTCCTGGACGACCGGCGTCGCGAAGTCGACGTCGCAAGTCGTGAAGATGATGTTGGCGCCCCCCCCGAGCAAACTCAGAGCGCAAGACTTCGCCGTGGCGGGGTTGTTGCTCTGGGTGTCGCAGGTCTTGATCTCGAAATGTACGGTGCCACCGCGCTGCGCGTTGATCTTCGCAATACGGATCTTGGCGGCCGCCAGAGCCGGGGTGTCGAAAGGCTTCATCAAGCCCGTGGAGTCGAATGCCCAGCCGATGATGACCTTCTTCTTCGCGGCCGGAGCTGCGTAGCCGCCTGTGGTTCCGACGAGGAGAGCGGCAACCGCTGCAACCCCCGCCAGGAGCGCCGCGACGGCGCCCCACCTTGTCGCTCGTCTCACTGGGCCTCCTCCTGTCGGACTACGGTCTCCAGTCGCAAAGCCGAATTACTCTAGACCTACGCCGAGAGCGGGTCAATCGGATTCGCCCGAGATCAGCGCGTTCAACGGCCGTGCGTGTCGATCGAGCAGGTTCTCGGTCTGCTCGGCACCGGTGACGGGGAGCGCGGCCGGGTCGAGCAGCCCAACCTGCACGAGCAGCGACGCCTGGTCCCAGTAGATGTGCTCGTGCGCGACCTTGCCGTTCTCAAAGCCCACGACCACGCAGAAGGCGAGCCGCACGGGTCGGCCCGTGGGCCTGACGCCGGGCAGGATCGCGTCCATCTCGATGTCGTGCGTAAACGAGAGGATGAGCTCGTCGACGACCTGGTCGGGGCCGATCGTGCGCGAAACGGGGGTGATCTCCGTGTCGTCGGGCCACTTGCCGATGAAGTGGTTGCCGTAGAAGCGCCGGACGCCCTCGGTCCCGACGCCGCCGGTCATGGCGGGTACGTGGTAGACGTAGGGATCGCCGGCCATCGTCGCCATCGCCGCATCGAGATCCAGGTCGGCGAACTCGGCGGCCACGTGGGCGTCGAAGACGGCTCCCAGGTCTGCTTTCTCCATCTGCTTCTCCACCTCCATCGTCGTGGGCGCCGATACTGGTGCCCGGATGAGCCAGCCCGTGCAATCGCGGGCGCCGTCGCCATCCTCGCAGCGTTCGCCGACGCGCAGGCGCGGGTCGTCGACATCCGGTCGTGGCGATACCTGTGGCTGAACTTCCTGGGCGCGCTCGCGCTGGCCCTGGCGGGTTACGACCACCAATGGGGTTTCCTGATGTTGAACAGCGTCTGGTCGGCCGTGTCCGCGGTCGCCCTGGTGGCGCTCGCCCGGCGCTCCCTCCAGAGCGACTGAGGGGATACGGTTCGGAGGTGAGCAAGGCGCCGGCTCGGCGTGATTGGGAGCAGCCGTGGAAGCGCGCCGCGAGGGTGAAATGAGACGCTGTCCGTGGCTCGTCGTCATCGGCGCGTTCGTGCTCGCCGGATGCAGCTCGACCTCCGACAGCCTCCAGTCGAGCAGGGCAGGCAAGTGCACGGACGAGCTCCTGCGCGGAGTGGATCCACAGGACTTCGGAGCGAGCAGAGCGACGGTTCGGCACTACATCTCCCTCACATACTGCGACCGCTTCGCGCGCAAGGGCTGGGTCTATGCGGACGGCGCGCTCACCATCGCGGCCCAGCGCTGGCTCGTTCGCGGGGGTCGCTGCGGAACCTCCACGCCCGGGGGCACGACCAAGACCGTGCCCTGTGAAAGCCTGCGCGTGCCGGGCGAGCCCATCGAGTGCGCCATGCTTCGCCACGTGCGGCGGAGCGAGGTCCGCACCTACATTTCGAAGCTGCGCGCCCGTGGTCCGGTGCGATGCGACGACGGCACTCCGCTCGCCGAGCTGGGGGTTCCCTGACTGCCCTCAGCCGCCACGCATGAGTGGCGGCGGCTCGCTCGGAGCTGGGACTAGAGCGTCCACGAGCTCCAGTAGTCCGTCGCGCCCGAGATCCGACGACTGAAGCAGCACGGCAGTGCCGTCCCGTTCCAGCTGGACCTGGACCGTCTGGTCGGGCTCCCAGACGAGCAGGGTCTCGCCGTTCCGCTCGAGCGGCTCGCCGCGGGTTCCGAAGTGGTCGCGATCTGCGGCGGCCATTTCGTGAATCGAGAAGCTGCTCGACGCATCCCGCCTTTGGTAAAGGATCGAGACGGACTCGGGCATCGGAGGCCAGTCGCGGGCGCGGGAGTGGTGGACCGTCATCTCCCAGCCTCCCTCGATTCTGTCCGCGATCAAAATCGTGAACGGCGCCAGCATCTGCGCCTCATGGATCGCGACCTGAGTGGGTCTCCAGTCGAGGAGCGGGTTGCGGATCTCCTCTCCCGGCGGCGTCTCGAACACGAACGTCTCGGGCGGGAACCGCTCGTCGAAGGCGATGTCGACCACCTCGGTCAAGAAGAAGTCCTCACCGTCCAGTCGAGCCGCGACCCTCAGCAGGACGCCGCGTTCCCGATCGACCACGAGCTCGTAGTCGTCGGCCCCCCAGGCCAGCTGATGAGGGATCCAATGCTGATCGGTCCGATGTCGGGCCACCGCCCGCACTCGAATCCCAGGCCGTCCCGCGAGCGACAGCTCGTCGAGTCGCTCGAGCTCGAGCATGCCTAGTAGAGGAGCGGGATCGAGCAGATGCTCGAACTGCTGGCCGATGCCGCTGCCGACCTCGGGCGCTTCCTCGTTCGACATTGCCCCGGTGCGCTCCTCGTACGACCACCAACGCGCCCCGATCCGAACGCCCAGGCGGGGGGCCATCGAGTCGTCAGGGCGCTCCTCCCGCACCTTCTCGTCTCCTTCGACCCAGAGCCGCGTGGAAGACTCGAAGGCCTCCGGCTCGGGCTCGGAGTCACGACCGACAGCCACGAGGCGTACGGTTCCCGAGGAACCCGATCGGCTTGCACGCTCGTGATGCCGTTCCCAGGCTTTGTGGAAGCGCCCGTGGTGGCGCCAGGTGCGGATGGTCGCCCGGACCGTCTGCCAGCGGCTCCGCGCGCCGTACATCAGCTCCAGCAGCTCTCCGAGCTCGCTCACCTCGAATCCTCCAAGGTCGTGGTCCCTCTTCCTGCGTATTCGTAAGCCGGATTCTTGTCCGTCCGTACCTCGACCGCGAGGGACAGGCTACTGCGACCAAATACGTTGGATCATGCGCTCGACCTCGGCGCGCGGCTGGGCGGCCTTCGGTCTCGCATCAGGTGCAGTCGCGTGCGGTCTGTTCCTCGTCGCATGCGCGTTCCTGCTTTCCGCCTATTCGAGTAATGCGAAGCAACCCGTGGCAGCCCGGGCGCCCTACACGGTGACGAAGCACCTCGCGAGGCGGCCCGAAACTCATCGCTCAAGCTGCCGTTAGTTCTGCTTCGCCTCGGGCGCGTGCACCACGAGCTCCAGGTTCTGCGTGTCCGATCCCCACTCGTTCTCGGCTGTCACTCTGACCGGATACGTGCCCTCGCTTCCCGGCTCGGGCGTGCCGCGGATCTCCCCTATCCCCGAGAAGCTGTAGCTGAACCTGAGGCCTGCCGGAAACGTGCCGGAGACGGCGTAGTGCGGGGGCGGCTTGCCTTCGCTCTCCACGTTCGCGGTCACCGGCTGGCCCACCGCGAGGTCGAACCTGGCCGGGCTGATGATCTTCGGCGGCGGCTCGGTGTAGACGTCGAGGATCACCTCAACTGATCCGCCGCCTCTCGGGGCCGTTCCACTCTGCACGTTGCGCGCGTCCGCGAAATTCCAAGTCCGTCCGCCGGCACCGCCGCCGCCAGAATCGAGCGTGCCGCCTGCCTCTCCGCCTCCCCCTCCGTAACACCCGCCGCCTCCGCCGCCGCCTCCTCCGTTGCTCTTGTCCTTGCTGCCGCTTCCTCCGGCGCTGCCGCGGAGCGAGGACGCGTCGGCTCCGGTCTCCGGGCAGTTCGCTCCGAGCACGCCGCCTCTGCTCGTGTTGCTCGACTGGCCGTGCTCGCTGGCGGAGCCGCCGTTTCGGCCCACCGCGAACGTGCTCGCACCGCTTCCTCCGCCTCCTCCGCCGGCGACGACCAGCCATTGGTGCGTCCGCTCGACGTACACGCCGCTCCCACCTCCTCCCCATCCGCCTGGCCCGCCGGGTTGAGCGCCGTTGAGGCCGCCCTGGCCACCACTGGGCCCTCCGGTGAGGGGGCGTTCGTCCTGCACGTAGTCGGCGCTGCGGCCGGGAATGATCCTCAGCTTGTCGCCGGGCCGAACGGTGTAAGGGCCGACGACGACCGTTGCCGAGATCTGGCCTCCGGGGCCACCGGTACCTCCGCGTATCCATGCGCCCAGATGGCTTACACCCGTCCCGTATTCGCCGGAGCCGCCTTGGACCACGAACTTGACCTGGGTTGCGTTCGACGGGACGGTGATCGTCGCCGGGAAGTCCGTGAACGTCATCGAGTATTCGGAGATCGCAGCGTGGGAATGGCGCGGCCATGTGAGGTCGACGGTCACACCGATGACTACCGCCGCGAGCAGAGCTGCAAGGAAAAACGGAGGTCGTCGGATCCGGCCGGAACTGCTGCTGGACTGCGGCATCGTGCGACCCTAGCGCCCTTTGGTGGGTGGTAGCTGTCGTACTCATCCGCGAAGGCCCGCCGTTCGAGTCCAAAGCGCAGAAGAGCGGGCCTTCTCGCCGTATGATCGAGGGCCCCTTCCCCGAGACGAGGAGCCCACCATGACAGCCGGAGCAGTGACCGCGGATGGGCGCGCACGCGTGCTTGCCGACGGCAACGAGATCCCTCTTCTCGGTCTCGGCGTCTGGCAGATCCCGAACGGGCCGGAATGCGAGCATGCGGTTCGCTCGGCGCTCGAGCTCGGCTACCGCCACGTCGACACCGCACAGGCCTACGGCAACGAGGAGAGCGTCGGCCGCGCGCTACATGACAGCGGCGTGCGGCGCGAGGAGGTCTTCATCACCACCAAGTTCTATCCCGTCCGGAGGGACGCGGAGGCCGAGGCGCAGCGGAGCCTGGAACGGCTGGGCGTCGACCAGGTGGACCTCTACATCATCCATTGGCCGCAGGGCGGGCCGACCTGGGCCTGGCCGGGGATGGAACATGCGCACGAACGCGGCTATGCGCGCTCGATTGGAGTCTCGAACTTCAGCGTGAGCGAGCTCGACGAGCTGCTGTCGGTCGCCGAGACCGCGCCGGTCTTGAATCAGGTCCAGTTCAGCCCGTTCAAATACCGGCGAAAGCTGCTCGAGGCCTGCGAAGAGCGCAAAGTGGCGCTCGAGGCCTACAGCCCGCTCGGCACCGGCCGGCATCTCTCGGACGAGCGCGTGCGGCAGATCGCCGAGCGTGTGGGGCGAAGGCCGGCCCAGGTGCTTCTGCGCTGGTGCCTGCAGCGGGATCTCGTCGTTATCCCGAAGTCGACGCACCGCGACCGAATCGAGGAAGACGCTCAGATCTTCGACTTCACGCTGCCCGACGAAGAGATGGCCGCGCTCGACGAGCTCGACGAAACGGGCGGCACCGAGCGCCCGCTCGAGCGCAGGTGGTGGTAATGCATCAGGGCCAGTGCCAGGACGATGGTTCGCTCAGCCCTCGGGTGGGACGACACACTTACGCGGGGTTGAATTCTCACTAGAGCGGCTCGGCCGCCATTACACACCGCGGGATCGAGATCCGATAACACTCGTCCGGCTGATCACCACCATCAACCCGTGCCGATGAACGCGCGGGCCGACTTAGCGATCAGTGTTCCGCAATCAGCCGGGCAGCTCGGGCCTCGAGGTAGCGCTGCTCGGGAAGACTCGTGGTACGACGTGCCGCGGCCTGGTAGCTGTGCCGGGCCGCCGCGCGGTCGCCGGCCATTTCGAGCAGATGCGCGCGGATTGCGTGGAGGCGGTGATGGTCTGCGGTGTGCGCGTCGTGGTCGAGCGTTCTCAGCAGGTCGAGTGCGGCCTCAGGCCCTTGCACCATCGCGACGGCGACCGAGCGGTTGAGCGTGACCATTGGATTGGGCGAGATCCGTTCCAGCAGCTCGTACAGGGCGAGGATCTGTGGCCAGTCGGTGTCCTCTGCACGTGGCGCTTCAGCGTGGACTGCGGCGATCGCCGCTTGGAGCTGGTATGGCCCGAGCGTCGCCCGGGAGAGGGCGTCGGTGACCAGGGCGCGTCCCTCCTGAATGGACGCCTGGTTCCACCGGCTCCGGTCTTGCTCTGCGAGCGGGACCAGGCTGCCGTCGGGCCCGGTGCGCGCGGCCCGCCGTGCCTCAGTCAGCAACATCAGCGCCAGTAAACCGGCCGCTTCGCCGTCCTCCGGTAGCAGTCGCAGGAGCTTGCGGGTGAGGCGGATCGCTTCCGCCGTCAGCTCGCCGCGCTGCAGGTCCGGGCCGAAAGTCGCGGTATAGCCCTCGTTGAAGATCAGGTACAGCACGTGTAGGACGACGCGCAGCCGGTCGGCTCGCTCGGGCTCTGCGGGCAGGCGGAACGGGATGCCGCTGGCCTTGATCCGCTGCTTGCCCCTGCTGATGCGCTGCGCGATCGTCGCCTCCGGGACGAGGAAAGCGCGCGCGATCTCCGCCGTTGAGAGCCCTCCGACCGCGCGCAGGGTGAGCGCGACCTGGGAGGCCGGAGAGAGGGCCGGATGGGCGCAGAGGAAGAGCAAGGTGAGGGTGTCGTCCTCGTCCGAGGGGTGCTCATCGCCGGGAGCCGGCGCGAGGAGCTCGTCTGACGGCATCTGTGCAGTGGCGGTCTCTTCGCGGCGGCGGCGCGCCCGATCGCTGCGCAGCTCGTCGGCCATCCGGCGGGACGCGACGGTGAGCAGCCAGGCCCGCGGGTTCTCGGGGACAGCCTGCTCGGGCCACTGGAGGGCGGCGGCGAGCAGCGCCTCCTGCACCGCGTCCTCGCACACGTCGAACCTGCCGTACCGGCGCACGAGCATGCCGAGGACCTGCGGCGTGAGCCGGCGCAGCAGGTCCTCGATCTCGGCGTCCCTCGTCAAAGATCCGAGCCTCCCATGTGCATGATCGGCCGCACCTCGACGGCGAAGTACCGGGCGGACGGATCGTGTGTGGCGATTTCGGTCGCTCGCTCGATGCTCTCGCACTCGAGCAGGTAGTAGCCGGCCAGCACTTCCTTGCCCTCCGCGAACGGTCCGTCCGTGACGGCCGGGACCCCGTTTCGTACCCGCACCGTTCTGGCGTTCGACGGGTGGGCGAGCACGACGGCCCCGCCGAGGAGCTCCCCCGACTCGCTCAGCATCTTTAGGAAGCTGTCAGCCTCGCTGTTGTACTCATTGCGTTCGGTTTGCGACAAGGCCTGCCACGCTGCGGGGTTGTTGTGGATAAGCGCGATGTACTTCACGCGTCGCTCCTTTCCGTAGCTCCGGGTCTCTCACGAGTAGGTCGAGGCTGGCGACGCGTTCTCGACATCGCGCCGAGATCGTCGTCCGATCCGATCTCCGGCACGCGGTCTATGTCGAGACACGGAAGGTAGCTCCGACTCTTCTGCAGACGGTAACGACAGAGGAGGGAGCACATGTTTGAACCCTGGTTTCACGAAATCGCCCGCCAGCGGCATCAGGATCTGCTCGCTCGCGCCGACCGCGACCGGCTTGGGCGAATGGTCGGTGAGCCTAATGCGCACCGACGGTCCGCGTCCTACTGGGTGAAGCTTCTACTCGGCTGGGCAGTCAGAACATCGAGACTTCGGGCAGGCGTTCCGAGCACTCGTCACGACGCAACGGCAGGCGGGCTTTAGGTGACCTGTGGCAGCCAGTCGACGTTGTCGAGGAAGCTGAGCTCGCGTTGCTCGAGGAACGCCTCCGCTGGCCGCGCGACCCGTGCGAGCTTGGCGCCTTATCAAGCCGGATACGTCGCCCGCCGCACAGCGAACTCCCGGCAAAATTCAGCCGGGCGATGTCGATGCGCGTGCCGCGCCGATCGTCATCTCGGATGAATAGTCGACCGAGAGGAGGAACGAAACCGTGCGGTACGTCATGATCATCACCGGCGATGAGTCGAACTGGTTCGAGCCGAAGCTGCCCGAGGGCCTGGTGGACGAGAAAGACGCCTGGTGGGACAAGTGGCACGTGGCTGGCAAGATCGTCCGCGGTGGGGCCAAGCTGCAGCCGTCGAGCACCGCGAAGACGGTGGGACCCGGCGCGGACGGCCGACCCACGGTCACGGATGGGCCCTTCCTGGAGCTGAAGGAGGTGGTCGGCGGCTTCATCCACCTGGTCGCCGACGACATCGACGACGCGGTAGCAGTAGCCGCGACCTGGCCGGGCATCGCCGCCGCGGGCGACCGGGTCGAGGTCCGCCCGATCATGGAGGAGTAGCGCCGAGGGCGTCGAGGCGGCGGGTGAGCAGCTCGCGTTCGGCCGGGTTGGTCGCCAGGGCGAGCGCCCGCCGCGTCGCCTCGACCGACTCGGCGTCGCGGCCGAGCCGGCGCAGTAGGTCGGCGCGGGTCGCGTGCCAGAGCCGGTAGCCAATGAGGCGATCCGCGAGCGCGTCCACCTCCGCGAGGGCGGCCGCGGGCCCGTCGACAAAGCCGGTGGCAACTGCTCGGCCCAGCAGGACGACCGGCGACGGCTGCAGGATCTGCAGGCGGTCATAGAGCGTGCGGACTGCGGTCCAGTCGGTCTGCTCGTACGAGGGCGCGAGGGCGTGCTGGACGGCGATGGCGGCCTGCAGCTGGTACGGGCCGGGCCGATCCTGACCGGCCGCGCGCACGAGCCGCCGCACAGCAGAATGGATGAGGGCCCGATTCCACAACGACCGGTCCTGGTCCTCGAGGAGCACCAGCCGGTCGGCGGCGTCAAAGCGGGTTGCCGCCCGTGACTCGTGTAGTTCCACCAACGCGGAAAGGCCCGCGACCTCCGGCTCGGCCGGCATGAGGTCGGCCAGCTGCCGGGCCAGGTCGAGCGCCTCCCGGGCCAGGTCGCGACGCTGGGGTGCGTCGCGAGACGAGGCAAGATAGCCCTCGTTGTAGATCAGGTAGATGACCGCGAGTACGGCTGGCAAGCGGCTGGCGTACTCCTCCGGGGGTGGCGCCTCGACGCGCACGCCGCGCTCTCGCAGATGCCGCTTGGCCCGGACCAGCCGCTGCGCCATGGTCGCCTGCGGCAACAGGAATGCAGCGGCGATCGTCTCCGCCGGTAGGCCGACGACCGCATTCAGGGTCAAGGCCATCTGCGAGGGCTCAGGTAGAGCAGGATGGCAACACGCGAACAGCAGGGCGAGTTTGTCGTCGCTGGACGGCTCGGGAGGCGGGGTGCGCGCGAGGGTCGCCAGCTTCTCACGGCCAGTGGCCTCGCGACGCAGCCGGTCCAACGCCTTACGCCAGGCTGTGGTGACCAGCCAGCCGGGCGGGCTTTCTGGCACGCCCTCGTCGGGCCAGCGGTTGAGCGCCTCGGCGACCGCGTCCTGCAGGGCCTCCTCGGCCCGGTCGAGGTCGCCGAGCCGGCGGGCGAGCACGCCGAGCATGCTGGCAGCGTCGGCGCGCCACACCCGGTCCAGTACCGCTCGCGCATCACTCACGCTGTCCCCAGTCTGCCCCAGCTGACGAGAGGCCCGCTGCAGGCACCAGTAACATGAGGGCAAGACCGCGGCACGCTTGTCGCCCTGGAGCCGCGCGACGCGTTCTTGCTCTCCTTTGAGACCCCACGCGGCGTCACCCCGCGGCTGCGGAGCGATGTGCGGTAGCGTGGTCAGCCCATGACCAGATTCGTTGTCGACTGCGGAGTCGTCCTCCATCTGGCGAGTGAGGGGATCGAGGTCCCGACCGAGCACGAGCTTCTTGCCCCGACGCTCTTGCGCTCCCAGACGCTGTCGGCCCTGCACGAGGCCGTACATGGGGGCGAGATCCCGCCGGATGTCGCCCTCGACCGGCTCACCCGCATTTGGGCTATGCCGATCCGCCTCCTCGGCGACGCGGTGCTGCGACGCCGGGCCTGGGACCTCGCCGAGCAGCTGGGGTCGGCCGAGACCTACGACGCCGAGTACGTAGCACTCACTCAGCTCCAGGCAGACGCGTTTGTAACGCTGGACGCGGGACTGGCGCGCCGGGTAGAAGGGATCGTCCCCACAGCGACGATCGAGGCAATGCGAAACGGCCTGAGCCTGTCCGAGTCGCGTTACGGGATCGGTCGTGCGAAGCGATGAGCGAGAGCCATTTGCGCGAGCCTGGTCGCATCGCGCGCGACGACTCGAGGCGCCGTGCGGACGGCTAGCGCACGGCCGTCGACTTGTGCATGACGTAGCCGAGCCCGGCGCCGGGCAGTCTCGGGAGACGGCGCAGGTCCGCGAGCCCGTCACGGAGCTCCTCCTCGTTGGTGTCCGGCAGCTGCGAGAGGGCGTCGAACGCGCTCTCGATCACGTCGGCTGCGTAGCGAGCTTGGCTCGCCAGGTCCTCGCCCTGCCACCAGAAGGTCCGCTCGCCCGCGTCGACATCACGGAAGCCGGCTTCATGGAGCCATCCTGGCAGTCTGGTGCCGGCATCGCTCCAGCCCGAATCCGCCATGCCCTGAACCATCGCGTGAAGTAGCGCCTCCACAGCACGGGTGGAGGGCTCCACTTGGCAGGTCGAGTAGTCGACCTCGATGGCGGTGATCGCGCCGCCCGGAACCAGGACCCGCTTGGCCTCGCGCAACGCCGCGGGCGCGTCCCTGATGTGCTCGAGCAGCCACATCAACCAGACGTGGTCGAACGACGCGTCCTCGAACGGGAGGGCAAGCGCGTCAGCCTCCTGCACGCTCGCCTCGACTCCGGATCGTGAGAGGTGCCCGCGTGCAAAGTCGAGCTGGGCCGGCTCGATGTCGACGCCGAACAGGTGCAAGCCGGGGAACTCCTGCCCGAGCACCGCCAGCACTGCACCCACGCCGCATCCGACCTCGAGCAAGCGTGTTCCGGGCTCGAGCTCGGTGCCGTTAGCGATCAGGCGGTGGCGCCAGTGCTCAGCCTGCTCGACGAGGCGCTGCTGCTCCCGAGTGCCGTAGCCGTGCACGTAGTCGGTCATACGCTCAGACTAGACAGGTAAGACGGGAGCGACGGGACTCGAACCCGCGGTTCACACCCGTTGAGGTCAGAGAGCGTCGACCTGCGAGGCAAGTACGGATTCCGGCGGCACGGGATGTGACTCAGCGCCAGGCTCTCGATAGGCGCGACAGAACCGGGGACCTCACGCGACTAAGTCTGCGCTTACGTGCCCTCGTATTCGTCGTGACGGCGCCACCACTCGTACGGCTTCATCTGCGGGTACCCGGCGGGTGAGTCCTCCCACTCTTCCTGGCGGCCGAGCGGTGTCAGGTCGAGGAAGGTCCAAACGCTGCCGAGGGCCTCGACGCCGCGGGCCGTCGTGAAGTACGTGCGAAAGACGCGATCGCCGTCGCGCAGGAAGACGCTGAGGCCGAACGTCTCGCCGTCCTGGTAGACGTCAAGCTGCGGTGTCTCCGGCCCGACGCCGAAGTCGACGTTGAAATCGCTCTCGAACGACGAGTACCACGGGGCCGTCCAGCCCATCCGCTTCCGGTACGCCTCGATCTTCGTAATCGGGGCTCGGGACATGAGCGCGAAGGACGTGTCGCGGGCGTGCAGGTGGGCGAGGTGACCGATCTGGTCGACGAACATCGAGCAGCCGTCGCACCCCGCGTCCTGGTTCGGCCCGAACATGAAGTGGTAGAGGAGCAGCTGCGTGCGCCCCTCGAAAAGGTCGAGCAGGCTCGCCTTGCCGTCCGGCCCGTGGAAGACGTAGTCCTTGTCGATCTGGACCATCGGCAGCCTACGACGCTTGGCGGCGAGCGCGTCTCGTGCCCGGGTGGCTTCCTTTTCCTCGGCAAGGAGCGCCTCCCGCGCTGCCTGCCATTCCGTCTTGGAGACGACTGGGGGAAGGTTCATGGCACTCCTCTCGATCACTCGTATTCGTCATGTCGGCGCGGCCAGCCCTCGGGGTCGTCGCCGCGCCCCTTCGGCGTGCGGTCGAGCAGCTGCCAGGTCGCGCTCAGGACGTCGGTGCCGCGGTCGTAGCATGAATAGGTGTGGTAGACGACCCCGTCCTCGAACGCGAAGGCGCTCAAACCGTGGAGCTCGTCGCGCCTGAGGTCGATCTCCGCGGCGTGCTTCGGCGTCTCGAAGTTGAAGCCGGTGCCGGTCCTCCGCCCCTCCTCGGTGAAGACGGCGAAGTCGAGGTTGAAGTCGCTTCCGCCGGCCGAGACCCACGGAAAGCTCCAACCCATCCGGCGCCTATAAGCCTGCAGGTTCTCGAGTGGGGCCCGGGAGACGGCGACGAAGGTCACGCCCCGCGGCGGGAGATGGGCGACGGCGCCGTCGAGGCTGTCCGCCGTGTACGAGCAGCCTGGGCAGCCCGCGTCGGGCCAGCCCTCGACGGTCGGGCCGAACATGAAGTGGTAGACGAGTAGCTGCGAGCGCCCGTCGAAGAGCCCGACCAGGGTCTTCGTTCCGTCCTCGGTCTCGAAGCTGTAATCCTCCTCCACCGGGACCCACGGCAGCGCCTGCCGCTTCCGGGCGAGCTCGTCGCTGCGGCGGGTGAGCTCCTTCTCCTCTGCCAGCAGCGCGGTGCGGGCGGCCAGCGACTCCGCGCGCGTCCCGACGACCTTGCTCACGACCCCATCTCCATCGATGGCGACTGGCCCGGCTCGGTCAGTCCGGGAACGCTTGCCGGCGACACGGCGACCCAGATTCCGAGGGCGACCACGGCGACCGCGATAACGGGCGCGAGCCGCGGCCCGCGTGGCAGAACCTTCTCCGCGAAGATCGCGACAGCGACGACCGCCATCCAGACGAGGCTCATCGCACCCAGCACGAACAGAACTGCCATCAGGGCACCAGAACAGCCGACGCAGTCGAGCCCGTGTGCGAGGCCGCCCCGGAATGCGCTCTCGTGCGGAGCGCTGCGGCAGCGGCGAAGGGTCAGCCGCTTCAACGGCGTCAGCTCGTAGAGCCCTGCGGCGACGATCACGCCACCCGCGGCGTACGGGCCGCCCCGGTCCCACGCGAGCCAGCCGATGTCGAACGACGTCACTAGCCGGAAGACGCCGTACGCCAGGAGGCCGTAGCCAGTCCAGACCGCCAGGTACCCGGCCGTGAAGAGCAGCGTCGGCACGCGGTGGGCGAGTCGCGCGACGCGTCCGGCCGTCGGCGCCGCCGAAGGCAGCATCATCGCGGCGGTCATCGTGACCCAGATTCCGAGGTACCACCCGAGGCCGCCGAGGTCGGTGCCGGGGCCTGCATCCATCCCTCGCATCCGAACGACCGAGACCGCCCACGCGGCGACCGCGCCGGCGAGCAGCACGATCGTCGTTCGGCTCCGAGCCATGAGGTGCTCCGTCATCCTGGCCTTCTTCCCCCGCTCATTACCTTCTAGACGTGCCGGAGGACGAAAACTCATCGCTACGAGCGGCTACGAGCACGGCCGGCTCGGTCCCGCGACTGCGCAGGGCACGCAACGGGAGCTCCGTGCGATGAGTTTCGGGGTTGCCGCGGGTCTTATTTCGTGATCCCGGTAGCGTCCGATCTAACGATGAATCGGCTCGCACGGGAGCACTCGAATCGACTGGAGGAAGATGAGATGCCTGAACACCAGATCGGAACTCGCGAGGAATGGCAGGCCGCCCGGGACGACCTCGCCAAGCTCGAGGCGGAGCAGGCGGATCGAAACGAGGAGATCAAGAGAAAGCGTCTCGATCTCCCCTGGGTCCCGGTCGAGAAGGAATACGAGCTCGACACCGAGGACGGCAGCAAGACTCTCGCCGAGCTCTTCGACGGGCGCTCGCAGTTGCTCGCCTACAACATCATGTTCGGCCCCGACTACACGCTCGGCGCCTGTCCCGGCTGCACCAGCCTGGGCGACGGGCTCGACGGTTCCCTTGTTCACCTGAACCACCGCGACGTGACGTTGCTCTGCTTCTCGCGGGCGCCGATCGAGCGGCTGACCGCCTACAAGCGGCGGATGGGCTGGCAGTTTCCCTACGTCTCCACCTACAACACGGACTTCGCCTTCGACTTCGGCCTCGCGATGACCGAGGAGCAGGCGCAGCAGACTCCCGAGGTCAAGGAGATGATCGACAACCCGCCCGAGTGGCTCAAGGAGTGGGCAGGCCAGATCGGAGCCGAGCTCAAAGACGGGCTGCGTGAGGCCCCGAGCTGGATCGCGTTCGCGCGCGAGGACGGGACCGTCTACCACACCTACACGGTGACCGCGCCTGACCCATTCGTCGCGCCGTACTTCAACTTGCTGCTCGAGCGAACGCCGAAAGCCCAACTCGCCGAGCCCCGCACTTGGCGGAAGGACGAATACCCGGACTGACGCCGATCGGGTCGATCGCGGCTCATAACCCGGCGCTCCCGTCGCGAGGGGGCTCGAGTTCGGTTTCGCGCCTCGCCGCCGCCCGAGGTGACCGAGCTTTTCTGGGGTTCACCCGGCTCTTGCCGTGCGGGATGTGCGCGGGATTGATGGAAGCCTGCGGCCGTTTGCGCCAATATGGACAACGACATGTGCTATTTGCAGGTCTTTTACGAGAGCGACGGGACTCGAACCCGCGACCTCCGGCGTGATAGGCCGCTTCAACGGTCACCACGCTTGACGATGATTGACGCGCAATCGCTCTATTCATGCGGCTTAGCAGGCCCGTCGCTTGACGACATCGCGCCGTCGGCCTTTGACAGAGGCGTCGACCGTCAACGCTGCATCGGGAATACGCGCGCATCCAGTAGCATCGCGTCGTGCGCGAGCTGGGGCCGGGCCTATGGCACTGGGAGGCACCGCACCCGCAGTGGCGGCCGACTGAGCCGTGGAGCGAGAACGTGTCGTCCTACGCGATCGACGACGGGGAGAGGCTGCTGCTCTTCGATCCGCTGGCCGTGCCGAGCGACCTTGTGGACCTCGCGGCCGGCCGCGAGACGGCGATCGTGCTCACCGCGCCGTGGCATGAGCGCGACGCGCAGAGCCTGGTCGAGCGGCTCGGCGTGCCGGTCTACACGCCGCTGCCCGACACCGCGCAGTACCTCATGGACACGTACGGCCTCACCGC
>WNGB01001359.1_pt1 | contig 40010 bp, 39 predicted proteins | sample 5400681 | NCBI WGS metagenome assembly WNGB01 (sample SAMN13153367, study PRJNA577476) | soil metagenome | isolation source: 115 cm soil or saprolite under grassland replicate 2 | place: USA:California | collected 2016-06-15 | reverse complement strand
CGGCCGCTCTCCGACGATCCCCATTTCGCCGCGACGAGGCCGTTGCGCTCCAGCCGGTGCAGCACCGGATACAGCATCCCGTCCGTCCAGTGCAGGTGCCCGCGGGACAGCTCGCCGACGCGTTTGATGATGGCGTAACCGTAGCTCTCACCATCGGCGAGGATGGCGAGCACGAGCGGCGTTGCCGAAGCGGCGACGAGATCTTTGCCGAGGTCCATACCTAGAACCGTTATACATTGGACTTCTATGTATTGTCAATGGTGAGGGTACCTGCGCCGCGGAAAGTTGGCCCCTCAGCGTCCCTGCTGCCGCCGGCGCGCGTCGGCGGCGGCGGCGAGGCGCCCCGTCATCGCGTAGATCCAGTCCGTCGGCCTCTTGAGGACGAGCTAGGGTTCGCTAACTCGTTGTGAAACCGGGAGTCACGGCGTTCGCGCCGCCATCTTGCGCACCCCCCTTGAACCTCCGTCCGACAGCCTCATACTCGGACGATGATGCTCGCGACACAGGAGTCCACGACCCCCGTTGTCCTTCTCGTCGAAGACAGCCAGGACGAACGCGACATGTACACACGACAACTGGTGGCGACGGGATACGGCGTCCAGGTCGCCGAGAACGGCGAGGTTGCCCTCCAGAAAGTGGCGGCCCAGGTACCGGATGTCGTGGTGATGGACTTGGCGATGCCCGTCTTGGACGGCTGGGAAGCCATCCGTCGGTTGAAGGACGCGCACCCAGGTCTCCCGGTGATCGTCCTCTCCGGTCATACCGGCGGAGAGGGGGGGCGGAGGGCCAAGGAGGCGGGCGCCGACGTCTTGCTCACGAAGCCCTTCGGGCCGGAGGCCCTGGAGCTCGCGGTCCGAGTCATCCTCAAACGCCGCGGTGAGGCCGACCCACCGCAGATGTAGTGGGCCGCGACGAGCTCACGGCATCGACGTTTTCGTCTCCGCCAAGGGCGTGCAGGCCCATCCTGCGCACCAGGGCCTGGAAACGAGGCTCATCCCCCAGGCGGTCGGTCAGCTCCGTCGCGAAGCCCAGCCACTCGATCGCGCGCTCGGCGTAGGCCTTCTCGAGCAGGCTCAACGCCTGGTCCTTCTCCCCGAGGCCGAGCCGGACGACGGCGAAGCTCTGCGGGGAGACGTATTCGCGGCGTGAGCTTCTCTCCAGCTCGTCGAGGATGGCCAGCGCGTCGCGACGGCGGCCGGTGAGAGCGCAGAAATAGCCGAGCCAGTTCGAGCGCTGTCCAGGGCTCGACCTCGACAGCCCGCTCGCCACCGCCTCCGCCATTCCGCTCCGATCGCCCTTGCGCTCGTAGGCGATCGCCAGCGAGTGGTACACGCGCAGGAAGGTCGGGTCCATCGCGGCCGTCTTCTTCAGCTCCTCGATGGCTTCGTCCACCCGGCCGGCGCTGGCCAGGACAAGGCCCAGCTCCGTGGGGAGCTGGAAGTGCTCCCTCACCTTGTCCAGATCTGCGACGTCGGACGCCATCGTGACGTCGTCTGCGCGCACGCCCTCGGCGGATCTCCCCGTCCCCGCTGATCGTAGTAGATCAGCCGGAACGAGTCGGACAATCGGTCCGGGTCGGGCAGGAGATAGCTCCCCTCTTCATGGCCGCAAGCGGCGGCCGAGCTCCGCCTCGGCCAGCTCGAGGGCGAGCGACCGCAGATCGAGGTCACCGCGGTTCGCGAGAACGACGATGCTGACCCCGTCCGCCGGGAAGCGCTCGACGATCGATCGGAAGCCCATCGTCTCCCCGTGGTGCCAGGTGCGTGGCCGTCCTCTCCACGGGTCGAGGAACCATCCGAAGCCGTACGAGACCGGTTGCCCGGGAAAGAGATTGTCGCCGCCTTGCTCGCCCTTCGGCCAGAGCGGCGGCGATCCATCGGTCAGGCGCACCGGCGTGAGCGCGGGCGCCATCTCCGCCTTGGACAGGAGCGCGTTCGTGCGCAGCGCCTCGTCCCACTTCGCGAGGTCCTCGAGGCACGAGTAGACGCCCCCGTCGCCGAGAGTGGCCGAGGTCGAGCTCTGGTCGGTCTCACGGAATCCCGCGGGCTCCTTCGTGTGGCCGTAGGCGCGGTCCGGGACATCGTTCCGGCCCTTCTCGTAGGCGAGCGTGCGCGTCATGCCGAGGGGCGCGAAGATCCGCTCGCGCAGGACGTCGCCGAAGGGCTTGTCCGCGGCCCGGGCCGCGACGAGGCCGAGGAGGACGTAGCCGGAGTTGCTGTAAGCCCAGCTCGTTCCCGGCGCGAAGAGGCCGTGCGTCTCCTTCTCGAGCAGGGCGAGGACCTCGTCGTCACGGATCTGGCGCTCTACGGTCCACATCGGACCCTTCTCCCTCTCGGCGCTTTCCATGAGCACCTCGTAGTCGGGCAGACCGGAGGTGTGCGTCAGCAGGTGGCGCATCGTCACGCCGCTTCCGTACGCGGGAAAGCCCGGAAGGGCCCGGGTCAGGGTGTCCTCGTAGCGCAGCCGGCCGTCGCGCACGAGCAGCATGATCGCGGCCGCGGTCATCTGCTTCGTGACCGAGGCGAGGCGGAAGCGGGTGCGGGGGTCGATCGGCGCGCGGGTCCGCAGGTCGCGAAGGCCGTATCCGTGCGCGAAGACGGTTCGGCCATTCGTCCGGACGAGCACGGCCAGGCCCGGTTCGCCGTCGGCCACGAGTCCCTTCAAGCGCGCGGCCGTCGCCGCCTCACCGTCGATGGCGGGCGCGGCGCCGGCGAAAAGGAGAAGCGCCAGGGCGAGCACGCATGGTCGTCGTCCCCACGTCCCGAACGCGGCAAATTCATCCATGCCGATGCATCTCGGGGATGCCGAAGCGCCGCGCCGTCTCACCCTCGGCATCGAACTCGATGACGACCGCCGCCTGGCTCCCCACGACCCACGCATCGTGGCCAGGCTCGATGACGAAGACTCGCGGCGCGCGGAACTCGAATTCGCAGCCGTCCGTGTATTCGCCGCGAACGTGGCCCTGGGCGAGGAAGCCGAGGTGCGCATGCATGCAGTGGGGAGTGCCGACGACGGGCTTCATGTGCGTCGACCAGCGGAAGCCCGGCGGGTAGACCGCGCGCTTCACGCGGCCGTTTCCGGCCCGGACGACATCGAGGGCGACGCCGCCGATTTGGCGGTGATCCGCGCCCTCGATGGCAGCGACGAGTGGGTCCATTTCGAGCCTCCTGGGCGAAAGTAGTCTATATATCTGAGTTCCCGTCCGCCGCGGCAACAGGGGGCAGCCGATGAAACGCCTGATCCGGATGTTCCTCACCGTCCGGTCGCCCGAGCCCGGCGCCACCGGGCGCCGTGAGAAGTCCGACCACGCGACGGTCGAAGAGGCGAAGGCCGCGTTTGCGCACCATCCGAATCGCCGGCACCTGGAGGCGCTCATCTATGTCGACGGGGCGGCGACCTGGATCGGCGAGTGCAACGAATCGGGTGCCGTGGAATGGCGGGCCTGGAACCTGTGACGAAACGATCTCGTACTGAGGAGATGCCATGACCAACGACGTGTCGATCAAGAAGCTGATCCTCGTTCCGGCCGTGATCACCCTGGCCGTCACGCTGCTCCGCCTCACCGGGGAGCTGATGCACTGGTCAAAGGCCCTGTTCAACCCGGCGGCCGGAGGCGGGGGCGCCATCGTCGGCATCGCCTGGCTCGTGCCGGTCTTCGGCATCTACTTCGGCCTGAAGCTGGCCGGCGCGGGTCTGGCCCCCGCCGCCCTGGGGCCGGCCATCGGCTACTCCGTCCTCGGCTTCGCCGTGATGCCGGCGCTGGGCTTCGGGGCGGTGAAGCTCGGCCTGTCGCCGCAGGGCTTCGGTGCCTTCGCGGTGTTCATCGTCCTCGCCATCGTCGGCGCGGTCATCGCCTACCGCGCCTGGCCGGCTCTGGGACGGGTGCTCCTGGCCTACGGCCTGGCCGCCCGCGTTCCGGTGGCGATCGTCATGCTCGTCGCGATCCTCGGGAACTGGGGCACTCACTACGACGTGGCTCCTCCGAACTTCCCCGCGATGAGCCCGATCGCCAAGTGGCTGCTGATCGGCCTGCTGCCCCAGCTCACGCTCTGGATCTGGTTCACGATCGCGGTGGGGACGGTCTTCGGCGCGGTCGCCGTGGCCGCGACCGGACGCGCCCGGCATCCGGCGACGGCCTGAGTCTCTAGCCCAGCTCGATCCTGATCCGCTCCAGGCCGGTACGGATGCGACGGAGCTCCTCGCGCCCCTCGGTCAGCCGCTCGCGCTCGACGCGGACGAAGCGGGTGTAGGGCGACACCGCCTCGCGAATGCGGGCCAGGCTGTGGGCCAGCTCGTGGTCGAACTGGGCGGTAAGCGCCTCCATGAGCCGCTGGCGCATCGCCTCCACCTTGGTGCGCAGCTCCTTCTTGGCCGTTCCGCGCTTGGCGGGCAACACCAGCAGGCCGATGACGGAAAGCGCACCCGCGGCCACGAGGCCCGTGATGTCGCCCATGGCGGTGGTGGCGAGCATGGTGACGATGGTACCCAGGCCGAGCGCCCCCACCTGCAGTGCGGCCGTTCCCGCGACCGCGACCTGGACGGAGTCCGCCATGCGGCTCGACTCCGCGTCGTGGTCGTAGCTTTCCACCGCGCGCTGGGATTCGCGCCTCGCCCCCTCCAGCAGACGGGCCCGGTCGTGCTCGAATACGCCTGACACCCGGCCCACGATGCGGTCGGCGTGCTGCAACCGCCGTCTCTCGAGCAGGTCCATCACGCCCTGCCACTGGCGCATGTCGCTCGCCACCATCCAGTCGATGGCCTCTTCCACTCGCCGCTCCACGACCTTGGGCAGGTCGGCCACGACCTCCTTGTCGAAGGCGCGCTTGAGCTTGGACGGGTTGACCAGGTCGAAGACGCGGCCCAGCCGCAGCGTCTCGTCGAAGAACTCCAGGCCGCGGCGTTCGAACTCGAGCAGCACCTTCTCCACGTCGGAGAGCCGGAGCCGGAAGTCGCGGGTGAGGTCCTCCTGGTAGAGGGTGAGCTGGCGATCGATGGTTTCGATCGTCTCGAAGTCTTCCTTCAGGAGAAGGAGCCGGGCCTCACTCACCTGCAGGTGCTTGTCGAGGAGGTGCAGGCCGACACCGAGGGGGTTCAGGAGCTTCAGCCGGACGCGCTCCTCCTCGTCCAGGGTGGCGGCCACGTAGCTCTCCAGGGCCTCGAACCGGCTGGCCGCCCAGGCCGCGGCGCTGTCGGGAGACGTCTTCCCACGGAAGGCGAGGCGCGCGGCCACGGGGAACATGTCGGGAGCGGTGCCGAGCAGGGCCCGCGCGTTTTCGGACACGAAGGCGAGGACGCGGCGCAGGTCGTCCTCGCTCTCCAGGATGTCGATCTTGTTGACGGCCACCACGATCTTCTTGCCCCAGTCCCGGATGGACTCGAGGAAGGCCCGCTCGCTCTCCGTGAAGGGCCGGTCCGCGGAGGTCACGAACACGACGAGGTCGGACCGCGGAATGAACTCGCGGGTCAGCATCTCGTGTTCGCGCCGCACGGCGTTGGTGCCGGGCGTGTCCACGATGTTGATCTCGCGGAGCATCTCCACCGGCGCGGTGATCACGTCCAGGCCGGACTCGTCGGCTTCCCGGTGGACGGTGGGCCCGTACTTGAGCAGGCCGATGCGCGTCGTCGTAGGGGTGACCCCCTCCTCCAGCACGCGCTGCCCGAGGAGGGCGTTGATGAACGCGCTCTTGCCCGCATTGAACTCTCCCACTACCACGAGGAGGAAGAGCTCGTCGAGCTGGCGCAGCGAGCGCCGGAAGGTGTCCTGGTCGTCCGATCCCACGTCGAGCCGGGCGAGCACCGCGCGCAGGTCGGCCAGCAGGCTGCGCTCCTCGGCGAGCAGGGCCTGCTGACGCTCGGTGAGGATCCGCTCTTTCAATTGGCCCTCGTACGCCGCGCCGTCACGCTTCAGCGGGGAGGAGAAGGCCGGAAGGTGACGGCCCCGCCCGGGCCAGGATCTCGAAGGGCCCCGGCTGCGCGGAGAGAGTCGCGGCCGCGGCGAGGGACAGGGCCAGCGAGGCCAGGAGCACGGGGATCGCCGTCTTCGCGAGACCGCTCGGGCGGTGAGGCATGGAGGCAGTCTAGCGAAATTGCCGGTGCGGGTACCCTGAGCACGGAATTCCGCGCGGCCCCTGCACGTAATTTCTCCAGGAAATTAGACTTCGGGCGGGGTAAAGGCGTCTTATACGTGGAAGGAACCACGGAGAGTTCAAGATCTTGATCAGCGTTCGCCAGCGCCTCTGGGCGGGAGGCGCCCTGTTGGTCGTCGCCGCGCTCCTCCTGGCCGGTTTCGTCGTGAAGTCCTGGCGCCAGGGTGCCTCCAACGGCGGAGCCCTGCCCGTCGCCACTGTCGAGCGCCGGGACTTCGTCCGCACCTTGCGCATCCACGGGGTCATCGAGGCGATCAAGTTCCACGCCGTGGCCGCGCCGCGCCTCTCCGGCCAGGGCGGCACGCCCATGATCATCACGCGGCTCATTCCCGCGGGCGCCCGCGTGCAGCCGGGCGACCTGCTGGCGGAGTTCGACCGGCAGGCGCAGACCAAGAACTACCTGGATCGGGAGACGGAATACCGGGACCGCGTGGAACAGATCCGGAAGAAGAAGGCCGAGCAGACCGCCGACAAGGTGCGGGACGAGCGGGAGCTCAAAGAGGCCGAGCACGCGGTGGAGAAGGCGGCCCTCGACGTCAGGCGCAACGAGATCCTCTCGCGCATCGACGCCGAGAAGAACGCCCAGAGCCTGGAGGAGGCCCGGGCCCGCCTCGAACAGGTCCGACGGACCCTCCGACTGCGCCAGAGCGTCGTCGCGGCGGAGGTCCGGATCCTGGAGATCCAGCGCGACCGCGACCTCGCGGCGATGCAGAACGCCCAGCGCAACTCCGAGAGGATGGTGATCCGGTCGCCCCTGGCCGGCCTCGTGGTGCTGAGCACGATCTTCAAGTCGAACGGCCCCGGGGAGGTGCAGGAGGGGGACGAAGTGCGGCCCGGCGTGCCGTTCCTCCAGGTCGTCGATCCGCAGTCGATGCAGGTCCGGGCCCGCGTGAACCAGGTGGACGCCCTCGGCCTCCAGGCCGGACAGAAGACGAGCGTGCGTCTCGATGCCTATCCGGACGTGGTGCTGCCCGGACGGGTTCATCAGGTCGCCGCGATTGCCCTGGGAGGGTCCTTCTCCGACAAGATCCGGACGTTCCCCGTCCTCTTCACGATCGAAGGATCGGACCCCCGGACGATGCCCGACCTGTCGGCCGCGGTGGACGTCGAGCTCGAGCGCGTTCCGGGCGCGCTCGTGGCCCCGCGGGACGCCGTGACCGAGGAATCCGGCCGCCACTTCCTGCGCATCCGCAGCGGCTCGGGTTTCGACAAGACACCCGTCACCCTGGGTCTGGCCAGCGAGAACGAGGTCGTGGTCCAGTCGGGGGCTCCCGAAGGCGCCGTGGTCCTGCGCGGGCGCCCGGCCGCGGGGGGGGCCTCGTGAGGTTCCCCGTCCGCATCCCGAGCGGCCGCCGGAAGGTGGCGCTCGGCGTCGGTTTTCTCTCTCTCACCGGCCTCGGAGCCGTCTGGCTCCGCGCGAACGGCGACGCCCCTCCCACGGCCGAGGTCCGGAAGGGGGAATGGGTCGACTACGTGGAGCTGCGCGGCGAGATCAAGGCCCTGCGCTCGATCTCGATCTCTGCGCCCGCGAACGCGGGCGAGCTGCAGATCCTGAAGCTGTTGCCCAGCGGCACCGCGGTGAAGGCGGGCGACGTCGTGGTCGAGTTCGATCGTACGAAGAGGCAGCGGACGCTGGAAGAGGAGCGCACGGCGCTCAAGCAGCAGGAGGCGGAGATCGAGAAGGCGCGCGCCCAGGGGCGCCTCACCTCGGAGAGGGATCGCACCCTTCTCGTGAAGTCGCGCTACGACGTGGACCGCGCGCAGTTGGAGACGCGCAAGGCGGAGGTCATCGCTCCCATCCAGGGCGAGAAGAACCGCCTGGACTACGTGGAACGGCAGTACCGGCTCGGGGAGAGCCAGGCGCGGACCACCGCGGACGAGATCGGCGCCTCCGCGGAGGTGGGCCGCGCCAGCCAGAAGCGCAACAAGGCGCTCTTCGACGTCCAGCAGGGAGAGCGGGCCGTCTCCTCGATGACCCTCCGCGCGCCCGTGGCCGGCATGGTCACGATCCTCCCGAACTGGCGCAACCAGGTCGGATGGGGCGAGGCACCGGAGTTCAAGGAGGGCGATCGCCTGTGGCCCGGCGCCGTCATCGCCGAGCTGCCGGACCTCACGAGCATCCAGGTCACGGCGAGGGTGGACGAGATCGACCGCGGCCGCGTGAAGCTGGATCAGACGGCCAAGGTGCGCATCGACGCCGTGCCCGACCGCGAGTTCGACGCCAAGGTGGCGGAGATCAGCCCCCTGGCCAAGCTCGATTTCTCGAACTGGCCCCTCACCAAGAACTTCGACCTCGTCCTCGCGCTCGTCTCCGCGGATCAGCGCCTGCGGCCGGGCATGAGCGCCAACGCGAGGATCGGCGTCGAGCGCAAGGCGGACGCGGTGCTGCTCCCTTCCCCGGCCCTGTTCCAGAAGAACGGGCGGACGGTCGTCTTCGTCCGGGGCGCCTGGGGGTTCGAGGAGCGGCCGGTGGAGATTGCCCACCGGACGCCGAAGCAGGTGGCGGTCGCCCGCGGAGTGAGGCCCGGGGAGCGCGTCGCGTTGCGCGATCCCACCGTCAAGGAGAACGCCCCGTGAAGGGCGTTCGCCGACGCCTGCTCCTCGGCGCGGCGGTCCTGGGTCTGGGCGCGGTGGCCTTCGGCGCGACCCGGCTCCAGGCCCGCGTGGAACGGGCCAGCACCGTCCCCACCGTGCGCGTGCGGCGGGGCGATCTGCCGATCCGCGTCCATACCCTCGGCGAGCTGCGCTCCGCGCGCTCGACCATGCTCCTGGGCCCGGCGGTGGGCGGCGCCTTGCAGATCGTCGCCATCAAGCCCACGGGAACGGTGGCCAGCGCGCAGGACGTCCTCGTGGAGTTCGATCCCTCCGAGCAGGAGTTCAACCTCCAGCAGGCGCGCTCCGAGCTCCTGGAGGTGCGGGAGGAGATCAAGAAGACGAACCTGGAGGCGGAGATCCAGTCCGCCCAGGACGAGGTGGCGCTGCTCCAGGCGCGGTTCGCCGTCCGGCGCGCGGAGCTGGAAGTCACCCGCAACGAGCTGGTGAGCGCGATCGACGCGCAGAAGAACCTCCTCAACGTCGAGGAGGCACGGCGCCAGCGCGCGCAGCTCGAACAGGACATCCCCGCGCGCCAGAAATCGAACCGGGCCAGCCTGGTGGTCCTCGAGGAGAAGCTGGCCAAGGCGCGCCTGAAGATGCAGCAGGCCCAGCGTGGCATCGAGGAGATGAAGTTGCGGGCTCCCGTCGCGGGCCTGGTCTCGGTCCAGGAGAACCGCGGCATGTTCGGCGGATGGCGGCCTCCCGGGATGACGTTCCCCGAGTACCGGGAGGGCGACCTGGTCAATCCCGGGGCCGCCATCACGGAGGTGCTGCAGGCGGACCAGATCGAGGTCAAGGGCAAGGTCGACGAGGCGGACCGCATCAGCGTCAACCCGGGCCTGGCCGCGGAGATCCGCGTCGACGGCATGCCGGGCGTCCTCCTGCACGGCAAGGTCAAGAGCGTCGCCGGTCTGGCCGCTCGGGGGTGGGGCCTCCCCAGCCAGAAGAAGTTCGACATGGTGGTCGGCCTCGACCAGCCCGATTCCCGTCTCCGCGCCGGCGTCACCACGGAGGTCTTGATCATCGGCGCGGAGCTCAAGAACGCGCTGCTCATCCCGCGCCAGGCCGTCTTCGAGCAGGAGGGCAAGCTGGTGGCGTACGTGCCTGCGGGCAGCGGCTTCGAGCCCCGGGACGTCCAGGTCAAGCAGCGCAGCGAGAGCTTCGTGGCCGTGGAGGGGCTGGCGGAGGGGACGCTGGTCGCTCTCGTGAACCCGGAAGACCGGGAGGCCAAGGCGAAGAAGGGAGGCTCGTCCGCGCCGTCCATGGGAGGCGGCCGGTGACCTGGGCCTCCTACTCGGCCGACCTGAGCCAGGGCCTGGACAACCTCCTCCTGCACAAGCTGCGGTCGCTGCTGACCATGCTGGGCATGATCTTCGGCGTGGCCGCGGTCGTCTCCATGCTGTCGATCGGCGCGGGCGCCCAGCAGCAGGTGATGGCCTTCATCCAGCAGCTCGGCGTCCGCAACCTCATCGTGGAGGCGCGCGAAGCGGCGAACTGGCCCGACCTGCAGAAGGTGCGCAAGCTCTCGCCCGGCCTCACCTTCCAGGACCTGCGCATCATCCAGACGAGCCTCGACGGGGTGGCCGCGAGCACGGCGCGCAAGCGCTTCCTGCCCGCGAAATTGAACCCGAAGCCGCAGCGGGACATGCCGATGGTCTACGGCGTCGCCGCCAGCTACGCGGACATCGCCGGCCTGCGCCTGGCCCAGGGCCGCTTCTTCACGGAGGAGGAGAACGAGCAGGCGGCGCCGGTGTGCGTGCTGGGCGAGGGCGCCAAGGCCAACCTGTTCGGGCCCCGGGACGTGGTCGGCGAGTACGTCAAGGTCAACGAGCAGTGGCTGCGCATCATCGGGGTGGCGAGTCCCCAGCTCAGCCTCGACTCCGGAGTGGCCGGCCTGCCCGCGCAGGACGCCAACAACCTCATCTACGCACCCATCCAGTCCGTCATCTTCCGGCTCGAAGAGACCATGAGCCGGATCAAGGACGAGGTGGACGGGCTCTACCTCCAGCTCCGGCCCGAAGTGGACAGCCTGAGCGCGGCCGAGGTCGTACGCGGGGTCCTCGACATGACCCACCGCAAGGCCGGCGACTTCAGCGTCATCGTGCCCGCCGAGCTCCTGGCCCAGGAGCAGAAGACGCGCCGCGTCTTCGGGGTGGTGATGGTGGCCCTGGCCTCCATCTCCCTTCTCGTGGGCGGGATCGGCATCATGAACATCATGCTGGCGAGCATCCTCGAGCGCACGCGGGAGATCGGCATCCGGCGCGCCCTGGGCGCGCGGCAGAAGGACATCGTGCGCCAGTTCCTCACGGAAGCGGTGCTCATCTCCTTCGTCGGCGGCTTCATCGGGATCCTCTTCGGCACCGGGATCTCGCGGGTGATCGCCTGGCTGGCGGGCTGGTCGACCATCGTGACCCTGACGTCGATCGTCCTGGCCTTCGCGGTCTCGGTCTCGGTGGGCCTCGTCTTCGGCATCTTCCCGGCCACCAAGGCCGCCCGGCTCGATCCCGTGGAAGCCATCCGCTACGAGTGAGATCACTGCGGCCACCGGCGGGCTGATTGGCTGCACTGCGGCCACCGGCGGGCTGATTGGCTGCACTGCGGCGGCGGGTTGGTTGGCTGCACTGCGGCCACCGGCGGGTTGGTTGGCTGCGAAAGGGGACCGGGCATGAGCCACGCTGGGCGGCGCCTCCTGTTGACGATCGCGTGTCTGGCCGGCGGCGGCCTGGCCTTCCCGCAGTCCGTGACGCGCGAGCTGCGGGGGCCGGAAGGGCTCGAGGAGCGGGTGGCGGAAGGGAAACTCCGCCTCGGCGTCGCGGACGCCATCCAGCTCGTGCTGCTCAACAGCACCGACGTGCGCGTGAGCTATCTGGACTTCGACGACGCCCGGTACGCGAACCTGGGGGCACGCCAGGTCTTCGACCCGCTCTTCGTGACCTCCTTCAACACCCAGCGCGGCATTTCGCCCACGACCTCGACACTCCAGGGGGCGGAGACCCTGGACGCGGTGGGCCAGGACGGCCGCGTGACGATCGCGCAGCGGGTTCCCTTCCTGGGCACGCGCTACGACTTCACCTTCTCCGGCTCCCGGGCGGACACCAACAGCCGCTTCTCGACGTTCAACCCCGCCTACAACTCCGACGTCACCCTGCGCCTCACCCAGCCGCTGTTTGGCCACCAGAGCTCGTTCGCCACGCGCGCCGTCGTCCTCCTCGCCGAGCAGACGGTCCGGGAGTCGCGGGCCACCCTCGAGGAGCGCCTGACCCGCGCCATCGTGGGGTCGGTGACCGCCTACTGGGACGCCGTGCAGGCGAGGGAGAGCCTGGCCGTCGCCCGCAACTCGCTGGAGCTGGCCGAGGCCACCTATGAGCGCGACAAGCGCGGGCTGGAGCTGGGAGCGCTCCCGCCTCTCGACATCCATCGTTCGGAGTCGACGGTGGCCACGCGACGGCTGGAGGTGATCCAGTCCGAGTACGCGCGGAAGCGATCCGAGGACCGCCTGCGCCGGCTCATCGGCGCCGACCTCGATCCCCAGGTGGCCGGCCTGGGGCTCGATCTGACCGAGCAGGCCGTCCCCTCCGGGGAGCTCCTGGCCGTCGATCGCGCGTCCGCCCTCGACCAGGCGCGCTCCCGGCGCCCCGAGCTCGAAGGGCTGCGGCACCGGCTGGCGGCCACGGAGACGGGCCTCCGGGTCGCGCGCGGCAACCTGCGGCCGGACGTGAGCGTGTCTGCCTTCTACTCGACCAACGGCCGGGGCGGCAACGCCCTCGACCCGACCACCGACCCGCCGACGATCCTGTCGCGGGGCGGCTTCGGCCAGTCCCTCGATCAGCTCCGGAGCCTCGATTTCGAGAGGTACGGCTTGAGCGTGGCCGTGACCCTGCCCCTCCGCAACCGTGGGGCGGAGGCGGAGCTGGGACAGGCCCGGGTCGACCGCGAGCGCGCGCTCTACCTCATGCGGGAACTGGAGCAGGCGGTGGCCCTCGACGTGCAGAGCGCGGCCGACGACCTCGAGAAGGCCAAGCAGTCGCTCTCCGTGAGCCGGCTCGCGCGTGACCTGGCCCAGAAGACGCTCGAGGCCGAGCAGCGGAAGCGGGAGCTGGGCGAGAACACGCTCTTCTTCGTCCTGGAGGCCCAGGCCGGCCGGGCCAGCGCCGAGCTCAGCTACCTGCGTGCGGCCGTCGAGTATCAGCAGGCCGTGACCGGGGTCGCCCGCGCCACGGGCACCCTCCTCGAGCGCCACCACGTGCAGATCGCGGAGGCGGGGAAGTGATCAGGGCGGCGGGATGGTCACGTCGATCGTGGTGACGGGACCGAACGAGGACAGGGGCCGATCGAAGTCCGCCGCCTTCCCGACCACCAGGACGGCCAGCTTCCCCTTGTCGACGTACTTCTGCGCCGCGCGCGCCACGTCCGCGGCGGTGACCTTCTCGATCGCGGCCGGGTATCGCTCGAGGAAGTCGAGCGGATAGCCGTAGAACTCGTACGTCATCTTCTCGAAGAGGACCTTCGCCCGCGAATCGACGCGGAAGATGAAGGAGTTGAGCAGCGATTCCCGGGCCCGCTGCAGCTCCTCGGACGTAGGCGGCACCTTCTTGAGGTTGTCGATCTCCTCGTAGAGCGCGTCGATGGCGGCAGCGGTGGTGCCGCTCTTCGTCGAGGTGAAGACAGAGAACAGCCCGGGGTGATCGTGGGCCGTACCGACGCTCCCGCTCACGGCGTAGGCGAGGCCCTTCTTCGAGCGCACGTTCGTGAACAGGCGGGCGGCGAAGCTGCCGCCGAACACCTCGTTCATCACCGTGATGGCGTAGTAATCGGGGTTGTCGACGGTGGTGCCGAGGTGGACCATGCGGATGCTGGACTGGTTCACGTCGTCCTTGGCGATGAAGTAGTAGCCGGGCGCGGTCGCGGGCGTCCCCGCCTCCGGCACCTTCGCCGCGACCGGTCCCCGGGGCCAGGAGGCGAAGGCCTTGCGCAGGGTCGTCTCCATGGTCTTGCTGTCGAAATCACCCACCAGGCCGAGGATCATGTTGCCGGGGTGGACGTATCTCCGGTGCCAGGCCAGGAGGTCCTCCCGGGTCACGGCGTCGATGGTGGCGTACTCGGGGTGCCGCGCATACGGTGAAGCGGCCCCGTAGCCGAGCTTGGCCGACTCGCGGAACAGGATGCCTTGCGGGTTGTCGTTGCGGCGGGCGATGCCCGTGTGGAGCTGCCTCTGCGCCAGCTCGATCTTGTCCGGGCGCAGCTCCGGCTCACGCAGCAGCTCCAGGAAGACGTCGAAGGCGTCGGCGAAGTTCTCTTTCAGGCAGTTGAGGCTGACCGTCGTCGAGTCGAGGCCTCCCCCGGTCTCGACGTGGGCGGCGCGGGCCTCGAGGTAGTCGTCGAGCTGGTCGCCCGTCCGCTTCCGGGTCCCGCCCGTGCGCCAGGCCTGGCCATAGACGCTGACCAGGCCGACCTTGGCCGCATCCTCTTCGCGTGAGCCGCCGCGGATGCGCAGCGTGGCCTGGATGAGCGGCAGCTCGCGATCCTCCTGCAGGAAGATCACCATGCCGTTGCCCAGCGCGATCCTCCGCGGCGGCACGGGTTGGAACGCGCGCAGGGGCGGCTTGGCGATCTGCTTCCAATCCGTGGGCACGGGCTGGCCGAAGGCCGCCCAGGGCGTGGCCAGCAGGAGGAGCGCGGCAACGACCGGCCGCGGCGTGGCCATCACTTTCCTCCCGGTCCCGGGGCGCCGGCCAGTCGTGTGGACTCGAGGATGCCGACGGTGCGGTTCTCCGCCACGAAGGTCTTCTCGGCGATGCGCCGGATGTCCGCCTTGGAGACCTTCTCGATGCGCTCCACGCTCCGGAACAGCTCTCGCCAGTCGCCGTACCGGGCCTGGTTGATCCCGAGCTGGAAGGCCAGCCCGCCGTTGTTGCCGAGCCGCCGGATGAGGTTGGCCTTGACGCGCGTCTTGACCATGCGCAGCTCCTCGTCCGTCACGTCCTCGCTCTTGATGCGCTCGACCTCCGCGCGGATGGCGTCGCGCAGCTCGTCGGGGGTGTGGCCGGGCGTGGAGACGGCGAAGAAGGCGAAGAGGTGGGGGTACTTGTCTCCGGGCAGGCCGCTGAAACCGGAGGCCCCGGCCGCGATCTTCTTGTCGCGGACGAGGGATCGGTAGAGCCGCGAGGTCCGGCCGCTCGACATCAGGTCGCCGATGACGTCGTAGACGGCGTCGTCGGGATCCCGAGAATCCGGCCGATGGTAGCCCTCGATGTAGTACGGCTGGGCCGTCTCGCGGAGGACCACCTGGCGCTCGGCGCGCTGGACGGGCTCGACGGTGCGGAGCGGCTCCGGCCTGGGTACGGCAGGCAGCCGGCCGAAGTACCGCTCGACGAGCGGGACCGCCTCCGAAGCGCGCACGTCGCCGACGATCGTGACCACCATGTTGGCGGGCACGTAGTAGCGGCGATAGAACTCGAGGGCGTCCGTGGCCGAGAAGGACAGGAGGTCGGAGGGCCAGCCCACCACGGGCTGGCCGTAGGGATGGGCGGTGAAGGCGGCGGCCAGGAACTGCTCGAGGAGCCGCCCCACGGGCTGGCTGTCCGTGCGCAGCCGCCGCTCCTCGTGGACCACGTCGCGCTCCTTGTAGAACTCGCGCATCACCGGCTTGAGGAAGCGCTCCGACTCGAGGTAGGCCCAGAGCTCGAGACGGTTCGAGGGCAGCGAGTAGAAGTAGCCGGTCTCGTCGCTGCTCGTGAACGCGTTCAACCCCACGCCGCCTTCGCGCTCGACGATCTCACCGAAGGCGTTGGACACGACGTACTTGTTCGCCTCGGCCAGGGCCGCCTTCCAGGCCGCTTCCGCGTCCGCGGCTTTCTTCTCGTCGCGGCCCACGCGGCGCCGTCGCTCCGCCTCGAAGGCGGCGTAGGTCCGCTCGACGCTCTCCAGGGCGGCCTTCTCCGCCGCATAGTCGGTGGTGCCGATGGCATCGGTCCCCTTGAAGGCCATGTGCTCGAACATGTGGGCGAGACCGGTGATGCCCGGGACCTCGCGATCGGCGCCCACGTCCACGTGCGTGAAAAACGAGAAGACGGGCACCTCGCTGCGTTCGCAGACGACGAGGGTGAGGCCGTTGGCCAGCGTCTTGACCGTGACTCGCTTCTCGAACGAAGCCAGGTCCTGGCCCGGCGCCCGCGCGCCCGTCGCCAGGACCAGGAGACCGGCCAGCAGAGCGCGTCGGATCATCGTGTCCCTCCGTCGTCCCTCATCGTAGACGACGCGTTGCAGCCGGAGGCGCGGGCGGCCCAGAATACCGATCTTGATCGGCTCAGGCGCCGGCCGGCATCCTCCCGTCGTCCAGATCTCGCTCGACCTCATCGATCTCGATGAGGCCCTGGAGACGGCGCGCATTGCCGTGGAGGCGGGAGTGGACTGGCTGGAAGCGGGGACGCCGCTTCTCCTCGCGGAAGGCCTCCGCGGCGTGAAGGCGTTGCGCGCGGCCTTCCCGCGCCACCCCATCGTGGCCGACCTCAAGACCATGGATGGCGGGTACCTCGAGGCGGAGATGATGGCGCGCGCGGGAGCCACCCACGTCGTGGTGATGGGCCGCGCCCATGTCGAGACCATCAAGGCCGTCGTCAAGGCCGGCCGCGACCACGGCGTCAAGGTCATGGGCGACAACCTGGCTTGCGACGACAAGGCAGGGGCGAGCCGGATGATGGAGGACCTCGGCGTCGACTACATCGTCCACCACACGGGGTTCGACGAAAGGAACGGCGCCGCCGCCGCCGGCCTTCCGCGAATGAGCCCGCTCGACGAGCTCGACGCGGTAGTGCAGGCGGTCCGGATCCCCGTGCAGGCGGTCGGCGGGCTGACCCTCGAAGAGGCGATCTCCATGCCCGCGCGCGGCGCGCCCCTGGTCGTCCTCGGCGCCCCCCTCACCATTGCCGCCGACTCCTTCCACGCCGCCGCCGGCGACCTGCGCGGGCTGCTCACCGAGATCACACGGAGAATCCGCGCATGACCGAGGTGATGACCGGTCTCGTCCAGTACGCCCTGCAGCCGCAGGCGGTGGAGCTGCGCGAGCTGCCGGTGCCGGAGCTGGGCGACGAGGACGTCCTGCTGCGGGTGGGAGCGGTGAGCGTCTGCGGCAGCGACGTGCACCAGTACCACAACCAGCAGAGCTGGGCGGTCAACGTGCCGGTCGTGCTCGGCCACGAGTTCGGGGGCGTGGTGGCGCGTATCGGCACGCGCGTGCGCGGCTTCAAGGAAGGCGATCGCGTCGTCTCCGAGACCGCGGCCTCGATCTGCGGGCAGTGCCTCTATTGCCGCACGGGCGAGTACAACCTCTGCCCTCGCCGCTCGGGGTTCGGGTACGGCACGCACGGGGCCATGGCCGAGTTCGTGCGCGTGCCCGAGCGCTGCCTGCACCACATCCCCGGTTCGCTGCCTTTCGAGCGGGCCGCCCTCACCGAGCCCTGCTGTGTGGCCTACAACGCCGTCGCGGTGAAGAGCCGGGTGCGCCCGGGCGACCTCGTGGTCGTGCTCGGGCCCGGTCCCATCGGGCTCCTCGCGGCGGAGATGGCGCGGATTTCCGGCGCGGGGACGGTCATCGTCGGCGGCATGCATCAAGATGCCTCCAGGCTGGCCGCCGCGCGCGCCCTGGGAGCGACGCATGCGGTCGACGGCGAGGAGACCGATCTCGCCGCGCTGGTGCGGGGCCTCGGGGACGGTCTGGGAGCCGATCTCGTCATCGACGCCACCGGCACCTCCATCGCGCTCGAGCAGGCCTTGGACCTCGTGCGGCCGGGCGGGCAGGTCACCAAGGTGGGCTGGGGGCCGCAGCCCCTGGGCTTCTCGCTCGATCCGCTGGTCCAGAAGGCCATCACGCTGCAGGGCAGCTTCAGCCACACCTTCCGGAACTGGGAGCAGGTGGTCAAGCTCCTGGCCGCCGGCCAGATCAACCTCGTCCCCATCGTCAGCCGCGTGTCGGCGCTGGACGGCTGGCGCGACTCCTTCGACGGGATGCACAGCGGCCGCTACGTGAAGGCGGTCCTCCAGCCGTGAGACGGTCATGCCGAGGCTGAGCGTCTTCCCGAAGTGCTACATGGATGCGCTGTGCGTGACCCGGACGATGACGCTCTTCGATTGGATCGACCTCGCCGCCACCCTCGGCGTGGACGGGGTGGAGATGTATCCGGGGTTCTTCGAGAGCTTCGAGCCGTCCTACCTCGAGCGCGTTCGCGCCCATCTCGAGCGAGCCGGCCTGGAAGCGCCGATGATGTGCGCTTCGCCGGACTTCACGCAGCCCGGCGCGGAGGCGCGCCGCGCGGAGGTGGAACGGGAAGAGCAGATGATCGCCGTCACCGCCGCCCTCGGCGGCCGGTACTGCCGCGTCCTGTCCGGGCAGCGGCGCGACGAGGTCTCGCGCGCGGACGGGGTGCGCTGGACGGTCGAGTGCATCACGTCTCTCCTGGACGCGGCGGGGTCGCAGGGGATCGTCCTGAACATGGAGAACCACTACAAGGACGGCTACTGGCGCCATCCGGAGTTCGCCCAGAGCCTGGACGTGTTCCTGGAGATCATCGGCAGCATCGACTCGCCGTGGTTCGGGGTCAACTACGATCCCTCCAACGCGATCGTCGCCGGCGACGACCCGCTGGCCGTGCTGGCCGCGGTGAAGTCGCGCGTGGTCACCATGCACGCTTCCGACCGTTACCTGACGCGCGGCACCATCGCGGACTTGAAGGCACAGGACGGGTCGGTCGGATACGCGCGCAACCTCAAGCACGGCGTGATCGGCAAGGGACTCAACGACTACGACGCCATCTTCTCCACCCTGCGCCAGGAGGGCTTCGACGGCTGGGTCTCGATCGAGGACGGCGAGAACGGCATGGACGAGCTGCGCGAGTCGGCCGCGTTCCTGCGCGCGAAGATGGCCGAGCACTTCTGAGCCGACTCTAACGGGAGGCCGAATGTCAGAGCACACGCCGATATCGGAGGCCCGCCGTCGCCGTTTGTTCGTGGCCAGCTGCATGGCCCTGATCGCCACCGCGGTGACGTTCGCGATCCGCGGCGACATCCTGGGGGACCTGCGGGCGGCCTTCTCCCTCAGCAACGAAGACCTGGGAAAGGCGGCCGGGGCCTGGGCCTACGGCTTCACCCTCTCGATCTTCATCGGCGGGCAGCTCGTGGACCTCCTGGGGATGAAGCGGATCGCCCTGTTCGCGTTCCTCATGCACGTGCTGGGAGTCGCCCTCACGATCTTCGCGACGGGATTCTGGATGCTGTTCGCGGGGACCCTCAGCGTCGGCCTGGGCAACGGGCTGGTCGAAGCCTTCATCAACCCGCTGACCGCCACCATCTATCCCGACCGCAAGACGGAGAAGCTGAACCTCCTCCACGTGTGGTTCCCGGGCGGGATCGTCATCGGCGGCCTCGTGTCCTACCTCCTCACCATGGTGCACGCGGGCTGGCAGGTGAAGATGGGCTTCATCCTGCTGCCGACCATCCTCTACGGCGCGCTGTTCCTCGGCCAGGAGTTCCCGGCCACCGAGCGCGTCCAGCAGGGCGTGAGCACGGCGGGGATGTACAAGGCGGTGGCTCGTCCCCTCTTCCTCGTCCTCGTCTTCTGCATGATCCTGACCGCGTCCACCGAGCTCGCGACGAACCAGTGGATCGCGTACATCCTGTCCACCACCGCGGGCCTGGCCGCGGGAGGCATCCTCGTCCTCGTCTGGATCAACGGCCTGATGGCGATCGGCCGCTGGTTCGCGGGTCCGATCGTCCATCGCGTCTCGCCCATCGGCCTCCTGATCGGGTCCGCGACCGCGTCCGCCCTGGGTCTCATCGGGCTCAGCATCGCCGACTCCCCACGTACGGCCATCGCCGCGGCGACGGTGTTTGCGATCGGCATCTGCTACTTCTGGCCGACCATGCTCGGAGTGACGAGCGAGAGGTTCCCCGAGGGGGGAGCGCTCGCCCTGGCCATCGTCGGCGGCATCGGGACCTTGTCCGCCGCGATCTTCACCTGGATCCTGGGCGGGATGTACGACCGATTGGGGCCGAGGCTCGCGCTCCGGTACATGGCCGTCCTGCCCGTCATCCTGATCGCCGTCTTCACGGGCTGGTGGCTCTACGACCGGCGCCGGGGCGGGTACGCGGTCGTGAAGCTTTGATCACCGCGCTCCGCTAGCCTGGACAAAGGTCGATCGCGTGGGCTACGCTCGTCGCGAGCATGCGGCGGTCAAGCAAACGTCGGACGTGGGCAGGGGTCGCTTTGGCGGCCCTCGTGTGCGTCAGCTCCGCACTGCTCGAGGAATCGTACGTTCACACCGACGACGGCTGCAGCGTCGAGATCCACTGCGTCGCCTGCCGGCTGGTGGCGGGAAGCGCCGCAATCATCAGTCCTGCCATCGTCCTTCCCGTCGCCATGCAGACGACGGCGCCGGTGGCGGCAGAGGCCGACTCCAACCTCTGCGAAGCCACCCCCCCCGGATCACCCTCCCGGGCCCCGCCCCTCGCCTAGAAGACACTGCCCCGTCTGCGCCCGTTGCCGATGCGGGCCGGGTTCCTCTTTCTTCTATCCAGCGAGGTCTTGATGCATCTTCGGTGTCCGTCCCGGGTCCTTGTCCTGCTTTCGTCCGTTCTGATTTCGTTGTCATCCGCGCGCATCGCCGCCGCTCAAGAGCCGTCTCCCTCTCCATCGCCGCAGCCCAGTGCATCGCCGGAAGTGGTCGCGCCGCCGCCGGCTACGACGGAGGTGCCGCCCGGGGCGGAGGGCGCAGGCGGCCCCAGCGGTCCCTTGCCCGTCTACGGCGGAGGGACCGCTTCGTCCAAGGTCTTCAACCCGGACATCGCCGTGATCGGTGACTTCCTGGGTGCGATCGGCAAGAACGACTCACCGTTCGCCACCCCGTCGCTCGAGCTGCACGAGTCGGAGGCGGCGTTCCAGGCCATCGTCGATCCCTACGCGCGGGCCGATTTCTTCCTGGTGTTCTCGCCGGAGGAAGTGGGCGTGGAGGAAGGCTTCCTCACCTTCACTTCGCTTCCCGCGGACTTCCTGTTGAAGGTCGGCAAGATGCGGGCCTCCTTTGGCAAGGTCAACCAGATGCACAACCACATCATGCCCTGGACGGACCGTCCGCTCGTGACCCAGAACCTGCTCGGCGGAGAGGAGGGGATCTCCGACTCCGGGCTGTCGCTCTCGCGGCTCTTCCCGAACCCCGTGCTGTTCGTGGAGGCCATCGGCGAGGTCTACCGCGGGGAGTCGCCCGACCTCTTCCGCGCGCCCCAGCGCGGCGACCTGACCTACGTGGGCCGCCTGCGTGGCTACCGCGACGTCACGGAGTCGACCAACGTCGACTTCGGTGGGTCCTTCGCTCGCGGGACCAGCGTGGACGCCCTGCACGGCCTGCACACGCGCCTCTTCGGGGCCGACGTCGCGGTGCGCTGGCGGCCGCTGCGCCGAGCCATCTATCACCGGTTCCTCGCCCGCACGGAGCTGGTCTGGAGCCGCCGAGACCTCGCGACCGGAGAGGTCGCGAGCGCCTTCGGCCTCTACGGCTCCGCGGACTACCAGTTCGGCCGCCGCTGGTTCGCGGGGGTGCGCCTCGACCGCTCGGACCGTGCGGACGATCCCTCTCTCGTGGACAAGGGAATCTCCGCCACCCTCACCTACTGGCCGAGCGAGTTCAGCCAGATCCGCGGTCAGTACCGCCATGTATCGTACGGGGACGGCATCGAGGCGAACGAGCTGCTCTTCCAGTTCCTGTTCTCCATCGGCGCCCACGGCGCCCACACGTTCTGATTCCATGGGAGCTTTCATGACCACACGCAGGCTGTTGCCGTTCCTTCTTCTGGGAGGGCTCTTCGCCGCCGGCGCCCCCGCCGGCGCCGCCCTCAACGTCGTCACCACCACCGAGGACCTGGCTGCCCTCGCCCGCGAGGTGGGCGGAGACAGGATCAAGGTGGAGTCCATCTCCCGCGGGTACCAGGACCCGCACTTCGTCGAGGCGAAGCCCAGCTTCATGCTGAAGCTGAACAAGGCCGAACTGCTCATCGTCGTGGGCCGCGAGCTGGAGATCGGTTGGCTGCCCCCCCTCATTACCCAGGCGCGCAACGCCAAGATCCAGCCGGGCGGAGACGGCTATCTCGACGCCTCCCAGACGGCGAAGATCCTCGAAATCCCCACCGGCCAGCTCACGCGCGCCATGGGTGACGTGCACCCGTCGGGCAACCCGCACTATTGGCTGGACCCCGACAACGGCAAGCGGATCGCCAAGGCGATCGAGAAGAAGCTCTCCGCCATGGATTCCGCCAACGCCACCTATTACGCGCAGCGCGAAGAGGACTTCGAGCGGCGGCTCAGCGCCGTCGACAAGGGATGGCAGGCGCAGATGGCCCCCTACAGGGGTCTCAAGGTCGTGACCTACCATCGCTCGTGGCCGAACTTCACCGACCACTTCGGCCTGGACGTGATGGGCTATGTCGAGCCCAAGCCCGGCATCCCGCCGTCGCCCTCGCACACCATTGAGCTGATCAAGGCGATGAAGGAGCAGAAGGTGAAGGTCATCCTGGTCGAGCCCTACTTCGACCTCAAGACTCCGAACTCCGTAGGCCGTGAGACGGGCGCGCAGGTTGTGGTGCTGGCACCGTCGGTGGGCGCGGAGAAGGAGATCACGGATTACCTCAAGCTATTCGACTACGACGTGAACAAGCTGGTGGCCGCCTTCAAGGCCACGGGAGCGAGGTAGGTGGACCTCGACACCCTCAGGTTCCTGGCCGCGCCCTTCGCGGCCAGCCTCATCATCGCCGGCATCCACGCCTACCTCGGCGTGCACGTGGTGGAGCGGGGAGTGATCTTCGTCGACCTCTCCCTGGCCCAGATCGCCGCCTTCGGCGCGTCCGTTGCCCTGCTTCTGCCCTTCACCGGCGGCGATCCGCATGGCACCTGGGTCTACTGGATCAGCGTCGGGTTCACCCTGTTGGGAGCGGCCATCTTCTCCACCGTGCGCGGCCACCGGGCCCGCATCCCGCAGGAGGCCATCATCGGCATCTCCTACGCGGTGGCCTCCGCCGCCACCATCCTCGCCATGAGCAAGGCAACCTCAGAGAGCGAGCACCTCAAGGACATGCTGGTCGGTAACATCCTGGCCGTTTCCTGGCCCGAGGTGAGCCACACGGCCGTCTTGTACCTCGTCATCGGGGTCTTCCACTACGTGTTCCGGCAGCGCTTCCTGGCCATCTCGATGAACCACGACCGGGCGGAGACCGACGTCCGCTCGATCCGGCTGTGGGACTTCCTCTTCTACGCCTCGTTCGGGTTCGTGGTGACGCGCTCGGTGGCCATCGCGGGCGTGCTGCTCGTCTTCTGCTACCTCATCGTGCCGTCGGTGGCGGCCATCCTGTACTCCGAGCACATCGGGCGGCGGCTCGCCATCGGATGGACGATGGGCACCGTCGTCTCTGCCCTCGGCATCTACCTGTCCGTGAAGCTGGACCTGCCGACGGGCGCGACGATGGTGTGCACGTTCGGTCTGGTGCTCATCCTGATGGCGGCGGTGCGCCCGCTCTTCAAGCGAGGTGTGCCGGCCTGAGCCGCGGTCAGCCCGCGATCCGGCTGACCACGTACACGAAGCCGGCCCCCAGGCAGGTGAGCAGGATGGTGAGCGCGGAGCTGCGCTCGGAGTGGGCCTCGGGCAGGATGTCGGACGCCCCGATGTAGAGCAGGAAGCCCGCGAAGAAGCCGAGGTACAGGGCGAGCGCGAAGGGCGGCAAGTGGAAGAGAAGGGTGGAGGCCGCCCCCGCCACGGGAGCGGCTCCATCCAGGGCCAGCGCGGCCAACGCGCGTGCGCGCGGGTTGCCATGCGACAGCATGAGGGTGACGGTGTTGAGGCCGTCCGCGAAGTCGTGCGAGACCACGGCCAAGGCGACCATCGCCCCCACATGCGGCGAGATCTGGAACCCGAGTCCGATGCCGACCCCGTCCATGAAGCTATGGCCGGCGAGGGCGGCCGCGGAGAGCACCCCGACCGTGGGATGACGATGGTTCACGTACGAGCCCTCCTGCGCATGGTGGATGAGCAGGAGCTTTTCACTGGCGTGGAAGAGCAGGAACCCGGTGACGAGCGCGACCATTGGCCCCATGGGGTCGATGCCGTGCTCGCGCGTCAGCTCGAACAGCTCCGGCAGAACGTCGAAAGCGACGACGCCGAGCAGCACTCCCGCGGTCAGGCCCAGGATCGAATGGAACGCGCGCGAGAAGCGCAGGGCGAAGGCGCCGCCGATGAGGGTCGAGAGGAATGCGGCCGCGGCCAGGGCGAGGGCGCTCACTTCGCGTCCAGGAGTTGCGCCACTTCCTCGGCGATGGAGAGGGCCGAGGTCAGCCCCGGGGAGTCGATGCCGATCAGGCTCAGCAGTCCCGGCAAGCCGCGGCCCTCTTCCTCCGCGATCACGAAATCGCGGACGCCCTGCCCGGGGCCCTGCAGCTTGGGCCGGATGCCCGCCATGTCCGGCTCGAGGTCGTCGTCCTCGATCTCGGGAACGAGCCGTCGCACGGAGGCCGCGAAGGCGGCCCGCTTGCTCTCGTCCACCTTGTAGTCCAGGCCGCGGCCGGGGAGGTACTCGGTGTCGGGGCCGAAGCGCAGACGGCCTTCGAGGCCCACCACGGCGTGGACGCCCAGGCTCACGTGTCCGGGCACCGGGTACACGAGCCGCGACACGATGTGGGCCTTGGACGAACGGACGGAGAAGTAGCTGCCCTTCCAGAAGTGCTGCCGGTAGCCGGCGGCGTCGAGGTCGATGCCGGCCAGGCCGGCGATGGTGTCCGCCTCCAGCCCGGCCGCGTTGACCACGCGCTCGGCGGTGAGGCTCCCTTCCTCGTCACCCTCGCGCACGGTCAGGCGCCACTCCGCGCCCTCGCGGGCGAGGCCGACGACCTCGGCCCGCGGCTGCAGGAGCGCGCCCGCCTCGCGCGCGAGATGGAGGAGGCAATCCATGAGCGCGTGCGCGCTCACGATCCCCGTGTTGGGCGAGAGCAGCGCACCCACGGAAGGGACGTGCGGCTCCAGCGCGCGCGTCTCGTCCCCGGTCAGCCGCGACATCTCGACACCGTTGGCGTGCCCCAGCCGCAGGAGCTCGTCCAGCCGGGGCAGCTCGTCCGCGTTCATGGCGGTGATGATCTTGCCCACCCGCGCGTGGGGCACGCGGTGGCGCGCGCACAGCTCGTAGAGCCGGCGGTTGCCGTCCACGCACAGGCGTGCCTTGAGGGAGCCAGTCGGGTAGTACATCCCGCCGTGGATCACCTCGCTGTTGCGGCTGGAGGTCTCCTGCCCGTGACGGGCGCGGCGCTCGAGGATCACGACCTCGGTGCCCGGGGCCAGGCGGGCGGCCACCGCCAGCCCGACGACGCCCGCCCCGATGACGGCCACGCCCGTGTCGGCCATGGCCGCATTCTATCGGGAGGCCGTGCGCCGGCGACGGTCGGAGGTCAGGTCCCGAGCACGGTGATGCTCAGGGTACGCGTCCGCGGCCCGTCGAGCTCGACCAGGAACAGGCGCTGCCAGCGGCCGAGGCACGCCCGGCCGCGGGCCAGGGCGAGCGTCTCCGAGGCGCGCAGGAAGAGGGCCTGGCAGTGCGCGTGCCCGTTGGCCGGCTCGTCCGGCGCGACGGCGGCGCGCTGGGCGAAGTCGTCGTGCCGATAGGAGAGATGGCGGGGGGCCACGCGTTCGAGCGCGGCGCGCAGGTCCGCGAGCAGGAGCGGCTCGTTCTCGTTGACGACGACCGCGGCCGTGGTGTGCATCGACTGTACGCTGAGGAGGCCTTCGGCGATTCCGGACCGCTCGACGACCTCCGCCACCCGCGCGCTGACGTCCACGAATTCGAGGGCGGCCCGCGTGCGGACCTCGATCTCCTCCCGATGGCAGTGGCCCGGCGGGGACCACATCGCGCGCGCGCCCGTTCGATCCCTGATCATTCGCGTCCTCCCATGCCGTTCCTGGACGCCAAGATCGGCCAGGCGGGCCCGTCTGTCCTGACGCGCATGTGATCGTGGCGTGAGGCCTGCGTGACTCGGGCGGTTATGCTGTCGGAGGACGGGTAAGGAGGAGCCCATGCCGCTCACCCAAGCGTTGCTGATGATGGTCGCACTCGGCGCGTCGCCGGCCGCGCCTTCGCCCGCGGGCGACTACATCCGGGTCGAGATCCGAGGCACCCTGCGCACCGGGATGATGGCCATCGGCGGGGAGACCACGGGCACGGTCGTCTCCGCCCGCGGCGCCACCTGGGAGCTGGACCTCACGTCGCTTCCGCAGGGCCGCCAGCGGGCGGAGTCGCTCGATGGCCGGCGCGTGCTGGTGAAGGGTTCGCTCGAGATCCGTCCGGGCGTGGAACGCCGGGAGCGCGCGATCGTCGCCGTCAGCAGCCTGGAGCCGGCGCCGGCCGCGGACTCGGCGCGCTGAGCGCGCGTCGTGCCGACGGGCGGTCAGCGTCGGCGCCGGGGGGCGGTGCGGGTCTTCTTGGACTGGGAGGGCGCGCAGAACGTCGTGAGCTCGGGCCCGAACCCCACCTCGTCGCCATCGGCCACGGGGGTGGCCCGGTGCACGGGCTGGCCACGCACGAACGTACCGTTCCGGCTCTCGAGGTCCTCGACCGTCGTGCCGGTGGCGGCCACCACGATGCGCGCGTGCCGCCGCGATACCTCGGACACGGCGATCCTCACCTGGGCGTCGTGCCCGCGGCCGACGACGTTCTCGCCTTCCGTCAGGGGCAGGACCTGGCTTCGCCAGAGCAGCCACCGGGTCGGCGGGGGCCCCACCGCCGAGGCCGGCTTCGCGGCCTCCGCCTCGTCCGCCGCCACCTCCCCCGCGAAGGCGTAGCCGTAACCAAAGACGGTCCGGATCCAGAGACCCTGCCGGGCCTCGTCGCCGATCGCCTTGCGCAGCTCGGTGACGAGCTGCGCAAGGGCGGTGTTGGAGACGTAGGTCTCCGGCCAGAGCCGCGTGCGCAGGTCCGCCTTGCGCACCGCGCGCGGACGCTCCGCCATGAGCAGCGCCAGCAGGGCGAACGCCCGCGGGGTCAGATGGCACGGCTGCCCGCCGCGCCGTAACTCCCGCCGCTCCAGGTCGAGCTCGCACTCCCCGAACCGTATCGTCGCTGCCTCCGGCGATCTCAAGAGTTTCGAAGCACTCCCGAAGGACTTCCCGCCCCTCCCTCTCGTTCCTTCAAGCGAGAGAAGCCGGTCGCCCTTGGCCAAGCGGCTCCGGGAAGGAGTCGCCGATGTATCCCAGGAATGCTGCGAAAGTATTGTCGGGCGTGGTCTTGCTCGTCCTGGCCACGTCCATGGGGGTCGCGCAGCCGAGAGCCGTGCCGGGCGTGATCCGCGTCCGTCTCGGCGGACGGTACGACGCGGGCACGGTGCAGCGCTCGCTCGACCGCGCACGCGCGCGGCTCGAGAAGCCGGGCTGCCGGCGCCTCTTCACCGATTTCCAGGACGCCAGCGGCCGTTCGTTGCAGGAGGCCCTCGATCGCGCCGGCGAATCGGGCGCTGAGCACCTCGGCACCCTCCTCTTCTACGACGGCAGCGGCCAGGCCCGTTGCCGCGGGCCGCGGACGCTGGCCTTCACCTGGCCGGGCAGCCAGATCGTGTTCGTGTGCGCGCAGCAGTTCGTGGAGGCCGCGCGCCACGACCCCTTCCTGGCCGACGCGGCCCTCATTCACGAGAGCCTCCACTCCCTGGGCCTCGGCGAGAATCCCCCCCGCAGCTCGGAAATCACGTCGCGCGTGATCGCGCGCTGCCGCCGCTGACGTTGCCCGGGGACGGCGGTCCTCCTCACGAGGTGGCTCTCGGGGAGGGCGGCCCGCCGCGCCGGGTGGCCCGGAACACGGCCACGCTGGAGGCCAGCGCCCACAGCCAACTGGCGGTGAAGAACGCCAGCCCCCACAATACGAGGCCGAGGGCGGGGCCACCCGGGGGCGGGAGCTCCATCGTCCGCAGCTCCGCGATCGTGAACGCGATCAGCCACCAGGTGAGGAGCACTCCACCGACGACGGCCAGGATGAGCTGGGGCACGCCCTCCCAGCGCTGTGCCATCAGCGTGCCCAGGCCGGGGACTCCGGCCACGTTGGTGAACAGGCAGGCCCAGGCGAAGTCTTCGCTGCCGCGTGCCCGCGCCCACTTCTCCCGGAGCCACCTCACGCCGCCCTCCGCCCGCCCACGTAGGGCCCGATCATATCGCGCGGAGGAGAGCGAGCCGCGCGTGTGGCGCCGGGCTTGGGGGCAACACTAGAATCCGTCGAGCGATGATGTCGAACCTGCGGCTGCTCGCCGCCGGCCTGGCCGCGCTGGCGGCGGTGGTGGCGCCGCGCCCGCCCTCCGTCCTCGCCGATCGCGTGTTTCTCGGCGGACGGATCTGGACGGGGGACCCGGCGCAGCCGCGCGCGCAGGGCATTGCCCTGGCCGGCGACGTCATCGTCGCGGTGGGAACGGACGCCGAGGTCCGCCCCTGCATCGGCCCCGCCACCACCACCGTGACCTGCACGGCCGGTTCGTCGCCCCCGGTTTCAACGACGCGCACCTGCACTTCCTCGTGGTGGACACGGTCGACCTCACAGGCGCGGCCTCCGTCGAGGAGGTCCAGAGCCGCATCCGCGCCTACGCGACCGCGCATCCGGAGCGGCCGTGGTTCACGGGCCGGGGCTGGGTGTACATGACGAGCTACGACGGGCACACGGCCTGGGCCAACTCCAAGGCGCTCGAAGCGGGCGGGATCACGCGCGAGACGCCCGACCCTGAGCACGGCGTGATCGTCCGCGACGAGAAGGGCGAGCCCACGGGCGCCCTCGAGGAGTTGGCGGCCCGCCTCGTCGGCCGGAAGGTGCCGCCGCCCGCGGACGAGGAGCGCTACGCCGCGCTGAAGCGGCGGCTCGACGAGGCGGCGTCCTACGGCCTCACCTCGGCCCAGAACGCCTGGACGGCGGCCGCGGACCTGCCCGCCTACGAGCGCGTGGCCGCGGAGGGCGGGCTGAAGGTCCGCTTCTACTTCGCGCTGCCCATGCTCGAGGACATCCCGCCGGACGAGCTCGCCCGGTACAAGGAGATGCGGACGAGGTATCCGGGGCCGCTGATGAAGTTCGGCGCGGTCAAGGGATTCGTCGACGGCGTGGTGGAGGCGAAGACGGCGGCCATGCTCGAGCCCTACGCGGGCGGCGGGACGGGCGAGCTCAACTGGACGCCCGCCGACCTCGACCGCACGGTCGCGCTCTACGACCGCGAAGGATTCCAGATCTTCCTGCACGCGATCGGGGACAAGGCGATCCGCATCGCGCTCGATGCGTACGAGCGCGCCGCCCGGGCCAACGGGACGAGCGGCCGGCGACACCGCGTCGAGCACATCGAGGTGCCCAGGCGTGCCGACATCATCCCGCCCGCGCAGATCCTGAAGACACGCGTCCTGCTCACGGTCATGGGCGGACGCGACACCTACCGGGCGGGAGACTTCTGATGGCCCTGTACACCGGCAAGTCGGTCGTCGTCACCGGCGCTTCGTCGGGCATCGGCAAGGCCGTGTGCCTCGCCCTGGCCCCGCAGCGGCCGCGGCTCGTGCTGGCCGCGCGCGACACCGCCCGTCTGGAGGAGGTCGCCGCGGAGTGCCGCGCGGCGGGCGCGGAGACGCTGGTCGTCCCCACGGACGTGACGTCGACCGACCAGTGCCGGCGCCTCGTCGACGCCACGGCCACGACGTTCGGGACCCTCGACGTCCTCGTCAACAACGCCGGCGTCGGCATGCTGGCGCGCTTCGACGAGACGGAGGACCTCTCCGTCTACGAGCGCCTCATGAAGGTGAACTACCTCGGCTGCGTGTATCCGACGTACTACGCGCTCCCGCACCTCAAGAGGAGCCGGGGCCAGATCGTGGTCATGGCCAGCCTGGCCGGCCTCACCGGCGTGCCCACCCGCACCGGCTACGCCGCGACCAAGCACGCCGTCTTCGGGTTCTTCGACTCGCTGCGCATCGAGCTGGACGGCACCGGCGTGTCGGTGACGGTGGTGGCGCCCTACTTCGTGCGCTCGGAGATCCATCGCCGGGCGGCGGGGCCGGACGGCCGGCCCCTCGAGGCCAGCCCGATGCAGGAGGACAAGATCATGACCGCGGAGGAGTGCGCCGCCCTCACCATCGCGGGCATGGAGCGCCGGCAGCGGCTGGTGATCACGAACTGGCGCGGCGGCCGGCTGAGCCGGCTCCTCCGCATCTTCGCCCCGGGAGTGGTGGACGGGCTGGCCAGGAAAGCCGTGCGCGAGGGTAAGTGAAGGCGGTCGCGACCCACGCCTTCGCCCTCCTCGCCGCCCACCCTTTCCTCTTCCTTCCTTTCCTCCTCTACCGGTGGACGGTGGCGCCCACGATCGGGATGTCCGACACCGCCATCCTGGTCGACGCCATGTACCGTCTCAACCTGAGCACGGCCGTCAACAACCACAACCTGACCATCATGGCCGGGTGGATCCTCACGCACCTTCCCCTGGGCGAGCTGGCCTTCCGCGCCAACCTCACCTCCGTCGTCCTGGGGTCTCTCGCCGTGGCCGGCTTCTACGTCTTGATCGTCGAGACCCTCGGCTCGCGCCTCACCGCCGCCTTCTCCGCGGCCTGCCTGGGCGTCTCGCAGTCGATGTGGTGGCACAGCACCATCGTCGAGTGCTACGCCATGAACGCGCTCCTCCTCGTGATGGCGCTCGGCCTGCTGGTCCGCTTCGACCGGACGGGCGACGGGCGATGGCTGCGATTCCTCTTCTTCCTCTCCGGACTCGCCGTCTTCAACCATGCCCAGATGGGGATCCTCGGCCTCGGCGCCCTGGTGGTCCTGGCGCTTTGGCTCCGCCGACCGCCGCCCGGCGAGGGTGCGCGTTGGCGCTGGCGGCAGGCGGGTGCCTGCCTCGGGATGGGCCTGGCCGGGGCTGTCCCCTACCTCTTGACGTTCGGGCGGGACGTCGCGCGCTCCGGAGGCGCCTTCAGGACCACGCTGCACGAGGCGCTGGGAGGGCCCTTCACGGGAGTGATGTTCGCGGGCGACCCCTGGAAGAACCTGGGCGACGTCCTCTTCCTGCTCGTCCTGCAATTCCCGTCGCCGTTCCTCGTCCTGGTGGCCGCGGGCGCGGTCGCCCTCGCTCGACGCGGGTGGGGACGGCCCGCCGGGTGGGGGCTCCTGACCATGCTGGGCGTGAACACGGGTTTCTTCGCGTTCTACGACACCTGGGACCGGTTCGCCTTCCTCCTGCCCAGCTTCGTGATCCTGGCCTTCGTGGGCGCCTTCGGCGTCGAGGCCGCCCGGCGTGCCCTCGCTCGCCGAAAGGCCGCCGTCCAATGGGTCCTCGGGCTCGCCGTCACCGCCGCTTCCCTGGCCACCCCGCCTTTCGTGTACGCGAGCGCCAGCCGGTGGGCGCAGGAGGACGGCTTCTGGAAGCGGCGATACGACAACACCGGGCTGCGGAACACGCATGACGGGACGGCGTACGTCGTGAACCCGAACAAGCGGCATTTCCGCGATGTCGAACGTTACACGAGCCTCCTCTTCGACCGCCTTCCCGCGGGTGCGACGTATATCGACGACGACTCACGTCACTACTACGCGATCACGATGTACTACCGGAGGTACTACGGTCGGCGTCCCGACCTCGACGTCCGCCTGGTCAACATGTGGGGGATCGAAGGCTGGGGCCTCTCGCGCCCCGACCTGGCCCTTCTGCTGGCCCGAGCCTACGACGAGGATCGCGACCTCTTCGTGGTGACCGTCGACCAGCCGCTGGGCGGACTGATGGAGGGCCTGCCCGTGCTCTTCCGCGAGTTTCCCCTCGACCCCACGCACTGGATCTACAAGGAGATCACCAAGGGCGAGATCGAATCGCTCTTCGCCCGCCGGCCGCCCTACCTGCCGCGTTTCGGGCGGCTGACCGTCGGGCCGGGGGTCGAGGCGGGCCCGCCCACGTTGCGGGCGGAGCTCGCGTTCGAAGAGCCCAGCCGCTTCCCGTTCCCGGTGGCCTTCGATTGGATGGGGCCCGACGGCACCCTGCGGGGGACCACGGGACCGCTGGTGGTGGCGCCGCGCAGCGCCTCGATTGCCGCTTCCCTGCCCGTGCGCGAGGGCGGACACGGAGAGGGGTGGACGGTGCGTGCGCGCGTGGGGTCCGTCGTCGTGACATCGAGCGCCACCCCCTGAGGGGCGAGACCGGCGAGGCCATGAGGCAGCAGATCGACGCCGTGCACGTCACCACGCGCCGCGGCCTCAACGACGTGACGGACGCGGTGCGTGAGCGGTTGCGCGCGTCCGGCCTGCGCGAGGGGCTGTGCACCGTCTTCATCCGCCACACCTCGGCCAGCCTCGTGATCCAGGAGAACGCGGATCCCGCCGCCCGCCGCGACCTCGAGGCCTTCCTCGACCGCCTCGTTCCCGATGGCGATTCGCTCTACACGCACAACGCGGAGGGCGACGACGACATGCCCTCGCACGTGAAGGCCGCGCTGACGCGGACGTCGGAGCAGGTCCCGTTCCGGGGGGGAGAGCTGGTGCTGGGGACGTGGCAGGGGATCTACGTCTGGGAGCACCGGACGGGGAGGCACACGCGCGAGATCGCGGTGCACTTGATGGGGGAATGAACAACAACAGCAAACGAAGATCGATCGGCCTGGGTTAGCCGATTAGGGGCTTGCCACCACGGTTGGTCGTCGACCAGCGGTCGGCTAGTGCGTGAGCTTCTTGCGCGGCGGAGGCGGGGGTGACCCCGCCGGCGGGGGCACGCGCGTGCGCGCGGGCGGCGCTGGCGCCGTCACCGCCGCCGAGCGCCCGGACGTCAACTCATTCTCGATGTCTGCTTCCAACGACCCTGGCGACATCATGTCGTGCTCCAGGGCCAGGATCTCTTCCATGTCCTTCACGCCGCGCTCGGTCTCCTCCGCCGAGCTGACGAGGCCGTCGATCTGCTCGGTGATGCTGCGCGGGTCCCGCATCGAGTAGCTCTGGTCGCGCAGGAGCTGCAGGACCTCCTGCACCGTCTCCGTCTGGGCGTCGATGAGGTCGCGGTTCTCCAGCGCCTTCTTGTAGCGGTCGAGCCGCTTCTCCAGGACGGAGCGGGTGCGGGCCTTGATCTGCTGCACGCGCTCCGGGCCCGCCTTCATCTCGTGGTCGAGCATGGCGATCCGCTCCTGGATGCGCTCGGGATCGGTGTTGTTGAAGTAGTTGTGATAGCGGGTGAGGGAGTAGCGCATGCGCAGGTAGAAGCTGAGGAGGAAGTCGAGCTTCTCCACGAGCTGCTCGAGGAGCATCTGCGAGCTCGAGTCCATGCCTTTGTAGTTCTGCCGGATCTCGTTGGTGAGGGCCTGCAGCGTGCGGTAGCGCGCGCGCTCGGCCTCGGGCATGAACTGCAGCATCTCGGACGATTCCATGCGCTGGCGGGCCGCGTCCTGCTCCTCCGCCTCCTCCGAGGTGCGGGCGCGGACGAGGCGCTGGAAGCGTCCGTTGCCGGAGACGAGCGGGAGCACGACCATCTCGATGCCGGCGGCCACGATGATCGGGAGAAGGGTGCCGCTGAGCACGGCGAAGCCCAGGGCGGTGCCCAGGCCGATCAGGTTGTACTGGCTCTTGAACGCGTGGGCGAGGTAGTTCGGCTCTTCGGAAGGCATGTCAGCAGCTCGATTCTGCCATTCTCGAAGGCCTCACCGCTCTCTCAGGTGGTGATGCGGAGGTTGCCGCCCTTGGCCTGCTTGCGGATCTTGTCCAGGACCACCGTCTCCAGCTCGCGGAAGCGGGCCGTGTTCTTCAGGTCCTCCGTGCGGTGCAGGGGCAGGTCCACCGTCACCTCCTCCACGATGGTGCCGGGATTCGCGGAGAGGATGTGGACCTTGTCCGCCAGGTACACCGCCTCCGCGATGTCGTGGGTCACGAAGAGGATCGTGCCCTCGATCTCCACCCACAGCTCGTTGATGAGGTTCTGCATGCCGAGGCGGGTCTGCACGTCGAGGGCCCCGAAGGGCTCGTCCATGAGGATGATCTGCGGTCGCGCGGCCAGCGTGCGCGCGATGGCCACTCTCTGGCGCATGCCGCCCGAGAGCTGGCGCGGGTATTTCTTCTCCGTCCCCTCCAGCCCCACCTTCTTGATCCAGGTGCGGGCGGAGGCCTCGCGGTCCTTCCGGGGGACGCCGCGCAGCATCAAGCCGAAGGCCACGTTCTCGAGCACGGTGAGCCAGGGGTAGGAGCTGTAGCTCTGGAAGACCATCCCCCGGTCGGGCCCCGGCCCCGTGACCGGCGTGCCGCGCACCAGCGCTTCCCCTTCCGTGGGCAGGAACAGGCCGGCCACGATGTTGAGGATGGTGCTCTTGCCGCAGCCGGAGGGCCCGAGGAAGACGCGGAACTCGCCCACGTCCGGCTCGTCCTTGATCGTGAGGTTCACGTCCTTGATGGCCTGGAAGAGCCGGCCGTCGGGGTTCACGAAGCTCTTGCTCACGCCCTTGAGCTCGAGGACGTTGGGCGAGGCCGCGGCCTTGGACGGGGTCGCCATCACTCGTTCCAGGCGAAGAGCGCCTTGTTGACCATCCGGATCATCCAGTCCGTGACCACGCCGATGACCAGGATGACGAGCACGAGCGCGAAGATCTGGTCCACGTTCGAGCGCTTGCCCGCAGCCGTGATCAGGTAGCCGAGACCGTAGCGCGCGTTGATGACCTCGGCCAGGATCACGTACGTCCATCCGATCCCGTTCATCACGCGCAGGGCCTCGCCGATGGCGGGCAGGCTGCCCGGGATGAGGACGTGCCGGATGAGCTGTCCCTTCGAGGCCCCGAGGGTGGTCGCGGTCTGCAGGTACACGTCGTCCACGTTCTCCACCGCCTCCACGACCAGGGGCAGGAGGTACACGACGATCCCGACGAACAGGAAGATGATCTTCTGCATCTCGTCGATGCCGAACCACACGATGAACAGCGGCACCAGCGCGGAGATGGGCAGGAAGCGCAGGGGGTCGAGCAGGGGCACGAAGAAGTGCTTCACCGGGGGAAAGGTTCCCATGAGCAGCCCCAGGGGGATGGCCACCAGCGCGGCCAGCAGGAACCCCATGTACACGCGGTACAAGCTGCCCCCGATGCTCCGCACCAGCGCCTCCTGGAAGTGCAGCACGGGGAAGGCGCGCAGCACCTCCGTCGGCGTGGGCAGGATCACGGTGGGGACGATGTTCGCGTAGGAGAGCACGCACCAGGTGGCGAAGAACGTGAGCACGCCCGCCACGGCCAGGGCCCGCGCCCGGTGCCGCGTGACTCCCTCACGGACGTCCACTAAGGATTCACCTCACACCTCGGTGGAGGTGAATCCTAATGGGCCCACAAGGACCCATTATGAAAGCTGCCCATCGTGGGTGTGGCGGCTTTCATCTAGGCACCACCTCGAAATCGGTGCGCCGGTTGCGGGCACGTCCCTGTTCGCTGTCGTTGCCGGCCACCGGCTTGTCCGGGCCGTTGCCGACCACGTCGAACTTGTTCCGGTCGAAGCCCTTCGTCATGAGGTACTGTGCGACCGCCTCCGCGCGCGCCCGCGAGAGCCTCACGTTGGCGTCACGGCTGCCCACGTTGTCGGTGTTCCCGGAGACGCGCAGGTAGGCGCTGCCGAAGGTGGCGGCCAGGTCGACGACCTGGGAGTCGAGCACGGCCTTGGCATTCTCGTCGAGCGCGGAGGCGCCGCTGGGGAAGAAGATCGACACCGTCTTGGTGAGGATGGGGGCCGCGCTCGAGTGCGGGGCCGGGGCCTTGAAGTCGAACTCCGGCTTGCTCTCGGCCACGGAGGTGCTCGCGCCCGGGAAGTACTCGGCGGCGGCGTCGAGGAAGCGCGTGTCCACCGTCTGCTGCGCCGCGTTCACGCTCGAGATCTTCCCGATCTTGCGCCAGATGTTCTGCGCGCTCTGGTAGATCGAGAAGTAGTTGACGATCGAGCCCTGCGGATTGAAGAAGGCGCGGTTCTCCGCGTAGTCGGGGAGCTTGACGTCGTCGAGCATGCCCTTGGCGTCGTCGAGGGTGTTCACTCCGGTGAGGCTCTTCTGCAGGAGCACGGCCGCCTTGTCCGGGTTCTTGCGCACCATCTCCACGCCGCGCAGCCAACCGGCCACGAAGCGCCGGGCGTCCTCCGGGTGCTGCTCGAGGAAGTCGGCGCGGGCCACGAAGATGTCCGCGATGAGATTCGTGGCCTCCTTGGTGGAGGCGAGGATGTGCCCGCCCTCGCGCTCGCGCGCGGCCACGTACACGTCGGGCGACCAGCTCACGGCCGCGTCCACCTTGCCCGCCTTGAAGACGTTGGCCGCGTCCACCGCGGAGGAGGTGAAGACCCAGTTCACGTCGCGGTTGGTCAGCCCGCCCTGGGTGAGGACGTAGAGCGCGAAGAAGTGCGAGGGCGTGGCCTCCGCGCAGGCCAGGCGCTTGCCCTTGAGGTCGGCCACGGACTTGATGGAGGCGTCCACGGCGATGGCGTCGCCGCCGCGGCTCCAGTCGTACTGCATGATGGCCTTGGGGCCCAGCTTGCTCAGCCCGCCGTACTCGAGCGCGTAGGCGTCGACGGTGGACCACATGATGTCCACCCCGCCCTTGTCGCCGCCGGCCCGGAAGGCGTCGCGCGACTTGTCGAAGTCGTCGATCTGCAGCAGCTCGACCTGGACGCCGAAGTCGCGCGAGAACGTGCTGTCCGGGTTCGGCAGCATGCCGCCGTTCGCCATGATGCCGCCCGCGTAGCCGCCCCAGAGCACGATCGCGACCTTGATCGGCCGCTTGAGGCGCGACCCGCCGGAGATGGGCGCGCCCCCGGTGGTCGCGCCGGCCGGGGTGGCCGCGCCGCTCGAGGAGGCGCCGGAGCCGAAGTCGTCCTTGGAGACGGTGCCCTCCGCGCGCCGCTCCGGCGCGAGCACGCCCGTGATGCGCGCGAGCACGCCGTACTTGTAGAGGCCGTAGCCGAGGAGCGAAAGGCCGGCCACCACGAACAGGAGACGACCCAGGGGCGTCAGCTGACGAGCCATGATTTCCTCTTTGTCTTTGATCTCAGGGGGGGAACGCCACTGGACACCGCGGATGCAGTGGGCTCCCCCCCTGAAACCCCCCGTCGCACGCCGCCGCCCCGAACGCGGGGCGACGGCGTGCTCACTGGTCGGCGGGTGTCAGCGTGAGGACTCACGCGGAGGGCTTGGGCGGCGTGGAGCCCTGCAGGGAGCCGGCGGTGATGGGATTGTCCGGCGCCTCCACGAAGTTCGCCACCACCTCGTGCAGCCGCTCCTCCTCGCGCCGCTTGCGGATCTGCAGTTGGGAGAAGGCCTTCTCCGCCCCTTCCGCCGCCGCCTTGAGCCGTTCGATCTCGGCGTTGATCTTCGTGAGCAGCGTTTCCATTTCCTGGCGCAGCTCGCGCACGCGGGTCTCGTTCTTCGCGCGCAGCTCGTGCAGCTCGCGCTCCTTGGCCGCCTCGAAGGCGTCCAGGGCCTTGTCGCGGCGCACCGCGTCCGCGATGACGTCCTTGACGTCCACCTGCGCCGCCTCCAGGGCGGCCAGCACGGCCTGGGCGCGCACCTCGCGGCTGAGCGAGCTCAGGCGCTTCCCCTGCAGCATCTCCGCGATCTTGTCCACGCCGTAGCCGTGATCGGGGATGGTGACGCCGGCCTCGTCGTACACCGCGCCGAAATCCTCGATCTCCATCGCGACGTCCGATCGGGCGGGCGGGGGCGGTGGAGAGGCAATCTCTTCCGCCGGAATGTCCCGCGGCTGGGGACCGCGCGCCGAAGAGGGGGCGTCGGCTCCATGCGCTTCGCCGCCGGAGGACTCCGGATCGACGACGATGAGGCGGACGCCTTTGCTCACGAAATCGCTGAGCTTGCCCATACCCCCCGCACACAAATAAACGTACGCCACGCCCGGGGGTTCCCCGGAATCGGACATCTCATTGAGGCGCAGCACTTTGTAGCAACGCCTCGAGGCCGTGTCAAATGGGTGTACGATCGCGCCGTCGATGCTGCAGATCACGCGCGACGACCTCCAGCCCGTACTCGCCGTGCACCAGGGCACGCAGGCCCTGCGCAGCGCGGTCGAAGGGGCGGGCTCGCCGCCCCACCTCCTCTCCGTGATCGCGCGCTACATCCAGTTCAACTCCGCCTTCGGCCCCGGCCTCGCCAACCTCGCGGGCGAGATCGCGGCGCGGCAGGGGCTCTTCCAGGACCCGGAAGAGGTCGTCCGGATCCTGGCCGATCGCGCCGCGGAGGTCGCGGCCGACTTCTTCTACGCCGCCGTGGACGAGTTCGACGACCGCGCCACTCCCTGGCGTGACACGCATCGCACGCTGGCCCAGGCCACGCTCAAGGGCATGGGGAGCTTCTTCGGTTACACGCCCGCGCAGCTCAACGACGTGCTGCAGGTCAACCCCGCCACCGAGGACGCCATGGACCTCGTTTGGGAGGGTTACGGCGTGGGCGCGAGCCTGGAGGAAGCCCGGCTGTTCCGCGCCATGGGTTTCCACACCGGCAGCGAGATCCTCGCCGACCAGGAGTTCGTGGTCCTGGACCAGACCCTGCGCGCGCGCCGGCCGGACATGGTGGCCGCGCTGGAGAAGATGAAGATCCCGATCCTCGGGGAGCGCCACAACGCGTACTACTGGGTCCGCATCCACACCGGGGTCGAGGCCGAGCACTTCGACGCCGCCCTCAAGGGGGTCCACAACGCCCTGCGCTTCTACGCCGGGCGGGAGCCCCTGGCGACGGTGAAGGGCTGGATCCTGGACGGCTTCCGCACCTTCGCGGACGTGCAGGGCGAGTTCATGGCGCGCCTGGGAGAGCCCTGAAGGTCCTCCGTCTCGTCGCGGCGGCCGCCGTCCTGTTCTCCGTGTCGGCGGCGCTCTTCTCCGCCTGGGTGCAGGGCGAGACCTACGACGAGCCCGCCCACATCGCCTACGCGCGCCGGCTGGTGGAGACGGGGGAGACGGAGCGCCTCTCCGTCCTCCACTACAACTCGAAGACGCCGGGCTCCGTGCCCAACGCGATCGCCCGCCAGGCCGCCAAGCAGTGGCTCGGGGTCCGCGGCCCCGACCGGCTGCTGTTCTTCGCGCGCCTGCCCACCGTGCTCACACTCGGCGTCGTGCTCGCCGCCGTCTTCGTGATCGGCCGCCGCTTCCTGGGCGAGGCCGCCGCCTGCCTGGCCACCACGGCCTGCGCGCTCGATCCCAACCTGATCGCCAACAGCTCGGTCGCGACCGTGGACACCCTCTACGCGCTGGCCACGCTGCTGACTTTGGGCGCCGTGCTTTGGGCGGCGCAGCGGCCCTCGGTGGGCCGCGTGGCCGCGGTCGGCGCCACCCTCGGCCTCGCCTTCGCGGTGAAGTTCTCCGCGTTCCTCCTCGTGCCCGCGGCGGTCGTGTTCCCGGTCCTCATCCCGAAGATGCGCGCGCGCCTGCACACGTGGAAGGTGGCGGCGGGAGCCTTGGCCGCCGCCTGCGCCCTGCTGGCCGTGATCGGCGCCGCCTACCGTTTCCACGACTTCGGGGCCGAGATCAACGACGTCGGGTGGCGGTCTCCACTGATGCTGCGCCTCCACGGCCTGACGCCGCACCTGCGCCTGCCCCTGCCCGCCGACTTCGTGACCGGGTTCGACCTCCTCGCGGTGGCGGTGGACAAGGACTACCCGGTGGTCGTCCTCGGCCAGTCCCATCCGCGCGGCGTCTGGTACTACTTCCTCGTGGTCTGGCTGCTCAAGGAGCCGGTCCTGCTCCTGGCCGCGCAGCTCTACGGCCTCGCACGCACCGCGGCCACCCGCGCGCTCTGGACCGATCCCACGCTCGCCTATCTCGGCCTGAACCTCGTGCTCAGCCTCGCGTACTTTTCGTTCTTCTTCGCGACGCAGGTGGGCTTCCGGTTCGTCCTCATGTGCCTGCCGATGGTCGCGCTGATCGCGGGTGCGGGCCTGGCGCCGCTGGCGGCGACCGCGCGCGGACGCCTGGTCGTGGTCGTGGTCGCGCTGGCGGCGCTCGCGGAGAACGTGCCCTATCTCGGCAACCACCTGGCGTTCACGAACGCGGCGGTCTGGCCCAAGCGCGAGGCCTTTCGTCTCCTGACCAACGCGAACATCGACTGGGGCCAGAACGACGACAAGATCGGCGGCTGGCTCCAGGAGAGGGGGCTGGGCGCGGCCGCGTTCAACCCGTTCCACGCCCTTCCGGGCGAGAACGTGTTCGATCTCAACGCGCTGGCGGGCGTGGGTAAGTTCCGCCAGCACCTCTGGCTGCGCGAGCACGCCTCCCCGC